>Ga0123329_1001598_pt1 | contig 21276 bp, 15 predicted proteins | sample BioC12SIPDNA_FD_89703 | JGI IMG/M metagenome (GOLD analysis project Ga0123329, IMG submission 89703) | Anaerobic biogas reactor microbial communites from Washington, USA - Biogas_R1_B C12 SIP DNA | ecosystem: Engineered > Bioreactor > Anaerobic > Unclassified | place: Washington, USA | collected...
CGGCATCGGCGGCGTCCTCGTCCTCGACGACCTTGTCGGCTTCTGCGGCCCTGAGGATTGCGTGGAGTTCGCCAACCCCTACCTGACCCGGCTCTTCGCCGCCCTCGACGTGCCCGTCCGCTTCTTCCACAACGACGCGCACGGCCTCGTCTGCGCGCCCCACCTCGAAAAGGTCGGCGTCAACCTCTTCAACTTCAGCCACGAGCACCCCATCGCCGAGATGCGCCGCCTCGCCGGCGACCGCGTCGCCCTCCTCGGCAACATCCCCCCCCGCGACATCCTCGCCCAAGGCACCCCGGAGGACGTCTCCGCCGCCGTGACCACCCTCCGCGCCGACACCAAAGACATGAAACGCGTCCTCCTCTCCTGCGGCGGCGGCATGCCCCCCGGCGTCCCCACGGAGAACATTGACGCCTTCCTGGCGGCGGTCTCCACCACCAGGCTGCCGTAGAGGTTTACCGACGGTGTCCCTGCAGCTGCAACCCCTTCGCACAAAGGCTGTCTCTGCTGACGTTCATTGGCGTGACGTCCACGCACTGTCCGGGTCCCCCCTTGAGGGGGGTAGTTCGCGGGAGCGAACTGGGGGATGTTCCGGAGATTGGGTTGTGGCGCCAACGCTAAGAACATCCCCCGGCCGCGAAGACGCGGCCACCCCCCTCAAGGGGGGACCAAGACCGGCAGGGCGTCTGACTCAGGTGTCTGTGCCATAATGACCCGCCCCCTCCGGGGGCCTTGGTGTGGAGCCTCAACGAACAGGGAGACACAGGGATGGGCGACTGCAACACGGACCTGGGCCGGATACCGACCCTTCATGTGGTGGGGGACTCGATCCCGCGGGCGTATTACCGGGCGATCAAGGCGGTGTGGGAGCACGGGTACTCCATGCGGACGGAGTATGACCGGAAGAACGCGGCGGGGGAGTTCATTGACCCGCCGAGCCGGGACGCGCGGGTGCTGGTGGAGATCACGGACCCGTTCGCGCAGCCGCGCTTTCCCCCGATCTCGTTCTGCGAGATCGGCACGTACATCGCCGAAATCATGGGGGTGAAGGATTACCGGGTGGTGCCGTTCGACAAATTGCAGGGGGCGGTCCACGGCGAGCTGGAGGCCCACGAGTGGCCCTACACCTACCACCAGCGCCTCTTCGCCCACCCGGACGCAGGCGGGTCGGTGGTGGACCAGATGGCCCTGGCGGTGGAGCGTGTCTGCGCCACGCCGCACAGCCGCCGCGCCGTCGCCACGACGTCGGTGCCCAACCTGGACCCGTATCTGAGGGAGGACATCCCCTGCCTGCGCGAGGTGCAGCTGCGCTGCCCCGAGGACGCGGACGGCACGCTGGTGCTGAACATGAACACGATGTGGCGCTCCCGCGACCTGTACAAGGCGTGGGGGGACAACATTGTCGCCCTCACGTTTCTCCAGCAGGTGCTCGCCCGCCAGATCGCCGAGAAGACGGGCCGGAAGGTGCGCGTGGGCAGCTACGCCGACTACAGCTGCTCGCTCCACATCTACGGGCAGGACTTCGGCGCCGTCGGCGGCAGCGCCGAGCGCGGCCTCAAGAGCTTCTTCGACACCTTCGACGAGGAGAGCTTCGTCGCCCGGTCGCTGCCGAGCGAGTTCGCCAAGGACATGCTCGTCCTCCCGCAGCTCCAAAACCTCCTCACCGCCCGCGAAATCGAGCAGTGGGGGTTCCCGAAAGAGAGCCAGGACCTCATCCGCAGCCTCATCGCCGACATCGAAAGCGGCACGCTGGAGGTGTGAGGGGGGGGGCGGCACATGATTACTGCCCGGAAGGGTTTACATGGATGGACAGGATAGACAGGATTTCCTGCCGCATCCTGTGTATCCTGCCCATCCATGTAACCGTAGTTTCTGTTTCCTTGTCGGGCGGAGGGGCCAGGGAGACGGAAAATCGGACCGATCGGTCGGATCGGACCGATCCGTCGGATGAATTGGGCGGGTCGGACCTGTCCGACGGGTCCGACGGGGCCAATGGGTCGTTGGCGTCCCCCCCATTACAGACGCTTCCTTGGCGAAAACCGTGCTTGTCTTGACAAACGCGGCGGTATCGTATACAATACCAACATGAGCCTGCCCCGGATTGTCATGGACACCAACGTGCTGGTCGCGGCCCTGCGGAGCAGGCAGGGCGCGTCGCACCAGCTATTGATGCTGGTGGGTACCGGGAAGTTCGAGGTGGCGGTTTCTGTGCCGCTGGTGCTGGAATACGAGGCGGAGGCGATGAAGCTGACGCGCCGGGACGGGCTGACTGCGGCGGATGTCTCCGCCATCATTGACTACCTCTGCTTGGTGGCTGTTCGGGCGGAGGTGCATTACCTGTGGCGGCCGTTCCTGCGCGACCCCAAGGATGACATGGTTCTGGAGGCGGCGGTGGCGGCGGGATGCGGGCAGATTGTCACGTTCAACAGGCGGGACTTCTCGGGGGCGGGGCAGTTTGGCATTGGTGTTGCGACGCCCGGCGCGTTTCTTGCCGGGATTGGAGGCTGACCCATGAGCACGATAAGCCTGCGTTTGCCGGATTCACTGCATGACGAGGTGCGGAAGCTGGCCGCCCGGGAGAACGTGTCCATCAACCAGCTGGCGACGCTGGCCATCGCGGAGAAGGTGTCCGCGCTGGCCGCCGAGGAGTATCTGGCGCGGCGCGCGGCGCGCGCGGACCGGAAGAAGTTCGAGCGGGCGATGAGCAAGGTTCCCGATGCGCCGCCGGACAAGGGGGACGCCCGGTAGGGCGTTGCCGCGCCGCCAGGGAGACGGAAAATCGGACCGATCGGTCGGATCGGACCGATCAGTCGGAGGGGTCGGACAGGTCGGACAGGTCTGACAGGTCTGACGGGTCGGACTTGTCTGACTTGTCCGACTTGTCCGACGGGTCCGCGCCTTTCCCTTCGGCGGGCGGTTCTGCTTCGGGTTCCGCCTTGGCGATGGCAATGCCGAAGGCGGCCATGGCGATCGCCACCACGGGGGACAGCAGGTTGAGGAAGCACCAGGGCAGGTAACTGAGCGTGGGCACGGACAGTGCGGCGGCGGCGAAGGCGCCGCAGGTGTTCCAGGGGACGAGGACGGAGGTCATGGTGCCGGAATCCTCGAGGGCGCGGGAGAGGTTCTTGGGGGCGAGGCCCATGTCGGCGTAGGCGGCGCGGAACATGCGGCCCGGCACGACGATGGCGAGGTACTGGTCGGCGGCGAAGAGGTTGAACAGCACGCAGGTGGCCTGGGTGGCGGGGATGAGGGTGCGCGCGCCGCGCACGCCGGCAAGGACGGCCCGGGCGAGGCGGGGCAGCATGCCCGCAGCCTCCATGACGCCGCCGAAGAGCATGGCCATGAGGATGAGGGAGACGGTGGCGTACATGCGGGTCATGCCGCCGCGCGAGAGGAGCTGGTCGAGGGCGGCGTCGCCGCTGTCGAGGGTGAACCCCTCGTAGGCGACTTTGAGCAGGTGGACGTAGCGCGCGCCCGCGCCCCCCTCCGGGAAGAGCCCCGGCTGGAAGACCAGGGCGGCGCCCGCGCCCAGCAGTCCGCCGACCACCAGCGCGGGAATGGCGGGCACCCGTCGCGCCGCCAGCAGGATCACCCCCAGCGGCACCGCCAGCAGCCCCCAGTGCATGAAGAACACCCCTGACAGGCCGTCCACGGTCCGCCCGACCAGCGCGGGATCATAGGCCGCGCCGCCGCGGCCCAGCCCCACAATGGCGAAGCCCGCCAGCGCGAGCGTGCCCGCGGGAATGGTCGTATAGAGCATGTGTCGGATGTGCTCGAAGAGCGTGCTGCCCGCGGCGGCGGGGGCGAGGTTGGTGGTGTCGGAGAGGGGGGAGAGCTTGTCGCCGAAGTAGGCGCCGGAGATGACGGCGCCCGCCACCATGGCGTCGGGGAAGCCGAGGGCGCGGCCGATGCCGATGAGGGCGACGCCGACGGTGCCCATGGTGGACCAGCTGCTGCCGATGGCCAGCGAGACGACGCCGCACACCGCGCAGGCGGCGGGCAGGAACACGGCGGGATGGATCAGGCGCACGCCGAGGGCGATCATGGTGGGGACGACTCCGGAGAGAATCCACAGGCCGATGACGCACCCGACGATGAGCAGGATCAGCACGGCCTCCATGGCGAGGACAATGGACTGGATGGCCCGCAGCTCCAGGTCGCGGTAGGAGCGCCCGAGGAAACCCTTCGCCAGCACGGCGGCGAACACGGCGGACAGCAGCAGGGTGATCTGGTTCGGCCCGGCCGACGCGCCGTCGCGGAACAGGGCCACATTCACCGACAGCCCCCCCATGAGGGCGATGCAGGGAAGCAGCGACAGGAGCAGGGACGGGTCCTTTTCTCGCGCTGTTTTCATCGGGGAGACTCCAGGCGTTACTATAGCGGCCGCAGGCATGTCCGCGCCAGCGGGGGCCGGCCACATTGCCGCGTGAAAGGCATGTATACTAGGGACGGCGGCGCCCTCCGGCGCGGACAAAGAAAAAGGAGGACGTTTATGCGGACAAGCGGTCTGCGGCCCATCCAGGCCGGATTGGTTCCTGTTGTTTTTTGCGTGTTGCTCGCCGCTTCCGGGAGTGCGCGGTCAGCGGATGGCGACATGGTGGTGGAGTCCCCCGCGGCTGCGATGGCGCCCGGCACGGCCCTCTTTGCGGGGGACCCGCGCCCGTATCAGGAAAGCCCTTACGCGCACAGCATGGACCGCGGGCTGAAATTCGTGCTGTTGGACAAGGATCCCGAGCGGTTTATGCACCTGGCGGTCCTGGATTACCTGCAGCGGAAATTCGGATTGGGCCAGCGCTTCAGCATCTCCCGCGCTTATGACCCCGACATCCACATCGAAGTGAACACAAAGGACATGGCCGCCTTTGGACGGCTGACCACCCCCTTCCACCGTTACACGCCCGGCGACACCGGGGAAGTGAGGGACTTCGTGAAGGCCATGGTGGTCGGCCTGTACAGCGACCGGTTTCCACCCCCTCCGGACTATGTGACCCGTCTCCGGGGAGAACTGGAGGCGAACCGGGGCAAGGGCGGCATGCACGACTACGCCGTGACGCACCACGCGCTGGCCTTCCACTGGATGGTGGAAAACAATGTGGCCTGGAATTACGAGGGCAGCAAGGGGCTCCGCCCCGAATTCGCCAACGCCATGGTGGAAATCATCACCCGCAACGGCCCGGACAAGGACATCAGCTACGAGGCCATGGCCTTCCTGCAGTACATGGGCTTCCGGTCCATGGTGAAACAGGAGTGGATCGAGGCCGTCGCCGCCGCCCAGCGGCCCGACGGCGGCTGGGGCTACAAGCCCGACACCGGACCGTCCCACGGCCATCCCACGGTGCTGGCCCTGTGGGCCCTGCTGGAACACGCCCTGCCGGACGTGCCGGCGGTCACCTGGGTGCAGCGCACCGAGGACGACATCAACAGCACCTCGGGAAAGAGCGCTCCGGCGGAGACGCCCCCGGCGGAGACGCCCCCGGCGGAGACGCCCCCGGCGGACACGCCCCCGGCGGACACGCCCCCGGCGGACACCCCCCCGGCGGACACCCCCGCGGCGGCGCCCAAAGAGTAGGAGCCCGGGGAGCATGACGCCGCCCGCCCCCGAAGCCGTCCCCCGCTGCCACCTCTGCGGCGCGGTCTGGCAGGGCGCCGCGGCGCAGCCCGGGTTCAAGGAGACCTGCGCCGGATGCGGCGCCTATGTCCACTGCTGCCTCAACTGCCGGTTCCGCAACCCGTCCCTGCACAACCAGTGCGCCATCCCCGAGACGGACTGGGTGGGCGACCGGAAGCGCCTGAATTTCTGCGAGCAGTTCGAGTTTGCCCGCCGGCCGGAGGCCGGGGCGGCCCCCGGGGACGGCGGCGCGGTGCGGGACCGGTTTGACGCGCTTTTCGGGGGCGCGGCGCCGGGGGATCCGCCCGGCCCGAAGGGGTTTGACGACCTTTTCGGGGGCGGCGGTTGACAATCGAGAAGTTTTTCCTTTATTATTAAGGCGGATGGTGAGATTTTTCTTCGCGACGGGCCGCGCACGGGCCGTTTTTTTTCTTTCCGGCGCGCGTGCCGGGCCGCGACAACCTGCTGGAGGCCTGGGCTTATGTTTCGAGTGCTGGTGCTGGACAATCTGAGCGAGGAGGGCGTCGAGGTCTTCAAGGCCGAGGGGATCGAGGTGGACGTGCGCCCGCCCCAGAAGCCCGCGGAGCTCGCCGCGGTCATCAACGACTACGACGGCCTGGTGGTGCGCAGCGCGACCAAGGTGACCGCGGAGGCCCTGGAGGGGTCCACCCGCATGAAGGTCATCGGCCGCGCGGGCGCGGGCACGGACAACATTGACAAGGACGCCGCCACGCGCCACGGCATCGTGGTGATGAACACGCCGGGCGGCAACACGATCTCCACGTGCGAGCACACCTTCGCGCTCATGATGGCCCTGTGCCGCAACATCCCGCAGGCCCACGCGTCCATGGCGGCGGGCCGCTGGGACCGCAAGCTGTTCATGGGCAAGGAGCTGAGCGGGAAGACCCTGGGCATCGTGGGCATCGGCCGCATCGGCGGCGCGATGGCCAAGCGGGCCAAGGCCTTCGAGATGAAGATTCTCGGCTTCGACCCGATCCTGAGCCCCCTCAAGGCCGAGGCCCTCGGCGTGGAGCTGGTCCCCCTCGACGACATCATCGAGCGGTCGGACTTCATCACCATCCACGCGCCGAAATCGGACAAGACGAACAACCTCTTCTCCATGAAGGAGTTCAAGCGGATGAAGCGGGACTGCCGCATCATCAACTGCGCCCGCGGCGGCATCGTCAACGAGCAGGACTTGGCCCAGGCGCTCCGCGAGGGCGTCATTGCCGGGGCCGCGCTGGACGTCTACACCTCCGAGCCCTTTGAGAACAACCCGTTCCTTGGCCTGGACAACATCGTGATGACGCCGCACCTGGCCGCCTCGACCGACGAGGCCCAGGTCACCGTGGCCGTGGACGTGGCGAGGCAGATGTCCGACTGCCTGAAGACCGGCGCCATCGTGAACGCCGTCAACGTGCCCAGTCTCGACAGCGAGACGCGCGCCGCCCTGCAGCCCCTCCTGTTCCTCGCGGAGCGCATGGGGCTCTTCCAGTCGCAGTTCGTCCAGGGACGGCCCCGCTCCCTGGAGATCGAGTACATCGGCGACTGCGGCGCGGCGGACACCTACCCCGTCACGGCGGCGGTCATGTCGGGCTTCCTCACCCCCATGGTCGAGGCGGTCAACATGGTCAGCGCGCCCAGCCAGCTCCAGGAGCGCGGCATTGAGGTTTCCGAGAAGCGCAGCCCCGAGTCCTCGTCCTACGCCTTCGAGATCGGCGTCACCGTCAAGTCCGACACCGAGACCCAGCGCATCCGCGGCACCCTCTTCAACGGCAACGACCCGCGCATCTGCACGGTCAACGGCATGCGCGTGGACGCCGTGCCCGTGGGCAACATGCTGGTCTGCCTGAACGAGGACAAGCCCCTCATCGTCGGCCGCATGTGCACCCTCATCGGCGAGGCGGGCATCAACATCGCCAACCTCATGCTCGGCCGCGACGCCAAGGGCGGCCAGGCCCTCACGGTGCTCAACCTCGACCAGCCTGTGCCCGGGGACGTGCTGGACACAATCCGCGCCGCGGCCCACGTGAACGAGGTCCGGCTCGTGGCGCTGCCCGACGCGAAATAACCGCGCGCTGCGCGGCGTTCTGAAAACAGGCGGGACCGGTGCGCCCCGCCGCCCCGTGAACAGGAAAGGAATCCCCATGTCCCGCTACCAGCACATCACCGTCCCCGAAGGCGAGAAGATCGAAGTGGGCCCGGCGGGCCGCCCCCAGACCCCCGACCGGCCCGTCATCTGCTTCATTGAGGGCGACGGCACGGGGCCGGACATCTGGCGCGCCTCCAAGCACATCTTCGACGAGGCGGTGGCCCGCTGCTACGGCGGGAAGCGCTCCATCGCGTGGATGGAGGTTTTCGCCGGCGAGAAGGCCAACGGCGTCTGCGGGTCCTACCTGCCCGGCGAGACTCTGGAGGCCATCTCCGAGTACGGCGTGGCGATCAAGGGGCCCCTCACGACGCCGGTCGGCGGCGGGTTCCGCAGCCTCAACGTCACCCTGCGCCAGGAGCTGGACCTGTTCGCCTGCGTGCGCCCCGTGCGCTGGTTCGAGGGCGTGCCCAGCCCGGTGAAGCACCCCGAACTGGTGGACATGATCATCTTCCGCGAGAACACCGAGGACGTGTACGGCGGCCTGGAGCTGGAGGCGGACTCCGACAAGGCGAAGCGCCTTTCGGACTTCTGCGCCGCGGAGTTCGGGTGGAAGATCCGGCCCGGCTCCGGCCTCGGCCTCAAGCCCATCAGCGAGACGGGCACCAAGCGCCTCGTGCGCGCCGCCATCCGCCACGCCCTGGAGCACGGCCTCAAGAGCGTCACCCTCGTGCACAAGGGCAACATCATGAAGTACACCGAGGGCGCCTTCCGCAAGTGGGGCTACGAGCTCGTCCGCGAGGAGTTCGCCGACGTCGCCGTGGCCTGGGACGACTGCGGCGGCGACCCCAAGGGCAGGCTCCTCGTGAAGGACACCATCGCCGACATCTTCCTCCAGCAGATCCTCACGCGGCCCGACGAGTTCGACGTGATCGCCACCATGAACCTCAACGGCGACTACGCCAGCGACGCGCTGGCGGCCCAGGTCGGCGGCATCGGCATCGCCCCGGGCGCCAACATCAACTACGAGACCGGCAAGGCCGTCTTCGAGGCCACCCACGGCACCGCCCCCAAGTACGCCAACCTCGACAAGGTGAACCCCAGCAGCCTCGTGCTCTCGGGCGTCATGATGTTCGAGTACCTCGGCTGGCAGGAGGCCGCCGACACCATCATCGCCGGGCTCACCGCGGCCTTCGCCAACAAGACCGTCACCTACGACTTCGCCCGCCTCATGGAGGGCGCCACCCTGCTCAAGTGCAGCGAGTTCGCCCGCGCCGTCACGGAGAATTTCAAGAGGGTATAGGGTCTGGGGTCTGGGGAGTCGGACAGGTCCGACTTGTCCGACAGGTCTGACGGTTGCGGGTGGGCCTGCGCGTTCCTCCGCCCCCCCCGGTGGTATACTTCCCTCTGACCAAAGAATGGAGGGTGCCGCCATGCGTTGCGCGCTTGTGTTGGCTTTCTGCCTCGCCCTGACGGGCTGCGGCGTGGAGCTGCTCACCACCACGGCCATCCAGGGCGAGCTGCAAACCCAGCAGATGCAGGCCATGAAACGCCAGGTGCAGTCGGCCTCCGACACCTCGGGGCGCGTCACCCTGGAACGCGCCATCCAGACCTACCGCGCGGAGAAGGGGGACAATCCCGCCTCGCTGGACGACCTGGTGCCCGACTATGTGCCCGCCATCCCGAAGCGCGGCGACGGCACGGAATACGGCTACGACCCGGCCCGCGGGGTGCTGCTGGACGGCCCGGCGGCGCCCGCCGCCGCCCCGGCGGCCGCCGCCCCCGGCGGCGCGACCCCGGCAGACCAGCAAATGATGACCGCCATCCGCGACGCCATCACGCGCTACGGCACGGCCACCGGCTATTACCCGGCCACGCTGGACGCGCTGTACCCGACCTACCTCGCCAAACCGCCGCGCACCAGCGCGGGCGAGGCTTTCCTCTACAACAACCAGAACGGCGCGGTGACCCACCCGCGCGGCGGCGGCGCCCCGACCGCGTCCGCGCCCGCGCCCACGGCGCCCCGCGTCCCGTCCGGGGTGGGCGGCGCGGGCCCCATGGGCGAGGTGATGACCGGCATCGGCATGCAGCAGCAGCTCAACAGCATGGGCAGCAGCGGCGCGTCGGCGGCCCAGGGCCACGCCACCCGCTCCCTCGGCGGCGTCTCCTCGGGCCACACCGACGCCCAGAACCGCGCCATGGACCAGCTCGGCCTCTGAGGGCGCGGTCCCTTCCGGGGACAGGGCAATCGCACCAAAATCCGGCCACCCTTTCTGACAAAGAGTTCTTTCGCCCCCTGCTCCTTGTTCTTTTCAACGCTGAAAGCGTTGCCGAATATAGCCCAGGCCAGGCCGCCGCCCGAAGGGCCAGGCCTGCCCTGGGTCGCCCGGACAGGAAGAATCATGCCCCAACGGGGCAGCCGAAATTGCGGCGGGGAGTGCCGCGGCGGCCTTGGGGAAACGCGCGGTCCCAGTCGTTTTTCGTGCGCCCCCGCGCGGGCAAGCCCACGCGAAGAAAGGCGGCAGCAAGCTACCGCACTCCAAGGCGCTGCGCGCTGTGCAGACCCGGGGCTGCGGTAATGGGCGGCGGCCTGCCTGGGTCCTATGCGGATGTCCGGTTGGCCCAACAAAGACAAAGGTACAAATCCAAGGGGCATTGTAGTGCGATTGCCCTGCTTCCGGGGATGCGCCCGTCCCCCGCCGCTGATATACTGCGGCGAGGCTGGACGGCCCGGAGGACGGTTCCGGGCCGCCGCAACATTCAAGGAGCGGCGCGCATGGACGGCATGACGCGGCGGGGGTTCATTTCCAAGTCGGCGAAAAGCATGCTCACCGTCGTGGGCGGGGTTGCGGTCGCCGCGCTGCCCGGAAAGGCGCGGGCGGTGTCCGCGAACGACCGGGTGGTCATGGCGGTCATCGGCGTGGGCGGGCGCGGCCGCGACGTGTCGCGCCAGTTCGTCAACAGCAAGGGCGCGGTCATGGCCTACGTCTGCGACGCGGACGAGAAGCGCATCGGCAGCTACCCGGACCAGCTGGAGCGCCTCCAGAAGCGCGCCCCGAAGGCGGTGCAGGACATGCGGCGCGTCTTCGACGACAAGGAGGTGGACGCCGTCCTTGTATCCACCTGCGACCACTGGCACGGCCTCGCCACGGTCTGGGCCTGCCAGGCGGGCAAGGACGTCTATGTGGAAAAGCCCCCCTGCCACAACCTCTGGGAGGGGCGGAAGATGGTGGAGGCGGCGCGCAAGTACGGCCGTGTCGTCCAGTGCGGGCTGCAGAACCGCAGCGCCGCCTACGCCCTCGCCGCCCGCGAGTACCTCCAGAGCGGAAAGCTCGGCGACATCCCCCTGGTCAAGGTCTACAACATGAAGGGCGGCGGGCCCTTCACCTGCCCGCCGGACTCGCCGAAACCGGACGGCGTGGACTACGACCTCTATCTCGGCCCCGCGCCGTCGCGCCCGTTCAACGAGGGCCATTTCCACGGCGGCTGGAAAATGTGGTGGGCCTACGGCGGCGGCGACATGGGCGACGACGGCATCCACCAGCTCGACCTCGCCCGTTTCGCCCTGGGCGACCCCCCGCCGCCCAAAGTGGTCACCGCCAGCGGCGGCCGGCTCGCCTTTCCCGACGACCGCGAGGTGCCGGACACGCAGACGGTCACGTTCGAATACGAGCGCCGCATCATGACCTTCGAGCTGACGCAGTACTCCCCCTACATGATCAAGGCGGACGACGACGTCCGCAACGGGGACAAGTACCCCTTCTGGCCGACGAACGCCACGCGCATCGAGTTCTACGGCACGCGCGGGCTCATGTACCTCGGCCGCCACGGCTGCGGCTGGCAGGTCATCCGCGAGAACGGCGAGGTGGTGGACGGGGGCTACGGACGCCAGGCCAACGACGAGCACCGCGCCAATTTCCTCGACTGCGTCCGGACGCGGAACAAACCCGCCGCGGACATCGAAACCGGTGTGGCCAGCAACCTGCTGGTCCACTACGGCAACATGGGCGTCCGCGTCGGCGGACGCCGCATGGCGGTGGACCCGCAGACGCTCCAGACTGCGGACAGCGAGGTTGACGCCCTCTTCAAGCGGGAGTACCGCGAGCCCTTCGCCATCCCGGAACAGGTCTGAAAACACCCCCAACGGAGCCCGCGCCATGAGACCCTTTTTCGCCTGCCTGGCCCTGTGCTGCCTGTGCGCCTGGACCGCCCCCGCGCAGGAGGCCCCGCTCCGGGTCTGCCTGGTCTCGGGGTCCTTCGAATACGACTCGGACACCGCCCTGACGATGTTCAAGGCCTATCTGGAGGAGAACTTCGCGGCGGAGTGCGTGCTGCTGCGCGCCGACGGCTGGGAGAACCTCCCCGGACTGGAGGCCCTCGACACCTGCGACACGGCGCTGTTCTACACGCGGCGGCTGGAAATCTCGGGCGACCAGCTCGACCGCGTGAAGCGGTACTGCGCGGCGGGCAAACCCCTCGTGGCCGTGCGCACCGCCAGCCACGGGTTCCAGAAGTGGCTCGCCTTCGACCGCGAGGTGCTCGGCGGCAACTACAAGGACCACTTTGGCGAGGGCCCATCCATAGAAACCTTCCTCATGCCCTCCGGGAAGAAGCACCCCGTTTTCGAGGGCGTCGAGCCGTTCCGCTCGCGGTACAGCCTCTACCGGACCAAGCCCGTCGCCAGGGACGCCGACGTCCTCATGACGGGGAGCACCCCGGCGTCCCGCGGACGGCAGCCCGTCGCCTGGACGCGCGTCCACAACGGCGGCCGCGTCTTCTACACCTCCCTCGGCGGCGTGGGAGACTTTGAGAACCGCGCCTTCGCGCGCATGGTCGCCAACGCCCTGTTCTGGACGGCGAACCGCGCCCCGGCGCTCAAGACGCCCGCCGTGCCCGCCCTGCGTGAAAAGCGGGCGGGCGCGATAGGCCTGTCGCTTCGCACCCGCGACGCGGACGACCTGACGTCGGAGGGGCGCACCGCCGCCGCCGAGTGGCCCGCCGCCGAGACCGCCGTCATCGTCAGCGACATGTGGGACAAACACTGGTGCGACTTCGCCTCGGAACGGGTGGGGGAGATGGCCCCGCGCATGGACGAGCTTCTGAAGCGCCTGAGGAACGCGGGCGTCCAGATCATCCACTGCCCCTCCGAGACCCTCGGCTTCTACCAGGACACCCCGCAGCGCCGCCGCATGCGGGACGCGCCCGCCGCGGACCTGCCCGCGCCGCGGGACATCCAGGACCCGCCCCTGCCCATAGACGACTCCGACGGCGGGTGCCCGGGAGAGGAGGGCTTCTACCCGGCCTGGACGCGCCAGCATGCCACCCTCACCATCGCCCCGGAGGACGGCATCTCCGACGACGGCCGCGAGATCTACAACTACCTGCGGCAGGAGGGCATCCGGAACCTCCTCTACGTCGGCGTCCACACGAACATGTGCGTGCTCAACCGCACCTTCGGCATCCGCCAGATGACCCGCTGGGGCGTCAACTGCGCCCTCGTCCGCGACCTCACCGACAGCATGTACAACCCGGCCATGCCCCCGAAGGTGCCCCACGACGAGGGCACCGGGCTGGTCGTGCGCCACATCGAGGCCCACTGGTGCCCGTCGGTCATGAGCGGCGAGATTGCCGCGGGGAAGTAACCACCGATGAACAGTGATAAACACCGATGAAGAGGGGAATGATAGGCCCGGAGCGGGCTCCGGAAAGTGCGGGGTGTTCCGGGAACGGGATTGCTTCACTTCGTTCGCAATGACGGGAATAAGCGCGTCATGGCGGGCTCAGTGCGGTCCTCTCGTACCCGCAAAGTAGACGCGGCATCTTGCCGCGTTCTTTGGGCCAACGAAAACCCCAAGAACGCGGCAAGATGCCGCGTCTGCTTTGCGTCCCCCCCGCCCGGCGGTTCGGGCCGAAGGCGCGCGGTTGACCGGATATCCCTCCGGCTCCCATACTCTTCATCGGTGTTCATCACTGTTCATCGGTGGTTCCCCTCCCTCCGGAACCGTCCAACGAGAAGGAGCATCCCATGGACGCATGCAGCCGCCGCACCTTTCTGACCGCCGCCGCGCTCTCCGCAGGGACGGCATCCCTCGTCCTGCCGCGCGCCGCCCGCGCGGAGGATGTGAAGATCCGCCACGCCGTCATCGGCCTCGGCGGCCAGGGCACGCACCACGCGCGCACCCTCAGCGGGTTCCCGGACTGCGAGATCGCCGCGCTGTGCGACGTGGACCCGGAACGCCTCGCCAAGGTCGGCGAGAAGCTCCCCGGCGCGAAGCTCCACGACGACTTCCGGCGCGTGCTGGAGGACAAGAGCATTGACTCCGTGAGCGTCGCCACGCCGGACCACTGGCACACGCCGGTGGCGCTGGCGGCCCTCGCCGCGGGCAAGCATGTCTACGTGGAGAAGCCCTGCGCCCAGACCCTCCACGAGGCGCGCACGCTGCGCGACGCCGCCGCCCGCTCCGGCAAGGTGGTCCAGCAGGGCACCCAGGGCCGCAGCGGCCAGTCGCTGAAGGACGCCGTGGCGTTCATGCGCGACGGCGGCCTCGGCAAGGTGCGCGCCGCCAAGGCGATCAACCACCAGCTCCGCGAGCCCATCGGCCGCGCGCCCGAGTCGGACCCGCCCCCCGGCGTCAACTACGACCTGTGGCTCGGCCCCGCGCCCAAGCGCCCCTTCACCGCCAACCGCTGGCACTACAACTGGCACTGGTTCTGGGACTACGGCTCCGGCGACGTGGGCAACGACGGCATCCACCAGCTGGACCAGGCGCGCTGGGGCCTCGGCGGCGGGGTGCCCCACTCCGTCACCGCCACGGGCGCCCAGCTCTTCTACGACGACGACCACGAGACCCCCGACACCATGACGGCGGTCTTCGACTACGGCGACCGCCACCTCATCTACGAGATGCGCCTCTGGACCCGCTACCCCCTCGAGGGCCATGACAACGGCGTGGTCTTCTACGGCGACAAGGGCCGCCTCGACTTCGGCAGGAAGGGCTGCACGGCGACCTTCACCGACGGCGCAAAGCGCGAGTTCGGCCCCTACGGCGACTTCGACGCCCACCAGCGCAACTTCCTGGACTGCGTCAAGGCGGGCGACCCGACGGGGCTCAACGGCGGCATCGCCGAAGGCGCCGTCTCCACCGCCCTGTGCCAGCTCGCCAACATCGCCCACCGCACGGGCCGCAAACTCGCCGTGGACCCCGGCACCTGGGAAATCCCCGGCGACCCCGAAGCCATGAGGCTCTTCACCCGCGAATACCGCGAGGGCTACGGCCTGCCTGCCGTGTAGGGCGTTCCAGAGTCCGGCGGTTCCGGCGCGAACGGTCGCCTGGATCCGACGGAAACGCACCCATGGACACGTCACAAAGACGGGGCAGGCGGGACGCCCGCGGTACGGAATGTGCCGACGGGGGCAAACCGTACCGCCGCCGTCCCGGCGGCCTTGTCTTTGGGTGCCCGTACCCGTTTCGGCTGCCCCGTTGGGGCATGATTCTTTCTGTCCGGGCAACCCAGGGCAGGCCTGGCCCTTCGGGCGGCGGCCTGGCCTGGGCTATATTCGGCAACGCTTTCAGCGTGAAAGAGAACAAGAAACAGGGGGCGAAAGAGCTCTTTGTCGGGAAGGGTGGGCGGATTTCTGGTGCGATTGTCCTGGCGATGAAGTTGCGAGACTCGAAAGGCGGTGACCAGTGGGATTGCCGCGAGGGAACACCCCGACGGTTTTCGAGAGCATTCCTCAATTCAACTCAGGGCCCTCGATGCGCTCGCCTTTTAGCTGGCGAGCCTGGTCTTCGGGCTTGAAGGTGCCGTAGAAGAGGGCGTTGGCGTCCATCCAGGTGGTGAGGCGGTCCTGGTCTTCGGCGGACAGGGCGACCTCGTGGTGGCCCGCGTCGAGGAGGGCGGTGAGGCGGCTGGCGACGGCGCCGAAGCGGCCGGGCGGGGTTTCGGGTTCGCTGTTTTCCTGGAGGCCGGCCCAGGCGGTGTAGGCGACGAGGGGGCCGAGGGCGTTGTAGGACTTGGAGAACGCCCCTTCGGGGTCGCCGGTGAGGACGGGCGGGGCGGCCTGCGGGCCGCCATCGTGGCAACGCACGCAGTTCCGGTCGAGGACGGGCTGCACGAGGATCGGGTAGCTGAGGGGCTTGGACCCGTCGGGGCCGGGGGTGAGGACGGAGGGTTCGCGGCGCGCGGCGAGGGTCGCGGCGGCGGGGGGCGGGGTGCCGTGGCGGGACTCGTGGCAGCCGACGCAGGAGGCCTTTTCCCCCGGCTGGAGGTAGGTCACGCTGCGCATGGTCTGGAGGGCGCGGCCGCGTTCGTCGAGAATCTGGAAGTGCAGGGGGATGCGCGCGGGGGCGCGGAAGTACGCGGAGCCGTCGGCCTCAACGGGCACGGTGCCGAGGACCTGTTTCCCCGGCGAGGCGCTGGCCAGGCCGACCATGGGCTGGTTGGCGTTGGGCGTGGTCTTGGGCAGCACCTGCACGATGCGGAGCTGTTTCACGGACCCGGGCGCGATGCCGTAATTGCCGCGCGCCACGTCCTGCAGGTAGAAGACCCCCTCGTCGCCGAGGGCGGCGTCGGTCTCGTCGGGGAGGACCGGCGGGCGGGGCCGGGGACGCAGCGGCGCGGCCCAGAGGCTGGAGATGTTCGGGTCGCGGTAAAGCAGCTCGCGGTTGCCGTCGGCGTCGGCGAGGTAGAGGCCGAACTGGTTGGCCGGGTTGGCGGCGGGCTCGCCGATGAGGCCGTCGTAGCTGTACGAAACGAGGAAGACCGTCTCGGACAGGGGCGTCGGGCTCTTGTAGCAGTGGCCGGGCCAGCGGCGGTCCTCCTCCGGGGTCAGGTACTCGGCGGGGCTGCCGGGGGCGTGCCAGTTGGCCGGGGGCACGATGGTCTCGCTCTCGGGGAAGGGGGCGTCGGGCGTGAGGCGGCGCAGGGGCGCCTCATTCTCCAGCCCGAGGCGGCGGTCCACCAGCACGACGGAGCCCGCCGTCATGGCGTGGTGCGCGGCGGCGGTGGCCATGACCAGCGGCGACCCGGGCACCTGCCGCGCCTCCCACACGCCCACGGGGTTGAACGTGTTGTTGCCGTAGTAGGCGCCGGGCGACGACCCGTCGGGGCGCGTCATCCAAAGCTGCTGGTAGTGGACGGCGTTGCGGTCCACATAGTCCCAGCGCGTGTAGACCACGCGGCCGTCGGCCAGCACCGCCGGGTCCCACTCGTTCGTCTCGTGGAACGAGACGGGGTGCGGGTTGGCGCCGTCGGCGTCGGCCACGGCGAGGGTGTACACGTCGCAGGGCCCGCCGCCGCAGCGGTGGAATCCGCCGCGCCGCGTGGAGACGAACAGGATCTTCCCGCTGGGCAGCTCGCGGGGCGAGAAGTCGTCATACGCCCCGTCGGTCAGCTGCCGCAGGCCGGAGCCGTCCGGCCGGATCTCGTAGAGGTGGTAGTGCCTCGCGCGGGTCTCCGGCGTGGGCTCCCACGCGGGCACGGACGGCGACGCGCACCACGCGAAGAGGATGCGGTCCGCGTCGTGGGTCGGCTCGGGGTGCATGAAGTTGCCGTCGGGGAAGAGGCCGTCCGTCAGGGGGCGGCAGGCCATGGATTCGCCGGGGCTCTCCAGCACGAAGAGCCCGCCGCCCGCGCGGGCGAGGCGGCCGTAGACCTGCGTGAGCTGGTGGCTGAAGGCGGACGGCACATGCTTCGCGAAGAGGATGGGGCCGGTCTGCGCGAGGGGGTCCGACAGCATCAGACGCCGCCGCGCCCAGTGCGTCCGCCGCCACAGGTCCTCCCAGCGCGGGTCGCCGTCCGGCGGCGCGACCGCCGTGAGGGCCGCGTGGGCGGCCTCCAGGGCGCGCCACTCCGCCAGCAGGGCGTCCGGCGGCGACGCCAGCCGCGCGACGAGGGCATTGCCCTGCGCGAGGACGCGGGACACCGCCACGGCATGCGTCACGGGCTCGCGCGCCGCGCCGATGCCGTCGCGCAGCCGCCAGTCGTGCTCAATGAGCGCGCGCTCCAGACCGGGGCGCGGCGCCGGGGACACGGGGGGCGGGAACACCTCCGCCGCGGGCGGCGGCGTCAGCGGGACCAGAAGCGTCTCCGCGCCCAAAGCCAGCGCGGCGCTCCGCCACTGGACCACGCACTCGCCGGGGCCGCCGACGACACGCAGGCGGAGAATGCCGTCTCCGTCCCCGGGGACGGCGGCGTCCAGCCGCAGCGTCTGCCCGGCGGTGAGTTCCTGGAGCGCGGGGTCCGGGTCAAACGACATGCCGACCCGGGCCGACCGGCCCTCGGACAGCGTCACCTCGGCGCGGCAGGGCGTCCCGGCGGGAACCCCGCCGACGGGGACTTCGATCACCACCTCCTCGCCCCGGCGCAGGCACGCGGCGAAGGCGGCGCCGCCCAGCGCGGCGACCTGCGGCCCCTCCGCCCCGGCGACCAGATAGAACCCGCAGGTGGCGGGCCCCGGCGCGGGCGCGGGCGCGCCGTCATAAAACACCCGGGGCGTGCCGAGAACGGGCGCATCAGCGGCCAGGACGCACACGGGAAACACCGCCAGCACAAGACAGCAAAGAACGGTTCGCAGAAACATGACAACCTCCAAGGTCTGCCACCAACCGCTCCAGTGTACACCAAACCCCGCCGGAACAGGGCACGCCGCAGGCGGCCGGTGGACGAAGTGGACAGGGTGGACGACGTGGACAGCGTAGAGGAGATTGAACCGATGCCCCCGCGCCGGAATCCCGCCGGGCGGCCGGCCGTTTACTTGGACGCGGCCGCGCGGGTACAATGGCGTCTTCATGGGCGGCAGACGGAAAGAACCGCATGTACATTCTCGGCATATCGGCGTTTTACCATGACAGCGCGGCGGCGCTGCTGCGCGACGGCGAGATCGTCGCGGCGGCGCAGCAGGAGCGCTTTTCGCGGCGGAAGCACGACCCGCGCTTTCCGAAGGAGGCGGCGGACTACTGCCTGGCCGAGGCGGGGATCACGCTGGACGAGGTGGACGCGGTCGCGTTCTACGACAAGCCGCTGGTGAAGTTCGAGCGGCTCCTGCTGACCTATGCCGCCCTCGCCCCGAAGGGCATCCGCTCGTTCTACGAGCAGGTGCCGTCGTGGCTCTCGGAAAAGCTCTTCATGCGCGGCACGCTCCGCAAGGAGCTGGGATACAAGGGGAAGGTCTACTTCTCGACGCACCACCTGTCCCACGCGGCGTCGGCGTTCTTCCCCTGCCCGTGGGAGGAGGCCGCCTTCATCACCGTGGACGGCGTGGGCGAGTGGGCCACCACGACCTACGGCGTCGGCCGGGGCAACAGGGTGGAAATCCTCAAGGAGATCACCTTCCCCCACTCGCTGGGGCTGCTGTACTCGGCCTTCACGTACTTCACGGGGTTCCGGGTGAACAGCGGCGAGTACAAGCTCATGGGCCTCGCGCCCTACGGCGAGCCGCGCTACGCGGACATCATCCGCCGCGAGCTGGTGGACCTCCGCGACGACGGGTCGTTCCGCCTGAACATGAAGTATTTCGACTACTGCGCGGGCCTGCGCATGACGAACGCGGCCTTCGCCGGGCTCTTCGGCGGGCCGGAGCGCAGGCCGGAGACGAAGATCACGCAGCGCGAGATGGACCTCGCCCGGTCGGTGCAGGAGGTGACGGAGGAGATCATGCTGAACATGGCCCGCCAGGTCCACAAGGAGACCGGGGCGCGGCACCTGGCCCTCGCGGGCGGCGTGGCGCTGAACTGCGTGGCCAACGGGCGGCTCCTGCGCGAGGGGCCCTACGAGGATGTGTGGATCCAGCCCTGCGCGGGCGACGGCGGCAACGCCCTGGGCGCGGCCCTGAGCGTGTGGCACCAGTGCCTGGACCAGCCGCGCACGCCGGACCCCCGGCGACAGAAGGCCACCTATCTCGGGAACACCTTCTCCGACGAGGAGATCGGCCGCTTCCTCAAGGAGCGGAACATCCCCCACAAGCACTATTCCATGGACGAGATTCCGGACGTGGTCGCGGGGATCATCGCCGGGCAAAAGGTCGTGGGGTGGTTCCAGGGGCGCATGGAGTTCGGCCCGCGCGCCCTCGGCGCGCGCAGCATCCTCGGCGACCCCCGGTCCCGCGAGATGCAGTCGGTCCTCAATCTCAAGATCAAGTTCCGCGAGTCCTTCCGCCCCTTCGCCCCGTCGGTCATGGTGGAGCACGCGGACGAGTGGTTCGACCTGCGCGGCCACGAGAGCCCCTACATGCTGCTCGTGGCGGACGTGCTGCCGGACCGCCTGCGGGCGCTGACGGAGGAGGAGACCGCCGCCCAGGGCTTTGACAAGCTCAAGGTGGTGCGGTCGGAGATTCCCGCGGTGACCCATGTGGACAACTCGGCGCGCATCCAGACCGTGCGGCGGGAGGACAACCCCGCCTACCACGCCCTGCTGGACGCCTTCCGCCGAAAGACCGGGTGCCCGGTCCTCATCAACACGTCGTTCAACGTGCGCGGCGAGCCCATCGTGCGCACGCCCGAGGAGGCCTACACCTGCTTCATGCGCACGCACATGGACTTCCTGTGTCTCGGCGGCTACGTGCTTGACAAGACGGAGCAGGCCCCCTGGAAGGACGAGTCGGACTGGAAGGCGGAGTTTGAGCTGGACTAACACGCGGGGGAACACCCCCCACGGACGGTGAAGAATGAAGAAGCCGGACATATCGGACAGAAACGAGCAGCGTAAATTTGGGCTGGTCATGGCTGCGGCCATCATCGTGCTGGGCCTCGTGCGCTGGGCATTCCACGGGTTCCACGGCGTGCCGTGGGCCTTTTTCGCCGTGGCCGCCGTCTTCGCCGTCCTCGGACTCGCCGCGCCCGGCCTGCTGAAGCCTGTCTTCGCCGGGTGGATGAAGTTCGCCGAGGGCGTCAACTGGGTCATGACCCGCCTCATGCTCGGCATCGTCTTCTACGGCATGCTCACCCCCACGGGGTTCATCATGCGCATGATGGGCAACGACCCCCTCAAACAGCGCCGCGCCGCCCCGGACCAGTCCTACTGGGAGACCCCCGAACCCCAGCCCTCCACGGAAGAGCAGTTCCGGCAGATGTTCTGAGCGGGGGACACGCCCCTCGCCACAGACAACGCCCCGGCCCCCCCCACGCCAGCCCGTCGGACCCGTCAGACAAGTCCGACCCGTCCGACAGGTCTGACTTGTCCGACCGATTGGTCTGATCGGTCCGATCCGACCGATCAGTCCGATTCCCTCCCAAAAAGAGCACCGCCCGCCGGGGCATCCCCCCGGCGGGCGGCTTGATTCAGTCATTCACTACGGCATCCGGCGGCGTCCCGCGGCGGCCAGCAGCGTCAGCGCCAGCCCGCCCAGGAACAGGTCGCCGAGGCGCGACTTCAGGCCGTCCACGGTCATGTCGGACTTCTTGCAGCCGCACCCGCAGCCGGTCTCGGCGCCCAGCTCCTCTGCGGACAACTGGCCGTCCCCGTCGGTGTCGAGGGCGTTGAAGACGAGCTGCGTCACCGACGGCACGGCCGCCTGCGCCTCGCCGAAGCTCAGGGAGCCGTCGCCGTCCGTGTCGGCGTCCTCAAACATCCCCGCCAGCGA
>Ga0123329_1001605_pt1 | contig 21213 bp, 18 predicted proteins | sample BioC12SIPDNA_FD_89703 | JGI IMG/M metagenome (GOLD analysis project Ga0123329, IMG submission 89703) | Anaerobic biogas reactor microbial communites from Washington, USA - Biogas_R1_B C12 SIP DNA | ecosystem: Engineered > Bioreactor > Anaerobic > Unclassified | place: Washington, USA | collected...
AAGCAACGCCCTCCATGATCGCCCGCAGCAGGTGTGCTCGAGTGTGGGCCAGGGTGAGCCCGATGAAGCAGCCGCGGGCGTGCGGATCGGCGTGCGGCGTCCGCTCGCCCGACAGGTAGGGAAGGAAGAACAATCCGTCGCATCCGGCAGGCGCCCTGGCGGCCTCGTCGGTGAGGATGTCATAGACTTCCTGGCTGGCGAGGCCGGCGGCCGCCATGTCGGCCTTGCAGAGTTGGTTGCGGAACCACTGGAGCGACCCGCCGGCCGAGAGGTTGACTCCCATCATGTGCCACTTGCCGCGCACGGCGTGGCAGAAGGTGTGGATTCGCCCCTTGGGATCGATCTTGACTTCGTCGCTGTGGACGAACATCACGCCGGAGGTGCCGATCGACGTGGAGAGGAGCCCCTTGTTGACGATGCCGTTGCCGACGGCGCCGGCGGCGCAGTCGCCCGCTCCGCCGACCACCGCGCAGTCGGTGGAGAGCCCCAAGGTCTCCGCCGCCGCAGCGGTCAGTTTGCCGGTCACTTGTTCCGACTCGTAGACCGTGGCGAGCAGCCCGGGATCGAGTTCGAGGGCGCTGAGGAGCTTCTTGGACCACGTGCGTTTGGCGACATCCAGCAAGAGCATTCCACTGGCATCGCTGACTTCGGTGGCCAACTCTCCGGTCAATCGCCGGCGGATTTCGTCCTTGGGGAGGAGGACTTTGGCCGTGCGCTCGAAGTTCTTCGGCTCGTGGTTGCGGAGCCAGAGGATTTTCGGGGCGGTGAAGCCGGTCATCGCCGGGTTGGCCACCATCCGCAGCAGCTTCTTGCGCCCCCCCGCCCGCTCTTCGATCTCGCGGCACTCGGCCGCGGTCCGCTGGTCGTTCCAGAGGATCGCGCGGCGGACGATCTGGCCCCGTTTGTCGAGAAACACCGATCCGTGCATCTGGCCCGACAGTCCGATCGCCTTGACGTCCGCCGGTTTCAGACCGGCCTTGACGACGACCTCGCGGACCGAGGCGATCGTGGCCTGCCACCAGTCCTCCGGATCCTGTTCGCTCCAGAGCGGTTTGGGAACGTGGCAGGGATAGGTTTTGAGCGAATCGGCCAGAATCCTGCCGCTGGGGTCGATGGCCAGGGTCTTCGTGCCCGAAGTGCCGATGTCGATGCCTAACAGCGCGTTCATGGAGACCAACCTTTTGGAGTGCATGGAGGAGCGCGGAAGCTGGGGACCGTTCGGCGGATTCTACCCGGTTCTTGGGCAGGCTGGCAACCGGCGGGCGGTCGGCGGGCGGTCGGCGGCCGCGTCGGGCCGGATGGGGATCCAGCCGGCGGCAGGACCCCGATTGACCAGACGCGCTACACTCCCCTAAAGTGCAGGATATCGGCAACCCATGGCATCCCCAACCACCGCCCAGGGCGGATGACGATCGGAGACTCGATGAGAAGCTGGATTCGGTTCTTCTGTTTGGGCGTCTTGACGTTGATCTCGACGGGTTGCCCAGACCGGGCATCGGAACAGCCGGCCCGCAGCGGCCCACCGGCCGGCGCGACGCTCCGCGTGCTGGTCGTCGACGACCCGGCCTTGGGTGAATCGATCGGGTACCTGAAGAGCGAATGGGAGGCCCAGTCGGGGGTCGGGCTCGCCGTGGAACAGGCGGCGGCCGGCCCGTTTAACGCCGGCGCGACTCCCGCGGCCGACGTCGTGATCGGCCCGTCGCACCTGCTGGGGCCTGTCGCCGAGGCGGGTTGGGCTGCCCTGCTGCCCGCCGAGGTGATCCAGAACAACCTGGAGAACTGGTCCGACATTTTCGCGCAGCTCCGCTCCCACGAGGTGGCCTGGAAGGGCGAGTTCCGCGCGGTTCCCTTCGGCTCGCCGGTTGCCGTGGTCTATTACCGGGCCGACCTGCTGGAGAAGGCCGGTCGCCAGCCGCCGGCAACCTGGGCGGACTATCAAGCGACGGCCAAGGCGCTTTCCGGCGCGGCGGTGATCGAGCCGCTCGCCGAGGGCTGGGCCGGGGTCTTTTTGCTTGCCCGTGCGGCAGCCTACGCCAGCCATCGCGACAACCTCTCGACCCTGTTCAGCATCAGCACGATGGAGCCGCTCGTTGCCGGGCCGCCGTTCGTCCGGGCACTGGAGGAATTGGCGGCTTCGGTTGACAAGAAATCGCTGGAGATGGACCCGGCGGCCGTGCGCCGCGCGTTCTGGCAGGGCGAGGCGGGCATGGCGGTCACCTGGCCGACGGCGGCCGACGCGTCGCTGGCCGAAGTGAAGCCCGACTTCACGGCCGGCGTGGCGGCCCTTCCCGGCGCCCGGGATGTGTTCGATGTCGGCGACGGCCAGTGGGAGACGCGGGCCAAGGGCGACGCGGGCCGCATCCCGCTGCTGGGGGTGGCGGGGCGGTTGGGAATGGTGAGCACCGCGAGCCAATGGCCCGAAACCGCCTGGCAGCTGCTGCTCTGGCTGACCGACGAGAAGTGGAGCGTGCAGGTCTGCGCGGCCAGTCCGGCGACCACGCTCTTTCGCCACGCGCACCTGGCCGAAGCGAATGCCTGGGTCGAACGGCCAATGACCGCCGAGGCGGCGACGCAGTATGCGGAGTGCGTGGCGGCGGCCCTGGAAGGGCGGCAGCACCTGTTCGCGCTGCGAATTGCCGGCCGGAGGGAATACCTGGCGGCGCTCGACGCCGCGGTCCGCAGCGCCGTTGAAGGAGAGAATCCGCAACAGGCGCTTGGCGATGCGGCCGCGCGGTGGCGAGAGATCACCGAACAGCTGGGGGTGGAACGGCAGAAGGCGGCGTACCGGGCGAGCCTGGGGCTGGATTGACGCGGAGGGCCAACCGCCATCCGGCGGCCAGGCAAATGCCACCGGTTGAGCGACGCGGGGTCAGCCGTCGAACAGCACGATCGTGGCGGCATCGTTGCCTTCGCCGGGCGGGGAGAGGTCCGCTTGGGCCCCGCCCGAGATCTGGTCCGCCGCCTCCCACTGGCCCGAGTCGATGTTGACCCAGCGGATCTGGAACCGCCCGCCCACCTTGGCCAGATCGAGCGTTACCCGGCCGCCGGCCGGGAAATACGCCACGTAGGCGCGGCCGGCGTCGGCAGCCAGGTAGGCTTCGTTCTTCTCGCGCTTGCCGAGCAGCTCATTGGCCGGCTGGATGGTCCAGAGCGGCACGACGGACTCGACCCTCCTCGCGGCCTTCAGGCAGGCGACGGCCTTGTCGTTGAGCCCCCGCCCCGAATCGGGCCGATGGAAGCGGATCGACGCGGCGCCGGTTAGCAGATGGCGCCAGAAGCGCTCGATCGCATCCTGGTCGGTGTGGCCGAACTTGTTCCCGTCGGCGCCGTAGGTCTTCGTCGTATTCATCAAAGCTGGTAATTCACGTTGTTCTTCGGGTTGTATGGATGGATCTGCCAGCGGTCCGATCCTCCGCTGTCGGTGTCGTCGAACCGGTCCCAGATCTCGATCTGCACGAAGATCCGGCGTTTGGCCGTCGCGCGGAGCAGCCGCTCGAACCGGTTCCAATAGTCTTCGTTCCACCGCTCGAGGTCGTACTTGCCGCCGCCGACGGCGCGAAACGGGTACACTTCGAACCCCTTGTCCTTGCGGTCGCTCATCGTGTTGCGGATCACGTTTCCCCCGGCGCCAGCCAAGGCGGTCGAGCTGGCGATCCAGCTCGTCTGCCGGCCATTGGAAGAGGTTGTCGTCGTCGCTGCCGCCGAGCAGGAGCAACCGGTTCGCCACGCCAGGACCAGTGCCAGGGATTCTGGCTCCAGGGCCTCAGCGGCGCGTCTTGACCCGCCGCGACGGCGCTAGAAACCGGAAGGGAAAACACGCAGAGGACAAGAAGCATGAGCGGATCGGCAGGGCCGCGACTCATTGAAGTCTCTCCTCGGATCAATTCCAGGCAACTCCGGTCATCGCCCAACGAGCGAACACAGCCATCTTATCGCGCTGCTGACGGCAAACACGATGCCCGCGATCGCCGCGCCGGCAAGCGCAAGTGGCATCAGCAGCAGGTCGAGAACGAGCCAGCGGGTGGCAAGGTGCCGTTCGCCTCCGAAGCACCAGCCGTAGCAGCCCATGACCAGCAAAAGCAGGGCGCCCCGGCGGACGGTCGCGGAATGCTGTCCGGGCGCGACCAGGCTCAGCCCGGCCGCATAGACAATCGCCAGGCTGGCGCCGAAGAGGGTCAGCAGGAGTCTTCGCGTTTTCATTTCAATTGGAACTGTCTGCGGAACAGATCGACGATCTGCGTCGTCAATCGCTGGTGCGACGCGGCGGCGCTGCCGGAGACCGCCAACTCGGCGGCGGCCACCCGCCCATCGGGACCGCGCAGCAGCACGTCCGCATCGCGGCGGCCGCCGGCGCCGTTGCGGACCGGGCCGACGACGGCGGCCCATTGGCTACCGGTCGCCCGAGCGCACGCCTCGGCCAGCAATTCCAGGCGTTTCGCGCTTTCCGACGGCTCGGGCCAACGGTCTTCGGAGACGCCGAGCAGGCGCCGCATCGTCTCGGCATTCGCGGCGACATAGGCCCCGGCGAGCACGCTGTCGGCGCCCTCGGCGCGGCACAGGGCCGCGGTCACAGCGCCGCCACTGGCCACCTCGGCGAGCGAGAGCGTAGCGCCCCGCGCGGCCAGCGCCGCGACCGCCGAGTCTTCCAGCGATGTCCGATCGTCGGTGGCATAGATGTTGTCCCCCAGCCGTTCGAGCAACCGCATCTTCAGGTCTTCCAGCTTCGCGCGATTCTCTCGATTGTCGTCGGGAAGGGTGAACGTGAAATCGACGCGGCTCGCGTCGAACTGGGAGGAGAGAGCGATTTCGTCGGACAGCGGCAGATGGTCTTTCATGGCCTGATCGATTGCCGACTGTCCCAATCCGATGAAGCGCACCGTCAGGGAACAGCCCGGCAGGTGCGTGCCGAACCGCCGGCTCAGGTAGGGCATCAATTGATTGAGCACCATCGGCTGAAGCTCTCGCGGCGGCCCCGGCAGGGCGACGACGACGCGCTTTGCGCAGTCAAAGACCAGGCCGACTGCCGTGCCGCTGGAGTTCTTCAGATACGTGCCGCCCACCGGCACCCGCGTCTGCCGCCGGAGGTTGCCGCGTAAACCTTCCACCGTCGTGCGGAAACGCCTGGCGATCGCCTCGAGGACCTCCGGATTCTCTTCGACGGCGATGCCGGTGAACCCGGCGATCGCCTCGCAGGTGACATCGTTGTCGGTCGGCCCCAGCCCGCCGGTCACAATCACCAGCTCTGCGTGCTGCGTGGCGTACCCCAGTGCGGAGCGAATGTCTTCGAGATTGTCGTCGACGATCATCGAGCCGACGCAGCGGAGCCCCAGAGGCCGGAGGGTCCGCGTGAGGAACGGGGTATGGCCGTCGGGAAGCGCCCCGCTGAGCAGTTCGCCGCCGGTGACCATGATCATGTAGCGTGTGTGTTCGTCGGCCCAGCCGCGTCCGGCGCGGAACGCGAGGGCCGCCAGCCCCAACGCCAACAGGGAGAGCGAAAGACGATGCATCACAATCGCGGTCCTCCTCGCGGCCACCGGCAGTGTGAACAGCCGCCGATCGACAATCTACCCGGCCCGGCGACGGTGTGACAAGGCCGCGAAACCGGTTGGCGGGGAATTGGCGATTGTCCCTGTTCCTTCGAGCGATCCGCCCCGATAGAATGGCAAGCGAGCCAGATCGGGCGACTTTCTCCCCTCGGCCGAATCGGAAGCGGTGGTGAGCATGTTGGATCCGCATGAGAAGTTGAAGGCAACCGTCCGCGAACTGGAAGACGAGTTGCGTTCCTTTGCGAGCGTGGACGACGAGACCCGCGGCGTGCTCCACGAGGTTCTCGCGGAGGTCCAGGCCGTGTTGGGCGGCGAGGGCGCGACGGCGTCGCAGCAACAATCGTGGCAGGACCGGCTGAGCGACGCCGCCCGCCAGTTCGAAGGCGCCCACCCGGCGATCGCCGGGGTGATCCAGCGCTTGCTGGACGGGTTGGCCCAGATGGGCATCTGACTCGGCGCGGCTCACGCCCGCCGCCGCAGGCGATCGATTGCGCCGAGGACTCGGGCCACCTCGGGCATCGCGCTGAACTGGTCGAAGGGGTAGCGCGCCTTGCGGCGCCAGTTGGGGTGCTCCCGGTACGTGCCGGGGCGATTCTGCGGCTCGGTCTCCCCCCAGAGGTCCTCGAGGTTGACCAGCAGGATTTCCGCGTCGCTTGCCGCCAGGTAGCATTCGCAGGCTTCCAGGACCTGGGGGCATGTCGGTTCCGCGGAGGCGAGCAGGCCTTGGGCCCGAAGGAATTCCGTGATCCGCCGGCGGAGACCTGCGCGGCGGCGGCGCTCCTCGGCGGCCGCCTCGGCCGTCAGCAGCCCCTGCCCGAGGCGGTCCTCGATGTCCAGCCCCTGCCAGTAGGCGGCGAACTGGGGCATGTCGTGGGTGTTCACGCTGGCCACGCACGCCGCGGGCACTTCGCGCAGGGCGGGCCCCTTGTCGGGATTCGTCTCGTACTGGAGAACGTACATCGGCGCGATCCCGTGCCGCTGGAGGGCCCGGTCGACGGCGGCCGGGACCGTGCCGAGGTCTTCGCCCACGATCCGCGCGCCGAAGCGGTGCGACTCCAGCGTGAGGATCGCGCACATCTCCTCCATCGGGTAGCGGACGTAGACGCCGTCGTCGGCGCGGAACCCTTGGGGGATCCAGTACAGGCGGTGCAATCCCATCACGTGGTCGAACCTCAGGATCCGCGCGTGCCGGAGGTGGTTGCGGAGCGAGCGGATCAAGTAGGCGTATCCCTGCCGCCGCAGCCTGCCTGGGTGGAGCGGCGGAAATCCCCAGTTCTGCCCCTGGGTGAAGAACGAGTCGGGCGGCGCCCCGCCGGCGGCCTTGCCGACGAACAGTTGCTGGTTCCGCCAGACGTCGAACCCCTTGCCGCTGACGCCGAGGGGGAAATCGAGGTACCAGAGCAGTTCCCGCCGGTCGGCATGGGCCGTCAGCGATGCGAGTTGCCGGCCGACCTCCCACTGGGCGTAGAGGTGGTACTGAAACACTCGCTCGTCGTAATCGCCGGGGGCCAGCCGGCCGCCGCGAGCCGGTTCCGGCCAATCCGGCCAGGCTGCCTGCCGCCGTTCGCCGGCGGCGCGGAACCTGGCGAACCGTTCCAGCTCCGGATTGCCGCGGCACTCCTCGAGCATGGCGTCGCGCTGGGGCGACGGCCGGCTGAAGAAGGCCTCGGCCAGCGCCTCGGTCACCCGGCGTTTGGCGCGGACCAACCCGGGATAGTCGACGAGGTCTCCCGGCGCGGCTTGGGCGAGGAGGTCGCCGGCAAGCCGCCGGGCCGCGGGGCAGGAGTCGAATCCGGGACTCCGCCGCGGGTCGAGGTAGAGCTCGTTCCAGAACAGGCGGCTGGCGGGATGGTAGGGGCTCGGATCGTCGGACAGCTCCCAGAGGATCGAGAGCAGCGGCAGCGTGGCCACGAGGTTGCCGCCCCGATCGGCCGTCCACTGCATGAGCGCTGCGAGGTCCGAGAAGTCGCCCGCGGCGGAAACTGACTGCCGATGCAGGGAATACAGGGGAAGGAACACCCCCCAAATCCGCTGCTGCCGCGGGCTGGGGCGGTAAGTCAGCGGCGGGGCCGCGATCAGCAGGCTTTCGGCGGCCCGACCCCCGAGTTCCACGTGCAGCCGGTGGTATCCGTGTGGCAGGTTGTCTGGCAGCGGCAGGATTCGCCGCGTGTAGGCGACGCGCTCGACCACGCCCGCCCGCTGGATCGCCAGATCCTCGACGCGGCCGGCGAAGGCCAGCGACGCTCCGTCTTCCAGATCGAGCTGGCATCGATACTTCGTCCCGCTGAGCGACTCCGGCACGCGCAGGGGGCAGCCCGCCTTGCCGCCGAAGGCGGCCAAGACCGGCGGGAGCATCTCCTGCCAGAGCTCCTGCCGCCGAAACCGCAGGGCGCTCGCAGCGCCCGCGGCCGACGCCAGCGGCGCGCCGAGGAGTTGCAGGGCGCGGAGCACCGCTTCGTGCGACGACCAGCGGCGCTTGCGCCAGACGTCGACATAGCTGGGCTGGACACCATAAAGCCGGGCGAGTGTCTGGAGCGCGCGTTCCGCCATGAATGCCTGCTACTCCCCATCACGATCGAGTCTCCTGAAGAAGACGCATCCTACCAGAGGGGACGGGATTGCTCAATCCGCAGTGGCCTCCGCGGCGGTCGCGCCGTATGATGGGCAAGACTGTACCCTCTCGCCCGCCGGAGAACCCGCTCGATGCCCTACGAGGCCTGGCTGACCCTGTCGGTAGTCTTCTGCTCGTTCGTGTTGTTGGCGATGAACTGGGCGCCGCCGGATATCGTCTTCGTGGGGGGAGCGGCGCTGCTCGCGGTGGTCGGGATTATTTCGCCCGCCGAGGCCTTCGCGGGGTTTTCAAACCAGGGAATGTTGACCGTCGCGATGATGTTCGTGATCGCGGCCGGGCTCCGCGAGACCGGCGTCTTGGACTACCTGGGACAGCGGATGCTTCGCCGCGCGGGGACCGAGCGGAGCGTGCTGGCCAGGCTGGCGGCCGTCGTCTTGCCGACATCCGCGTTCTTGAACAACACGCCGATCGTGGCGATGTTCGTGCCGGTGGTCCTGGATTGGAGCCGCCGCCACCAGGTCTCGCCGTCGAAGTTGCTGATCCCCCTCTCCTACCTGGCGATTCTGGGGGGGACCTGCACGCTGATCGGGACTTCGACGAACCTCGTCGTCAACGGGCTGATGATCGAGCACGGCGTTGGGGGAATGCAGCTGTTTGAACTGAGCCGGATCGGGATCCCGTATGCGATCGTCGGATTCGTCTTCCTGCTGACGATCGGGCGCTGGCTGCTGCCGGAACGCAAGGAGTTTCTCGAGCAGCTCGGCGAGTCGCGGCGCGAATACCTTGCCGAAATGCTCGTGCAGCCGAACTGCCGCCTGGTGGGCGAGAGCGTGGCCGAGGCCGGCCTGCGGCAGTTGCCCGGCCTGTACTTGATCGAGATCGACCGCGACGGCAAGATTCTCGCCCCGGTCGGCCCCGACGAGACGATCGAGGCGAACGACCGGCTGGTCTTCACCGGCATCGTGAGCAGCATCATCGAGCTGGAGCGGACGGCGGGGCTGGTCCCGGTGGCCGATCCATCCTACGAGGTTTCCCCCGTGCGGCAGCGCGGCCGGCGGCTCTGCGAGGCGGTGATCTCCGAGAATTCGCCGCTGGTGGGCAAGAACATCCGCGAGGCCGATTTCCGCGCGACCTACGGGGCCGCCGTCGTCGCCGTCCACCGCGGCGGCGCACGGCTGGAACGCAAGGTGGGCGACATCCGCCTGCGGGCGGGCGACACGCTGCTGATGCAGACCGGGCCGCACTTCTTGCGCGCTTATCGGAACGATCTGGCCTTCTACCTGGTCAGCGACGTGGCCGACTGGCGCCCCTTGCGGAGCGACCGGGCTTGGATCGCGATTCTCCTCTTCCTGGTCCTGATCGGATTGATGACCAGCGGGCTGGTTCCGATCGTGCTGGCCGCCGTCGTGGTTGCCGTGCTGATGGTCGCCGCCGGGTGCGTCTCGTCCGGCGAGGCCCGGCGGAGCATCGAGTGGCAGGTGCTGATCACGATTGCGGCGGCGTTCGGTGTCGGAGCCGCCCTGGAGAACTCCGGGGCCGTGGCGACGATCGCCGGCGGGCTGGTCGAATCGACAAAGACCTGGGGTCCGATCGCCATCCTGGCCGTGTTCTACCTGCTGGGATCGGTGCTTACGGAATTGATCACCAACAATGCGGCCGCCGTGCTGCTGTTTCCCTTCTGCCTGGAGGCCGCCCGGCTCTACGGCGTCAGCCCGCGGCCGTTTCTGATGGCCCTCGTGCTGGCCGCCTCGGCCAGCTTCATGACGCCGATCGGATACCAGACGAACATGATGGTCTACGGCCCCGGCGGGTACCGGTTCGCCGACTTCCTCCGCGTGGGAATTCCCTTGAATCTCCTCCTCTGGCCGATCGCCATGCTTCTGATCCCGGTCTTCTGGCCGTTCTGAAGCCGATCCCAAAGGCGGCGAGGATGCGGACGGCTCGGAGCCGGGGGAGGCGTTCCCCCTCGGGGCTCGGACCGCCCGCGGGCGTCAGATCGTGTAGTCTTCCACGAACAGGCGCGAGTCCCGCGGCGTCACGAAGACCTTCTCGCCCACGGTGCAGGGATGCTGCCGGTAGCGGTCGTGCGACATCTCCACGTAGATCGGCTGGTTGTCTTCGCCGGCCAGTTCGAGCTTCACGACGGGCCCGGCCAACTGGACGCGCGTCACCTTTCCGCGGAGCCCCGATCGGCCCTCGCCATCGGGTTGAATTTCCAGGTCGTGCGGCCGGATCAGCAGCCGCGCGCTCTCGCCGTCGATTTGCAGCCCTCCGGGAGGCTCGATGACCATCGATCCGAAGACGGCTCGGCCGGCTTCCACCCGGCCGTGGAACAGGTTCACGTTGCCGAGAAAGTCCATCACGAAGGCGCTGGCCGGCTGGTGGAAGACCTCGTTCGGGGTGCCGACCTGCTCGATCCGCCCCTGGTTCATGACCACGATCCGGTCGGCCACTTCGAGGGCCTCCTCCTGGTCGTGCGTGACGAACAGGCTGGTCACATGAATCTCGTCGTGGAGGCGGCGGAGCCAGCGCCGCAGCCCCTGGCGCACCTTGGCGTCGAGCGCTCCGAAGGGTTCGTCCAGCAGCAGCACCTTGGGCTGGATGGCCAGCGCCCGGGCGAGGGCGACCCGTTGCCGCTGGCCCCCGGAGAGTTGCCAGGGGTAGCGGCGTTCGAGTGTTTCCAGCTGGATCAACTGGAGCAGTTCGCGGACGCGGGCGTTGATTTCGGCCTTCGTCGGGCGGTTCGGCTTGGGGCGGACGCGGAGCCCGAAGGCGATGTTCTCAAACACGGTCATGTGCCGGAACAGGGCGTAGTGCTGGAACACGAAGCCGACGCGCCGGCGGCCGACGGCCTGGCGGGCCACGTCCTGGCCGTCGAAAAGGATCGCGCCGTCGTCGGCCAGGTCAAACGCTTCCAGTCCGGCGATGATCCGCAGGAGCGTCGTCTTCCCCGAGCCCGAAGGCCCCAACAGGGCGACCAGCTCTCCGTCCGGGACGTGCAGCGAGACGCCGTCCAGCGCCAGGAAGTCACCGAAACTCTTGCTGACGTTGCGGACCTCGATGCTCACGGTTCAGCCTCCGGGGTGGCGGCGGTTGCGGGCGCCGGCGACGCTTCCGATTCGCCTTGCGTCCGCCACTCGACCAGCGCCTTCAAGACCAGCGTCAGCAGCGCCAGCAGGGCCAGCAGCGAGGCGACGGCGAAGGCGGCCACGAAGTTGTATTCGTTGTACAAAATCTCGACGTAGAGCGGCATCGTGTTCGTCTGCCCGCGGAGGTGCCCCGAGACGACGGAGACCGCGCCGAACTCGCCCATCGCCCGGGCATTGCAGAGGATCACGCCATAGAGCAGTCCCCACTTCACGTTCGGCAGCGTCACCCGCCAGAAGGTCTGCCAGCCGCTCGCCCCGAGGACCAGCGCGGCTTCTTCCTCCTCGGTTCCCTGCTCCTGCATCAGGGGGATGAGTTCCCGGGCGACGAAGGGGAACGTCACGAAGACGGTCGCCAGCACGACCCCCGGGACGGCGAAGATGATCTGGATGCCGTGGCCGGCCAGCCACGGCCCGAACCATCCCTGCAACCCGAACAGGAGCACGAAGATCAGCCCCGAGATGACCGGCGAGACGGCGAACGGCAGATCGATCAGCGTGACGAGCAGGCTCTTGCCGCGAAACTCGAACTTGGCGATTGCCCACGACGCCGCCAGGCCGAAGACGAGGTTCAGGGGGACGGCGATCGCCGCGACCAGGAGGGTCAGCCGGATTGCCGAGAGGGCGTCGCGGTTCTGGAAGCTCTCCAGGTAGGCTCCCAGGCCCTTCCGCAGCGCTTCGGCAAACACGGCGACCAAGGGGACGCCGAGAAACAAGAGGAGGAAGCAGAGCGAGGCGCCTGTGATCAGCCACTTGACCCAGCCGGGGTCGCCCTTGGCGGCGAGCCCGGCCGCGGCGCGGCGGCCTCGAAGTTGCGATTTGGCGGTTCCGCCCACGGGTCAGCCCTCCGCAAAGTGGCGCCGCGCGCTCCACCACTGAACGGCGTTGATCAGGAACAGCAGCAGGAACGACAGCACGAGCATCGCCGATGCGATCGCCGTCGCGCCCGTGTAGTCGTACTGCTCCAGCTTGACGAGAATCAGCAACGGCACGATCTCGGTCTTCATCGGCATGTTGCCCGCAATGAACACGACCGAGCCGTATTCGCCCAAGGCCCGGGCGAAGGCCAGGGCGAATCCGGTCAGCAGTGCGGGCAGGATCGCCGGCAGGATCACGCAGCGGAACGTCTGCCAACGGCCGGCGCCCAGGCTGGCCGCCGCTTCTTCCACTTCCGGGTCGAGATCCTCCAGGGCCGGCTGCAAGGTCCGGACGACGAACGGCAGGCCGATGAACACCAGGGCGATCGTCACCCCCAGGGGCGAGAAGGCGGCCTTGATCCCCAGCGGCTCGAGCCACCGCCCGATCCAGCCGCCCGGCGCGTAGACGGTCGTCAGGGCGATTCCCGAGACGGCCGTCGGCAGCGCGAACGGCAGATCGACAACCGCGTCGATCACGCGCTTGCCCGGAAACGCGTAGCGCACGAGCATCCAGGCGACGCCGAGGCCGAACACCGCGTTGACCGCCGCCGCCGCCAACGAAGCCGCCAGGCTCAGCCGGAACGAAGCGAGCACGCGGGGGCTGGTGATCGTCTCCCAAGCGTCCGCCCACGGCGCCGCGGCCGTCTTGAGGAACAGGGCCGAAAGGGGCACGAGCACGACCAGGCTCAGGTAGAAGATCGTGTAGCCAAGCGTCAGGCCGAAGCCGGGAATCACCCCGCGGCGTTTGCGGAAGGTTTTTGCAGTCGGCGCGGGCACCTGGGGTCTCCGTATCCTGGCAGCCGGAATTGGCCGCGGCCGCCTCGGGCCGGGCCTGGAAGGGGAGGGGGCAAGCGCGGCTACTTGCCCTTGGTGTAAATCTGGTCAAACACGCCCCCATCGGCGAAGTGCTCCCGCTGGGCCTTCTGCCAACCGCCAAACACCGTGTCGATGCCGACCAGCTCCAACGCCGGAAACCGCTTGAGGTCTTCCGGGTCGGCGTGTTCCGGCGCGACGGGCCGGTAGTAGTGTTTGGCGACCAGGCGCTGCCCGGCGGGGGAGTAGAGATACTCAAGATAGGCTTGCGCCAGCGTCCGCGTGCCGTGGTCGTCGATCCATTTGTCGACAAGCGCCACGGGCGGCTCGGCCAGCATGCTGATCGAGGGGACGATGATCTCGAACTTCTCCGGCCCGAGTTCATTAACGGCGAGGAATGCCTCGTTTTCCCAGGCCAGAAGCACGTCGCCCATGTTTCTCTGGGCGAAGGTGTTCGTCGAGCCCCGCGCGCCCGAATCGAGCACGGGAACCTGCTGGAACAGCCGGGTGACGAACTGCCGCGTCTTCGGCTCGGCGGCCGCCACCTCGGCCGCGTGCTGCGGGTCGCCGACCTTGCCGAGGTCGCCCAGCTCCTGCTTGAGGGCATACGCCCAGGCCGCCAGGTAGTTCCAGCGGGCGCCTCCGGAAGTCTTCGGATTGGGCGTGATCACCTCCACGCCCGGCTTGACAAGATCACCCCAGTCGTGAATCCCTTTCGGGTTGCCTTTCCGGACCAGAAAGACGATCGTCGAGGTGTAGGGGCAACTGTTGTGCGGGAGGCGTTTCTGCCAATCGGCGGGGAGCAGTCCGGCGTTCTCGGCAATCGCGTCGATGTCGTACGCCAGGGCGAGCGTGACCACGTCGGCCTGCAAGCCGTCGATCACCGCGCGGGCCTGCTTGCCGGCCCCTCCATGCGACTGGGTGACCACCACGGTCTGGCCCGTTTGATTCTTCCAGTGGTCGGCGAAAGCCTTGTTGAAATCCTGGTAGAGTTCCCGCGTGGGGTCGTAGGAGACGTTCAGCAGGGCGGCCTCCCCGCCCGTCGCGCCGCCCCCTCCCGGCCCGGAATTCCCGCAACCCGGCAGGCTCAGTGCAAGCAACAAGAGACTGGCGGCCAAGCAGCGGCCGCGAATGCCAGGGCGGACCATTCTTCCAATCCTTTCGAAGGTTCGCAGAATTCTCATCAACCAGGCGCGCGGCGTCATCCCGTCTACTCAAGCCACCCGCGCCGGGGCGTGGACGACCGCCGGCCCACCGTGGCCAGCCTCGCCGCTTCGCGCAGCCAACCCCACGGCGGCTCGTCCGGGCCACTGGGGGGAACGGCGCGGCGGCGCCTGATCAGCGCGGGGCTCGCGGCCCGGGCTGCCGGCGGCCGACGCACGCGCGATGAATACCAGGGGCCGCGCAAGCCGGAGAGCGAGATTGCCCAATTCCTCAAACGTGCCGAGCAGGACTTGCTCGCCCGCATCCAGCAGGGTCGCGGCGGCCTCGTCCGTCACCTCCGCCGCAACCAGGCGGCACGGCTCCAAACGCAAGGCGAATATCTGGGTCGGCATCGTACGTTCTCCCAACAGAGCGGAGTCATTCCCACGCGCCGAAAGCCTGGACATGAGCCCAGAGTATCTCCGGCTTGCTCAATCCAGGCAAGTGCAATGGCCGTGCCGAACGACCCCCGCAGCGGTTGCTCGCGGGGGGCCGGCGATCGGCAGTCCCTCGCCGAGGGCGACCAGCGGACATCCTGTCCGGAACCCGGTTCCGTGTCCCAAACGGCTCAATGGCAGTATGTTAAGGACACCTCGGGCAATCCGCCGACGGAGACTTCCGGCAACGATCCGCCATGCGGAAAATTGTGGTCTCCCCTGGAAAATCTGCGATGACATTGTCTTGGATCGACTTGACCGAGCCCGCCCATCTGTTCTATGCAACAGGCTCCCGTGACATAAAACGGGACCGGCCGTGAAATATCACAGATTAAGCGGCTGTCTGGGTACCCGCCGGCTGATCGACTTGTTTCCGCGGGGGGGGCTGGGCACCTGGGCACCTGGGCACCTCGGGGCGCCGAATCGCCGTTGACGCCGTGGATCGGCTTCGGGATACTCCGGCCGACTGCCGAAGCCGTCGGGGTTCCCGCGCTCCCCCGATCGCGCATGGTCCCTTAGAATGGCAAGCAGGGCCTGCCTGGGCTGATTTTTTTGACGGAAGCCGCATTTGAGAGAGTGGGACGAGCGATGGCGAACAACGGAGAGGAAGCTCTGAAGCAGTATTGTCTTGAGGTGGCGCGGAGGGCCCACCAGGCGGCGGCGGAACTTGCCCTGGTTACCGGCCAGCAGAAGAGCGCCTGGCTCCACCGCAGCGCGCGGCTCCTCCACGAGCGGTCGGTGGCCTTGGCCGAGGCGAATCGGCTCGACGTGGCCGCCGCGGCGGGCTACGGGTTGACCGAGGCCCAGGTCGATCGGCTCCGCCTCACGCCCGAGCGCGTCGCGTCGATTGCCGCGGCGCTGGAAGAGGTGGCCGCCCTGCCGGACCCGGTGGGGCGGATTCTCGAGTCCTCGATCCGGCCCAATGGCCTGGAAGTGCAGAAGGTGCAGGTCCCGCTGGGGGTCGTCTTCTTCATCTACGAGTCGCGGCCCAACGTGACGGCCGATGCGGCCGCGCTGTGCGTCAAGAGCGGCAACGCGGTGATTCTCCGCGGCGGCAAGGAGGCGGCCCACTCCAGCGCGGCGATTGTCGCCATTCTCGACGAGGCGGCCGCCGACGCCGGAATCCCCGAGGGGGCCGTCCAGTTGGTCTCGACGATCGATCGTGCGGCCGTCGGCCATTTTCTCAACCTGCCCGAGTACATCAACGTGGCGATTCCACGTGGCGGCGAGGGCCTGATCCGCCGGGTTGCCGCGGAAGCCAAGATGCCCGTCATCAAGCACTTCGCCGGCAATTGCCACGTCTACCTGGACAAGGCCGCCGACCCGGAAATGGCCGTGCGGTTGACGGTCAACGCCAAGTGTCAACGGATGGGCGTCTGCAATGCCGCCGAGTCGCTCGTGGTCCACGCGGCCGTGGCCGAATCGCTCCTGCCGCGGGTCGGCCGCGCATTGATCGAAGCGGGAATCGAGATCCGTGGCGACGCCCAGACCTGCATGCTCGTTGCGGAAGCCAAGCCCGCAACCGAGCAGGACTACACGGAAGAGTATCTCGGACCGGTCATCTCGGTCCGGGTCGTCGAGTCGCTCGACGCGGCGATCCAGCACATCAACCGCTGCGGTTCACAGCACACCGAGGCGATTGTGACCAACGATCTTGCCGCCGCCAGGCAGTTCGCGGCGCGGGTCGACAGTTCGGCCGTGATGGTCAACGCCAGCACGCGATTCAACGACGGCGGCGAGTTCGGCCTGGGCGCGGAGATCGGCATCAGCACCGACAAGTTCCACGCCCGCGGACCCTGCGGAATCAATGAACTGACCAGTTACAAGTACGTGGTATATGGCAGCGGGCAGGTTCGCCAGTAGCGCCGCGGCCAAGGATGGTATGCAATGGGCGAAGACGTGCTCAGCCAGGCGGAGGTGGAATGCCTGCTCTCGGCAATCGCCAGCGGCGGCGAGGCCGCGGCGGGGCTGGCTGCCGCAGCCGGACCGGCGGCCCGGCCGGCCGCGGCGTCCAAGGGAATCCGCGCGCAGATCACCCCCTACGACTTCAAGCGGCCCGAACGCGTTGGCAAGGAGCAGATGCGGGCGTTGCAGACCCTCCACGAGGGGTTCAGCCGCAATTTCTCCGCCGGACTGTCGGCCATGCTCCGCAGCGTGGTTGAAGTCAAGCTGGCCGGCGTGGACCAGTTGACGTACAGCGAGTTCGTCCTCGGCCGGGAGAACCCAACCTGTCTGAACCTGCTCAGCGCCGAGCCGCTCGCCGGGCGCCTGATTCTCGAAATCAACCCCTCGATCCTCTATCCGATCATCGACCGCCTGCTCGGCGGCGGCCACGAGCCGAGCCCCCAGGCCAGGCGGCCGCTGACGCAGATCGAGCGGCTGCTCGTCCGCCGGATCACCGACCTGTTTCTGGCCGAGCTGGTCCAGGCGTGGAGGAACGTGATCGAATTGACCCTCGAGGTCGTGCGGGTGGAGAGCAACCCGCAGTTGGTCCAGATCGTTCCGCCGAATGAAGTCGTCGTTCTGGTCCGCTTCGAGATTGCCCTGGGCGAGACGCACGGCATGCTCAACCTCTGCATTCCCTGCAAGGCGATGGAGGGCATCAGCGACAGACTGTCGGCCAGTCGTTGGGTGGCTTGCGGCCAGCGGAAGGCGTCGGAAGAGTCGGTCCAGCAGATCGGCCGCGTCCTGCGCAGCTCGCCGCTGGAGATCAAGGTCCGGCTTGCCAGGACGCCAATCTCGACCAAGGAACTGATCGCGCTTCAGGTCGGCGACATCATCACCACCCAGAAAGACATCCGCAACCCGATCCTCGTGACGGTCGAGGGCGTGCCCAAGTTCCGGGCGATGGCCGGCTCGTTCAAGGGCCACAAGGCTTTTCAGGTGGTCGAGGTGATCGACGATCCCGCTTCGGCCGCCTGCCAATGATTGGCGCCGCCAACCGCCCAGAGTCCCGGATCGTCCCGACGCTAATTGGGGCCGTCCGTTGGCGGGGGCTCGGAGTGCCCGCTCGGCGGGGTCTTCGGTTCGGATGCGGGCCCACCCGGCCGGCGTGGCGAACCCTGGATCGGCGGCGCTTCGGCCGGCTTGTCGTACGGATCGGTGTCGGTGACGTCTTCGGCCAGGCACCACCGGGAAAAATCGGGCAACTGGCCATCTTCCGGGGCAATGGAAAACGGCGCGATTTCACCCCCGGAGTCGGCCGGCCCCGGTTCGCCCGGCGCCGGCTTGGGCGCCGAGTTCGCCAGGGTTTCGTTCCGTTCGACGGGCGGTGCGGCGGGGGCGTCGCCCGACGGGCTGTTCGGGCGATGCGGGAGGGGAAATCGGCCCTGGCCGGTCAGCCGCGCGCGGGACAGCGACGTCTCGGACGCATCGTCCGCCGCCTCCAGCGTCGCCTGGCCGGCGACAACGGTCTCCGGCTGGCCGGAGGCGGTCGGCGCCGATGCCGATTTCTGCGGAGAGCCGTACTGGACTTGGAAGGTGACCGGTCCAATCGAGAACTCGTCGTTGGGTAGAAGACGAACGTCTCCGGCGACCTTCTCGCCACGCACAAACGTCCCGTTCAGGGACCCGAGATCGCGTAGAATGACCACCCCGTCGCGGCAGAGAAGAGCGCAATGCTTGCGGCTGATCAGCGAGTGGGCGATCTTCAAGTCGGCCTGGCGGCTGCGGCCGAGAATTGTGGGCAGCTTGACGCTCAATCGTCGCTTGTCTGTCTTGCCGCCGACAACAACCAATGTTGCGTGCATGGCGCTCTTCGCGGGTAGCGGGCGGAAAAATGGGGTGTCGCGGCGGCCAGGCCATCATCCCGTGAGCAGGACTGGAGATCCATCTTAGACGGCAAAGTGAATCGCTGCAAGTGCTTACGGTGGCACTTCGGCCGCAGACAGGGTCTGGTCCCCAATTCGAGCTTCAAGGTCCACCTCGTTCCCAAGTTCCGGCTTGGGAACGCCCGCCTGTGCCCACCGCCAAGCGGCAACGGGAATGATGGAGCCGATGGTCTGGGGCATGGCGCGGTTCCGAAGCTGGAGCGCGGGAACCAGGATTCGCGTCGCCGGAGGCCGTTGCCGAGGGGAGGCGGCGGAGGCATTGACGACCCAAGGCGGATTCGTTTTACTTGAATTAGCCGCTGCGCGGCCTTGCAAGGTCGCGGGCTTGGCCTATAATTCGGTTCTTCACGGATCGCAGCGCGGCCTGTGCGGCTCGGCCGTGGGCGATCCAGGCGATGCGGGTGTAGCTCAGTTGGTAGAGCACGACGTTGCCAACGTCGTTGTCGTGGGTTCGAATCCCATCACCCGCTCTTTGCATTTCTTTGAGGCAGATTTTCCCCGCCAGGCACGAGTATGGCTGAAAACGAACATCCAGAAGACGATTCTCTCTCCCCCGCCGACGAGGTTGCGGTTGAGGAAACGGCCGAGGACGAGGCCAGCGACGACGAGGCCCAGCCGCTTTCGCTGGAGGTGACGATCGACGAGCGCGGGGCCTGTGAGCGGCACGTCACCGTGACCGTTTCGCGAGAAGACATCGATCGGTACTTCGACAACGAATTCAGCGAGCTGATGACTTCGGCGCAGGTGCCCGGTTTTCGCGTCGGCCATGCTCCGCGGCGATTGATCGAGGCCCGTTTTCGCAAGGACGTGGCGGATCGGGTCAAGAGCGCTTTGTTGATGGACAGCATTGGCCAGGTCAACGAGCGGGAGGATCTCTCGCCGATCAGCGAGCCCGATTTCACGTTCGAGGCGGTCGAGTTGCCGGACGAAGGCCCGATGACCTTTGAATTCGACCTGGAGGTCCGCCCCGAGTTCGATGTTCCGGAATGGAAGGGGCTGAAGATCGAGCGCCCGGTCCGCGAATTCACCGACGCGGATGTCGACGAGGCGCTGGAGAAAGAGCTCGCCCGCTTCGGCCAGTTGGTCCCCCATTCCGGTCCCGCCAAACCGGGAGACTATATCACCACGAACCTCTCCTTCGTGCATGACGGAGAGACCCTCTCCAGCGCCGAGGAGGAGGTGATCCGGATCCGTCCCGTGCTGAGTTTCCGGGACGGGCGGATTGAGGAGTTCGACAAGCTGATGGTCGGTGTCAAGGCGGGCGAAACGCGCACGGCCGAGGCGACGCTGACCGAGGATGCCCCAAACCGCGCCCTCCGCGGCCAGAAGGTCACGGCACGGTTCGAAATCCTCGAAGTCAAGCGGCTCGAGCTGCCGGAGTTGACGCCGGAATTCCTCGCCTCGATCGGCGGCTTCGAGTCGGAAGCCGAACTCCGCGATGTCGTCAGAGACAACCTCTACCGCCAGCTGGAGTACCACCAGCACCGCCGCGCCCGGGATCAGGTGATCGCAGCGCTGACCGTGTCGGCCGATTGGGAACTGCCGCCAACCCTGCTCGAGCGCCAGAGCGAGCGGGAAATGCAGCGCGCCGTCCTGGAATTGCAGCGGAGCGGCTTCAGCGACGACGAGATTCGGGCTCACGAGAATCAACTCCGCCAAAACAGCCGCATGGAGACCGCCCGCGCCCTCAAAGAGCACTTCATCCTGGAGCGAATTGCCGAAGACCAGGGGATCGACGCGGATGCGGACGACTACGAGCGCGAGATCGCGCTGATCGCCGCACAGGGCGGGGAGACGCCGCGGCGGATCAGGGCCCGTCTGGAGAAGAGCGGCGGAATGGACGTGCTGCGAAACCAGGTCATCGAGCACAAGGTGATCAGCCTGATCCTCTCCGAGGCGACGTTCACCGACGTGCCCTTCGCGCCGGAACCGACCGAAGCCTCGGCGATCGACCGGGCCGCCGGCGGGGGCGTCTCGGAGATCCCGGAAGCCAAGCCGGAAGGGGCCGCCAAGCCGGATGACGACAAGGGTCCGCAGGGGACGCCCGCACCACAGTAGTCGATGATGCCGTTTTTTGCCAGTCAGGCACGTCCGCGGAGAATGGGAAGATCGCGCAGGCTCGGGAGTTTTGGGAGCGGATCGCCGGAGTCTCCCGGAACTGTCCTTTCCGGTCCTTTCGGCCGTTTTTTTAGCCGGCCGCGCGATGCTGCTCTTGTGCGGATGAGCGGATTGCGCTACAGTCTTGGCCTTTACCCGGATTCACAAGGCTGCCCTGCGAGCGGATTGGCGGGCGCGGCGCGCCCCGCAAGGCGGGGCGCGGACGGGCAAGCCCGCGTGGAGGAAATGTCAGTCTCAGGTCGGAGCCCTCATGAGTCTTTCTTATCAAGCGACGTTCGATCCGCTGGCGAGCTACCGAGAGTATCAACGCCAGCGCCAGATGACCCTCGGCGATTTGCTTCTGGAGAACCGGATCATTTTTCTCCAGGGGGTGATCTACGATGAAAACGCCAACGAATTGGTGATGAAACTGCTCTATTTGCAGAGCGAAAATCGGCGCAAGGACATCCATTTCTACATCAATTCGCCGGGCGGCAGCGTGAACGCCACCCTGGCGATTTACGACACGATCCAGATCCTCAGTTGCCCGGTCTCCACCTACTGCGTCGGCCAGGCGGCCAGCGGCGGCGCGGTGTTGCTGGCCGGCGGCACCAAGGGCAAGCGGTACATCCTGCCGCATGCCAAGGTGATG
>Ga0123329_1001606_pt1 | contig 21199 bp, 15 predicted proteins | sample BioC12SIPDNA_FD_89703 | JGI IMG/M metagenome (GOLD analysis project Ga0123329, IMG submission 89703) | Anaerobic biogas reactor microbial communites from Washington, USA - Biogas_R1_B C12 SIP DNA | ecosystem: Engineered > Bioreactor > Anaerobic > Unclassified | place: Washington, USA | collected...
ACCGGTCTGGGACGTTCTGGGCTGGCACGATAATCCCGGCAGCGTCTACGTGACCGGGACGACGCTCGACGCGATCTGGTCGGCCCGGCGCATCTTGGGTTGTGAACTGGGTTTGGAGCAAGGGCGGCGGCTGATGGACTACCTGTGGACCTGCCGCGTGGGCCCGGGCCTGTTCGCCCACGACACGATTCGCCCCGGGGTCAAGATGCCGCCGATCCAGAACATCGCCGCCTTTGCGCTCTACATGATGACCGTGATCGAGCAGGCGCCCTCCGCTGCGGATCGCCCGATCCTGAGCGACCGGGATCCCGCGATTCGGCATCTGCTGGCGGGTCAGCGACGGGATGGCCTCTGGCCATACCACACCCAGGGGCTGGCCGGCCGTCTCGGCCTGCGCTGCCCGCTGTTGGCCAGGTTCGGACGGTTCAACGAAACCTGGCGTGAAGCGGACTTCATGCACCATTGTCTGGTGCTCTACTATCTGGGCAAGACGGCGGCGATGCGCCAGCACCGCCGGCTTGTCGATGGGGTGAGGCTGGGCTGGTCGTTCGTGCGGGAGAACCTGGAACCGGTCGGCCAGGACGAGCTTCGCTGCCGGTGGTCCTGGGAAAAACGGCCGTGGGGGCCTCGCTACTGCAACTACAGCGACACAAATACCTACTTCCTGATCCTGGCGTGTCTGCCGGTGATGAGGGAACTGGGCATAGTCGATCAGCTCGAGGCCGATCGGGTGGGACAGGGAGTGGTTAACCACATCAGCCGAGCCCTGCTGAACGAGGAGGGCCGGCACCCCTCGATCCGCCCGGCTGAGGGACCGGTCGAGACCATACGGTGCATCCTGCCGATGGTCGAACAGAGCGTCGCCTGGAAGGGCAGCCTCCTGGCCGACTGGCTTGAGTACAACGGCGGGCGGTTGCCCGGAGGGCTATCCGCCTCCGGCGGATGAAGCTTTAGAGATTCCCGCCCGACAATGCTCGCCCAACGTGATTCCGGCGTCAGAATCGTCTATCGGAATTGCCTGCGACGCATTCCTGTGTATAATAACTCAAACTTGTTTTGCATAAAACGGTATTCCAGAGGAGACCGACGGTCATGACGGAGATTCTGTTGAACGGCGAGTGGGAGCTTCGTGAAGAGCCGCTGACGACAACGGCGGCGGACGCTGAGAAGGTGGCTGGGACGGCGGATGGATGGATCGCGACCCCGGTGCCCGGCGATATCCACCAGGGGCTGATCGCAGCGGGCAGAATCGACGAGCCGCTGCTGGGGATGAACAGCTGGGACTACCACTGGACCGAGGACCGCTCCTGGTGGTACCGCAAGCAGTTTGCGACCCGCAAGGAATGGCTCAAGGGCGACGGTGTCGAGCTCCAGATCGGCGGCCTGGACGCCGATGCGCACATCTGGCTCAACGGGACGCTGCTGGGCCGCCACAAGAACGCGTTCTATCCCTTCGTGGCGCGGGTTGAGCAGTTGCTCAAGCCTTCGGGCCGGAACGTCCTGCTGGTCCGGCTGACCACCGGCGTCAAGGAACTGAATGCCGACGACGTGGCGAGCATGTCGATGCTGGCTCCGACCGAATCCCACAACGGCAAGCCGGAACGGGGCGACCCGCTGCGAATCTTCGTCCGCAAGCCGCAGTATTCGTGGGGATGGGACTGGAGCCCTCGCGTGCCCACGACCGCCATCGCCGGCGACGTCAAGCTCCGCGTGCTCGACAAGCTGGTGGTGCGCGACGTGCACGTGCTGCCGCAGCGGCAGGGCAAGGACGTGCAGTTGACCGTCGCCGTGGCGGTGGATTGGATTCACGACTGGCAGACCGCTGAGGGACGGGTGGATTTGACGATCACCGGACCCGACGGCAAGAAGATCAAAGCCGGCTGCGAGGTGTTCCTGCGTTCCGGGATCAACCGCTATCCGATCGAGGTCACCGTCAAGAACGCCCAGCTCTGGTGGCCCAACGGCATGGGCGAGCCGAACCTCTACACCATCGAGGCGACCGCCGCCGCCCAGGGCGCGACGGCCGTGTACCCGAAGTTCGACTACGGAATCCGCTTCGTCGAACTCGACACCAAGGACAAGTTCGCTCTCGTGATCAACGGCGAGAAGGTCTTCTGCAAGGGCGGCAACTGGATTCCCGCCGACACGATCTACGCCCGCGTGACGGACCAGAAGTACGAGGCCCTGGTGCGCGAGGCGCAGCAGGCCAACTGCAACATGCTGCGGGTCTGGGGCGGCGGCCTCTACGAAGGCGATGCGTTCTACAACGCCTGCGACCGCTGCGGCATCATGCTGTGGCACGATTTCATGTTCTCGGTGGCGCCCTATCCGGACCACCTGGAGTGGTTCCGCGAGGAGGTCCGCCGCGAAGCGGAGTTCCAGACCGTGCGGCTGCGGAATCATCCCAGCGTCGTGCTCTGGAGCGGCGACAATGAAAACAACTGGTTCCTGGCCGGCCACTGGCGAGTCTCGACCCGCGGCGGCTTCTATCTCTACAACTACCTGCTGCCGGAGATCGTGCACCGCAACGTGCCGGATGTGCCGTACTGGAACGGTTCGCCCTACGGCGGCGAGGAGCCGAACTGCGAGCAGGTGGGCGACCGGCACCACTGGTGGGACTGCATGATGAACCCGGAGATGGAGAACCGGATCACCCCGGAAAGGTACGACGCGTGCGGCTCGAAGTTCATCTCCGAGTACGGCTACGTCGGCGCGCCGGTCAAGGAGAGCGTCCAGACCTACATGGCCGGAGCTCCGTTCGACCGCTACAGCGAGCTTTGGCTTCACCACAACAATGCGTTCGAGAAGGAAACCGTGGACGCCGGCATCACCAAGCACTACAAGGACGCCCGCGAAATCTCCGAGGAGGAATACTTCCTCTACAGCGGTCTGACCCAAGGATTGATGTACGGCTATTCGCTCGAGACGTTCCGTTCGCGGCCGGACTGCCACGGCGGGATCTTCTGGATGTACAACGACTGCTGGGGCGAGGTCGGCTGGACCATCATCGACTATTACCTTCGCCGCAAGATCTCGTGGCACTTCGTCCGCCGGGCGTTCGCTCCGGTGCGTCTGATCCTCCGTGAGACCGACGGGGTCGTGCGAATCACGCTGGCCAACGACACCCGCGAGCCGGTCAAGGGCGCCGTTGTGTTCGGCCGGACATCGCTGGACGGCAGGAACACCAAGTTTCGCGAAAAGGCGTTCCAGGCCGGCCCGATGGCCCGGACCGTGATCGCCACGTTCAAGCGGGACCAGGCGGACCCAGCCGCCAACCTGTGGGTGGCCCGGGTCAAGGGCAGCCGCGACATCCTGCCCGCGATCCTGCGGAGCACCGACTTCCGGAACCTGGCGATGCCCAAACCGAAGCTGTCGCTGAAGGTCGAAAAAGCCGGCAAGGGCCAATGGAAGGTGCGGGTGGCCAGCGACGTCTACGCCCACGCCGTGCATCTTGGCCTGCCCAAGAACGCCGCGAGCGATGAGGACTACTTCGACCTGCTTCCGGGCGAGAGCCGGGAGGTCCTGGTCCGCTGCGCCGGAACGCTGAGCGCGAAGAACGTCACGCTCACCAGCGTGGTCTAGGATTGGGCAAGGGCCGCGACCGCGCGGGAGCAGGCCTTTCCGCTCAGCTTACGCTTGATCTGCTGCTCCTGTGCCGCTAGGGTAGGACCAACCACGATTTTCAGGAGCGGCAGTGATGAGTATGAACGAGATTGTGCTGGCCCCGGACTTCATCCAGGGCGCGGTGTCTATCGAGCAGAAGGACGGGCACCTTAGACCGTGGCGGCTGCCCGTTGACCGGTTGGGTCTGTTTCCTTCGCCGGACGATGGACTGGTGCTCCGGGCTCAGATGCCCGCCGGGGTGCGGGTGCGATTCGAGACGCAGGCCCGCAGGGTGGGACTATCATTTGCGCCGCTGATCGGCGAGGCGAAGTTCGACCTGGTGATCAACCGTCAGGTTTTCCAGACGACGACGGTTGGCGCGGGGGAATACGTGGCCGTTTTCGAGGACCTTCCGGCGGGCCTGAAGACGGCTGACATATGGCTGCCACCGGATGTTCCGGTCGGCCTGCGCTGCCTGTTGGTCGCCGGTGACGCCAAGCCGGCCGCGGACCGCCGCAGGAAGTGGATCGCCTACGGCAGTTCGATCACCCACTGCTGCGGCGCCCACAGCCCGGCCCGGACGTGGCCCGCGGTGGCCGCTCGGAAGGCCGATCTGGATCTGACCTGTCTCGGCTACGGCGGGCAGTGCCACCTCGACCCGATGGTGGCCCGGATGATCCGCGATCTGCCGGCGGATTTCGTTTCGATGAAGGTCGGAATCAACATTTATGGCGGCGGCAGCCTTTCCCCTCGCACGTTCAAAGCCGCCGTCATCGGGGCTGTGCAGACCATTCGCGAGAAGCACCCGGCGATTCCCATCGCCCTGATCTCGCCGATTATCTCCCCGCCGCGCGAAAGCACAGCGAACGCGGTCGGTCTCACGCTTCAGCTCATGCGGGACGAAGTCCGCGAAGCCGCCGAGCGCCTGGCCGCCCACGGCGATGGGAATATCCACTACTTCAGCGGCTTGGACCTGTTCAGTGATGATATGGTTGAGGCCTACCTGCCGGACCTGCTGCACCCCAACGGCGACGGCTATGAACTGATGGGCGAGAACTTTATCAAGACGGTCCTGTCCCGCATCAGAATCTAATCCGCTGCCGGCTGGGTGGTTTTCCGATCCGTCAGTGTGATCAGCGAAATCTCCGGTGGGCAGAGGAATCGGATCGTCGGCGCCTGTCCCTGTTCGTGTCCGACGCCGCGGCTGACGTAGATCCGGTTGCCCCGATGCGTGTGCAATCCGCCCGCGGCGATTGCGGCGGGTACGCGGCTGAGCGTCATCAGTGGGCCGATCAGCGGAAGCTGCACCTGTCCGCCGTGCGTGTGGCCGGAGACCACCAGGTCGATCCGCGAGTTTTCCGGCAGCTCCAGCACCACGTCAGGCAGGTGGCTGACCAGGATGCGGATGTCATCGCCCGGGTCGGTCAGCAGCGTCTCGATTGTCTTGCGGGCTTCGGATGATCCATAGTTCAATCCCACACCGCCGACGGTGATCCGCCGGTCGCCCAGCGTGAGCCGGACGATATGGTTGTCCAGAAACCGCACCGACGTGCCCCGCGTGGCCTGCCGGAGTCGCTCGCGCGTGTCCACGTTGCCCGCGGTAATGAACGCATCAGTCGGCAACAGACCCAGGAGTTCCCGCAGTTCGGGCAGTTCCTGCTCGAACGAGAGATATCGGCGGTGGAAGAGGTCGCCGGGCAGCAGGATCAGGTCCGGATGTTGGGCCAGGAGCCGTTCGACCGCTTCTCGCTCGTAGACCGAGACGTCGGCGGTCTGAATGTCAGCCAGTACGCCAATGGTCAGCGGCGAGTTGCCTACCCGCCCGGCCGGCAGCACCACCCGCGCGGTCTCCAATCGCAGCCGATAGGACTCAACGAATGTCGCGTAGATCCCGACCGGAGCGGCCAGCACCGCCAGCACCGCCGCAACCAGCATCGGCTTGGTGAACCGCCGGTACGCCGCCAGATGCGAAGCCAGCAGCACCACGCCCAGCAGCGGCAACGCGACCACCATGTCGAGATACAGCAGCCGGATCACCCCGAATCCGTCGAGCCCGACCGTTCCGAGCAGGGGAAGTTTGATCAGGAATACCACGCCCATCGCCGCCAGCGCGAGCAGTCCGCGAGCCAGCCCGATCTTTGGCTGCGGAACCGATTCAGCCGTCGGCTGCCGTCGGTACAGTGTCACGGCCAGGGCGGCCGCCAAGTCGATCGCGGTTGCTATCCAACTGACGACGATGAACGTCTCGTAGCTCATGTCAGATCCCCCTGCGGAAACGGATGAACAACTCGATGCCGTCGATCCGGACGGTGCGCTCGGCTGAGGATGACACGCAGAGTTCGTTGGTTCCTTGTCGGATCGGAACTTCTTCGTACACGCCTTTTCGGCCGACCGGCACTTCCTTGCCGTTCACACCGAGTTCGAGCCGCTCGTAAGCTTCCTCCTCGGCAAGCGTCAGGTTCAACCGAATCTGCTCCACCGTGTCTCGCCGCCGGGCGTACTCGAGGTCGTCGGCGACCACCATGCGAAACGTCCGCGACTCTCCCGGCGCCACCTCGACGGGCAGCGGCTTGGTTCCGCCGCGCTCGACGGTCAGGTCGGACGTGTCGCGGGTTATCAGGTAATGCTTGTCCTTGGCGACCAGGCTTTGCGGATCGCCGATCTGGCGCAGGGCCTCGAGTTCCCAGTCGGTATACGGATTGTCGCGTCCGGCGGCGCGGTGGCAATCGTAGTTGAACAGGTAGATCGCCTGAGCGCCCTGGTGATGCAGCGCCGCCGCGGCCGCCCGCAGCGTCTCGATCGTGGCGCGGCCGCCGTAGCCTTTGACCGCCGGTTCAATTCCGCCGGCGATCAGGCAGCCTGACGCTCGGGCCAACTCGCGGAAAGGCACCAGGTCCACGCTCGTGTCCAGGTATCCGCCGTCCATGGGAACAAAGACGTCGGCCAATCCTTCGGAAATCCATGTCTCCACATCCAGGCCCTTGGCTCGGGCCAGCCCGATGGTCGGAGGGATGCGGTAGGCCAACGTGATCGGGCGCCCGCGTCTCTCAGCGATCGCGTTAACCGCCCGCCGGACCCGGCGCACGAACTCGGTCATCAGCGGCATGCCTTGGGTTTGGCAGCCGGGCTTGAAGAACCACGGGCCGCGCTGGAAGTCCAGCTCGAAGCCGTCCAGGTCGTAGCGGCCGCAGGCCTCTTCGATGATCGCCAGACGCCGGTCGCGTACCTGCGGATGGGCGTAGTCGTAGGCCCACGTGAAGTCATCCTGTGGGTATCCCTGACGCGGGTCAGGATACGGCGAACCGATGACCAGTTCGGGATGGCGCATCTTGAACGGACTGCGCAGCGGGGCGAATCGGCGGCTGTCGTCCTCGTGGATGTCATTCATCCGCAGGCCGGCCCAGAACGCGATCCCGTGTTGGCGGGCCCGCTCGGCCAGAACGGCGATGGGGTCCAGCCCGCGGTCGAGGATGGCCCGGGTATTGGCGGCCATTCGTTTGAAGAGCTCGAGCCTGGGTCCGGGCGGCCACGACGACTCATCGGCTCCGAACACGTCGCCGATCCCGGTCCGGTGCGAATAGGTATCGTCGCCGCGGTTCAGGCAGTGGATGAACACGTCCACCTGCGTGCCGGCCACTTCGTCAAGCGGTCGGCAGAGCTGCTGCGGCGTGATGGGCGGTTCGAAGTGGGTCAGCGTCGTGCTGTCGCCGTCGGTGTTGAAGATGATCCGCGGCTTGGTTCGGCTGGCTTTAGCCATGGGCGACGCCCTCGCGCAACGCACCTGTGGTCAATCGGTCGAAGCCATTATAGGCGTTCCGCCGGCGCTTTGCAGCGGTTTTGCCGGTGACGCGTGCGGTCGCAATGAGGTGAAGGCGCCTGTGCTTACCGTCAGACCTTGTTGGCCTGCATCATAGCGACGAAGGCGTCCACGATCTCCGGATCGAGCTGCGTGGCCTTGCTTCGCCGCAGTTCGATGAGGGCGTTTGGAGTTGGGATGGCCTTGCGGTACGGCCGGTCCGAGGTCAGGGCGTCGAAGGTGTCGATCACCGCGATGATTTTCGAGGCGATGGGAATGTGCGGGCCCTGGAGGCCGTCCGGATAGCCCAGGCCGTCGTAGCGTTCATGGTGATGGCGGATGGCTTGGGCCACGCCCTCCAGGCCTTCAACGTGGCCGATGATCGTGGCGCCGATCTCGCTGTGGGTCTTGATCCGCTCGAACTCGGCCGGGGTCAGCTTGTCGCGTTTCGAGAGGATCGCGTCGGCGACGCCGATTTTGCCCACGTCGTGGAGCAGGCCCGCCAGCTCGACCTCGCGCAGTTTGGCTTTGTCGGTGATACCCAGGACCTTGGCTGTGGCCACGCACAGCTGTGAGACCCGCCCGGCGTGGTCGTGGGTGTAGTGGTCCTTGGCGTCCACCGCGGTGGCCAGGGCTTTGATCGTGTTGAGCATCTGCCGGCTGACCGTCGCGTGCAGGCGGCAGTTCAACAGAGACGACGCGCCCATTGCCGAGAGGCCCTCCAGGAGCTTCTGATCATGGGCGGAAAAGTCCCGGTCGTCGGTGCGGTCGGTGGCGGTCAGGATTCCCACCGCCTGGCCCTGAGCGTATAGGGGCACTCGCACCACCGCGAACGAAAAGCTCTTGTAGGCGCCTTTCGAGAGGGCCTGCAGGTCCGGACGGTCCTTGATGTTATTGACGATCAGCAGATCGTTCTCGAATAGCGCGTGCTCGGCGATCGATCCCTTGACCGGGATGGTAACCGCCCGCGCCTCGTTGGGCAGACCCGCTGAGGCCAGGACGCGGAAGTTCTGCCGGGCCTCATCGAGAACCAGCAGGGACGCCCGGCGGCAGTTCAGGGCCCGGATCGCCTGCTCGACCAAGGCGCTGCCGATTTCCGTTTCGTCGGTTCGGGTGGCGATGCTGGGCAGCAGGGAATAGAGCATATTGAGCTCTTCGTAGCTGGTGATCATCTCCTCGGCCAGATCGGCAACCGCGACTTCGCGGCCGACGACGTGCTCCATGAGGGTCGAGATCGTCCGGGCCGCCGCCTCGACCGCCGGTCCGCCGCCGTTGGGATGGTACATCACCCGGCCCACCGGCTCGCCGCGGTAGTGAATGGGCAGGCTGGGGTCATCGGCGTCCAAACCGTTGCCGGAGGGCTCGACGGACAGCTCGGCTCCGGCCAGTCCGGCGATGTTCTCCAGGGCCTCCCGCAGGAGGCCTCCGGACGCGAAATCCGCTGCACGCTCGGGCGCGATCAGTTGGAGCTTGGCACGGTGCATGGTTCTGTTTCGAGAATCTCGGCAACCAGTTGTCGGAGTTTGGCTGGTTCGAAGGGTTTGGCCATTACGCGGACATTCCAGACCTCCTGGACCATCGCCACGTCCCTGGCGTGGCCTTTGGCGGTGAGAATGATGATGGGCAGGTGCCGGGTCTCCTCCTGCTCGCGAAGGGTCGCCACCGCTTGGATGCCGTCCATCTTCGGCATCATGATGTCGATGATCAGCAGGTCCGGCACCTCCTGCCTCACCTGCTCCAGCGCGTCGACTCCCGAATGACCGATGACGATCTTTCGGTCCGGTCCGCGAAGCAGATGGCGCAGGCCTTCCAGAATGTGCAGTTCATCGTCGCATACGACAATGCGTTTCATCGCCGCATCCTCTCCAGATAGGACTCCTGGAGGCGGCTTACCTCGGCCGCCACGACGCTCTCTTTTCCCGGCTCCAGGATGACGGTCTGGAGGCCGTACTCCTCCGCGAGGAGCTTCTGCCGCTTCTGCAGGTTCTCGCAGACGATCATCAGGCGGATCGGATCGTCGGCCCGGATGCCAATTTCCCTCAACCGCTCCCACTGCTCGTCGAGTTCGCCCTCGGCGATCAGGGCGGCGTTCAAGCTATAGTCGCAGACCAGCCGCGAAGCCGTCTCGAAATCCTCGGCGATGATCGGCAGGTGTCCGGCCCGCGAGAGAGCGGGAGCCAGCGGCCGGAGTTGGCGGCCCACCAACAGCACGGTCAGCCCGGTCTGCACCCGTTTCTGCATGGCCACCGTGACCGCTTGGAGCAGTTCCTTTCTCGACGTCGGCCGTTCGAGGAAGGCGTCCACCCCTTGCCGCTTGAGTTGCCGGGTGTCACAGGCGTAGCTGTGAACGATCAGGCGGAACGTGCGATGGGGCAGGGCGACCAGGTGCGCCAGAAGCTCCGACGAATCCATGTCCGGCAGCAGCACGTCGGTGATCACCACGTCGATCTGTCCCTCCTCAGCCTGGGCCAGCAGGCGCTTGCCCGAGTAGGCCAGCCGCACCTCGTACCGTTCGGTCTGCAGGCTCTGGGCGATCATGGCCGCCAATTCCGGGTCGGCGTCGCACACCAGCACCCGCCCGACCGGAGCGTCCGACGGGTCCGACTCCGGCAGCGGACGCTTGACCTTGGTCGGAAGCGAAACGAAGAACCGCGACCCCTCGCCCACCTCGCTGTCCACCCAGACCGCGCCGCCGTGGCGCTCGACGATCCGCTTGACGATGTTCAGACCCAGCCCGACCCCCGAGTTCCGCGATTGGGTCGAGTGGGTCAACTGGGTGAACCGGTCGAAGATCACGTCCCACTGGTCCCGCGGAATTCCCGGGCCGTTGTCGGCCACGCAGAGCACGATGTTCGCCCCGCGCACCTCGACCGACAGGGCGACCTCACCGCCGCTCTGGGTGTACTTCATCGCGTTCGACAGCAGGTTGCTCAGGACCTGCGATATCTTCTCCGAGTCCGCCTCGACCGTCGGCAGCGGCTCCGGGCACTCCACGGTGAACGCGATTTCCTTGCCCATCGCCATCGCCTCGAACACCCGGGCTCCGGTCCGGATGGTCTCCGAGAGGTCCTGCGGCTTGATGTCCCACTGGATCCGATCGGACTCGAGCCGCTGGACCTCGAGCAGGTCGTCCACCAGCCGCGAGAGCCGGTTGCACTCGCCCGCGATGATGTCCAGAAAACGTTTCTGATCCTCCTCGGCCAGCGACTGGAGTTCCTCTTTGAGCATCTGGGCGTAGAGAAGGATAGAGGTCAGCGGCGTCCGCAGGTCGTGCGAGACCACCGACAGGATGTTGCTCTTGATGCGGTTGAGCTCTTCAAGTTTCTCCCGCTGGAGCCGCTGTTCGCCCTCGCGCCGCCGGGATTGGGCGGCCAGCTCCATGAACGCCTGACGCAGTTCGCCGAGCTCCCGCGACGGCGTTTCCGGCACCGGGACCGGCGAACCGCCGGATCGGGCCAGCGAGCAGACCGCCTCCCGCAGTCCCTTGAGGAACCGGATCTCGTCGTCCACGATGCACCACCCGACAAACGCCCCCATGCCGGAGGCCAACAGGGTCGAGATCGGCACCAGCCAGAACAGCCAGTTCTGAGGCCAGAGCGTGTGGCAGAACCACGCCGCGAACACGATCCCCAGGCAGCTTGTGGTGGCGCAGGCGAACGCGCACTTGGTGCTCAGCGACCGCCGCGGCAGCAGCGCCCGCGACCCGGGCTCCTGGGCGGTCTGCCGGTCCAGTTCGACGGGAGTTTCGACGATGGTGGGTTGCTCGCGAGGCGCCGGATTCTCGAACCGGGCCCCGATCAGAAAGCCCTGAAGCCCCAGCGTCGAATGGGCCACTCGGCACTCGATCCACGCGCCGCCCCCGTCGCGGCTGTATTCCCGCACGAAAACCCGCGTGTTCGACTTGACGTCCCGCTTTGACCAGAACCCGATGCCGCCTCCCGAGACGTTGTGCATGATCCCCGCCCAGACCGCGTTGGGATCTTCGCAGTCGGCGGTGATGTCCAGCGGCAGGCCCAGCATGTAACGGCTCCAGTTGCGTTTGGCCATGAAAGCGTCGGGCCGACCGTCTTTGCGGGCCAACTCCACCAGCCGGTGAATGGCCTCCCGTTCCGTCGCACTGCTTCTGTCCTGGGTCATAGCGTCCCTTGCCTTACCGGACGTTCCGCACGCGGCCTTCCCTCGCCGATCGGGATGAGACCGCCTTTGCTCTGCTATCGAGCAATTCGACCGTCACGTTTAGCTGTCAGGCCCTTATCGGACGTGCGCGGCAAACCCATTGACATCGGCCGCCGCCGCCGGTCTAATGCCTCGCACAATCGAGCCTGAAAGGGAGCAACCGATGGCCACCGAAAAACCGCGAATCGACAAGCTCGGCACGATCGACTGCGACATGGTCGAGACCACTCCCGTGGTTTGGAAGGGGCGTCTCTACCGATTCGAGTACGTCCGCGAACGTTACCCAGCCAACGACACCGGCAATTCCTATTTCCATTTCATCGATGTGGCGACCGGCCAAGCCACACCCGCTTTCGCCGCCGGCTTCCACCTGGGCAGCGCCTGCGTCGAAGACGGCGCCGCGTGGGCCTTCGGCGTGCCCGCTTGGGGTGCCCCGACCATCCACGTCTTCCGCTCCGACGACCTGAAGCATTGGACTTCGCGGGTCGCCCTGGACCTGCCCGGATGGGGCATTTACAACACCAGCGTCTGCCGCGGCCCCGACCGCTACGTGATGGCCTTCGAGATCGGCGAGCCGCCGGAGGAAACCGGCGTGCCTTACACCATGCGCTTCGCCAAATCGACCAATCTGCAGGACTGGGTGCTCACTCCCGCCAGCCACGTCTACACCAAGGACCGCTACTCCGCCTGCCCGGCCCTGCGCTTCCTCGACGGCTGGTACTACATGATCTACCTGGAGGCCTATCCCGGCCCGCAGTACGGCCCGCACATCGTTCGCACCAAAGACTTCATCGCCTGGGAAACCAGTCCGCATAACCCGGTTCTGTGGTTCTCGGACGAAGACAAGAAGATCGCCAACCCGCAGCTCACCGACGCCCAGCGACAGCACGTCGCCGGCGCGGTCAACCTGAACAACTCGGATGTGGACCTCTGCGAGCACGACGGCCGCACCGTCATCTACTACTCCTGGGGCGACCAGCTCGGCACCGAGTTCCTCGCCGAAGCCCGCTACGACGGACCGCTCGACCAGTTCCTTCGCGCCTGGTTCCCCGCCTGAACAACTGAAACCCGTTAGGTGGGCGGGTGGTTCTGCGGCAAAGCGGCAGGTTCACCCGCCATTCGTGGCGTCAAAGACGGTCGCCCGCCTTCATTTACGGCGATAACCCAACCGGCACGTCCCGGTACTCAAACTCCCCATCCCACACCTCAATAATGTCCGGCGTCTGCCGTGCCGCTTCAGGTTTCGGCCGCAGGATCAAGTCAATCCGCGTCACCTTCAGCCCATCATGGTTCTGCAGATGCAGCATGTGTACCATCCCATCCGCGGTGTGTAACTGACTCGCCTGGGCCACGGTGCCCATGGAGTGTTCCTTGCCGTCGATCCGGGCGAAAACCTCGAACGCCACGTTGACCGGCAGCCGCCAGAACGTGAGATTTCCCCGAAGTACCTGCTGCTCTCCCCATTTCTCGTAGCAGAAGTGATGCGGCTCGATGCAACTCCTGATCCGCTCCTTCAGCGAATCGTCCTTGATCAGCCGGATTGGGTCGCTCTGCCCCTCCGGCAGAACTTCAAACTCCTGCTCCAGTGTGACCTTCTCTTCGTGCAACAACTCGCTTGCCACCGGATTACCTTCATGACCTCGATACATGCCAAAGTGGAAAGGCACGCTCAGCCGATGAATTCCCGGCTCCAGCGAAGACAGGGTCTGGATCGGGAGTGTGTCTTTCATGCCGCCACTCAGGCCGGAGGATTGGACTGGGCGAGGAGGCTCATGATTGACCGCTGTTCCGTCGATTGCGTACGGACCGGTGCGGACTAGCCGCCACCAAGACTGGTCAATCCGTGGAGCGTTGACGCCACCGCAGACGCTCAGCGGCAGCGATTCGCCTTGCGCGATCCGTGGGCGCACCTTCAATTCAAGGCGTCCGAGGATCTCAAACAGCCTCGCTCGCTCCTCAGCGGTCAGACTTGCCAGACGTTCCGGCCGCAGCAGGTGATCTGCCGCCATTCGGACCACGTGTGGATCATCGCTGGTTATATCCAGCAGAACTGCGGCTGCGGGCAGGTACGAGTAGAGATAGGCACGCTGGATTGTCAGCAGCACAAAGGTCAAGACTCCCATTACCCCGACTGCCAACACCAAGCCGGCCATCAGCCACCCCCGAAACGGCCGCCTCGGTTCGGCTGGCGAGCGCTCCTTCGACTCCCGTCGGAGGACCGCCAGAATGAGCACGACTCCCCCCGCGACAACCGCCGCCAACACAAACAGCCTGAGCAACTGTCCCGCGCTCGTGATCGGTATTTCAGTCATCGCCTTCTCCTTGTCGCCGCATGTTTGTCGTCAGCTTTTGCTCACGGCCCAACCGGTACGTCCCGATACTCCAACTCGCCGTCCCAGATCTCATACAGATCGGTCGTCCATCGAGCCGCGTCGAGGCTGGATCGAAGGATGATATCCAACCGATCGACCTTCGGCCCCTGGTAGAGCGTTTGATCGTCGCTGACGCGATAGTCGCCCTTGGCGGCCCGCACCGAACCCAGCCGATACTCCTGCCCGTCGATCCGCGCGAAAACCTCAAATGCCACGTCGACCGGCGGCGCCTGCAGAAGGATCATCCCGCCCAGCCGGCTCGGAGAAACTTCAAATCGGAAATCCTTCACCTGGATGGCCGCCCTGACCGCTGCTTCAAGCGACGGGTCCGCGATCAGCCGCTCCAACGGTTCGCCGTCCTCCGGCAGAACCTCGAACGGTTCGGCAACCACGATCTCACGCGAATGGAGCTTTCGGCTCTTGCGTTCATCGAGATCGGCCCCCGCGAACAGGCTCAGTTTCAGCCGCACCGAAACCCGGTGTCGTCCCGCCGGCAGAGGAGGGAGCACGCCGCCCAGAGACCCGGACGCGCCGGCAGTGCCGCTCAAACTGCCGCCGCCTGAGCGTGGAATTTCCTCGCCGTCAATCAGCGTCTCCCGCTTCTCGATCCGCGCCCAGAACTTCATGCTGACAGACACGGCACGCACCGCCACACTGTACGCCGTCTGATCTCCCGCCCGCACTCGCCGCACCGTCAGGTCCAGATCATGCAACGCCCCGAGCAGCCGATCTGCCAGCGACGGCTCGAGTTCGCCAACTTCCAGCCGGGCCAGCAGTTCATCCGCCGCCCGTCGACGCATGTCCGGGTTGCCCGTCTCCACGTCCTCGATCAGCATCGGCGAAGGCAGCCACGGATACGCGTGCATCCGGTACGGCCCGAGGACCAGAAACGTCAATCCGCCCACCACGCCCACCGCCACCACCAACCCCGCAAACAACCACGGCCGAAGCGACCGCTTGGCCTCGGCCGGCGCCTCGTCCTTCGGCCCGCGTCCGCGCAGACCAACGACGAGCACAGCCGCCCCCACAACAATCGCCGTTAGCACAACCAGCGCTATTAAGCTCATTCCATCTTGCTCCTTTGTTCAGTGAAATTTAAGGCTGTTCACGGAACTCCGGCAACTGCCTTGATTATCTTCATTCATACTACCGTCTCTGCGCCGCCGGACCATTCACTCATCCTGTAATTTCCGATCCGGCGAAAAAGCTCAAGCATTATCACTAGAATTTCCGAGTTGGAAAAAGCGGGACATAACTTGACCCTTAGCTGGGGGACACGGAGCCACGTTGGCCCATGAGTGACCAACCGCCTGCACCCAACAACCAGCGACAGCGATTCCGCCTGCGCCACCCGTCCGAGGTCCGGCCGAAGCTCGTCATCGACGAGCAGACCTACGACGTCCTGGACGTCTCCGAGGGCGGCCTCAAGTTCTTCGCCAACGAACTGCCGCCCGGCATCCAGAACGGACGGGTCGACGGCCAGATGGTCTTCCGCGACGGCGAATCCATCCCCGTCAAGGGCCGCGTCGTTCGCTACGAGATCGCCGTCCAGTTCGAAGAGGGTGTGCCCTACAAGAAGATCGTCAGCGAACAGATCGGGATCTTCAAGCACTTCCCGAATTTCGGCCACCAGTAGCCGATCGGCGTCAGGGCCTGCCAAGTCGAACCGGACCCAGCGGTGTCTACCACCGTAAGTCCACTCCCGCATGAGGGGCTGGTGCGGTATCCCTCCGGCAACAAAAAAGGTGGGCCCGATGGCCCACCTTCATACACTCACACCGTAATCGATCAGGCGATTACCAGGAAATCGCGTACTGGATCTTGCCGGCCAGATTGGGCGTTTCTCCAGCCCCGTCCAGCCCCACGTCGACGGCCGCCTTGATCGCCTGCCGCTCGCCGATCTCCCGGATCACACCGGCCTCCAGAATGTTCATGTTCGAGTTGCCATCGTACTCGCTGCTGCGATGGAGGTAGTTCAGCACCGCCACCGTCTCCTCGTCGATCAGGTAGTCGAAGCCCGGCCCGGCTCCCCACTGGAAGTCCCGACGGTCCGCCCCGTTGTCCCAATCGCCGAACCACCAGCCGGACATCGACCCGTTGTCGATCCGGCCGCCAACCCCATCGCCGCGCTGACCGTTGGCCGTCATCACGAACCCGCCGAAGTGGGCTCGGATGCGCCGGGTGATCGTCTTGGTCAGGTTCGCATAGAACGTCCCGTCCACTCCCGACGAGCCCTCTCCGGAAGGAATGCGCATCTCAGCCCATCCCGCCACGGCTGGCAGGTCGTCGGTCTCGTCCAGAACGCGATAGAAGACCGCGAGGTTCAGATCGCCGTTGCCGATATCGCCGCCGTCTCCGATGTAGATCGGAAGCAGACCCAGCGACACGAACAGGTCCTCCGTGATCCCGTACAAGACCGTCGGCTCGACGTAGACGTCGTCGTCCGGGCCGCCCGAGCGGGTCAGCCAGCCGCCTTCGACCTGGAACTCCCATTCCTGCAGGGTCACATCCGGATTGGCCTCGCGGATGTTGAAGAAGTCATCCACCCCCCGGAACGCATACTCAAGGGGCTCACCGGCTTCCAGGGCCTCCTCATCGACTTCCACCGGTTCCTGAACCTGAGCCTGGGCAAGCACGGACGCGGCCAACACAACGACAGAAACTCTCAGAAGCGAACGGACCCACATCACGTTCATCATGATCCCCTTTCACGAAACGTAGCCCTAAATTCCGGGCGCTGGTCGCCCCCACCGTTCTTGAGCAGACAAAATACCCGCGGAAACCCAGACGGTCAAGAGTTATTTCTGAAATCCCAGCAGAACAGCAGAACCGGTTGGGATGAGGTCAGCCTGCCTGGACCGGCAAAAGACCCGCCAGATGCCTCTCTTCGGTCTGCCGATCCGCCAGATCCAGACGGTCCACACTGACCTGCCGGGCCCACTGGGCCAGTTCCGGCGGCGTCGCACGCCCGCAGACCCGGCACGCCAACACGGGGAGCTTCTGACCGCGGGCCCGCCGCAGATCCAACAAGTCCTTGGCGGCGTTGAGGTTGCGTGTGTTGCCGACCCCCTCGGCCAGCCCCGCCGGGTAGAACCGGATCTCGTGGATCGGCGAGTTCAGGAGCTTGTCGATCATGGCCGTGCTCGCCAGGTCGCTGCCGTCGGTGGCCAGGACGATCTGCCAGCGGTACGGTTTTGCCGTGATCGGGCCAAGCTGGTCGAGCAGGCTGGTCCGCATCAGCATCCCGCCGAATGAGATGATGTACAGCGTGACCGCCTTGCCGGACCACCGGGCCAGGGATTTCCGTAGAAACTCCTGGAAATCCCAGCCGGACAGCGGCTCGGGTGCCGTGGCGTAAGGGTCTTGAAGATCGCTGAGATGCACGAAAATCTCACTCGGCGCGGGCGGACTGCTCAGGCGGCTGCCGTTGAGGCCCGGATGCCAAACCTGCTCGCCGGTCGGCTGAATCACCAAGCGGTAGTCCGGGGCCGGGGGCTGGCGGCGTTGGGCGGTGATGGATCGCTGCGCATCGAGGCTTGCTTCGTCGCTGGGACTCAAGACGCTACTCCGACAGGAAGTTCTTCATCAGTTTCCAGCCGGGCGTCACGTGCAGTCCCGTCGCCCGGGCATGGTCTTCATCGAATGCCGGGCACGCCGGGCCGCTGACGTTGGTCCCGGCGATCACGAATGGCACCGGCTCAGCGGTGTGCGAGCGGACGGCGATCGGCGTCGGATGATCCGGCAGGACCATGATCCGCCCGTCGCCCAGTGATTCGATCTTCTTGGCTACCGGAACGATGATCCGCTGGTCGATCTGCTCGATCGCGAACTTCTTGGCCTCCAGGTCGGCGTTGTGGCCCGCCTCGTCCGGGGCCTCGACGTGCACGACGACCATGTCGACCCGGTCGAGGGCCTCGCACGCGGCTTGGGCCTTGCCGTCATAGTTGGTGTCGATATAGCCGGTGGCGCCCGGTACGTTGATGACTTCAAAGCCGATCAGCGTGCCCAGGCCGCGCACCAGATCCACCGCGGTGATCACCGCGCCGGTCGGACCGTAGACGCTGCGGAACGGCTTGAGCGTGGGCTTTTGCCCCTGGCCCCACAGCCAGATGCTCGACGCCGGCTTTTCGCCCCTGTCCATGCGGGCCTTGTTGACCGGATGGCCGGCCAACAGCGGCACCGACAGGGCCATTAATTCCTTAACCCATTCGGCCCCTTCGCCTTCCGGCAGATGGCCTTTGACTTCCTGGCCGATGATATCGTGCGGCGGCGTGGTCTCCAGCCCTTCGAAATCGTCGGCCGGCGCGGTAACCATCACGTGGCGGTACGAAACGCCTGGGTGGAACTGCACGCCGCTGGCGCCCAGCCCATCGTTGAGGGCGGCGATCAACTCGCGGGCCTCGTCGGTGCGGATGTGTCCGGCTGAGAAATCCTCCATTACCCCGTCGGTGATTGTCACCAGGTTGCAGCGGAAGACGATCTGCCGCGACTGAATGTCGATCCCCATCGCCGCGGCTTCGATCGGAGCCCGGCCGGTGTAGTTCGCCTGCGGATCGTATCCGAGCACCGACATGATCGCCACGTCCGAGCCCGGCGTCAGCCCCGCCGGAACGGTCTGAACCGTGCCCACCCGTCCGGACCGGGCAAGGCGATCCAGATTCGGAATCTCCGCCGCCTGCAGGACCGTCCGGTTCTCCAGCCGCTCGATCGGGCGATCCGCAGCCCCGTCGGGAATGATCAGCGCGTATTTCATCAGGTCTTTGCCCATTCGGGATACTCGTCCACCACGCGGATGCACACCGGCCGCTTCGCGCAGAAGTCGAGTTTGGCGATCTCGTTGATGGCCTGGCGGATGTTGCCTTCCTTGGCTTGGTGAGTCAGTACCACCACCGGCACGATCGGCTGGCCGCGCAGCTCGCCCACCTGTCCCTCCCGCTGCTGAACGGCGGAGATGCTGATCTCGTGCCGCCCGAACACCTCGGTGAACCGGGCCAGGACGCCGGGCTTGTCCATCACCATCAGCCGCAGGTAGTAGCGGCTGGTGATCTGCTCGATCGGCTTGATCGTCGCCGGCGCCGTCATGTCCGGCAGGACGCAGAGCCGCTCGAACGTCTGCGGTCCGTTGCCCATCGCGATATCGATCACATCCGACAGCACCGCCGAGGCGGTCGGCATCCGCCCGGCCCCGCGACCGTAGAACATCGTGTGGCCCACCGCGTTGCCGTAGACGCTGACCGCATTGAACGGCCCGGACACCCACGCCAGCGGATCGCTATTGGGAATGAACGCCGGGTGCACCCGCACCGAGATCCCGCCGTCCTCCTTGACCGCGATCGCCAACAGCTTCATGACGTAACCCAACGCCTCAGCCGTGTTCAGGTCCGCCAGGTCGATCTTGTCGATCCCTTCGATGCTGATCGCGCTGAGGTCCACAGCCTGGCCGAACGCCAGCGAACTGAGGATCGCCAGCTTGTGTGCCGAATCCGTCCCGTTCACGTCGAGCGTGGGATCCGCCTCCGCGAAGCCCGCCGCCTGGGCCTCCTTGAGGGCCTGGGCGTATGACTTCTTCTCCCGCGTCATCGCCGAGAGGATGTAGTTGCAGGTGCCGTTGACGATCCCGTAGAGGGCATTGATCTGGTTGGCCGCCAAGCCCCGCCGAATCGCCTCGATCACCGGAATCCCGCCCGCGCAACTGGCCTCGAACCCGATGCACCGGCCGTGTTGGCGGGCCAACGCGAACAGCTCCCGGCCGTGATGGGCCAGCAGCGCCTTGTTCGCCGTCACCACGTGCTTGCCGCTCTTGAGCAGCTCTTCGACGATCGTCTTGGCCACCGTGGTTCCGCCGACCAGCTCGATTGCGACCGGGACCTCCTTGTCGTCCAGCAGCGGCTGGAGCTGATCGGTCAGCTTCGCCGTCGACGGCGGCGTCACGTCGAACGGCCGGTCAAGGTACTTCTCGACGATGTACTTCAACTCGATCCGCGTGCCCAGCTTCGAAGCGATCATCTCGCCGTTGCGATCCAGAACCGCCGCCACGCCCTGCCCGACCGTGCCATAACCGACCAATCCGATGGGAACCTGTTTCACTGCCGAGTCCCTCTGATATGAGAATCACAATGTAAGTTAATAAGTCTATTTACACAGCCCAACAGGTCAAGGGAATTCCGGCTACGCCCCGAATCGCGTCCTAATCGGGCCACGGGTTTGCATTGGCGGCGATCTCTGTCTTTCGTATAATAGACTGGGTAAGGCATGGCGCCGGGTAACCGGGCCACCGAGCGGCGAGTCCTTTTCGAGAGGTGCGATGGCGATGCTCAAGTCCCTTCATATCGAAGGTTTCCGGGCGTTTCGGCGTCTCGACATGGACGATCTCTCGCGGGTCAACCTGATCGTCGGCACGAACAATGGCGGCAAGACGTCCATTCTGGAGGCGGTCGAGATGCTCGCGCTGGGGGCACGGCGGAGTTCTTTGGTGAACGGTCCCAAGCGCCGAGAGGAGGTAATGCCACCGGCTTCGGAAGACGGTCATTCGGAGGCGGATATCGCTCACTTGTTCCACGGCCATTGCATCCAAATCGGCAGCCAAATCACCGTTTCTGGTGCGGGTCCCGGCGGCGGGAAATCCCGGTTTGCCTGTTGCATCAATTCGCCGAAAGATGTGGCTGTACATCAGGAGACCCTGATAGCGAGCGGGTACGACGGCAGACTCGAAAAAGCAGTCTACCTGGAGGATCAGACGCGGACCGAGCCGTTGGAGTTTCGGCTCTCATCCAGGGATGGCTTGCCGATGGAGCCCGCTGCCAAGTCCGAGGACGTCGGTCCAGGTCGTCGGCCGGTCAGTTTCGTCACCTCGGAGAGTCTTGGTGCAGCGGAAATGCGCCGCCTGTGGGATCAGATTGCCTTAACACAAGAGGAAGAGGAACTGACCAGAACCTTAAGCATCATCGAGCCCGGAATCACGCGCCTTGCGTTCCTGAGTGACAGCGGCCGTTCTTCCGGTGGAATCGTGGTCAAGGTTGACGGCATTGATGAGCGTCTGCCTCTGGGAAGCCTCGGCGACGGCATTCGCCGACTTCTGGCCCTGTCGATGGCGGTTATCCGTTCGCAGGACGGATTCGTGCTCATCGACGAGATTGACACCGGGTTGCACCACAGCGTAATGGAGAAGGTCTGGGAAGTGCTGATAGAGACTTCGGTGCGGCTGAACGTCCAGTTCTTTGCCACGACGCACAGCCAAGACTGCGTTCGCAGC
>Ga0123329_1001620_pt1 | contig 21061 bp, 19 predicted proteins | sample BioC12SIPDNA_FD_89703 | JGI IMG/M metagenome (GOLD analysis project Ga0123329, IMG submission 89703) | Anaerobic biogas reactor microbial communites from Washington, USA - Biogas_R1_B C12 SIP DNA | ecosystem: Engineered > Bioreactor > Anaerobic > Unclassified | place: Washington, USA | collected...
CACGGCGGGTGCCTTGCCGGCGCCTGCGCCCGATGCCTGCCCTTCCCTTCTGCAGAGCCCTCATGCCCGCCATCATGAACGAACCACACCGCCCCGAGCGGCCCGACTCCGTCCGCGTGCTCCCCGGCACGTCCATCGAGATCCTCCGCCAACGCCGCCCGGCACAGCCCCCCTGCGAGGTCCTGTTCGACTTCGACGGCACCCTGAGCCTCATCCGCGAGGGCTGGCCGGACGTGATGGTGCCCATGATGGTCGAGATCCTGCAGGCCACCGGCACGGACGAGACGCCGGAGGCCCTCGAACAGGTCTGCCGCACGTTCGTCATGGACCTGTGCGGCAAGCAGACGATCTACCAGATGATCCGCCTCGCCGAAGAGGTCAAGGCCCGCCGAGGGACGCCTCAGGACCCCTTCGCCTACAAGCAACTCTACCATGAGCGCCTGATGGACCGCATCCGCCACCGCCGCGAGGCGCTCTCCTCGGGCCGCGCACGCCCCGAGGAGATGCTCGTGCCGGGCTCCGTCGAGCTGCTCGATGCGCTCCGTGAACGTGACGTCCGCCTCTACCTCGCCAGCGGCACGGACCAGGAATACGTCGACGAGGAGGCGCGCCTGCTCGGCATGGATGCCTACTTCGGCCCGCACGTCTACGGCGCCCAGCGGGACTACAAACGGTTCTCCAAGCAGGCGGTCATCGACCGCATCCTGAGCGACAACCGGGTCGACGGCTCGCGCCTGCTCGGGTTCGGCGACGGCTATGTCGAGATCGAAAACGTCCGGTCCGTCGGCGGCCTGGCCGTCGGTGTGGCCAGCGACGAGGCCGGCCGCAGCGGGCGGCCCGACCCCTGGAAGCGCGAACGCCTGATCGGCGTCGGCGCCGACATCATCGTGCCCGACTTCGGCGACTGGCGCCCGCTGATCGACTACATCTGGGGCGCCTGAGCGCCCCCGGCCCTGCCTGGGAGGCCCCGCGATGCCCTTCCCGCAGTTCGACCGCAGCCGGCTGCGTCTGCGGCCCCTCGCCGAGCGCCGGCACGACCTGGACTCCTCCGTCTTCATCCGCCCCGACGGGCCGCGCGTGCCCTTCGAGCACGCCGCCCTGCCCGTGCTCGCCGACCGCATCGTGTCCGCCCGCCGCAGCGGGGCCACCGTCCTGTTCGCATGCGGCGCGCACGTGCTCCGAAAAGGCAACGGCCCCCTGCTGATCGACCTGATGGAACGCCGCCTGCTCACCCACCTGGCGCTCAACGGCGCGGGCGCCATCCATGACTTCGAGCTGGCCATGATCGGCCAGACCTGCGAGAGCGTGGCCCGCTACGTGAGCGACGGCCAGTTCGGCCTCTGGAACGAGACCGGCCGCCTCAACGACGCCGTCCGGGCGGGGGCCGAGGCCGGGCTCGGCTTCGGCGAAGCCGTCGGGCGCATGATCGAGGACGAACGCTTCCCCGGCCGGGAGGCAAGCGTCCTGGCCGCCGGCGCGCGCCTGGGCGTGCCCGTCACGGTGCACGTGGCCATCGGACAGGACATCGTCCACGAGCACCCCAACTTCGACGGCGCCGCCGCCGGCGCTGCCTCCTATACGGATTTCCTCGTGTTCGCACAGAGCGTGGCAGGGCTGGAAGGCGGCGCCTTCCTCAACATCGGCACCGCCGTCATGGGCCCCGAGGTCTACCTGAAGGCCCTCGCCATGGCCCGCAACGTCGCCCATCAGCGGGGCGAACGGATACGCCGATTCACCACGGCCGTCTTCGACATGCTCCCCCTGCCGGCGGACGTCTCCGTGGAGGCGCCGAAGACCGAGGCCGCCTACTACTTCCGCCCCTACAAGACCGTGCTGGTGCGCACCGTCGCCGACGGCGGCGAAAGCCACTATGTCCGCGGCGACCACGCCGCCACCGTCCCGGCACTCTACGACCGCATCATCGAGAAGGCCCGCCCATGAAACCGATTCCGCCCATGACCCAGGACCGACTGCGCGAGCTGACCGACCGTTTCCCCTCCCTCCGCATCGCCGTGATCGGGGACTTCTTCCTGGACAAGTACCTCGACTGCGATCCCCGCATCGCCGAGAAGAGCGTCGAGTCCGGCCGCACCGCCCACCAGGTCATGCGCGTGCGCCACAGCCCCGGAGCCGCAGGCACCGTGGTGCAGAACCTCGCCGCGCTGGATGCCGGGGCCCTGCACGCCGTCGGATTCACCGGCGACGACGGCGAAGCCTGCGACCTGCGCAAGGACCTGCACGCGCTCGGCTGCTCGACCGACCTGCTCCTGACCGCGCCCGACCGCATGACCATGCAGTACCTCAAGCCCCGCAACCTGACCGATGCCACACTCGCGGGCGAGCACGAACGCTACGACACAAAGAACCGCACGGCCACCCCGGCCGAACTGGAGGACCGCATCATCGCCGCGTTCGACCGGGCACTCGCCCGGGCCGACGCCGTCATCGTGGCCGACCAGGTGGAGGCCGACGACTGCGGCGCCGTCACCGCGCGAGTGCGCGCAGCACTCAGCGAGAGGGCACGCGCGCACCCCGGCGTGGTCTTCTTCGCCGACAGCCGCACGCACATCGGCCGGTTCCGCGGCCTCATCATCAAGCCGAATCAGTTCGAAGTCGCCGGCGTGGCCCAACCCCTGCCCGGCATGGAAGTCGACGCCGACACGCTGCGCGCCGGGCTCCGGCGGCTGCGCGACGAGGTGGGCGCCCCCGTGATCGCCACACGCGGCGAGAAGGGCGCCATCGTCACCGACCCCGAGCCGACCGTCGTGCCCGGCGTGCGCGTGGACGGGCCGACCGACACCACCGGGGCCGGCGACAGCATGACGGCCGGCTGCGTGCTGGCGCTGGCCGCCGGCGCCTCCCTGCCGGAGGCCGCCCTGGTCGGCTGCCTGGTCGCCTCGATCACCATACAGCAACTGGCCACCACCGGCACGGCCCGGCGCGACGAACTGCCCGACCGCCTGGGACTCTGGCTGACGCAGCAACAGGAGGCACAGCCGTGACACAACAGCACTTCGCGCGCAACTACCTCGACGGACTCTGCAGCGTCCTGCCCCGCCTGGACACCGGCGCCATCCATCGTGCAATCGACGCCATGCGGCGGGCGCGCGATGCCGGCCGCACCATCTATAGCTGCGGCAACGGCGGCAGCGCCAGCATCGCCTCGCAGATGGTGGTCGACATCGTCAAGGGGGCGTCCTATGGCCGCCAGAAGCGCATGAAGATGATGGCGCTCACGGACAGCATCGCCACCATCACGGCCCTGGCGAACGACGTGGACTACGAATCGGTCTTCGTCGAACCGCTCAGGAACTTCGCCGCCAAGGGCGACGTGCTGATCGCCATCAGCGGCAGCGGCAACAGCGCCAACGTGCTGCGCGCGGTCGAGTACGCCAACGGGGCGGGCGTCACCACGGTGGGCCTGACCACGTCGACTGGCGGCCGGCTCAAGGACATGGTCGAGGTCCCCCTGCTCGTCCCCACCGACCACATGGGGCACCTGGAGGATGCCTTCTTCGTCCTCACGCACATCCTCGTCTACGCCTTCATTGAACGCGCCTGCTGAGCGGCTGCGCCCCGGCCGGACGGCGGAGGCCCGTTCTCGCGCTTGACATTCGCCATGGGAAGGGTTACGGTAGAGGTACTCGCGTCAAGGGGCATTCATTCCGTTCGTTGCGTTGCCGGGCGCTTCCAGGGCGTCTGACCGCAAACTGACCTGCCGGGAAGCGCATCCAGAGCAGCAACCGCGATGAGATGTCCCGTCCGCTTCTGCGGAGGGATCGCTCGCGCGGCGCCAGGCTCCCGCCGGCCCGGCCCCCCTCAACAGGGCGCCCGGGGACGGGTGGGCGCCGATGGTCCTCGGTGCCCGGCACTGCGCCGCCGTAGCGGTCTGCGGCGGAGATGTTGCGCGGTTCAATCTCAACGACGTGCAGAGTCCCACGTACGTTTCTCAGCCTGATTCACCACAACTCAGCTCGCCCGGCGACATGCCGAAGACGTGTTTCGTCATCGACGCGTTTGCGCACATCTACCAGTTCTTCTATGCCATCAAGGGCCTCACCGGCCCCGATGGAGAACCGGTGAACGCGGTCTATGGCTTCGCCCGCATGATCGAGATGATCCTGGAACGCTACAGGCCCGACTACCTGGCCGTCGCCTTCGACGGACCCGGCGAACTGGCCAGGCACCAGGTCTATGAGCAGTACAAGGCCAACCGGCCCCCGATGCCCGAACCCCTGGAGCGGCAGTTGCCCCTCATCACCGAACTCCTGGACGCGCACGAGATACCGCGGCTGACCTCGCCGGGCCACGAAGCCGACGACGTGCTGGCCGCCGTGGCCGCCCGGGCCGCTCAGGAGGACATCGACACGGTGATCGTGACGACGGACAAGGACGCCGAACAACTGATCGGCCCCCGCACACGCGTGCTGCACATCCGCAAGAGCGGCGAGGAGATGCTCGACGACAGAGCCCTGAAGGAACGCAAGGGCATCGAACCCCGGCAGGTGGTCGACCTGATGTCGCTGACCGGCGACAGCACCGACAACGTGCCCGGCGTCCCCGGCATCGGGCCGAAGACGGCCCTCGAACTGATCCGGCGGTTCGACACCGTGCGCAATCTCTACGAGCACCTCGACCAGGTGCCGCGCGACTCCATCCGCAAGAAGCTGAAAGAGCATCGGGACGCCGTCGAGACCGCCGAACGCCTCGTGCGGCTGAACCCCGACGTGCCCATCGACCTGGACCTGGCGCGGTGCCGGGCCGGCACGGCCGACCGGGCGAAGATCCACGCCTTCTACCGTGCCCTGGGCTTCGGCTCGCTGATCCGGGAGGCGCCGCCGGTGCAGCGCGCCCGGCAGTCGGGCCTGTTCGGCCAGGACCAGGAACCGCCGCCGGCCCCGCACGCCACACTCGACACGATCCGCACCGTGGAGACGGACTACTCGGTCGTCACCGACGCGGACGGGCTGGCCCGGCTGGTCGAGGAACTGGCGCGCCAGGACGCCTTCGCCTTCGACCTGGAAACGACCAGCCTCCAGCCGAGGGACGCCCGCATCGTCGGCATCGCCCTGAGCTGGCGGCCCCGCCAGGCCGTCTACGTGGCCACCGACGGCCCGCCCGGCGCCCCCCTCTGCCCCCTGGAGGCCGCGATCGAGGCGCTCCGCCCCCTCCTGGAAGCCGAACGCCCCGCCAAGCTCGGGCAGAACCTGAAATACGACATCACCGTGCTGCGCAACCACGACGTGCGCGTCGCCGGCCTCCGGTGCGACGCCATGGTGGCCTCCTACCTGCTGGACCCGGGCAGCCGGGGCCACGGCCTCGACGCGCTGGCGCGGCGTCACCTGAACTACGAGACCGTCAAGATCGCCGAACTCATCGGCGAGGGACGCAACGCGATCACCATGGACCGCGTGCCGGTGGACAGGGCCGCCCCCTACGCCTGCGAAGACGCCGACGTGGCCCTGCAGCTCTGCCGGCTGCTGTCGGAACGGCTCGACCGCGAAGACCTGGGCGACCTGATGGCACGCATCGAGATGCCGCTGATCCCCGTCCTGGCGGACATGGAGTGGGTGGGCATCCGCGTGGCCGCCGATCAACTGGCGGCCATCAGCGCACAGATCGCCCAGGAACTGGCCGCCCTGGAGCGCCGGATCCACGGGCACGCCGGCCACGAGTTCAACGTGAACTCGCCCCGGCAGCTCAGCCGCGTGCTGTTCGAGGAACTGGGCCTGCCCGCTCGCGGCGGACGCCGGACGACCGGCCACTCCACCGCCAGCGACGTGCTGGAGACGCTCCGCGACAGGCACCCGATCGCCGACTGCGTCCTGCGCTACCGCGAACTGGCCAAGCTCAAGTCCACCTATGCCGATGCCCTCGTCGGCATGGTCAGCCCCAAGACCGGGCGCGTGCACACGTCGTTCAACCAGACGGTCACGGCCACCGGCCGGCTCTCCAGCAGCGACCCCAACCTGCAGAACATCCCCGTGCGCACGCCGCTGGGGCGCCGCATCCGGCAGGCGTTCATCGCCGGCGCGGACGACATGTCGCTCCTGAGCGCGGACTACTCCCAGGTGGAGCTGCGAGTGCTGGCGCACTGCTCGGGCGACCCCGCCCTGCGCCGTGCGTTCGAGGAAGACCGGGACATCCACCGGTTCGTGGCGGCCCAGGTGAACGACGTGGCCGAGCAGGACGTGACCGACGCGATGCGCCAGCAGGCGAAGGCCGTGAACTTCGGCATCATCTACGGGCTCAGCGCCTACGGGCTGAGCAACCAGATCGGGTTGCCCGTGCCCGAGGCGGAGCGCTTCATCCGCAGCTACTTCGACCGCTACCCGATGGTGAGGCGCTTCATCGGCGCCACCATCGACCGCGCCCGGCGCGACGGCTTCGTGCGGACGCTGGCCGGCCGCCGGCGGCGCGTCGAAGGCATCAACGCCTCCGGCGCCGCCCGCAGCGCCGCCGAGCGCATCGCCGTCAATACCGTCATCCAGGGCAGCGCCGCCGACATGATCAAGCTGGCCATGATCGACATCCACGGCGGGCTCCCGGCCGTCAGTGCGCGGGCGCGCATGTGCCTGCAGATCCACGACGAACTGGTCTTCGAGGTGCCCCACGCCGAGCGGGACGCCGTCGGCCGGTTCGTCACCGAGCGGATGCGCAACGCGTTGCCGCTGGACGTGCCGGTGAAGGTCTCCCTGGCCGTCGGCAGGAACTGGGCGGAGGCGAAGTGACACCGACCGGAGACAAAACGCGCCGTGCGCCGGTCATCGGCCTCGTGGGCGGCCTGGCCGCCGGCAAGAGCACCGTGGCCCGCTTGATGCGCGAGCGCGGAGCGTGCGTGGTCGATGCGGATCGCATCGGACACGAGGTGCTGGAGCTTCCGCACGTCCGTACGGCCCTGACGGACGCATTCGGCCACGGGATACTCGGCCCGGACGGGCGTGTGGACCGCGGGCGGCTGGCCGCCGTCGCCTTCGGCACGCCCGAGAGGGTGGAACGTCTCAACGGAATCGTTCATCCCATCATCATCCAAAGGATCAGTGATCTGTTGAGGGAGTTCAGCGCCCGGCCGGACGTGCCGCTGGTGGCGCTGGACGCTCCGCTGCTGATGGAGACGCAACTGCACAGGGACGTCTGCCGCGCGCTGCTGTACGTCGAGGCGCCGGAGGACGAACGGCGCCGGCGCGCCGCGCAGAACCGGGGCATCGCGCCCGAGCAGTTCGCCGTGCGCGAACAGGCGCAGATGCCCACCGACGTCAAGGCCGCAGTGGCCGACTACACAGTCATCAATACAGGCTCAATCGAGGAGCTGGCCAGGCAGATCGATCGGATCTGGCCTGACCTGTGCCGACTTTCAGGAGGTGTTTGACTTGGCCGCAGACAGCGAACGCAACACGTCGAATTCGTCGGGCAAGAACGGAAGAAAGCGGATGCCGAACGGACGCCGACCGCGGAACAGCAACGGAAACGGCAACAACGCCGGCGGCGGCAACGCCGCCGGCGGGAATCGCGCGGCGAACACCCAGGTGGCCACCGAGACGCCCGCGAGCCAGTTCCACATCGTCGACCTGCAAAGGATGACGGTCAAGCAACTGCTTGAGGCATCCAAGGAAGAGGGCCTGGAGAACACGAGCGGGCTCAAAAAGCAGGACCTGATCTTCCAGATCCTGAAGAAGCGCGTCTCCAAGAGCGGCGCCATGTACGGCGAGGGCGTCCTGGAGGTGCTGCCCGACGGAGGCTTCGGGTTCCTGCGCTCGCCGGACTACAGCTACATGCCGAGCCCGGACGACATCTACGTCTCGCCCAGCCAGATCCGCCGCTTCGGCCTGCGCACGGGCAACCTGGTCACCGGCCAGATCCGGCCTCCGAAGGAGAACAAGGAGCACTACTTCGCCCTGCTGAAGGTCGAGGCCGTCAACTACCAGAGCCCCGAGACGGTCGCGAACCTGACCGTCTTCGAGGACCTGACCCCGTTCCACCCGACCGAGCGCCTGATGCTGGAGCGCGACGGCAAAGAACTCGACATGCGCATCGTCGATCTGGTCACCCCGATCGGCAAGGGCCAGCGCGGCCTGATCGTCGCCGCCCCGCGCACCGGCAAGACCATCCTGCTGCAGCAGATCGGCAACTCCATCGCCAGGAACCACCCCGAGGTGCAGTTGATCATCCTGCTGATCGACGAACGCCCCGAGGAAGTCACCGACATGCAGCGCACCGTGCCGGCCGCGCAGGTCATCAGCTCCACCTTCGACGAGCCCGCCAGCCGGCACGTGCAGGTCGCCAAGATGGTCATCGAGATGGCCCGCCGGCAGGTGGAATACGGCAAGGACGTCGTGATCCTGCTCGACAGCATCACGCGGCTGGCCCGGGCGCACAACACGGAGGTGCCCCACAGCGGGAAGATCCTCAGCGGCGGCGTCGAGGCCGGCGCGCTGCAGAAGCCGAAGAAGTTCTTCGGCAGCGCCCGCAAGCTCGAGGAAGGCGGCAGCCTGACCATCATCGCCACCGCCCTGATCAACACCGGCAGCCGCATGGACGAGGTCATCTACGAGGAGTTCAAGGGCACGGGCAACATGGAGCTGCACCTGGACCGCGCCCTGGCCGACCGGCGCATCTGGCCGGCCCTGGACATCACCCGCAGCGGCACCCGCAAGGAAGAACTCCTGCTGGACCCGGAGGAGCTGCGCCGCATCCAGCTCCTGCACCGGATGTTGAACGAGATGAACCCCATCGACGCCATCGAACTGATGCGCAACCGGCTCTCCAAGACCCAGAACAACGCCGAATTCCTGATGAGCATCAACGTGGACGGGCGCTGAGCGCCGGCGGACCCGCCAACCGGGCGGGCGATGGAGCATGCGGGCAGAGGCGTCCCGCCTCCGACCTGTCCGCAAAGGGACGGGGACGGGCGTGCGAAGGGATGGCCATGCGCCGCATGGCCTCTCGGCGCTTGACGCCGGGGGCCGGCGGCCCTATAATGGTGTGCATCATGGATCGGACTGCAACCCCACTCAGCGCAATCGTCCTAGTAGCGTAGGCCCCTTCCGCGCTCGGATGCGATCCGAGCGGTGGGGCCGAGAGGGTTGTTGTCCGTTCCGTCGAACGGCGCGAATAGGCCCTCCCGCCTCACACAGGTGGAGGGCTTTCTTCTTTTTGGGGCGCGTGGAGGTCCCCCGGAGCCCCGGGCTCCGGAACCGCGCCAGGGAGGAACCGGCCGACATGGGCAGGACTGGAGCCAACATTCTGGTTGATTCCCTGTTGGAGCATCAGGTCGAACACGTCTTCGGACTGCCGGGCGGGGCGGTGATCGCCCTCTTCGACGTCCTCTACGATTCGCCCCTGAAGGTGATCCTCACACGCCACGAGCAGGGCGCCGGCCACATGGCCGACGGCTACGCGCGCGCCACGGGCAAGGTCGGCGTCTGCATCGCCACCAGCGGCCCCGGCGCGACGAACCTCGTCACCGCCATCGCCACGGCCCACATGGACAGTGTGCCCATGGTCGCCCTGACCGGCCAGGTGAAGACCCACCTGATCGGCAACGACGCCTTCCAGGAAGCCGACATGACGGGCATCACCCGCCCCGTGACCAAGCACAACTACCTGGTCAAGGACGTCGCGGACCTCGCCCGCGTGGTCAAGGAGGCCTTCCACATCGCCTCGACCGGCCGGCCCGGCCCCGTCCTGATCGACCTGCCCAGCGACGTCATGACGGACACCCTCGAGGACGAACCCGACACGACCATGCGCCTGCCCGGCTACAAGCCGACGACCGGCGGCCACGTGCGCCAGATCCAGCGCGCCGCCGAGGCGATCAACGCCGCCGAGCGCCCGGTCCTCTACGTCGGCGGCGGCGTCATCTCCGCCGGGGCCAGCGAGGAACTCCGGGAACTGGCCCGCAAGGCCAACATCCCCGTCACCACCACGCTGATGGGCATCGGCACGTTCCCGGTCGACGACCCCCTCTCCCTGCACATGCTCGGAATGCACGGCACGGTGTATGCGAACTACGCCGTCACGCACTGCGACCTGCTGATCGCCGTCGGCGCCCGCTTCGACGACCGGATCACCGGCAAGGTCGAGAAGTTCGCCAAGAAAGCGAAGGTCGTCCACATCGACGTCGACCCGACCTCCATCAGCAAGAGCGTGCCGGTGGACATCCCCGTCGTCGGCGACGCCCGCAGCGTGCTCTCGGTGCTGCAGACCCTGGTGGAGCACCGCGAACGCAAGGAGTGGATGGACCGCATCCTCGCCTGGAAGCGCGACTTCCCCCTCACCTACAAGCGGCAGCCCGGCGTCATCAAGCCGCAGGCCGTCATCGAGAAGGTCTCCGAACTCACCGGCGGCGAGGCCATCCTGTGCACCGACGTCGGACAGCACCAGATGTGGGCAGCCCAGTACTACCGCTTCCGACGGCCGCGCACGTTCCTCAGCTCCGGCGGCCTCGGCACAATGGGCTACGGCCTGCCGGCCGCCATCGGCGCCGCCTTCGGCTGCCCGGACCGCAAAACCGTCCTGATCACCAGCGACGGCTCGATCCAGATGAACATCCAGGAGATGGCCACGGCCGTCTACCACAAGCTGCCCATCGCCCTCGTCGTCCTGAACAACGGATACCTCGGCATGGTGCGCCAGTGGCAGGAGCTGTTCTTCAACCGGCGCTACTCCCATACGCACCTGGCGCCGGCGAACCCGGACTTCATCAGGCTCGCCGAGGCATACGGCGCGCGCGGCATCGCCGTGAGCGATCCCGACCAGGTCGAACCGGCCCTCCGGGAAGCCCTCGCCGTCGGCGACGGCCCCGTGCTCCTGGACGTGCGCACGGCCCCCGAGGAGAACGTGTTTCCCATGGTGGCCGCCGGCCAGCCCATCGACAAGATGATCGGCGGCATCGCATGAGGCCCACCGCTCCTACCGCACGAAAGGCGCGCACACACATGGCAAAGCACATCATCTCCGCCCTGGTCGCCAACCGCCCCGGCGTCCTGGCCCACGTGGCCGGGCTGTTCAGCGCGCGTGGATTCAACATCGACAGCCTGGCCGTCGGCGAGACCGAGCAGCCCGACCTCAGCCGCATGACCATCGTCGTGGACGGCGATGAGGCCATCCTCGAACAGGTCCGCAAGCAGCTCGGCAAGGTCATCGACATCGTCAAGATCCAGGACTACAGCGCCATCCCCCACGTGGAGCGCGACCTGGCCCTGGTGCGCGTGCACGCCCCGCAGGAGCGGCGCAGCGCCATTCTGGAACTGGTCGACATCTTCCGCGCCCGCGTCGTCGACGTCGGCCGCAACGACCTGATGATCGAGACCTCCGGCGCCGAGGAGAAGATCGAGGCGTTCCTGGACCTCCTGCGCCCCTTCGGCATCCGCGAGATGGCCCGCACCGGCCGCATCGCCCTGGCCCGGGCCCCGCGCGACTGAGCCGTCAGGCCGAGGGTGCGGAGGCTGTGGCCCGCAGCCTCCGCACCACCTGGCCCACCACCAGCGGCATCAGCGCGCAGGCGCCGATCACCAACCAGTCCGCCCGCTTCGGCGGCACCGTCTTCAGCACCGTCCTCAGCCCGGGTGCGTACACGGCCACCGCCTGCAGCGCGATCGTCAGCGCCACCGCGCCCAGCACATACCTGTTGGCAAACCACTCCCGGCCCCCCAATGGCCTTCCGCATCTCATTCCCAAGTGCGCGCCTCGGCACGTTGCGCCTACACTGACGGCCCGCAGAGACCGCCTGCAACCGAATGCCCGCCGGGCGCCCCTGCCCTCAGGCGTCCTCGGCCACGGGGGCCTTCCCGTAGCGGCGCCAGGCCGCGACCATCACGGCCACCCCGGCCAGCACCATCACGGCCCCCCCCAGGAAGACCCAGCGCATGGGGAACAACTGCGCGTCGACGATCCAGGCCAGCCCGAAGGTGATCGCCGTCCAGCGAAGGCCCCAGATGGTGAAGTGCAGCGCCATCCCGTGCTGCGTCTCGGACGCCCGCGTGAAGTGCATGACGATGGGGTAGAACGCGAGGTTGTTCCCCGACTGGAACAGCCCCCGCGCCGCCACCAGCACGAAGAACGCCGGCCAGGTCGAGACGAAGAACAGCGCCACGAAGAGGCCCAGTTGCAGCAGCCACGACATCACGGCCGTCACCGGCGCGCCGAAACGGTCCATCACCACCCCCCACGGATACAGGCTCAGCACGATGGCGACCTGGTAGGCGGCCAGCGCGTAGCCGTACTGGCGCGTCGTCAGGTCCAGGCAGTCGCTGGCAAACAGGGGCAGGATCTTGATCGCGCTGACGCTGCCCAGAGTCGTCACCGAGTAGCCCAGCAGGAACAGCAGCAGGCCGTGGTTGCCCAGCGCGACGCGCGCCGAGCGGGCCGCCTGGGCCAGCACGCCCCGGCCGCCGACCGCCGCGTCCTCGGTGCGGTCGCCGCGACTGCCCCGGATGCCTCGGAACAGCAGGCCGCCCACCAGCAGCGCGACCCCCGCCGCCGGGAAGACGCAGCGGTGCAGCGCCAGATCGCGCTCGAGCATCAGCCCCACCACGGCCAGTGCCACCACCTGCGCCAGCACGTCGACCGCGTTCGGCAGGCTCAGCAGCTTGCCCCTCCACCGGTCCGGGTAGACCTGGCGGAAGGCCACGCCCATGCTCGGCCTGGACAACGCGGTCATGAGCATGCCGCCGGCCAGCACCAGCGCCAGCGCCCACAGGCTCTGCGCCAGCCCGCTGAGGAGCACCAGGAGCCCGCCGGCCATGAAGGAGAGCCCGGTGAACCGGACGGGGTTGCGCCGCCGGAGGAACGGCCCCCACAGGAACGCGAAGATGAGGGGAACCGCCACCCCGAGGTCGATGATGAGGCTCTGGAAGGCCGATCCGTTCAGCTTGCGGATGACGAACGGCCCCTGGCCGGCCACGACCGCAGTGAACGTGCCGCAGAAGACGGCACTGGCGGTATGCCGGTAGCCTCGCTTCCGGTACTCCGCCGGCACGGAACGGAAGCCCAGGCCGGCGGGCGTTTGTTCGGCCATCGCAGCGGTTGCGCGTGCGCAAGGAGGGGTTGGCCCGCACAGGCTCAGAGGAGGCCCATCTCCACGGCCTTCTCGGCGATCTGCACGGCGTTCAGAGCGGCGCCCTTTCGTACGTTGTCCGCAACGCACCACAGGTCCAGGCAGTTCGGCCTGGACGGGTCCTTGCGGATGCGCCCCACGAAAACCTCGTCCCGGCCCGAGACCTCCCGGGCGGTGGGATACTGCGAGGCGGCCGGGTCGTCCACCACCCGGATGCCCGGGAAGCCGGCCAGCAGGCGCCGCGCTTCCTCGACGCTGATCTCGCGCTCGAACTCGGCGTTGATGGCCTCGCTGTGCCCGTTTTGCACCGGCACGCGCGCACACGTGGCGCTCACCCCGAGGTCCGGGCAACCGAAGATCTTGCGGGTCTCCTCGATCATCTTGATCTCTTCGCTGTAGTAGCCCGGGCAGTGCTCCTTCAGGCTGCCCACCTGGGGCAGCACGTTGCCGTAGATCGGATGGGGATACGGCCCCGTGTCGGCCTCGCCCCCGGCCGGCGCCGCCTGCGCCTGCTGCTGCAGGGCGCGCACGCCCGCCCGCCCCGTGCCGCTGACGGCCTGGTAGGTGCTCACGACGACGCGCCTCAGCCCGGCGGCCCTGTGCAGGGGCGCCAGCGCGGCCACCATCTGGATCGTGCTGCAGTTCGGGTTGGCGATGAAGCCCTGGTGCCCGCGCATCGCCTCGGCATTCACCTCGGGCACGATGAGCGGCACGCGCGGGTCCATGCGGAAGTCCCCGCCGTTGTCGATCACCAGGATGCCCTGCTCGGCGGCCGGCCAGCCGTAGAGCCGGCTCGCCCCGGACTCCCCCTCCGTCCCGGCGAACAGAGCGATGTCCAGCCCCTCGAACGCCTCCGGCGAGGCGGCGATCACGTCGCGCTCCCGCCCCCCGAACACCTGGCGGCGCGCGCTGGTCGCCATGATCCGCAGCGCCCGCACGGGGAATCCCCGCTCCTCGAGCACCTCGACGAGTATCTCTCCGACCATGCCGGCGCCGACGATGCCGACCGCGTATCCCCGCTCATCCCTCTTCATCGGCAGGCCCGCCCTCCGGCGCCTCTGCGGCACAGAACTGCTCGTAGGCCTCGGCGTTCATCAGGCCGGCCAGGTCGTCCGGCCCCCGAACCTCGATCCGCAGAAGCCAGCCCTCTCCGTAAGGGTCCTTCTCGAGCTTCGCGGTGTTCCAGATGAGTTCCCGATTCACCTCGACGATCCGCGACTCGACCGGCGAGTGGAGCTGCACCGTCCCCTCGAGGCCCTCCAGGTCCCCGAACGGCAGCTCGAGCTTCAGCTCGTCGTCGGGGTCCGGCAGATCCACCGACACGAGCGCGCCCACGCGCCGAAGCAGCGCCTCGGTCGCACCCAGCTCCAGCAGCGTCGTGCCGAGACGGGCCCACACGTGATGCTTCGTATACACACGGTCGTCAGGAACCATCGGTCTGGTCCGGCTGCGTGGAATGGAGTACAGCTTTTGCCTATCATATCATGACCCGAGGACGGCCGCAAACTCAGATCCGTTCGACCGCCTGCCTGAGGTGACTCGGTGCCCGAACCACACGTCGTCCACATCGGCCTGGGCAGCAACCTGGGCGACCGCGAATCGACCCTCCGCGCCGCACTGCGTGTGCTGGACGCCGAGGACGACATCGAGGTGCTCGCCGCCTCGCCGTTCATCGAAACCCTGCCCGTCGGCGGCCCCCCGCAGGGGCCCTTCCTGAACGCGGCCGCCGCCCTGGCCACGCCCCTGCCGCCCCGCGTGCTGCTCGATCGGCTCCACAGGGTCGAACAGGGCTTCGGACGCCGGCGCATCGCCCGCTGGGGCCCCCGCACCCTCGATCTCGACATCCTCCTCTGCGGCGACCTGATCGTCGCCGAAGCCGACCTCCGGGTGCCCCATCCGCTCATGCACGTGCGCCGGTTCGTCCTGGAACCGCTCGACCACATCGCGGCGGACGCCGTCCATCCGGTCCTCCGCAAGACCGTCCGCCGGCTGCTCCGCGACCTGCCCGAGGAGAGGCCATGACCCCCGCCCAACAGGTCGTGGTCGTCGGCGCCGGCCCCGCGGGCATGATGGCCGCCGCACGGGCAGCGGAACGGGGCGCACGCGTGCAACTGCTGGAGCGAGGGCCGGAACCGGGCCGCAAGCTCCTGATGACCGGCAACGGCCGCTGCAACCTGAGCAACGCCGCCCCCGCGGCGCAGTTCCTGCACGCCTACGGCCCCGCCGGCCGGTTCCTGCGCACGGCCCTGGCCACCCTGGACCTGCGCGCACTGACCGCCTGGCTGGCCGCGCACGGCATCCGGACGGTGCAGGAGGACCACGGGCGCGTCTTCCCGGCCGACCGCCGCGCGCGGTCCGTGCGCGACGCCCTGGTGGGCGCCCTGCACGCGGCGGGTGCAGAACTCCTGCACGGACAGCGCGTGGAGGGGCTCCTGATCGAGGACGGCCGGCTGCTCGGCGTGCGCACGGCCGACCGCGTGCACGCGGCCGGGTGCGTCATCGTCGCCACCGGCGGCCTCAGCTACCCGGCCACGGGCAGCACGGGCGACGGCTACGAACTGGCCCGGCAGGCCGGCCATGCCGTGCACGCCCCCTACGCCGCCGTCACCGCGCTCCGCACGGTCGAGACGTGGCCCGGGCGGCTGCAGGGCACGGCGGCCCGGGGCGCCGCCGTGCGCACGCGCATCGACGGCGACGCGACGCCCGGCCGCCACGCCGGCGACCTCATGTGGACCCACTACGGCGTGTCCGGCCCGGCCGTGCTGGCCGTCAGCCTGGCCGTGACGCGCGCCCTCCAGGAAGGACGGAGCGTGGTGCTGGAGATCGACCTGGTCGCCTCGACCCCGCAGGACGCCCTGCAGGCCGACCTGAAGCGAATGGCCGACTCGGGAAGCCGCCACACCGTCCTTCGCGTCCTGCGCGAGCGGCTGCCGGAACGGACCGCGCGCGTGCTGGCCGACGTCCTGGCGCTCGACCCGGCCCTGCCGGTGGCCCGGTGCACGCGCGCCGAACGCGTGCGCATCGTGCAAACGCTCAAGTGCCTGCCGCTCCGCGTGGCCGGCCCCCGCCCCATCGCCGAGGCGATCGTGACCGGGGGCGGCGTCGCTCCCGACGAAGTCGACCCGCGCACGATGGAATCCCTGCGCGTGCCGGGCCTCTTCTTCGCCGGCGAACTGCTCGACGCCCACGGCCCCACCGGCGGCCACAACCTGCACGCCGCACTCGCCACCGGCTACCTGGCGGGCGAGCACGCGGCCTCGCGCATTCACACGGCCGGCGGCCCGTGTTAGGATGCTCTCTCCCTCAGACCCCGGGCACAGATGACCCCTCAGCAACACGACATCCTGACGGCCACCCCCCGCGAACTGGCCCACTGGCTGGCCGACCAGGGCCAGCCGAGCTACCGACTCGAGCAGCTCCTGCGCTGGCTGCACACCGAACACGTCGACTCGTTCGAGGCCATGACGAACCTGTCCCTGGACCTGCGCCGGCGGCTGGAGGAAGGCTACTCCTTCCCGGTGCTCCGGCCCGTCCGGCAGCAGACGTCGCAGGACGGCGGCACCGGCAAGAGCCTCCTGGAACTGGCCGACGGCGAGCAGATCGAATGCGTCTGGATGGGCAAGGGCGACCGCGTCACGTTCTGCATCTCTTCGCAGACCGGGTGCGCCCTCGGCTGCCGGTTCTGCGCCACCGGCGGCGGCGGACCGGGCCGCAACCTCGCCGCCGGCGAGGTCCTGGGCCAGGTGCAGCATCTGGCCCGCGAACGCGCCTGGCCGGCGAACGTCGTCTTCATGGGCATGGGCGAGCCGCTGCTGAACCTGGACGCCCTGCTGCCCGCCCTGGAGGCCCTCACGGACGCCCAGCGCCTCGCCCTCGGCAGCCGCCGCATCACCGTGTCCACGGCCGGCCTGCCGGACGGCATCCGCGCGCTGGCCCGCTCGCCCGTGCGCCCGAGACTCGCCCTGTCGCTCAACAGCCCGTTCGAGGAGCAGCGCAGCGAGCTGATGCCGGTCAACCGCATGCACCCCCTGGCCGAGGTGCTGAATGCCTGCCGCGAGTACTCCGAGACCACCGGCCGGCGCGTCTCGCTCGAATACGTGCTCCTCGGCGGCGTGAACACCTCCGCCGCCGCCGCACGCGCCGTCGGCCGCATCGCCAGGGACCTGAACGCCCTCGTCAACCTCATCCCGTTCAACTCCGTGCCGGACTCCCCGTTCCGACCGCCCTCCACCAACGAGGTGCAGTTCTTCCGCTCCGTCCTGGAGGAAGGGCACGTGAACATCACCGAGCGCTACCGGCGCGGACGCGACATATCGGCCGCCTGCGGCCAACTGCGAGCCGGCCGTCGCCCCAGGCCCCGCAAAGGCTCGTAACGCCATGAAGGAATCGCCCATCCGGCTGGTCGCCTTCGACATGGAGGGCTGCCTCACCGCCGACCCGACCGTGTGGGAACTCATGCACCGCCGGCTGGACACGTGGACGTCGCACGGACTGCCCTACTGGGAGCGCTACCGGGCCGGCGGGCTCGATTACGACGAGTTCGCCCGCATGGACGTGGCCGTCTGGCGGGGAGCCCCCGTCGAGGACCTCCGCGCCGCATCGGCCGACGTGCCCCTGATGGCCGGCTGCCCGGAGGTGCTGGCGGCCCTGGCCGAACGCGGCGTCGCCGTCGCCGTCGTCTCCAACGGCCTCCTGTGCGTCGCCGAGCGCTTTTCGAAGGGCTTCGCCGTCGCGCACACGCACGCCAACCGCGTGGTCGTCCGCGACGGCCGGCTCACGGGCGAACTGGACGTCCGCGTGCCCTACGCCGCCAAGGGCATTCTGCTGGGGCGCCTGGCCGCCCGACTGGGACTGGACCGCTCCGCCGTGGCGTCCGTCGGCGACAGCCCGTCCGACGTGGCCATGTTCCGCCGCTCGCGCATCGGCATCGCCTTCGGCGCCGCCGACGCCGTCACCCGCGCGGGCGCCGCCCACGTCGTGCCCGGCGAGGACCTGCGGGCGGTGCTGCCCATCCTGCTGGACGGGTCATGAGGGGGCGGCCTCTTCGGCCAGGCGCAGGGCCAGCACCCGCGCCTCCTCCTCGGTCGTCACCTCGCCGTCGAGCTGGGCGTCGCGCACGGCATCGAGCACCCGCCCGAAGAGCGGGCCCGGCGGGTAGCCCATCGCGATCAGATCGTCGCCCGTGAGCAGCGGCACCGGCTCGACCTGGTCGTCGGCCAGCTCGCGGCGCTTCGCCATCACGTAGTCGTAGATCTCCAGGTTGCCCCAGCTCGCCAGGGCGTCCGCCCGGTGCAGGGCGGCCAGTTGGCGGAAACCCGGATGGGCGAACGCCTTCTTGAGCGTGCTCGGCCGCATCTTGAAGGCATCGCGGAAGTAGAGGTGCCGGTTCACCAGCCAGAAGATGCGCTCGGTCTCGGCGGTGGGCAGGCGCAGGCGCCGGCAGACGTTCCGGGCGATCGCAGCGCCAAGCTGGCAGTGCTCCGGGAACAGCTTCGCCCCGCTGCGGCGGGCCGCCTCGGGCTTGCCGGCGTCGTGCAGGAGCGCTGCCATGGCCAGCTCGAAGTCGGGATGCGGGCCCAGCTTCTCGACCGTCAGGAGCGTGTGGACGAACACGTCGCCCTCGGGATGGTAGTTCTCCGGCTGCTCGCAGCCCCGCATGTCGGCCAGCTCGGGGAAGACGACGTCCAGCAGGCCCAGCGAGTCCATCAGCCGCAGCGCGGCGGCCGGGTCGCGGTCGGTCAGCAGCAGGCGCAGTTCCCTCTGGATCCGCTCCGGGCTGACCCGGGCCAGCAGGGGCGCCATCCTCCGTATGGCCGCCCGGGTGACCGGCTCGACGCGGAATCCCAGCCGTGCGGCGAAGCGCACGGCCCGGAGCAGCCGCAGGTGGTCCTCGCCGAACCGCTCCTCCGGCTCCCCGATGGCGCGCAGGACGCCCTGCTCGAGGTCCCGCCGCCCGCCGACGACATCCAGCAGACGGCCCTCGACGGGATCCCAGAACATGCCGTTGATCGTGAAGTCGCGACGCCGCGCGTCCTCCTCGATCCCGCAGAACGCAACGGCGTCCGGACGGCGTCCGTCCGAATAGCCCGACTCGGTGCGGAAGGCCGCCACCTCGTAGGTGTGGCCGTCGAGCACCACCAGGGTCACGCCGAACCGGCGGCCGACGGGGCGGGTGTCCGCAAAGAGCGCCTCCACGTCCCCGGGCCGCGCGTCGGTGGCCACGTCGTAGTCGCCGGGCGTTGCGCCGCACAGCAGATCGCGCACGCAGCCCCCGGCCAGCACGGCGTCGTGCCCGGCCTCCTGCAGGCGGCGCACAACGCGCACGGCGCCCCGGTAGTTCTGGTCGTCCGGCGTCCGCATCACGGCGTGTTCCTGCGGGAGCAGAGGAGCCTTCCACGGGCGATTATAGGCGCCGAGCCGCCGGGCTGTCCACCGGCCGCCCCGGCGGTCCCCTTTGCAGCCGGCATCCGGGCGGACGTATAATTGCCTGCTACTGCAGAGGTGCCCCGAATGGACCACGCCGGCCGCCTGGACCGATTCCGCCGGATGACGGACGCCGAAGGACTGGACGGCTACTGGGTCGTCGATGCGGCGAACGTCCGCTACCTCTGCGGCTTCAGCGGCCACGACAGCACGCTGGTCGTCTCCGGCTCCGAATGCGTGCTGATCACCGACAGCCGGTACGCCGAGCAGGCGGAGCACGAGGTCTGTGCCGACCGGGTCATCAACCGCCGGCGCCCCATGGTCGCCGAGCTGGGCGCCGTCTGTGCGGCGGCCGGCATCCGCCGACTGGGCATCACGGCCTCGAACGTGAGCCACGCGCAGTATGAAGCGGCCGTGGCGGCCTGCGAACCGACGGCGGTCGTGAGCCGTTCGGACGGACCGGCCGAGCGGATGCGGCTGTGCAAGGACGCCGACGAGGTGGAGGCCGTGCGTGCGGCCCTCGCAGTGGCCGAGGAATCGTTCCAGGCGCTTCTGAACCGCGTGGAGCCGGGAGGCCCGGAGCGCGCACTGGCGGCCCGCCTGGACTACGAGATGCGCCTGCGGGGGGCCGAAGGCCCCGCCTTCGAGACGATCTGTGCCGCCGGCCCGCGCGCCAGCATGCCGCACGCGACCAGCAGCGCGGCGCCGGTGCCGCCCGATTCGGCCGTCCTGTTCGACTGGGGCGCCCGGCTCGACGGCTACTGCTCCGACTTGACACGCGTGGTGGGCACCGGTAGAATCCCGGACGGCCTCCACGCACTTGTCGAGGTCGTTCTGGAGGCCCAGGAAGCCGTTTTCCAGTGCCTGAAGCCCGGCAGCCGCTGCGGGGACGTCGACGCGGCGGGACGGGCCGTGATCGCCGCGGCCGGATACGGAGATCGATTCGGACACGGCATCGGCCACGGCGTGGGTCTGGCCGTGCACGAGGCCCCCCGCCTGGGGCCCGACAGCGAGACGGTGCTGCAGCCGGGCATGATCGTCACCGTGGAACCGGGCATCTATCTGCCCGGCCAGGCCGGCGTGAGAATCGAAGACATGGTGGTCATCACGGCCGACGGCCACCGGACGTTGAGTACTCTGCCCCGGCGCCCGGACGCTCTGGCGCCGCCCGATTCGGCTGAACACCGACATTGAGGAAGTCCATAGATGGATGCGGTGGAAAGGGTCCGCCAGCTGATCGAGATCATGTCGAGCAACGACCTGGCCGAACTCGAGGTGGATGAGCCCGACCTGAGGATCAAGCTGCGCAGGAACGTGCCCATTCAGTACAGCCCGCCGCCGGGCCTGGCCTACGCGGCCCTGCCGCCGCAGGGGTCTGTGCCCCCTCAGACGGCGCTCCAGGTGCCCGGCCTGGGCGGAGAGCCCGGCGGCCCCGTCCATGACAACACCCTCCTGGAGATCACCTCGCCCATGGTCGGGACGTTCTACCGGTCGTCCAGCCCGGGGGCCGAGCCCTACGTCAGCATCGGCACCGAGGTCGACCCCGAGACGGTCGTCTGCATCATCGAGGCGATGAAGGTC
>Ga0123329_1001621_pt1 | contig 21061 bp, 17 predicted proteins | sample BioC12SIPDNA_FD_89703 | JGI IMG/M metagenome (GOLD analysis project Ga0123329, IMG submission 89703) | Anaerobic biogas reactor microbial communites from Washington, USA - Biogas_R1_B C12 SIP DNA | ecosystem: Engineered > Bioreactor > Anaerobic > Unclassified | place: Washington, USA | collected...
CCTCCCCGTCCGCCGCGGCCCGCAGCTTCTCGGCAAAGGCCCCGGCGGACTCCATCGCGCGATGCAGTCCGTAGTCGTGCCGGACCTGCGGCTCGACCTCGGCATACGACAGGGGCTCCGGCTCGCGCAGGGCCAGCACCTGGCAGACCATCGGCCGGCTCCCGCGACCGAACTGCTGGGGATCGAACAGGCTGTCCGGCTCGTCGAATACGAACATGGCCACGGCGTCCCCGTCGGGCAGCGCGGCCGCCGCTTCCTGGCGCGACAGGAACTGGCGGCCCTCCACGCTCGGGATGCTGTGCTCCAGCCCATGCCGCCGCGCCATCTGCGCCAGGGGCAGCGGCTCGTGCACGTAGTCGGCGGCGACCGAGGCAAGCTCACCGACCACGGTGTCGACCAGCTCGCCGGCCGCCTGGAGTCCCTTGCGCTCCTTGAGCGTGCGGACGATCTCGTCGCGCACCTCCTCGAGCGGCCGGTGCAGGACGCCCGGCGCCCGCTCTTCCTCGGAGTCGTCCCCGGCCGCCGGCCGTTCGGCCGGGAACCGGTGCTTGTTCTGCTCGTAGTAGTCGGCCACTTCCTCGTCGGTCACGACGGCCTCATCCTGCAGCCGCTCCAACGGGGCCACGGCGCACTCGATCTTCGCACGCCGCGGAGCCAGGTAGCCGACGACGCCGGCGGCGGGGTCGCCCGGCTGGTCGAGGTGTTCGCCATGCCAGCGCTTCAGGTCCTCCTCGTCGAACTCGACGATCGGCAGGAACAGGGACGCGTCCAGTTCCACAAGTCGCAGCCTGACCTGCTCGTTCTCGTGAACGTAGCGCGCCCAGACCTCCGGGGTGCTCGTCAGGACGGCGGCGCGCCGGAGCGCGATCAGCTTGCCGATGCGCACCAGGTTGCCGACGTACAGGGTCACGTCCGCCTCACTCAGCCCCCACTGGCGCAGGACCTGGGCGAAGGCCTCCGGGCCGGAGATCCCGCCGGCCTGCAGGAGCGGCGCGACCGCCAGCAGTTCGGAGGCTTCCGCCGGTGTCGCCAGGACGCCCTCGCGCCGCACCTCCGCGAGCAGCGCCGCGCACCGCCAGAGGGCCTCGTCGCCGGCGACCCGCTGGCCTTCGTCACCCACGACGAAGCCAAAGAAGTCCGTCGCGAGCAGGATGCCGGCCTTCCGGGCGGCATCGCTCCCGCGCGCGAACTGGACCGCAAAGCGCATCTCCGGTTCCAGAAACCACAGCCGTGTCCCGAGTTCCAGCGTGCCGGATGCCTCCTGAAGCTCCACCCGGCCGATGGGCTGTCCGTCGATCCAGCCGGCGACGTCATCCGCACGATCGACCAGACGGGACAGATAGCCGCCGAGGCCCCACGAGAGCATCAGCATCACAGCCGCAGCAGCCATGAGCTGGGCCTGGTGTCTCCTGAACCAGCGCATGATCTTCAACGCCGTACTCCTCCGAACGATGGGAACAGTCGCGGGAAGGAAGGGGCGATGATACCCGAATCCGGCAATCCCATCAACTGGCCGGCCCCGTTCCCCCCGGCTGCAGACGCCAGAAACGCCGCTTCCCGACCTTCAGAACGGTCCCGGCCGGCACGCGCACGTGGGCATCCGGGTCCGCGACCACCTCCAGCGAGTCCGCATCCCGCCCCAGGCTCACGCCGCCCTGAACGACCAGGCGCCGGGCCTCGCCGCCCGACCCGGCGGCGCCCACCAGCCGCAGAAGCCCCACGATCCAGACCGCCCCGTCCCGTAGCTCGCCAGCCGGGACGCGCACCTCGGGCATCTCCTCGGGCAGTTCGCGGTCGCGGAAGACGGCATCGAACATCCGCCGGCCGCGCTCGGCCGCTTCCTCGTCGTAGTAGAGGCGCACGATGGCGGCGGCCAGTTCGGCCTTCGCCTCGCGCGGATGCACGTCCGGGGACAGCATGAGCGCCACCCGGTCCTGCGGAAGGTCCGTAGCCAGCAGGAAGTACTTCTCCATCAGCTCGTCCGGTATGCTCATCGCCTTGCTGAAGATCGTCTCGGGCGGCTCCGAGATGCCGATGTAGTTCCCCTTGCTCTTGGACATCTTCTGCACGCCGTCCAGGCCCTCCAGCAGGGGGTTGGTGACGGCCACCTGCGGCTCCTGCCCGACCTGGCGCTGCAGCTCGCGCCCCAGGAGGATGTTGAAGGTCTGGTCGGTCCCGCCCAGTTCGACGTCACTGCGCACCATGACGGAGTCGTAGGCCTGCATGAGCGGGTAGAGGAGTTCGTGCAGTCCGATGGGGCGCCCTTCGGCGATTCGCTTCGAAAAGTCGTCCCGCTCGATGCAGCGGGCCACCGTCAGCTTGGCGGCCAGGGCAATCACCTCGGCGAAGGACATCGTGCGGAACCAGTCGCCGTTGCGGGCCACCTCGGCCCGGTCCAGGTCCACCACCTTGCCGACCTGCTCCAAGTAGGTGCGGCCATGCTCGGTGACCTGCTCGTAGGTCAGTTGGGGGCGCGTGGCATTCTGGCCGCTCGGGTCGCCGACCATCGCCGTGTAGTCGCCGATGATCAGGACGGCCCGGTGGCCGAGGTCCTGAAACGTCCGCAGGTTGCGCAGGGCCACCGCGAACCCGATGTGGATGTCGGGGGCCGTCGGGTCCAGGCCCAGCTTCACGCGCAGCGGACGGCCCTGGCGGAGCGAACGCTCCAGCTTGTTGGCCAGTTCCGCCTCGGGCACGATCTGAGCGGCGCCGCGGCGAATGCGCGCCATCTGTTCTTCCACTGGTACGGTGATGTCGCTCATGGCATCTCAGATGGGGTCATGGGACTGAAAGCGCCGGCCGGCCCGCCGGTCCGGGCGCGCTCGGCCGGCCGCCAGTGTAACGGGCCGGACGTGCACTTGCACGGTCAGACGGCGGAGAAGTCCGGAACGGACATCGCGCGCACGACCACGAGCGTGATCCCGTTGTAGAGCCCGTGGGCCAGGATGGGATACCAGAGGCTGCCCGTCTGCTCGAACAGCGCCGTGAACACGAGTGAGAGCACCAACAACTGCGGCAGTCCCCAGGCATAGCCGTGCAGCAGCGCGAACACAACGCCGATGGCTAGCGCGGCCGGCACGGGGCCCGTCCGCGAGCGCAGAGGCTGGTAGAGCACGGAGCGGAAGAGCAGTTCCTCGGTCATGGGGGCGCCGACCGTGGTCAGAACGGCCGCGGCGACGAGCGTCCATCCCGGCCCCTGAGCGGAGATCAGCCGGGCCAGCGGCTGCGCCGGAAACTCGTCCGCCGAGCGACCCGCAAGCTGCGACAGCCAGACCATGGCCAGCCCAACCGCCACAAACGCCAGGGCGCCGGCGCCGGCGATTCCCAGGGCCCTCCAGAAGCTGCCCGGCCGCGAGGCGCGCAGACCCAGCCGCTCGGCCGCTCCGGGCAGCCCCCCGGCCAGCCGACGGACCATCGAAAAGGTGACGGGCAACTGCACGGCCATCGTGGCCGCGCCGGTCAGAACGTGCGCCGTCAGCCCCCGGGCCATCTGCCCGAAGACGACGCTGAACGCCACCTGCGCCGTCACGAATACGCAGAGCAGGAGCACGGCATGCAGCATGCCCCAGCAGGGAACCTGCCGGGCGTCATCAGCGCCTTCGCCGGTCATCGGGGCTCCTATCGGCACGTCACCCAGACCTGGCGGCGGCGCGGCCCGTCGAACTCGCAGAAGTAGATTCCCTGCCACGTCCCCCGCGCCAGGCGGCCGTTCGCCACGATCACCGTCACGCTGCTGCCAATCAGACTCGCCTTAATGTGCGCGGCGCTGTTGCCCTCCGCGTGCGCATAGCCGTCCTCGAACGGCACGATGTCGTTCAGCTCCTTCAGCACGTCGGCCCGCACGGCCGGATCGGTGTTCTCATTGATCGTCACGCCGGCCGTGGTGTGCGGAACGTAGACCACGCACACGCCGTCGGCCATGCCCGCGTGCTCCACCGCATGCTGCACCTCGGCGGTGATGTCCACCATCTCCGTGCGCGAATGCGTCGTCACCCTCAACGTGTACATGGCCTCTGCTCCGTCCCTATGCATCCGGAAACAAACCACTTATAGCAGAATCCTCCGCGCTGATTCAAACGCGGCCTGTTGTTTGACTCCGCCCGGCCGAACGTGCACAATGCCGCACATGCACGCCGCCCTCAGCCCGCGCCAGCCGGTCCTCGTCAGCGCCTGCCTGCTGGGCCTTTGCACGCGGTTCGACGGCCGGCACTGCCGGCGGGACGACGTGGTGGCCGCCTGCCGGAGGCTGGCCGCCGTGCCCGTCTGCCCCGAGCAACTCGGCGGGCTGGCCACCCCGCGCCCTCCGGCGGAGATCGAGCACGGCTCGGGAGAGGACGTGCTGGCCGGCTCCGCGCGTGTCGTCAACGACCGGGGAGAGTGCGTGACCTCGCACTTTCTGCACGGCGCGCAGGCCGTCGCCGAGGTGGCTCGCCTTCTGGACATCCGGCGGGCCATCCTGAAGGAAGGGAGTCCCTCGTGCGGCGTCGCCAGGATCAAGCGTGCCGACCGGGACGTACGGGGCGAAGGGGTGACGGCCGCCCTGCTCCGCCGGATGGGCGTGAACGTCGACGGCGTCGAATGAACCGGATCATCGGGAGAGACGAGAGTGTCGGGGTTTCTCGCAGGTGTCTGCGGCTGGCTTGCGGCGACAATACTGGTCATCGGCTACCCGGGCATCGCCCTGCTGATGGCCATCGAGAGTTCCTTCATCCCCTTTCCCAGTGAGCTGGTCATGCCGCCGGCCGGCTACCAGATCTTCGAGGGGAAGATGTCCTGGGCGCTCGTCATCGCGGCCGGAACCGGCGGCAGCATCCTGGGCGCCTACATCAACTACGCCCTGGCCGCCTGGCTGGGGCGGCCCTTCTTCCTGAAGTTCGGCCGCTACTTCCTGATCAGCGAGGACCACATCGCGCGGTCCGACCGGTTTTTCGCGCGCCACGGCGAGATCACGATGTTCGTCGGCCGGCTGATCCCCGTCGTCCGCCAGCTCATCAGCCTCCCCGCCGGCGTGTGCCGCATGAACCTGCTGAAGTTCACGTGCTATACCGCCCTCGGCGCGGGCATCTGGGTGACCGTCCTGACCTGGATCGGCTACGAAGTGGGCCGCAACCAGGAACTCCTCCACCGCTACCTGAGCGATGCCACCCTGATCGCCCTCGGTGCCGTCGTCGTCATCGTGTTCGTCTACATCCGCGTCCAGAGGCGGCGCGCCCGCCGCTCGACCGCAGCCGGAGACGCCGACTGAGACGCCCCCGCGTCCGTGCCGACCGGCCCGCGCCTTCGGGCTTCGCCTGCGGTATACTGACGAATGCCCGCGGGGCACCATCCGAAGTGGAGGATGAGGACCATGCTATCGGCAGAATCCGGAGAGACGCTGCTGCAGATCGCCCGCCGGACGGTCGAGGCCGTTGTGCGCCGGGAGCGCGTGCCGGAGTTCGCCGTGGACGATCCCGAACTGGCCGGTGCGCAGGGCGCCTTCGTGACCTTGAAGACCGACGGCCGGCTGCGGGGCTGCATCGGGTGCTTCACGGCGGAGGAGCCGCTCTGGCAGGTTGTGCAGCAGAAGGCCATCGACTCGGCGACCAGGGACCCGCGCTTCCTGGGCACCCCGATACGGCCGGAGGACCTGCCCCGCCTGGAGATCGAGGTCTCCGTCCTCTCGCCCCTGAAACCCGTCCAGGACCCGATGAACGACATCGTATTGGGCACCCACGGCATCTACGTCACGGACGGCCGGCGCTCCGGCTGCTTCCTCCCCCAGGTGGCCACCGAGACGGGGTGGGACAAGCTGGAGTTCCTGCGACACTGCTGCGCCGGCAAGGCGGGCCTGCCGCCGGACGCTTGGCGCGACCCGCACGTGCAGGTGTCGGTCTTCACGGCGGAGGTGATCTCGGAGCAGTAGCCGCGGTGCAATCCTGCGATTGCACCATGTGCAGTCACGCAACGGCAGTGGCGGCCCCCGGCACCCGCTGCTCGGGCCCGCGCGCGGCCGCAAGTCCTCCCGGGATCACCGCATGCAGGCTTTCCCCACCGGACTGGTCATACGGCACGCGATTTGATGTATCACGTCGAATGCAGAGGAAACGAACAAGAATGACCTGGCGCAAGCACGCACCCTCGATCGCCACCCTGGGCAACCTGGCCGCCGGCGTGACCGCCTGCATGCTGGCCACGCGGGGCCGTGTCGAAGCCGGCGCGCTGATGGTCCTGGCGGCCGTGCTCCTGGACTCGCTCGACGGCGCCCTGGCGCGCACGCTGTCGGCCGAGAGCGATTTCGGCGCCGAATTGGACTCCCTGGCCGATGTCGTCTCCTTTGGCGTCGCCCCGGCCGTCCTGGCCGGGTCGCTCCTGCCGGAGGAGTTCGCCGGGATGGGCTGGCTGCTGCTGTTGAGCCTCCCGGTCTGCGCGGCCGTGCGGCTGGCGCGGTTCAACCTGTCCGTGGACCGGGGCGAGCACGTCGGGTTCGCCGGCCTGCCCTCCACCGGCGCGGGCGCGGGCGCCGCCAGCGCCATCCTGCTGCATTCCCACCTGCACCAGATCGGCGTGTTCGGCACAGGGGCGCTGCTCCCCTGGGCCATGCTGCTGCTGGCGGTCCTGATGGTCTCCCGCGTGCCCTACCGGCACGCCGGGCAGATCGTCGGGCGGCTGGGCCCCGTCCCGCTGGCGCTGGTCACGGCGACATTCATCCTGGGGTCGGCGCTCTGGCAGTACCAGTACCTGTTCGCCGCCCTCACCTGGGGCTACGCCCTGGCCGCCCCGCTGCAGGTGGCGCGAGAGAAGATCCGCGCCGTCCACCACGCCTGAGACGCATCTCGGCGTCACTCGAGGATCACCGCCGTCCCGTAGGCCAGCAACTCGGCGGCACCCGTTGTCACCGTGCTGGTGGCGAACCGCACGCCGATGATGGCATTCGCCCCGAGTTCCTCGGCGTTCTGTATCATCCGGTCCAGTGCCTGCTCGCGCGCCTCGCCCAGCAGCTTCGTATACTCGGGAATCTCGCCGCCGACCACGTTCCGCAGCACCGCCGTGATGTCCCGCCCGATGTGACGCGCGCGGATCGTGTTGCCGCGCACGATCCCGAGCGTCTCGACAACCCGCCTGCCGGCGACTGTCTCCGTGGTCGCAACGATCATCGTTTGACCCTCGTGGAATAGGGATCGGACCTGCAGACGGCCAGACGTTCACGCAGCACGGACACGAACAGTACGGCCAGCCCCCCCGCCAGGGCCACCCCGCCGATCTTCAGCACGAGCACCGGCCAGGAATCGCCGTCCAGGCTGTCGATCAGGCAGAACACCGCCCCCAGCAGCGCAACGGTCGCTCCGGCGGCGATCAGCACCCAGCCCAGGCGCCGTTCGAGCCGGTTGTACACCCCGCACCAGTAGCGGTCGAGTTCCTCGTCGGACGGCTCGCGAAACCCCATGTGGGCCAGCTCGTTCGTCAGCCGCATCAGTTGATCCATCTCCCGACGGCACCGGTCGCACCCGGCCAGATGCTCGTCCAGGGCGCGCTGTTGTTCCGGGTCGAGTTCGCCATCGATGGCCCCCGTGATGAAGGGGCGTGCATCTTCGCATTTCATGGCGCATCATCCCTGAGCGTCTCGCGCAGGGCCAGCCGGGCGGTGTGCAGCCGCGACATGACCGTGCCGATGGGTATCTCCAGCGCCGCCGCCATCTCCCTGTACGACAGCTGCTGGAAATGGCACAAAACGATGATCTCCCGATGGTGCGGCTTCAGAGCCATGACGGCCCGCCAGACCCGGTCACGCCGCTCGTTGCGCTCCGCCAGGAGGACGGGGTTCGCCTCGCCGGCCCCCGGGTGGTCGTCGGGAAGCTCGTAGGTCGGCCGGCGGGTGCGGCTCCGCAGACGACTCAGGCAGACGTTCCGCAGGATGGTCGCGTACCAAGGGTAGAAGGGCCGGTTCAGGTCGAACCGCTCCATGTGGCGCCACGCGCGCACGAATGCCTCCTGCGAGGCGTCCAGCGCGTCCTCATGGCTGCCCAGCAGCAGCAGCGCCGCGCCGGTGGCGCGCCCCGCGTATCGCCTCACCACAAGGCCGAACGCGTCCTTATCGCCCGCCTGGCAGCGCCTCAGCAACGTGCTCTCGCCCATCGCGTCAGGGGTATTGTCCGCTTGTCCCTCCATCAGACTTATACTCCCCGGGCGTGCGTCCTATTTGGCCCCATCTGTGCACAGCGCGGCTGCTCGGGCAAAATGCTACGCATTTCGGCGCGAGGTTTCAACACCCGCGAGAGGCCGCCGCAGGCCCTGCAGCCCCGCCGTGCGCACCGGCCGTCACTTGACGTGCATGCGATTCTCCCATTTAATGTCTCAGCTAAGGCGCGCGATCTTCGGGCGGCGGGAGCACGATGCTCGCAAAACTGCAAAGCATGGGCGTGTTCGGAATCGACGCCTTTCCCGTCGAGGTCGAGGTCTGCGTGACCCGCGCAGCCATGCCCCGCTCCACCATCGTTGGCCTGCCCGATGCCAGCGTCAAGGAGAGCATCGACCGCGTCCGGGCCGCCCTGCGCAGCACCGGCCATCTCCTGCCGCCCTCCGCCATCACCGTCAACCTGGCTCCCGCCGACCGCCGCAAGGAGGGCCCGGCCTTCGAGCTGCCGATCGCCCTGGGACTGCTCTCCGCCATCGACAGCGTCAAGCTGACATCCACCGAGGCCTACGCGGTCGTCGGCGAGCTGGCGCTGGACGGACGCGTCCGGGCGGTCAACGGCTGCCTCTCGATGGCCCTCCAGGCGCGCGCGCAGGGGTTCCGGGGCATGGTGGTGCCGGTGGACAACGCCAGGGAGGCCGGCGTCGTCCGCGGCCTCGACGTCATCCCGGTGAACCACCTTGCGGAGGCGGTCGGCTTCCTGTCCGGGGCGCAGGCACTCCAGCCCGTCCGCACGGACGTCGATCGCGTCTTCAGCGACGGCCCGTCGTACGACGTGGACCTGGCCGAGGTGCAGGGCCAGCACCACGCCCGGCGCGCCCTGGAGGTGGCGGCCGCCGGCGGGCACAACATGCTGATGATCGGGCCGCCGGGTGCCGGCAAGAGCATGCTGGCGCAGCGCCTTTGCACGATCCTGCCGCCGCTGACGCTCGAGGAGTCCCTGGAGACCACGCGCGTCTACAGCATCTGCGGCCTGCTGCGGCCGGGCACCTCGCTGATGACCGTGCGGCCCTTCCGCGCGCCGCACCACGGCGTGAGCAACGCGGGCCTTGTGGGCGGCGGCACGCATCCCCGGCCCGGCGAGATCAGCCTGGCGCACCACGGCGTGCTGTTCCTCGACGAGTTGCCGGAGTTCGCCCTCTCGGCGCTCGAGGCCCTGCGCCAGCCGCTCGAGAACGGCACGGTGACGATTGCACGCGTGCAGATGACCATCGCCTACCCGGCCCAGTTCATGCTCGTCGCCGCGATGAACCCCTGCCCGTGCGGCCACTACACCGACCCGCGCCGGCAGTGCCGCTGCACGCCGCGGCAGGTCCACAACTACCGCCGGCGCCTCAGCGGCCCCCTGCTCGACCGCATCGACATCCACGTGGACGTGCCGCCGCTGGAATACCGGGAACTGGCCGCCGCGCGGCCGGGCGAGCCGTCGGCTGCCGTGCGGGCGCGCGTGGTCGCCGCCCGGCGGATTCAGATCGAACGCTTCGCCGGCGACGGCGTCTACGCCAACGCGCAGATGCCCCGCCGCCAGGTGCGCGCGCACTGCGCGCTGGACGACGACGGCCGGCTGCTGCTGCGCCAGGCGATGGAGACGCTCGGCCTCTCGGCACGCGCCTACGACAAGATCCTCAAGGTCGCCCGCACCATCGCCGACCTCGAAGCCTCCGACCGCATCCTCCCCCAGCACGTCAGCGAGGCCATCAACTACCGGACCCTCGACCGCCGGCTGGAGTGAGCCGCCCCGCCGGCCGGCCGAAGATGCGGGCGGGGCCGAAATCGGGAACTGCGTCAGGACGAGGAGGCGTGCGATGCACGGCCGAGCGACCGGCAGGGGCTGCGGGCTGCTGATCGGGCTGCTGATCGGCGGGCTGGCTCTGGCGGCGGAGCGGGCGCCGGACCCGGTCCGCGTCTACTACGACCAGTCGCGCTCGGTCCGCTTCGCCACGTGCAAGGGCGCCAGGGAGTACTTCGCCGACGCCGTGGACCTGTCGCTGGCCGCCGTCTCGCCGGCCCGGATCGCCCCCTATGACGTCGTCGTCGCCTGCGAGCACCCGGAGCGCCGCTACGCCGCCGGCGAGGTCGAGGCCCTGCGCCTTTTCGTTGCGAACGGAGGCGGGCTGCTCATCTGCGGCACCGCCTCCGCTGCGCTGGCCGGCGCGTTCGGCATCGAGTTTACGGATGCGGCGGCGGTCGCGCCGCTCTCCTTCCACCTGTCGCCCCGCACACCGGACCAATGGACGGGCGCCGGCGCACGCATCGCGCCGCGCTTCGGCCAGCATCCGGTGATCGTCGACGCCGACGGGCAGCCTGTCGCCGTGGCCCTCAGCCCGGGCCGGGGGCGCGTCCTGGCCCTGAATGCCGACGGCCTGGCGCATCGCCTGCCGGACGCGGCGCACGCGGCGGCGCGCGGCCGGCAGCTCCAGGCCATGGCGGCATGGCTCGGGAAGGCGCGCGCAGGCGATCGCCGCCTGCCCCGGCCGGCCACCGGCCCCTTCGGCCTGCATCCCGGCGAGAGGGGAGTCACCTTCGGCGCCTTCCGCGTCCGCTACTCCGAGGTTCTGCCGGTGGAGACGGTGCAGATCATCGTCCGGACGGCGCCGCGCATCTACGCCGTCCTGGCGCGCGAGTACGGACACGGGGCGACCGAACCACGGACCATCTGGGTGCTGCCCTGCGCGGGCAGCGGCTTCACGTCCGGCCGCACGGTCGGCATCGGCGGTCTGGGCTCTCCGGAGGCGGTGGAGGCCGTGCTGATCCACGAGCTGTCCAATTCCCTCTGTGTGGACGCCCCGGTCTGGCTCGGCGACGGAGGGTTCTCCCGGATCATGCATTCACGAGTGCGGCAGCAGCTCGGCGGCGAGGCGGCCGAACGGGGCCGACGGGAGGAGGAACAGCTTCTGCAGAGATGGAGGGCCTATGAGGCCGAGCACGGCAACTACGACATCACCACGGGCACGAACTACCCCGTCGGCGCCGGCAAGCTCCTGAACGCCCTGAAGGAACTGGAGGAGTTGCACGGGCGCGACCTTCTGGCGAGGTACTGCCGGGCCGCCCGGCAATGGCAGGCGCCGCTCCGCGCGCGCCAGGTGGCGGCCATCGACAGGATGGCCTTCTACTTCAGCATCGCCGCCGGCCGCGACCTGTCCGGCTTCTTCGCCGCCCGGGGGTTCCCCGTGAGCCGGGCGTCGATGGCCGCCCCGCCGGGACTTCCCGGAGAGGCAGGCAACGCCCTTCCCAAACGCCCGCCGAACGGGTAGGATGCCGCTGCACGAGATCAATGGACAACGAGGAAGGATCCGTCCCGGCCGCGATGGCGACTCGGGATCCGACTGACCGCCCCGTGCGGCGGGGCGCCGGCTTCCGTCGGCCCGGCGCAGTACCGACCTTGCTGGCGGAGAGGAAGACGCATGGGAGCAACCCCTTTATGGCTCAGGAGATTGTGGAGGTCAGAGGACACCTGATTGACTCTCGGATCCTGCCCGGCATCCTCGACGTGATCATGGCCCACGAAGGACGCTTTGAGGTCCAGAGGTTCGACGTGGGCGCCACGGCCGAGGACTCCAGTTTCGCGCGGCTGCTGCTGACGCACGACAGCCCCAAGAAGCTGGAGACCATCCTGCAGGCCGTCGCGCGGCTGGGCGCCCAGCCCGTCGAGCGCCGGCCCGTCACGCTGAAGCCCGCGCCGCGCGACGGCGTCTTCCCCGAAGGCTTCTACGTCACAACGAACCTGCCGACCTCCGTGTACCTGGGCGGACGGTGGGTGCGCGTGAAGAACCCGCAGATGGACAGCGGCATCGTCGTGTCGGAATCCCCCCGCAGTGCGCGCACGCTCAAGATGGCCGATGTGCGCAAGGGCGACCGGATCGTCGTCGGGCGCGGAGGCGTGCACGTGACGCCGCCGGCACCCCGCCGCGGCCCGGGCGAGTTCGGCTTCATGACCAGCGACGTGTCCACCGAGAAGCCGAAGCGGGTGCTCATCGCCCACGTGGCCGCCATGCTACGCCAGGAGCGGGAGGCGGGGCGGCCCGTGCTCTGGGTGTGCGGGCCGGCGCTGGTGCACTCGGGCGCGGGGCCGCTGTTTGAGAAGCTCATCGCGGCCGGCTACGTGCAGGTGCTTTTCTCCGGCAACGCGCTGGCCGTGCACGATGTCGAGTGCGCGCTCATGGGCACCTCCCTGGGCGTGTCCATGCGCGAAGGCGCCGTCACACGGGCGGGCCACGAGAACCACCTGCGCTCGATCAACGCCATCCGCCAGGCCGGCGGCATCCGGGCCGCCGTACGCACAGGTCTCCTGCACAGCGGCATCATGCACGCGTGCGTCACGCATGGCGTCGACTTCGTTCTGGCCGGCTCGATCCGCGACGACGGCCCCCTGCCCGACGTCATCACGGACTCCGTCCAGGCCCAGCATCAGATGCGCCGCCGCTGCCGCAAGGTGGGCCTGGCCATCATGGTGGCGACGCTGCTGCATTCGGTCGCCACCGGCAACATGCTGCCCGCCTCGACGCGGGTCGTGTGCGTGGACATCCAGCCGGCGGCGGTCACCAAGCTGGCGGACCGCGGCACGGCCCAGGCGCTCGGCATCGTGACGGACGTGCAGCCGTTCCTGCAGTCGCTGCTGCTGGAGCTGGGTTGAGCGGTCCGGGTAATCCTGGCCGGGTTCCGGGCACGGGCGCCTCACGCCGTGGAGGGGCATGCTCCGTCGTGCCCGCCCGCGCATGTGGCCGGCCCGGCCATCCCCGGCCGCGACGGAGCACGGCCCTCCACGTGCACGCGCAGCCCCGGCCGCCGGACAAGGACGCCCGGCGCTACGCTTCTGGGGGGAGCGCACGACTGCCCTTGACAGGCCGACGGCCGCCGAAGTAGCCTGAGGCGAGGCCGGCGTCTCCGGCTTGATCCTGTGAGGTCCGCGACTGCATGGTCGGACAGCATCTCTTGCCTGCACGGAAGGAGCCTGCGATGAGGGCATTCGGCTCGGCTCTGGCCCTCCTGGTGGTTCTGGCCGGATGTTCGGCGACCGGAACCGTTCAGACGGCGCGTCGTCAGACGGGGCATTTCACGTTCGAGGAGAGAGGGGAGGTTGTCGGCCGGCTCTACCGGCTGGGACTCGAGAACGACCCGCGGCACATCGCGACCTTCTGCGAGGCCCTGCGGGACCGCAATCCTGGGGTGCGCGAGGCCGCCATCGCGCAACTGGTTTTCACGCACGACGAGACGGCCCTTCCGGCGGTGATCGAGGCGATGACGGACAGCTCCCGGCCGGTGCGGCGGTGCGCGATCGCCGTGCTGGAGCGGATCGGCTCTCCCGAGGCCATTCCGGCACTCACGGAGGCTCTGACCTACCGGCCGGCAGACTATGGGCCGAACGAGGACCTTCGCTTCGAGGAGCACTTCAACCGCCTGGCCGCCGCCCTGGCCCTTCACCGCCTCGGCAGCGAGGCCGGGCGGGCCACCGTCGTGGACTGCCTGGAGACCGCCGACCACAAGATGGTCCGGTCCATGGCCCTGAAGGCGGCCCTCTACATGGACCTCAAGGAGGCCATCCCCGCCTGCATTCGCATCGCCCGGGAGCAGGAGTTCTTCGGCGAGGACAGCCCGGGCTTCTTCGCCCTGCGCGCGCTCTGGCACATCGGCGACGAGCCCTCCCGGGAGGAGATCGTCCGGGTGGCCCTCGAGAAGAACGACGCCATCGGCATGCACGCGCCCATCTGGACGTTGGCGCTGCTGGTGAAGTTCGGCGATGAGCGGGTGGCTGAAGTCTTCAAGGAGTCCCTGGCGACCACGCGCGACCACGAGCATCAGTACCAGTGCGTGCTGGGCCTGGCGAAGTTCAAGCCCGAAGGCGGGGCCGAGATCATCGTGCAACGCGTCCTGCCCCCGAAGGAGTATGACGAGGAGACCGGGGCGGTGCAGTGGGAGCGCGAGTACAAGGTGTTCCAGATGGCCTGCGAGGCGCTGGGCGCCATCGGCGACAAGTCGGTCATCCCGGGGATCAAGCTCTGGTATGAACGCTACAGCCGGCCGCGCGACCACTTTTTCTTCCGGCTCCACCTGGCGTCCGCGCTGGCACGGCTGGAGGACCCCGAGGGCCTGGCGCATCTGCAGGAAGCCCTCCGCCACGAAGACGCCGCCGTCCGGCGCCTGGCCGCGCAGCTTCTGGCCGATCTCGGAGACCCGAGTTCGCTGCCGCTGCTGGTGGCGGCCATCGGCACGGAGACCGAGCCGAGCACGTTCCGGGCGATACGGTCCGGGATCGAGCGGTTCGGGCCCCTGCCGGCCCCGGTCGCCGCGCTGACCGAGCCCCCGGCCCCGCCGGTCCCTGAGGACACCTACGGGGAGTTCCGCTACCTGCACGGCTGGTTCGACGACTGCGCGACGGTCGAGGCGATGGAGCGCATCGCGGGCCTGGTGGAGGAACTGGCGGCCGAGGACGTGCGCTGGGCCTTCACGATCTACTACGCTCCGATGTCGCGCCACGACCACGAGTATCACCGCGTGCTCGTGCAGCGCTGCTTCGACCGCGGCGCCGAAGTCGCGAACCACACCATGTACCACAACCCGGACGGCCGGACCATCCGCGCCATGACGGATGACGAACTGCGCGCCAACTACGCCGGCTGCAACAACTGGCTGCGCGCCTACATCCTGGGTCTGGACAAGATCTATGGGTTCAAGGGCGGCGGCGGCGGCTTCCAGCGCCCGGGCGACGTCGTGCGTTCCCGGCGCGACATGAACCAGATTCGCAGGGAGGCGAACTTCAGTACGGACATCTCCACGCGCGTCAACGTCCCGACGTTCGCAGGCTGGGACCTGATGGCGCCGCCGTTCCATCCGGGTAGGGGTTACGGGGACTGGGCCGCCGGCATCGAGGCCCACCTGGCCAGCCCGCGCGCCGCCGGCGATCTGCGCTACGAGTATGACGCCGCCGACCCGCAGGAACGCATCGACGCCTTTGCCGCCAGCATCGAGTACTGGTACTTCCACCAGCCGACGACCGTCGTGCGGCTGTCCGGCCACGACTGGCCCAACAGCCCCTTCGCCGATCGTCCCGGCAACGAGGTGCACTGGGAGGTCCTCAGCGGGGCCATCCGGGAGGTGCTGCTGAACCGCCGGGAACGCTACCCGTTGCTGCGGGCCGTCAGCAACCTGGAACTGGCGCATATCTTCAACACGGGGGCGGACCCCTCGGACGTCCTCGCGCGGGAAGTACACCTTCAGACGATGCCCAGGTGAACGACGCATCCGGCACGGAATCGGGCGTCGCGTGACGCCGCCCTCCGCGCCCAGGTATGCTTTACATGGAACCACCGCATCGGCCGCGGGAAGGGCCCGCGGCCGGTGCGGGCAACCACACGGGTGGAGGATTCTGCTGTGCCGCAGAACAGGCGGACGCTTTTGATCGCTGGATTGGCCCTGGCGCTGTCTCTCCTGGCCGCTCCGGGCTGCGCGTACCTGGGAGATCGCTGCCGCGACGCGGCGCAGATCGCGGACCTCGGCGTGATGGTCTCTTCGGATCCCTATGCCGCGTTCTACGTCTGCGGCGCCGGCGTGGTGGCCTTCGGAGCCGGCAAGTGCGACGGCCAGTTCATCGGCTGGGGCGGCGACAGGATCGGGATGCAGAGGCACTACTACCGGACCCTGGGGCTCGGGCCGTGGAGCTACAGCGAGGTCGGCTGGGGCAACGAATACGACCCGGACAAGCCGGAGACCCTGCACCAGTGGTATGCCGGCATCCTCGGCTGGGTCGCCCGGCCCGAACGGCGGCCCGCCTACGGCATCTCCTGCATCCACTACCTGCACCTGGGTTGGTTCGGCCTCGGCGGCAACATACGCTACGGCGAGATCGCCGATTTCTTCCTGGGCTTTTTCAACTACGACCTGTGCGGCGACGACGACCTGAGGACGCTCGGTGAAGGCGACTGGCCGTGGTGGCGGGACAAACCTCGCCAGGGCCCGGTCTACCACCCGGTTCTGCCCTTCTGAGGGGGCACCAGGCCGCCGCGCTCGTCCCGGCGCACACATCCCGGCAGACCGGCAGCCCCGACGACGGGCTGCCGGTTCCTTTGCCGGTCACAGCGGAGGCTGATCGGCTCGGATGGAAGGCAGAACCGACACGGAGGTGCCGGCCGAGAATGCCCTCGGCCAGGTCGTGTCCCCCGCGCGCGCCTCCGATGCCTGGAAGGCCCTGGTCCTGCTGGCCGTCCTGGTCCTCACGACGGTCGCGGCCATGCTGCTGGGGCTCGGGCGCCGACTGCCGGAGCTGCAGGCGTGGATCCGCACGCTGGGGCCTGCCGCGCCGCTCGCCTACATCCTGATCCGCGCGGGCGCCGCCGTCTGCCTGGTGCCCGGGTCCGCGTTCAGCGCCGTCGGGGCGCTCCTGTTCCATCCGGTCGTCGCCTTCGTGTGCATCTCGATCGCCAAGACGCTGGGCGCCGCCGTCGCCTTCGTAATCGCCCGCTACCTGGCGGGCGAGGCGGCCGGGCAGTGGATCCGGCGCCACCCGAAGGCGTGCCGGCTGGACCCGCTCGTCCGGCTGCACGGCGCCTGCGTGGTCGCTCTGATGCGCCTGCTGCCCGTTGTGCCCTTCAACGTGCAGAACTACGCGTTCGGGCTGACGCCGGTCCGGTTCCCGACCTACCTGTTCTGGTCCTGGCTCTGCATGCTTCCCGGGGCGCTGATCGTCGTCGCCGGCTTCGGCGTCGTCGGCACGGTCATGGAGACGCACGAGGTGCCGTGGGTGAGGGTCGGGATCGTGTTCGGCGCGGCGGCCCTGATGCTGGGGATGGGGTTGTTCGCCTTCCTGAAGGTGCTGCGCCTCGCCCGGAAGGCGTAGGCCGGCGGCCTCGCCGGCCTTTCTCCTCCGGGTCCGGTCTCCTATAATGGCGCGCGGTCCGGACCCCTCTCCCTCGCGGAGACGACAGTCGGATGAGTATGGAAGCGAGGATCGCCCTGGCGGCCGTGGCGGCGTTCCTGGCGGCACTCGGCATCGGGGCCGTGGTTCTGCCGCCCGGACGCCACAACCCCCTGGACCGGTTCCTCATGGGGCTGGCCCGCAGCCTGATCCGCCTCCGTTACCGCGTTCGGGTCACCGGACTGCGCCAGGTCGCCGCACGAGGCCGGAACGCCATCCTGCTCATGCCGAACCACCCGGCCCTGATCGATCCCATCATGCTCACGGCCCTGCTCTTCCCGCGGTTCGCGCCGCGCACCTGGGCCGACGCCGACCAGGTCGACCGTTTCTTCATCCGCCGCGTGGCGCGCCGCCTCGGCGTGCGTGCGGTCCCGAGCATTGCGAAGCGCGGCCCCCAGGCACGGCCCCACATCGAACAGGCGCTGGAGGACTTCGCCTCCTGTCTCCGCGACGGACGTTGCGTGCTGCTCTATCCCTCGGGGCACGCCTACCGCGCGCGGACGGAGAACCTGCGCGGCAACACCGCCGCCGGTCGCATCCTGTCCCTGGCCCCCGACGCCCGCGTCGTGCTCGTGCGCACGCGCGGGCTGTGGGGCAGCCGGTTCAGTTGGGCCCACGGGCACCCGCCGGACGTGGCCGGGACGCTGCGATTCGGGATCGGCAGGCTGCTGCTCAGCGGCGTCTTCTTCGCCCCGAAGCGCCGGGTGACCATCGAGTTCGTCGAGCCGGCCGACCTACCGCGCGACGCCGGCCCGGACGCCCTCAACGCCTGCCTGGAGGCGTTCTACAACGCCGATGCGCCCGCCGCCACCTACGTTCCGTACACCATCTGGGAGCACGGCGGCACGCGCGTCATGCAGGAGCCCCGCCTGGGCGCCTCCGGCCGCGACACCGAGCACGTGCCCGAGGCAACCCGGCACATCGTGCGCGAGCACCTGCGCGAACTGACGGGCCTGCCGGACATCGGCGACGGCGACCACCTGGCACGCGACCTGGGGCTGGACAGCCTGGCGCGCGCCGAACTGATCGCCTGGGCCGAGGGCGAGTTCGGCCTGCCGGCCGGAGACCCGGATTCGCTCCAGACGGTCGCCGACCTGCTGCTGGCCGCCTGCGGCGACGCGGTCACCGCCGAGCCGGCGGAACTCAGGCCCATCGCCCGTGCGTGGTTCGCGCCCCGGCCGTCCGGCCGTGTCGAGCCTCCCGTCGGAAACACCATCCTGGAGGCGTTTCTTCACGCGGCGCACCGCTTTCCGGACCGACCGGTCATCGCCGACCAGATCACCGGTGTGAAGACCTATCGCGATCTGCTCACCGCCGTCTGCGCGCTCCGGCCGGAGATGGAACGCCTCGACGGCCCGCGCGTCGGCATCATGCTGCCGGCCTCGGCGGCCGCCTCGGTCTTCTACCTGACCGCCCTGTTCGCCGGCAAGACGCCCGTCATGGTCAACTGGACCACCGGCGCGCGCAACGTGGGGCATTCGCTCGACCTGGCCGGCGTCCGGCACGTGCTGACCAGCGGCGCTCTCCTGGCACGCCTGGCCGAGCGCGGGATCGACCTGAGCGCGCTGTCCGACCGCTTCGTCCACGCCGAGGACCTCGGCCGGCGCATCGGCACCGGCCGCAAGCTGCGGGCCGTCGTGGCCTCGCACACCGGCTGGCGCGCACTGCACCGCGTCCGGGCCCCCGAGCCCGCCGTGGTGCTGTTCACCAGCGGATCCGAGAGCCTGCCGAAGGCCGTGCCGCTGAGCCATGCCAACCTGCTGGCCAACATGCGCGACCTCCTCAACCACGTGGCCCTGCGGCAGACGGACAGCATCCTCGGCATGCTGCCGCCGTTCCACTCCTTCGGGCTGACGGTCACGATGCTGATGCCGCTCTGTACCGGGATCCCGGTCGCCTACCACGCCGACCCGACCGAGGCCGGGATGCTGGCCCGGCTCATCGAGGCCTACCGGCTGACGCTCATGGTCGGCACGCCGTCCTTCCTGCATGGGATCGTCCGCGTCGCCGATCCGCGCATGCTGAACTCGCTGCGCCTGGCCGTCACGGGAGCGGACAAGTGCCCCGAGCGCGTCTACGACGCCCTGGCCGCGCAGTACCCGCACCTGACCGTCCTGGAGGGCTACGGAGTCACCGAATGCTCCCCCGTCGTGGCGGTCAACGTCGAGGACGCGCCGGTGCGCGGATCGATCGGCAAGGTCCTGCCGTCCCTGGACTACGCGATTGTGAACATGGAGACTGGAGAGCGCGTGCGGCGCGGGCAACGCGGGATGCTCCTCGTGCGCGGCCCGAGCGTCTTCGGCGGCTACATGGAGTACGACGGCCCGTCGCCGTTCGTGTCCCTCGAGGGTGCCGACTGGTACAGGACCGGCGACCTGGTCAGCGAGGACGATGGGGGCGTGCTGACCTTCCGCGGCCGCTTGAAGCGCTTCGCGAAGATCGGCGGCGAGATGGTGTCGCTGCCGGCCGTCGAGACCGTTCTGGAGGCGCACTACGGCTCGGAAGGCGGCCCGGTGCTCGCCGTCGACGCCACCGCGGACGAGGGACAACCGGAGATCGTGCTGTTTGCCACGTTCGAGGTCGATCGCGGCGAGGTCAATCGGCAGATTCGGGAAGCCGGCCTGTCGGGCCTGCACAGCGTTCGGCGAGTCGTGCGTGTGGAGGAAATCCCTCTGCTCGGCACAGGCAAGACGGACTACCGGGCGCTTCGTCGGCAACTTGCGCCCTGCGATTCGGGACCGGGCGGCCCGGTCACACGTCCTTGATCGGCGGCCGCTGGCGCTTCGGCACCAGCGGGTCGTAGGTGAAGCCCTTCGTGGCCTTCTCGAACTCGGCGCGAACCTCCCCGAGCACAGCCGGCCGTGTGGCCAGGTCCCAGGCCGTGCCGGCCATCACCTCGGCCGTGCGCTGCATGCCGCGGTAGGCGAACGGAAGGTTCGTCTGGAACGTGTAGTCGCGGTGGTGCCCGCGTGTGCCCTTTGCCACGCAGGCCATCCGGAAGGCGCCCAGCGGCGTCAGCCACGACACGTTGCAGTCGTCCGTGCTGCCCTTCGAAGGCGTCTCGGGCATCTCCTTGCGGACGCCGGACTCGAACTCGACCTGCGGCAGCCGGTCCTTGATCCGGTCCCGGTCCGCCCTGGTCGCCCGCGGCGCGCCGAACAGCTCCAGGTTCTCCTGCACCAGCGACGCCAGGGGCGCGTTCGGCAGCCGGTCATAGACGCCCGCAAGGCGGCGCACCTTCATGCGCGTCTCCGTCGCGGTGGCGGCCCCCCTCGCACACAGCGTGAGGCGCGGGACGATCTCATCGACCTGCTTCCTGTCCTTGCCGCGCACGTAGTACCAGATGCGCGCATGCGCGGGGACCACGTTGGGCGCCCCGCCGCCCTCGCGCACGACGCAGTGGACGCGCACGTTGTCGGGGATGTGCTCGCGCAGGTAGTTGGCCGCCACGTCCATGAGCATCACGGCGTCCAGCGCGCTGCGGCCCCCCTCGGCCACTGCGGCGTGCGCCGTCCGGCCGAAGAACTCGTAGACCAGCGAGTCCATGGCCGCCCCGCCCATCGGCGATGCGGACGTGTGCGTGCCGGGATGCCAGGCCAGGCACGCGTCCAGCTCGCGGAAGGCGCCCTCCCGCGCCATGTAGACCTTGCCCGTCAACTCCTCCTCGGCCGGACAGCCCCAGAAGACGACCCGGCCCGCGCGCTCCTCGGCGGCCAACACGCGCGCCGCCGCCAGCGCCCCCAGCGCCCCACCGACGCCGAGCAGGTTATGTCCGCACCCGTGGCCGTAGGTGCCCGCCTTCAGGCCGCAGTCGGGCAGCGCGTCGTACTCTCCCAGCATGCCGATGGCGGGCCCGCCCCGCCCGGCCGTCGCCCGGAATGCCGTCGGCAGGCAGGCGAAGGGGAACTCGACGTCAAAGCCGCGTTCCCCAAGGAAGTCAGCCAGGAGCTGCGAGGATTCGATCTCCTGCAACGGCGGCTCCG
>Ga0123329_1001631_pt1 | contig 20951 bp, 20 predicted proteins | sample BioC12SIPDNA_FD_89703 | JGI IMG/M metagenome (GOLD analysis project Ga0123329, IMG submission 89703) | Anaerobic biogas reactor microbial communites from Washington, USA - Biogas_R1_B C12 SIP DNA | ecosystem: Engineered > Bioreactor > Anaerobic > Unclassified | place: Washington, USA | collected...
CATGATGGCGGTCAGATCGCCCATTTTCGCCGCCAGCTTGGCCGTGGCGGCATAGCCGCCGCGCTGGCTCCACTCCTCGCCGCCGTCCACCCAGGCCACTTCGGCGGCGCCGGCCGGCCAGCCCTGGCACACGCGCAGGAACTCGTCGCGAAACTGCAGCCCGGTATGCGTGTTGGTTCCGGCGATCAGCCCGATGCGACGGTGGCCCAGCCCCAGCAGATGCTCCGCCGCCAGCCGCGCCGACGCCGCATAGTCCACGCTGACGTAATTCAGCTTCTTTCCGGGAAACAGATGGTTCACCAGCACGAACTTGTACGGGCTGTCCTCGAATGCGCTCAGATAGTCCGCATGGATGTCCGACGCGATGAACAGCATGCCGTCCGCCCGGCGGCTCGCCAGCAGCTTGAGATATTCCTGCGACTTGATGAACTGCGCCGTGGCGATGTCCAGCAGCACCTTGAACCCCTGCGACGCCGCCCGCTCGTAGATGCCCGAAATGATTTCTCCCAGATAGATGTCCGAAAACACCCGCGTCAGATTCGGCACCACCAGGCTGATCGTCCGGCTCGACTTCGAGGCCAGCCCGCGCGCCGCGCTGTTCGGACAGAAATTGTACTTCTTGACCACCGACATCACCTTGTCGCGCGTGGCCTGGCTGATGCGCGGGTGGTTGTTCAGCACCAGCGATACCGTGCTGAGTGAAAAACCGCTTTCCTTGGCGATGTCCTTGATGGTCTTGCGCTTGCCCGTCATGACGAATCCTTTGTTTTCAGGTTGGAGGCGTCATTCTTGGGTAAATCGCTCCACACGGCAAGTAAAATGTTTGTTGTTTTACCGGTAAAATCAACCCCTTTACCGCCCTCCCGGAGGGGCAGGCTCCGTCCTCCCGGTTCCTTCCCCCTCCCCCCCCTCAGGACCTGGTCACGCCTCCGAGAGCTGCCCCAGCTCGACGGCAATCTGCCGGGCGGCGTCGTGGCCTCGGGCGGCGGCCCAGACCACCAGCGACGGGCCGGTGACCATGTCGCCCGCCGACCAGACCCGTTCCAGTCCCGCGGCATCCGGCGCGTCCTTTCCCGGCCCCGTGAAACCCATCGCCAGCAGCACCATGTCGGCTTTCCGGAAAAATTCGGTGCCGGGCTTCGCCACCGGCTTGCGCCCCTGCCATTCCACCTGAACACAGCGCAGCCCGTACACCCGCCCGGATTCGTCGCCCTCGAACGACAGCGTGTTCGTGGCAAACAGCCGCTCGCAGCCTTCCTGGTGGCTGCTCGACGCCCGGTAGATCCGCGGCCAGTCCGGCCAGGGATTGTCGTCCGCCCGCCCCTCCGGCGGCCGGGGCAGGATTTCGATCTGGGTGACGCTCTTCGCCCCGTGCCGGACCGACGTGCCGACGCAGTCGCTTCCCGTGTCGCCGCCGCCGATAACCACCACGTCGCGGCCCCGGGCCGACCATTCCGCGCCGATTCCGCTCCGCTCCCCGCTGACGGCCTGGTTCTGGCGGATCAGGAAATCCAGCGCGAAGTGAATGCCCTTCAGCTCGCGGCCGGGCACGGGCAGGTCGCGGGGCTCGCGCGCGCCGCACGCCAGCAGCACGCCGTCGTGCTTGCGCCGGAGATAATCCAGCGCCACATCCCGCCCGACCCGCACGCCGCACTCAACGCGCACGCCTTCCTGCCGGAACAGCTCGATCCGCCGCTCCACCATCCATTTTTCGAGCTTGAAGTCGGGAATCCCGTAGCGCAACAGCCCGCCCGCCTGTTTGGCGCTCTCGTACACCGTCACGTCGAACCCCCACCGGTTCAGGTCCGATGCCGCGGCCAGCCCCGTCGGCCCGCTGCCGACCACCCCCACGGACAGCCCGTTGCGCGGCGCGACCGGCCGCGGCACCATGCGCCCCTCCTCGAACGCCCGGTCGCCGATTTCCCGCTCGATCTGGCGGATCGCCACCGCCTCGCTGTCCTTGGCGTTGCAGCACGCCCCTTCGCACAGCGCCGGACAGATCCGCCCCGTGATTTCGGGATACGGACACGTCGTCAGCACCAGCTGCAACGCGTCCTCCCAGCGGCTCTCCAGCGCCGCCGCATTCATTTCGGGAATCGGATTCTTCAACGGGCAGCCCGCGCCGTAGCAGAACGGAATGCCGCAGTCCATGCAGCGCGCGGCCTGCCGCGCCAGTTCGTCCGGCGACAGGTGCCCTTCCACCTCCTGCCAGTCACGCACCCGCTCCTCGACGGGGCGGTAGCCGGGGTCCACCCGCGGCAGATCCAGAAACGACCGGTAATGGGGAATGGGATTCATCTTCCTACTCCTTCGCCTTTTCTTCGCGCTTCGTCGCCGCGTCATCGCGGCTCATCTGGCCCAGCGCCAGCCGGTATTCCATGGGCAGCACCTTGATGAACGAATCCTTCCAGCGCGCCCAGTCGCGGAGAATCTCCCGTGCCCGGGGGCTGCCGGTCCACCGGACGTGCCGTTCGATCATGCCCCGCAGTTCCTCTTCGTCTTCGGGGGCCAGCATTTCCAGATCCACCATGCCGAGGTTGCAGCGCGCGTCGAACAGCCCGGTTTCGTCGAGCACGTAGGCGATGCCGCCGCTCATCCCCGCGGCGAAGTTCACGCCCGTGGGCCCGAGAATCGCCACGCGTCCGCCGGTCATGTATTCGCAGCCGTGGTCGCCCACCCCTTCGACCACCGCCCAGGCGCCGCTGTTGCGCACTGCGAAGCGCTCCCCGACGCAGCCGTTCAGATAGGCCTCGCCGCTGGTCGCGCCGTACAGCAGCACGTTGCCGGCGATCACGTTGGCCGCGGGGTCATAGCCGGCGCCGGGCGCCGGGGTCGCGATGATCCGCCCGCCGCTGAGCCCCTTGCCGAGATAGTCGTTGGCCTCGCCGCGCAGGATCAGGGTCAGCCCCTTCGCGGCAAAGGCCCCGAAGCTCTGCCCCGCCGAACCCGTGAATTCCAGAACCACCTGATCGTCCGGCAGCCCCTTTTGTCCGTGCCGCCGGGCGATCCGGCTCGAAATCAGCGCCCCGGTTGCGCGGTCCGTGTTGCGGATCTCCCGCTGCAGCCGGACCGGTTTGCCTCCCGCCAGCGCGCCGTCCAGTTCGGGCAGCAGCGCATAGTCCATCGCGCCGCGGATGGGCGGCTCCGGCGCCGCCGCAAACCGGCAGTCCTCCGGCGCGGCTTCCACCCGGTGGAACACCGCGCTGAAATCCAGCCCCTTGGCTTTCCAGAACGTCACCGCTCGGTTGACATCCAGCAGATCCGAGCGCCCGACCAGGTCCTCGAATTTCCGGAAGCCCAGTTCCGCCATCCATTCGCGCACTTCGCGGGCAATGAACCGGAAGAACTGGATGACGTATTCCGGCCGGCCCGCGTATCGCTTGCGCAGCTCGGGATCCTGGGTCGCCACGCCGAACGGGCACCCGTTGGTGTGGCATTTGCGCATCATCATGCACCCGCATACCACCAGCGGCGCCGTCGCGAACCCGAATTCCTCCGCACCCAGCAGAGCGCCCACCACCACGTCGCGCCCCGTCTTGATCTGCCCGTCGGTCTGCAGCCGGATCCGGCTGCGCAGCTTGTTCAGCACCAGCGTCTGCTGCGTCTCGGCCAGCCCCAGTTCCCACGGGGCTCCCGCATGCTTGATGCTCGACAGCGGCGACGCCCCCGTGCCCCCGTCGTAGCCGCTGATCAGCACCCGGTCCGCGCGCGCCTTGGCCACGCCCGCCGCCACCGTCCCCACCCCCAGTTCCGACACCAGCTTCACGCTGATCTCCGCCTCGTCGTTCGCACAGCGAAGGTCGTAGATCAGCTGCGCGATGTCCTCGATCGAATAGATGTCGTGATGCGGCGGCGGCGAGATCAGGGTCACGCCCGGCGTGGAGTGCCGCACCCGGGCGATGTCGGCCGTCACCTTGTGGCCGGGCAGCTGCCCGCCCTCGCCGGGCTTCGCCCCCTGCGCGATCTTGATCTGCAGCTCCTGCGCATGGTTCAGGTACTCGGTCGTCACCCCGAAGCGTCCGCTGGCGATCTGCTTGATCGCGCTGCAACGGTTTTCGCCGTCCGGTCCGATGACATACCGCGCCGGATCCTCGCCGCCCTCGCCGCTGTTGCTGCGGCCGCCGAGACGGTTCATGGCGACCGCCAGCGTTTCGTGCACCTCCTGGCCCAGCGACCCGAAACTCATCGCGCCCGTCATGAACCGGCGCAGGATCGCTTCTTCCGGCTCGACCTCTTCAAGCGGCACCGGCGGACCCGCGGGCCGGATCGTGAACAGCCCGCGCAGCGTGCTCTGCCGTTCGGCCTGGTTGTTGATCATTCCGGCGTACTGCTTGTACAGCTCCCAGTCGCCCGTCCGCGTGGCCTGCTGCAGGGCGCGGATGCTTTGCGCCGTCCACAGATGGCGCTCGCCGTCCGCCCGCCACGCGTACTGCCCGCCCGCCGGCAGCGGCTCGCTCTCCTCCGCTCGCCGCGCGTCCGCATGGCGCGCCAGCGCCTCCCGGGCGATCTCGTCGAGCCCCGCGCCCCCCACCCGCGATGTTGTCCCGGTGAAGTACCGGTCCAGCACCGCCTGCGACAGCCCCACCGCCTCGAACACCTGTCCGTTGCGGTAGCTGCGCAGCGTCGAAATGCCCATCTTGGACATGATCTTCATCAGCCCCTTGTTCAGCGCCTGGATGTAGTTGCCCAGCGCTTTGGGCTCGTTGGTCCGCACCGTAAGCGCATCCGTCCGGACCAGCTCCGACAGCGTGGCAAAGGCCAGGTACGGATTGATCGCCGCGGCGCCGAACCCCAGCAGCAGCGCCATGTGCATCACCTCGCGCGCCTCGCCGGTTTCGATCAGCAGCCCCGTGCCCGTCCGGAATCCCGTTTCGCGCAGCGACTGGTTCACGGCGGCCGTCGCCAGCAGCGCCGGAATCGGCGCGAGCCTGTCCGGCAGGTCCCGGTCGCTCAGGACAATCAGGTTGGCGCCTCCGCGGACCTCCTCCAGCACCCGCTCGCACAGGTCGGCCAGCGCGCGCTCCAGTTCCTCGCCCGGCCGTTCCGCCCCCGCATCGAAGCCCATGGCCACGGTCGCCGTCCGGAAGCCTTCCCGGTTCAGGTGGCGGATCCGCGCCAGGTCCGCATTGGACAGGATCGGATGCTGCAGCTTGACCAGCCGCGCCTGCGCCGGGCTTTCGCCCAGAATGTCCGGACTGTGTCCCAGAAACGTCATCAGCGACATCACCAGCTCCTCGCGGATCGGGTCAATCGGCGGATTGGTGATCTGGGCAAACAGCTGTTTGAAATACCAGTAGAACAGCTGCGGCTTCTCGCTCAGCACCGCCAGGGGCTGGTCGCTGCCCATCGAGCCGACCGGCTCCGCCCCTTTCGTCGCCATCGCATCCAGAAGAATGCGGATGTCTTCCCGCGTGTAGCCGAACCGCCGCTGCTGCGGCGCCAGCGGGGCCGCCGGCGCCTCCCCGGCATGGATCGCCCCGTAAAAGCCGTGGATCGCGATATGGTTTTCCTCGACCCACCGGCGGTACGGCCGATGCCGCGCGAGATGCATCTTGATCTCGGCATCCTTCATCAGCCGCCCCGTGGCCAGGTCCGCCAGCAGCATCGTGCCGGGACGCAGCGATCCTTTTTCGGCGATGTCTTCCACGGGAATGTCCAGCACGCCCGCCTCCGACGCCAGCACCATGAACCCGTCCTTCGTGCGGGTGTAGCGCACCGGCCGCAGCCCGTTGCGGTCCAGCAGCGCGCCGACCAGCCGCCCGTCGGTGAACGCCACCGCCGCCGGCCCGTCCCACGGCTCCATCAGCCCGGCATGGAACTCGAAGAACCCCCGCAGATCCGGCCCCATCGGATATTTCGCCCCCCACGCCTGGGGGACCAGCATCAGCATGGCGTGATGGATGTCACGCCCGCCCAGCGCCAGCAGTTCGAGCAGGTTGTCCAGGTTCGCGCTGTCGCTGCCGAACTCTTACAGCACCGGCGTCAGCCTGGCAAAATCCCCGCCGAACACGCCGGGATCCATCCGGGGCTCGCGCGCGGCCATGGCGTTTCGGTTGCCGCGCAGGGTGTTGATTTCGCCGTTGTGCGCCAGCAGGCGGAACGGCTGCGCCAGCGGCCACGACGGAAACGTATTGGTCGAATAGCGCTGATGCACCACCGCCACCGCGCTCACCAGCCGCGGATCCCGCAGATCCGGATAGAACTTCGGCACCTGCGGGGCGATCATCATTCCCTTGTACACCAGCGTCCGGCACGAAAAACTCGCGGCATAGGCGTTGGGCGAATTGTCCTCCGCCTTGCTCCCCAGCTCCCGCTCCGCGCGCTTGCGCACCGTCAGCAGCTTGCGCTCCAGCGCCTCGCCGGCCAGCCGCCCCTTGGGCTCGGCGGCGAACAGGTGCCAGAACGACGGCATCGACGCCCGGGCCGTCGCGCCCACCGCCATCGGATCCACCGGCACGTCGCGCCAGCCCAGCGCGCACAGCCCTTCCTCCAGCAGAATGCGCTGGAGCCCCGCCTTCGTATCCGCCAGTTCCTTCCCCCCCGGCGGCAGGAACAGCGCCCCCACTCCGTAATGCCCCGGCTCCGGAAGCGCCACCCCCAGACGCTCCGCCTCCGCCCGGAAAAACGCATCCGGCATCTGGATCAGCAGCCCCGCGCCGTCGCCCGTGTCCGGATCCGCCCCCGTCGCCCCGCGGTGCAGCAGGTTCTCCAGCACCTCGATGCCCTTCTCGACAATCCGGTGCTCCGCCCGCCCGTCCAGGTTCAGTACAAACCCCACCCCGCACGAATCGCGCTCCGCTCTCGGATCGTACAACCCTTCCGCTTTCATCCGGCCTGTCTCCTCATCTTCGGTCTGATGGCTCGTTTTCTGAAAATGCGTTCTATTCTTCGGATTTCACCCAAAAATCACGCAAAATCCGCCAAACGCAACCCCCGCGACAAAAATGAATCCAAAATCCGGGTCAAATCCTACAATTTTGTCGCACCCATGTGCTTTTCCAACGGATTGGTCACGGGCTTGTCGGACCCTTTCTGCGGTTGGGACGCGGATGGCCCTCCGGGCTCGCACCAGCCATGAGCGCCCCCCCTACGGCAGGAATTTGCCCTTCTTCAGCTTCTCCGGCAGGTAGGTATCGAGAACGAAGTTGAGCCCGTGCTTGGCGAAGGCCTGCTGCTCGATGCGCACCCCCATCTTGAGCATCTGCTCCAGTGTCGCCTGCCACTCCTTGTGGTGGCGGATGAACGGATCGTTCTTCAGCGCGTCCTTCGCGCGCTTGATGTCCACGTCCTCCAGCGGATGCGTCGCATCCTCGAGGTTGTAGTCGAGGATGTCCTGGGGCGTCACGCCCAGATAGTGCGCCTGCGGCACGCAGAAAAACCGGTTGATGTGCGCCGCCTGCCCCGACCCCGCCTTCAGCGTCCGGTAGATGTTGCAGTAGCCGTAGGGATCGCCGTCGGTGAACGCCAGCACCGGCAGCTTCCGGTCGTCCGCCAGCCGACGGATGAACCGGCGGCAGGCCCGCGTCGGCACGCCGCTCATCGAGATCAGCACGCAATTGGCTTTCTCGTAGTAGCGGTGATGCACCAGGCGCTGGAACAGCGATGCCGTCTCCACCACCAGCACCAGCTTCGCCTTGGTTTCAAAGCGCAGGTGCTCCACCCGCGACGGAATGCTCCACGCCCCGCTGCCCATCTTCGCGCAGTTGATTTTCACGTCGGCCCCGCTCTGCGGATCCTTGTCGATCACCACCAGCTCCCCGCACACGTCGCCCCCGCGTTCTTCCGGAATGTAGCCGAGCTGCTCGCGGTTCACCCCCAGCATCGCCTCCATGTCGTCGAGCAGCGTGTCGCTCTCCGGCTGCGCATCGAACCGGCACTCGCCCCAGCTCTTGCTGTTGTAGTACACCTCGCGCTTGCCCGCGATGTCGTCGCGGTCCAGCAGGTCGTTCTTTGTCGTCGCCAGCAGCCGCATGGACTGCGCGAACGTCTTGACCGTGTTGTAGGACAGCGTCCGCGACGCCTTCTTGCCCAGAATTTCGAAATGCCCCCGCTTCGCGTCGAACTTCACGTTGGCCAGCGACCGCACCGGAAAACTCATCGAGGGCTTCCGCCCCTTTTTCACGATGTCCTCGTGGATGTCCTTCGCCACGCCGACGATCTTCCGCGCCGCCGCCTCCTTCGTCACCACCTCGGGCTGCCTGTCGTCCGCCTTGCTCATCGCTCCGCCTCTCTCCGCCATTTTCCGGATTTTCCACGCTATGGAAAATATTTGGGCGATTTTTCCACGCTATGGAAAAACCTTTTCCACGCTGTGGAAAAATCTTTTTCCAGCCGGGTCAGCGCCCCGGCCTACAGCAAATCCGTGCACCTCTGTAGCCCGGGCGACGACCCGGGCGGCTGTTGGACCTCTATCCCATCCGATTACGGAACCGGGGCAAACACCTTTTCGGCGACCGCTTTTCGATCGAATGAATAGGTGGTCTCGGCCCCGGCCTTCCGGTGGACAAGCCCGATCAGATAATCCGCGAAATCGGCTTTCCCCGCCTGATAGAGCCGCCAGGCGTCCCACGCGAGCGGCGCCTGCTCCACGTCCAGATCCGACGCCGTCAAAATGCCTTGCAGCAGCCGCGCGACGTCCTGGCGCGCGTAGCCGTAGCCACCGGACAAGACCCAGACCAGTTCGCACAGCGTCACCAGGGCGATCTGACCGGGTGCGTCCGGGGTGCATTCGCGCTCGATCAATTTGGCCGCGCGCCGGTGCTGCGTTGCGTCGTCGCGAGTGAAATAGCGCAACAGCACGTTGGTATCCAGCCCGATCACGCCCCCGCCCCCCGCCGGACCGCCGCTTCCATCTGGGCCAAGGTGAGTCGCCGCGCGGGTTTCGGCAGCACGGTTTTGAGCTGCCGGACCGAGGTCGTGGCGGGCACGATCTCCACCCGGCTGCCGGTCCGCGCGAACAGCAGCTTGTCGCCCGGCCCGACGTTCAGAAACCGGCGGATTTCCACGGGCACCGTCACTTGCCCCTTGCTGGTCAGGGTTCCCGTCATGTCTTACCTCGATTCATTACTTTTCGTCTTGAGTAATACTCTACGCCCCGCGGTCCGCCGTGTCAATCCCCGGTGGGACAAGGGCGTTCCGGATCCGTCCAGATGGCAATCCAACGCGCCCGCCGGGCGGCGGTTCGAGCGGCCTACGGGGTTTGCCGGATGCGGTAATACCGGCCGGGATAATTCGTCCCATCCGGATCGCGGAAATCGTAGGCCTCGCCGGAAAACATATTTGTTGCCAGGGGAATCCACCTTCATTCTGAGTCCTGAATTCTGACTCCTGAATTCTGCGTGATGAGCGCAGCTCATCACGCCTCCAGATGCGTTCGCTCCAGCATCTTCGTCAGGTCGTCTTCGATCTTCGATTTCTGCCGGTCGTTCAGCGCCAGGATGTCCTGAAGTCCCAGAGCCAGGTGCGGGATGTATTTTTCGATGTAGCTGCGCTTGCGGTCGGCCTCGGCCGCGCGCTTGCGCTTGCCGAGATAGGCGGAGAGCCGGCGGCCGGTTTCCTGCAGGGCAAAGGTCAGCTCCTTGAGAATCTCCGGGTAGTGGGCGATGGCCTCTTTGCTCTCGCTGGTGAAGGGCACCCACACGCTGGCGATGTGCAGGAAAAAGACCATCGGGCCGACCGGCAGCCCGCCGCGCGGCTGCGGCAGGCCGTAGGCTTTCCAGTTCACGCCCTCCATCGCCTCGGTCATGGCGCAGGCGCCGCCCATGTAGAGCAGCGGCGCGCGGTTGGCAAAGCGCATCACCCGCACCGGGTCTTCCGCGCCCAGGTCCGGGTTCGCGCCGGGCTTCGCGCAGGCCACGCCCACCTCGACCAGGAACGGATTGCCCCGGTACACCTCCGGCGAGCGCGTCACCGCCGTGTAAAAGTCGGCGGGAAACTCTTTCTTCAGGCCGGCGAGAATCTGCTCTTCGCCGATCGGCGCCAGGCAGTCCATCGGGGGCCGCATCAGCTTGGTTTCCTGGATCGCCTGGTACAGCGCCTCGATCTCCTGATGCGCCACCCGCGTCGGGTTGGCCTTGGGATTCAGCCCGGCCCGCTCGCAGATTTCCAGCGCGACGCGCGCGCTGACCCGCGAAAAGTCCTCCTGCAGCGCCCCCTTGAGGGTGCGCGCATGGCTGTCCTTGAGCATCTGCATCAGCAGGCCCAGTTCGACGCCGTGCGGATGCGGCTGGATCGCCGCCACCGGCGGCGGCAGGATGCGCACCGCCCGCGCATAGGTCTGCCAGGGGCCCTCTTCCTCCGCCGCCCCGCCCGTCGCTTTGTCTTTCCTGAGCAGAGTGACCCTGAAATGCAGCCGCAGGTGCGGATTGGCCACCGCGCACTGCTTGAGATATTCGTCCACCGACAGCCGGCCGCGCACGTACTGGGCGGTCATCTCGATCGCCACCTGCGTGCCGTGTGAATAGACCACCGGCTCGCCGCCCTCGTCTTCCGGTGGAAATTCCGGCCGCCAGTCCGCCGCCTCGTCCGACAGCACCGCCGGCTTGTTGGCGCGCGTGTCAATCTGCACCGCCAGCCGGTGGGCCTGCGGCGCGCTCTTCGTCCGGGACAAAATCACCGTCGCCGTGCCGGTCGTCAGCTGTCCGTACATTCCGGCGGCGCTGATGCCGATGCCCTGCTGGCCGCGCGACATCCGCAGGCGGTGGAATTTGGAGCCGTAGAGCAGCTTGGCGAACACCTTCGGGATCTGCGCGCGGACAATGCCCGGCCCGTTGTCCTGCACCGCCACCCGGAAACGCCCGTCCGCCACCTGCCGCAGTTCCACGGCAATCTCCGGCAGAATCCCCGCTTCCTCGCAGGCGTCCAGCGAGTTGTCCACCGCCTCCTTCACCGCCGTCATGATCGCCTTGCGCGGGCTGTCGAACCCCAGCAGATGGCGGTTCTTCAGGAAAAACTCGGAAACGGAAATCTCCCGCTGCCTGCGGGCCATGCTTTCGGCGGTTTCCTGCGTCGTCTGCTTCCGGGCCATGGTCAGACGCTCTGGATGATCTGTTCTTCACAGGCCACCAGGATGCGGTGCAGGTCGCGCGGATCGTCGGCGCCGCGCATCTCCAGCAGCAGGCTCGTCTGGTGGCACATCATGCACAAACGCGCCAGCACGTGCAGGTGGATGCGGTCGTCCTGGCAGCAGATCAGAAAGAAAACATCGGTGGTGGACCGGTCGGGGGACCCGAAGGGGACCTGGGCGATGGTCTTGCCCACCACGACGAACGAATCCTCGAACATGTAGGGTTCGTGGTTGCGCGGATGCAGGAGGGCCAGCCCGCCGGCCAGCGCCGTGGAACAGAGCTTTTCGCGCTCGACCAGGCTGTCCAGCAACTCCGTGCGGTAGCACAGCTTGCCCGTGCCGTCGGCCAGTTCCACCATGTCGCGCAGCACCGAGGCCTTGGTGCGGCTTCCCAGCCGCGGCTCGATCCATTCCGGGCGGATCAGCGCCGGAATGATGGCGGCATCGCTGGACAAATCGTGGTACTTGGCGGTGCTGCGCCGGTGAAAATCCGCCAGCCGTTCGTCGCCGAATCCCAGCAGGCGGCGCGACGCCCATTCGTCAATGGCGTTGTGGCGGAACATCAGCCGCCCGCCCTGGCGCTCGCACGGAAGTTCCCCGCTGCGGGCCAGCTCCTCGACGCGGTCTTCCGTCAGGTGCAGGTATTCCGCGGCTTCGGCCAGGTTGAACACGCGATAGGGCATCGGCGCATGGACTCCTGTGCGGCTCCGCTCCCTAGATCTTCAGCAGGCCGGCCGCAAAGGCCAGCAGCAGGCCCGCCGTCAGGACCAGGCCCCCCGCCGTCGCCACCGGAAACGGGCTGCCGTCCAGCCGGCGGCGCAGCCACTTGGAATAAAACGCCGCGGCGCCCGTCGCCAGCGTCACCAGCAGCATGATCAGGAAAAACGCCTGGTTCTTTCCCGCCCACTCCGCCGGCCCCGCCCCCGGCGAACCCGATCCGCCCATGGCCGCCTTGCCCACCACCGGCAGAATCATGCACTGAAACAGAACCAGCAGGCCGAACGCCACCGCCAGCACCTGGCCGGTCATCGGCGCCCCCGCCAGCTTCCGGAAATCCAGCGGTTCCGGAACCGGCGCTTCTTTCCTGGACTTGGATGACGCACTCATTGGACGCGCATTGTCCATATTCTCCGCGCGGATTCAAGCAAAACGCGCGGGGACCCCCCGCCCGGAAAAATATATAGTTATTGCAATAACTATATAATCCGCCGTCCCGGCTTCCCGGAACGGCCGGGGGCCCGCACACGAACCGCTCCCGCGTTCACGGCGACGTGCACGTGGACGCTTTCCGCTTTGCGGCCATCTCCCCAGTGTGTAGGATGCGCGCCGACAAGGAACCTGCCATGAAGAAAAAGTCCAAGCACATCGTGATTCTGCTGGGCAGCGCCCGCGAGGACGGCAACTCGACCCGCCTGGCCTATGCCTTTGCCGATGCCGCCAGCCTGGCGGGTCATGCCGTCCAGTCCATCCGCGTGCCGGCCCTGGATATCGTCCCCTGCGACGGATGCGGCGAATGCTGGAAGCCGGCCTCCACGCCCTGCGTCCTCCGCGACGACATGGATTCCGTCTATCCCCTCCTGCGGAAAGCCGACATGCTGGTGTTCGCCACGCCGCTGCACTTCTTCACCTGGTCCGCCCCCCTCAAGACGCTGGTGGACCGCCTGTACTGCCTGGCACCGAAGCGGCGGCACGGACTCCAGGGCCTCCCCGTCGCCCTGCTCGCCACAGCCGCCGACCCCCGTCCGGCGGCGTTCACCGGCCTCAAGGCCACCTTCCGGCTCGTCGCCGGCTACATGCAATGGAAGATTCTCGGCGACGTGCTGGTCCCCGGCGTCGCCGAAGAGGGTGACATCGCCCGCAAGCCCCGCGCCCTGGCCCGCGCCCAGACCCTCGCCCGCCGCCTGCCCTGAACCCCGTTTCAACGACCGCCCCATCCCCGCTTCCGCGCGTTGCCTTCCGACCGGACCGTGGTATAGTTCCGGGTTCTGAATATGGAAGGAATTCCCGCATGACCCCCGATGCCATCCAGATCCGCAAGGCCCGCTTCGGCGACGGCCAGGCCATTTTCCAATGCATCAAGGCCCACCCGAACGAGCTGGTGCCCCGCCCCTTGAGCGACATCCAGCTGAACATCGACCGGTTCCTTGTCGCCGAACTCGACAGCCAAATCGTCGGCACGGCCTCCTGGGCCGTGCTCCCGGAGCTCGATCCCGCCAAAAATCCCTCCATCGAAATCCAGTCGGTCTCCGTCCGCGCCGACCTCCAGAAGCACGGGCTGGGCCGGCGCCTGGTCGAAGCGGCCATGGAACGCGTCAGCGAATTCAAGCCCGACCAGATCATCGTCCTGACCTTCACGCCTCCCTTCTTCGCCAAGCTGGGCTTCACCCCCATCCCCAAGGAGAAAATCCTCTACAAACTCTACAAGGGCTGCATGAACTGCTCCAAATACGATTCGCCCCTGACCTGCCCCGAAGTCGCCATGGCCCGGGTGCCGGCCAGCCGCCAGGCGGCCCCGTGATCCCGCCCGCCCCCCTTTGTCGCGCCCCCCGCGGCGCCCCCCCCGCGGCCCTGGCCCTCCTCCCCCCCGCCCCGGCTTTCGGCTGGGCCGGCGTCCAGCATGTCCACATCTCCCGAGCCGCCGCCCGCAACATGCCCAACGAAGCCGCCGCCTTCCGCGACTTTGCCCGCCCCATGGCCTTCCCCAGCATCTTCCCCGACCTCTGGCGGCTGTCCGACTCCACCGAAGATCCGCGCCACTACTTCGAACCCGACCGCCTGCCTCCGGAGTTCGACCTGCTGAGCCTCCATACCAACCGGCTCCTTGCCTTCGAATCCCAGATCCCCGAAGCGCCCGTCGTCATCGGCATCGCCCCCTGGACCGTCCTGGACCTGATGGAAGACATGACCGAATCCATGCGCACCAACGACTGGATGTGGGCCGCGCGCTGCGGCTCCGCCCTCGCCCATTACCTCGCCGACCTGCACATGCCCCTGCACTGCACCCGCAACTACAACGGACAGGACACCGGCCAGCACGGCATCCACTCGCGTTTCGAATCCGACATGACCAAGGCGTTCTGCCGCTACGAAGACATCCGGCCGGCCCCCGCCGTGTACCTGGAGGATCCCTTCCGCTCCATCCTGGGCTGGGTCGCCGAATCTTCGGCCGTGGTGCCTGACGTGCTCCGCGCCGACCTCGTCGCCACCCGCGCCGCCAACGGCCGCACCGACTCCGAACCCTACTACCTCAAGCTCTGGGAACTCACTTCCGGCATCGTCCAGGAACGCCTCAGCTCCGCCGCCGGCAACCTGTCTTCCATCTGGTACACCGCCTGGGTCAATGCCGGCCGCCCCCCCATCCCCGCCGCCTTCGACGAACTCCCGCCCCAGTCTGTCTTCTCCGGCGTGGGCATCGATCCGCCGGAAGTCGAAGGCCAGCACCTCCAGCGCCAGAAACAGCAATACGACCTGATCATCTGGCTCGTCATGGGCGCCATCGCCCTGATCGTCATCGGCTCTTCCCTGTACCGCGGCGCCCAGGCCCGCCGCGCCCCCCGGACGTGAAGCGCGCCCGGCTCGATGTCCTCCTGGTCGAACGCGGCCTCGCCGAAAGCCGCGAAAAAGCCAAGCGGCTGATTCTCGCCGGCCAGGTGCTGGTGGACGACGCCCCCGCCGGCAAGGCCGGCCATGAAATCCCCCTCGACTGCGTCCTGCGCGTGCGCCAGCCGGAACGCTTTGTCGGCCGCGGCGGCCTCAAGCTCGAAGAGGCCTTCCTGCGCTTTCCCCTGCTGTCCGCCGAGGGCCGGATCTGCGTGGACATCGGCGCATCCACCGGCGGCTTCACGGACTGCCTGCTGCAGCACGGCGCCGCCCGGGTCTATGCCGTGGATGTCGGCAAGTGCCAGCTCCACCCCCGCCTCGCCGCCGATCCGCGCGTCGCGGTCCTCGACGGCTGCAACGCCCGCCACCTGCAGCCCGGCGATCTCCCCGAGGCCCCGTCCCTGGCCGTCACCGATGTCTCCTTCATCTCCCTGCGCCTCATCCTGCCCGCCATCGACCGCCTGCTGCCCCCCGGCGGCGAAACCGTCGCGCTCATCAAACCCCAGTTCGAAGCCGGCCGCGACGAAGTCGGCCGCGGCGGCGTGGTCCGCGACCCGGCCGTCCGCCAGCATGTCGTGGACCGCATCCGGGAATTCGCCGGCACCACCCTGGGCTGGGAGGGCCTCGGCATTTGCCAGTCGCCAATCCAGGGCCCCGCTGGTAATGTGGAGTTCCTGAGCTACTGGAGAAAGCCGTCATGAACATCGGAATCATCGCCAACCGCTCCAAACCGGCAGCCGCCTCGACCCTGGCGGAACTCGCCCTTGCCGCCCGCGAACTGGGCATAACCCTGGTCGCCTGCGACCCCGAAACCGCCCGGCTGGCCCCCGGCGCGAAAGTCGTCTCCCCCGCCCGCTTCGGCAAGGCCGTGGATCTCCTGCTCTCCCTCGGCGGCGACGGCACCGTGCTCCAGTCCGTCCGCGCCCTCAACGGCACCGCCGCCCCCATCCTCGGCATCAACCTCGGCAACCTCGGCTTCCTTACCAGCGTCCCCGACACCCATGCCGTCGAAGCCCTGCGCGCCGTCGCCGCCGGCTCCTGCGAAACCGTCGCCTACCCCCTGCTCGAAGCCCGCGTCCTCCGCGGGCCCCGGCGCAAGCGCCTCGTCCAGGCCCGCGCCCTGAACGATATCGTCCTCGGCTGGGGCACCTCGCCCCGCGCCACCATGATCGAGCTCGAAGTCAACCGCCATCCCGTCGCCTCTTTTGTCTGCGACGGCCTGATCGTCGCCACCCCCGTCGGCAGCACCGGCCACGCGCTCTCCGCCGGCGGCCCCATTCTCCACCGTGAAACCCCCGCGCTGGTCATCGAACCCATCTGCCCGCATACCCTCAGCAACCGGCCCGTCGTCATCCCCAACGACCGCCTCGTCGTCCTGCGCGTCGCCGATCCCCGCAAAAAAGTGCTGCTGTCCGTGGACGGCCATTCGCACGGATGGCTCGGCTGCGGCGACATCCTCGAAATCCGCAAGGCCGCCGAAAGCGTCCGCTTTGTCCATCTGCCCGGCGCCTCCTGGTTCCGCCTGCTCTCCCAGAAACTTCATTGGCGCGGCTCCAGCGCCGACCCCAAGTGATCCGCCCCCGGCCGTGAACCCGCTCCATGATTCCGTCATTATTGCTTTGACCCGCCCCATGCCATGCAGTAGTTTTACATCAACGCCCGGAGTTCTTTCGTGGATTTCGTGCGCGAGTTGCTCCGAGGAACGGCGGAATTCGGCAACGAGACAAAAAACGGAACCGCGAGGAGGCCGTTGATGAAGCGTCACATTCCAAAGCATATCGTTTGGATATGCTCGTTCCTGGTCATGTTTTCAGCCGTGGCCGCGGATTCCAACACCGTGGTTCCGCCGGCCTTCCGCATGCCCGGCGCCAACACCTACATGAAGAACATCACGTTCGTGATCTTCGACACCGAGACCACCGGCTTCAGCCCCGCCAAGGACCGCCTCGTCGAAATCGGCGCCGTCAAGGTCCGCGACGGCAAGAACCTCGGTGAAAAAACCTGGCTCATCAATCCCCAGCGCTACATCCCCTGGTACGTCCAGCAGGTCCACAACATCACCCCCGAGATGCTGGAAGGCATGCCCACCTTCGCCGAAGTCTATCCCGAATTCCTGGAATTCATCGACGGCGCCGTCCTCATCGCCCACAACGCCCCCTTCGACATCCGCTTCATCGCCGCCGAAGCCGTGCGCAACGACATGCCCGTGCCCAAAAACGCCGTCCTCGACAGCCTCGCGCTCTTCCGCAACTGGTATCCCGACATGAAAAACCACCGCGTCTCGGACCTGATTGACCTGTTCGGCATTTCCACCGAGGGCATGCACGCCCACCGCGCCACCGACGACTCGCTCTTCGTGTACTACGCCATCCAGAAGGAAATGGAGCGGCGCAGCGAATCCCCCCGGTTTTCCGATCTGCTCAAGAGCGCCGGCTCCACCCTCCGCTTCGGCGGCGACTGAGCCGCCGCCGGGCCTTTCCTCCCCCACCGTGTCCGCCTCCGTTCCACCCTGGACGGCCGCCGTGCCGGTTCTCCTCCTGCTGGCGCTCGCCGTCTGGCTCGCCGGCGATGCCGCCTACGCCCTCCGGACCCGCCTCCGCGCCGCCGCACCCGGCGCCCGACGCGCCCCAGCCGAACCCTTTACCCTCCATCCCCGCGGAGACCCCGCCGTCCTGCTGATTCACGGCTTCGCCGACGGCCCCGCCGTGTTCACCCACCTGGCCCCGCCGCTCGCCCAGGCCGGCTTCGCCGTCCGCGCCATGCACCTGCCCGGCTCCGGCGTCCCCCCCGCGGAGATGGCCGGCACCACCCTCGTCACCTGGCGCGCCGCCATCGACCGCGAAATCGCCGCCCTGCGCACCGGCAATCCTTCCCGCCCCGTCTGGCTCGTCGGCCACTCTCTCGGCGGCGCGCTCGCCTTCGATGCCGCCCTGCGCCCCTCCAACGCCGTCACCGGCCTCGTCCTGCTCGCCCCCCTCATCGAACCGTCCAGTGTCCGCAGCCCCCTCCTGACCTCGCGTCAGTGGTTCCACCTCCTCAGCCGGGCGCTGCTGTTCTCCCGCATCGTCGAATCCCGCCTGCCCTCCGACCTTCACAACCCGGAAACCCGGGCCGCCTACCGCACCGACAAGTATATCCACCGCGACATCTACCGCGCCCTCTTCGCCGCCACCGACGCCATCCGCCCCCGCGCCGCCGACTGGAACGGGCCTCTCCTCGTCGTCTGTTCCCCCGATGACCAGATCGTGGACGCCGCCGCCACCCGCGCGTTCTTTGCCGCCGCCGCCCGCGCCCGCCCCGCCGAACTCGTCGAACAACCCGGCGCCGGCCATGTCCTGCCCCTCGAAACCGGCCACCCCGGCCTGGCCGCCCGCATCGTCCGCTTCATCCAATCGTCCTCCACCCCCCTCCCGCCTTGACACCGCCCCCTGCCGACGGAGTAGAGTTCCCCCATGACTGACACCCCCGCCCTTTCCATCGGCGCCCCCGGATTCGACGTGGACCGCCTCGTCGCCGACCTGCAGGCCACCGTGGACCGCAAAATGGCCGACGGTCTCTATGCCGATGCCCGCGTCGCCCGCGCCGAACGCACCAACCTCGTCCATTTGCGCGCCTCCGACGACTTCATCGCCTTCTATCTCACCTGCCTGCGCGAAGCCGTCTTCGTGGACATCTCCGACTACGAAATCCACGAACGCCGCCGCTTCCTCGGCCCCCTCCTCGTCGCCTTCAAGAAAACCGTCTGGAAGCTCCTCAAGTTCTACACCTACCGCCTCTGGTCCCAGCAGAACCAGGTCAACGGCCTGGTCGTCACCGCCCTCGAGGGCATGGAGGACCAGACCGCCTCCAAGCTCGCCGCCCTCGAACAGCGCATCGCCGAACTGGAAGCCCAGACCCGCCCCCATGGCCCCTGACCGCCTCGCTTTCGTCTGCCCCCGTTTCGCCGGCGAAGGCGCGGTCGGCGGCGCCGAAACCCTGCTCAAAAACCTCGCCACCCACGCCGCCGCCCGCGGTTTCGCCGTCGATTTCCTCACCACCTGCGCCCAGAGCCACTACACCTGGGAAAACACCCTGCCCCCCGGCCGGAAGACCATCGACGGCATGAACGTCCATTTCTTCCCCGTGGACGAGCGCAACACCGCCGACTTCCTGCGCATCCAGCAGGCCATTGATCGCGGCCATCCCGTCTCCCCCGACGACGAGCTGCGCTGGCTCCGCAACGGCGTCTGCTCCTCCGCCCTGATGGCCCACCTCGACCGGCGCGTTGCCGATTACCGCGCCATCCTCACCGGCCCCTACCTCTTCGGTCTGGCCTGGTTCGCCGCCGCCGCCCACCCCGAAAAAACCCTGCTCATCCCCTGCCTCCATGACGAACCCTTCGCCCGCCTCGCCTGCATGAAACAGCTCTTCCGCGATGTCGCCGGCTGCCTGTTCAATTCCCAAGCCGAACGCGAACTCGCCGCCGAACTCTTCGGCATCCCCGACACCCGCTCCCGCATCGTCGGCATGGGCCTCGATCCCTTCGACGCCGACCCCTCCGCCTTCGCCGCCCGCCGCGGCCTCTCCGCCCCCTACGTCCTCTACTCCGGCCGCCGCGAACCCCTCAAGGGAACCCCCCTCCTCTGCGATTACCTGAACACCTTCCGCGAACGCACCCGCCGCGACATTCATCTCGTCTTCACCGGGTCCGGCGCCATTGACGCCCCCCCCGCCCTCCGGCCCCACCTCCTCGACGCCGGATTCGTCAGCGAACAGGAAAAACACGACGCCATGGCCGGCGCCCTCGCCTTCATCCACCCCTCCGTCAACGAAAGCTTCGGCATCGTCCTTCTCGAAGCCTTCCTCGCCGGCACTCCCGGCCTCGTCCACGCCCAAAGCCGCGTCCTCGTCCACCAGTGCCGCGCCGCCCGCGCCGGCCTCTGGTTCCGCCACTACCCCGATTTCGAAACCCAGCTCCTCTTCCTCCTCGATCATCCCGACGCCCGCGCCGAGCTCGGGAAACGCGGTCGCGACTTCGTCGCCCGCGAATACGCCTGGCCCGCCATCGAACAGAAGTTCCTCCAGGCCCTCGACGCCCTCCGTCCCGTCCGTTCTCCCCCCGAACACCCCCAACCCCAACCGAAAGGAACCCCATGAAACCCCGCCCCATCCTGACCGCCCTCGCCGCCCTCGCCGCCCTCGCCGTCACCGCCGTCACCGCCGTCACCGCCGGCGCCGCCGACCTCGTCTCCAACGGCAGCGGCCTGCGCACCAAGCCCATCCTGGGCGCCATGTACGAGCTCGACCTGCTCGTGCCCCCCGACCTGAAGGGCGCCGACGCCAAGACCCTCATCGAGGCCGATCAGCCCATGCAGCTCGTCCTGACCCTCAAGAGCGGCCTCATCAACCGCAAGCGGTTCGTCGAAACCACCACCGGCGGCTTTGCCAAGGCCGCCAAGTCCGGCTACGAATGCGCCAAGACCCCGGACTTCCTCGCCCAGTTCGACGACACCGTCTTCCGCAAGGGCGACATCGTCCTGATGGCCTACGGCCCCGACGGACTCACCACCACCTACCGCAAAAAAAGCGGCAAGGAAGATCCCGCCGCCTACGAAGACCAGGCCCTCGGCACTCTCCCCGGTCTCAACCTCAAAAAAGCCCTCTTTGCCATCTGGCTCGGCGACACCCCCGCCCAGGCCTCCCTGAAAAAGGCCCTCCTCGGCACGCCCTGATTCCAATCCCCCCTAACCTCGGGGGCGTGCTCCCATCACGAGAACGGCCCCTTGCCTCCGGCGCCTGCATTGCCAAACCGGCACAAAAACAGCGTACCTGAAGGGAGTCGAACCCCGAACCTTCTGACGGATATCGTTCCGGCACGTGTCGGCTGTGTGAATAAGGAGGCGATATAGACCGGCGGAGCTACGCACACCGAAGCCGGTTGGCCCGACAAGAGGGCTTGATCGTTGCCGCGCTCTCCATCCGTGCCATCCGCGCTATCCGTGGTGGCTTTCCGGTTTTGATGCACTATGCGGGCTAACCCTGTCTCCGGGCTCCGGCCCGGCCGGATTTGAGGATTGATGCCCGGGGGCATCCTTCCTAGAATCGCTCCGATGTTGAAGACCTCGAAGAAGCCTGTCGCGTCCAAATCGCCTGTCCGCCGTCATCGGAACGGCGAGCCGTCCATCTGGAAGCGGCTCCGCTTGAAGGGGTGGATCCACAAAGCCCGCGCCGCCCGCCCCGATCTCCAGCCGCCCTCCCCGGACGAAATGACCCTCCGCGCCGAACTCTTCGGCGTCAACCAGCTCGA
>Ga0123329_1001639_pt1 | contig 20912 bp, 12 predicted proteins | sample BioC12SIPDNA_FD_89703 | JGI IMG/M metagenome (GOLD analysis project Ga0123329, IMG submission 89703) | Anaerobic biogas reactor microbial communites from Washington, USA - Biogas_R1_B C12 SIP DNA | ecosystem: Engineered > Bioreactor > Anaerobic > Unclassified | place: Washington, USA | collected...
AGCGTCGTCCACCGACACCGTCAGTTCCTTCACGCCCTTGGTGTCGTTGGTGAACTCGTACACGTAGACGCCGTCCTCGACCTCGCCGACGAACGTGATGGTGCTCGTCCCGTCGCCGCTAACCTGGATGTCAATCGCCTCTTCCAGCAGGTCCTTGATGGGCGTCTGGTTGGCGTCCATCAGCGTCAAGGTCACCACAGCCGGCACGTCCTCGGTGTCGGGAATGCGCCATGGCTCCACCGCGATGGTCGAAAGCATGGGATCGGTGCGGCCGACCGTGTCGCTGACAGCGAAAGCCGTGGCCGCCCAGATTGCGGCGCCGCGGGCCTGGTTGTTGGTCAGCGGGCTGCTGTCGTCGATCTTGAAGCCCCACAGGTCCTTGGTCTTGTCCAGCGGCAGAGGCGCCGAGAACTCGTACATTGTGCTGTTGCCGATGCTCATGCCGCCGGTCGTGCCGGTCGATACCGAATAGCGCTCGGAGGTGGTGTACACCGGGCTGAACCCGGCGAACGGGCCGCCCGCGCCATCCATCTGCGGACGCAGGTCGGCGACCGAGTCTTCCCAGGCGAACAGCAACTGCTCGTCCGTCCCGTCTTCACCGTAGAGGGCCCAGATGCGTTTGTGGCGCCCACCGTTGGAGCCGTCCATCACGGCCACGACGAAGTTGACGTTCAGGTACTTGCCCTTCTGGGCCTCCGGCAGTTCGGCCGTCACGGAGATGTCATTCAGGGACGCTGAGCTGTGCCGCGTAAAGTTGGCCATCAGGTTGAACTTCAGGCCAAGGCCCGTGCCGGACACCGCTCCGCCGGCCGTCCAGGTCGTTGTGTCGGCCACTTCGGTCCAGTCGCCGGGCAACGTGGCGTTGCCGACGTGCGAAGCAATGTGATAGGTTCGATCCGAACCAGTGATGACGCCGTCTTGCGGCGTGCCCTGGGTGCCGGTCTTGTACTGCGGCCGGTTCCAGATCGTCGTGCTGGCGTAGCCCATGTACCGACCCTGCGCATCCTGCGGCATGCCCATCGCCTCGGCCAGCGCGGCATCGACGTTGCAGATCTGCCAGTAGCTGTTGCCGAGCAGGTAGCTGGGGCCGTTGTGGTTGATGTCCGCCGCGGTCATGTTCACGCCGCTCTGCATCTCACACAGGTCGATGCCCCAGTACAGCTGAGAATGCTGCATCAGGGCCTGGTATTCCTTGACGCCGCACCAGATGTCCCAGTTGAACCCGCTGGAGATGTCCAGTTGCACTTCCTGGGCCACGGCCGTGCCGCTGGCCATGAGCGCAACTGTCAATAACAGGATAAGCTTCCTCATGCACCGCCTCCTTCACTCGACTGCGACGTCGCCGGCGAATGCAGCAACACGCCTCGCGACGCCGCACATCCCAACCGACACGCCCGCGGCAGGCCGCCCTGGGATAATCCCCAGGAGCCCCGCGGGAATCCTGCGCCAAGCCACGCACTTGGCGCCTCGTGCGGTGTTGATCACGCAATAGTCACTGAACTGCAAGTTGACCGGCGAGTCGAAGGAGTGGCATCTAGGTTGCAGAACGCCGGAAGCACGTCAATTCCGTTACTTCAGCGCACAACATGATGCGGAGCAAGGGTGCTTTTGCGACATGTCGAAGGTGCGACTCTCGATGACAACAGCGACACCAGTTGTCCCGAAGTGGTTTTGGTCGGCAGGCGCAGCCGCCGACCTTGGTATCACTCATATATAGCCCACAAAAGGACTTCGGTCAAATGACCTGGCGGGAATTCCTACCGAAAAATCACACAAATCTCCCGGACATCCTCGTCGGGCCCTACTTCTGCCCCTCGATCACCACGGTGGACACCGGGCCGTCCATGTCGAACTTGTTGCGGCTGACGGCCTCCAGCCGGTTGACCCCGGCGTGCAGCGGCCAGGAGAACACCTCTCCGGTAGCTTGCCAGGCCCCCCCGTCCACACGCACGCGGAACTCCTTGAAGTTCGGCGTCATCGTCCCGAGAGTCACCTTGACCGTCTGCCCGTCGGGAACAAGCGTCAGGGCGGCCTGGTTGATCGGGAAATACGGGTCCACGGCCGGATTCGGCGGACAATCGCGCGTGTGCCACTTGCCGGTGGTCAACTCGTCCTTGGTGATGAAGAACTTCTCGTAGTCCGCGTCCCGGTCCATGTAATTGGTGTTCGGGATGTACCCGATGAAAAGCAGCCGCTGGCCGTACTGGACGTCCTGCGGCTTCTTGTCGAGCCCGGCATCGGTGACCCTGACGTGCGACACTCCCTTGCCCTGATCCAGAAGCAGCGACTGCCGGAACTCATACGTATTCAGCGGCACGCCGTCGCGCTCCGGGTAGTAGCTGCTGGTGGCGTCCAGCAGAACCCACTTCTTGTATTCATTGGACCAGATCTCCGTAAAACTGTGCCGCGGAATGCCCATGGCGCGGCACACCCATCCCATGCTGTTGGCCGCCGACATCAGAACGGCGGCCGAGTGCGTGCAGAAGAACTTGTGCTCGCGGCGCGAGTGCTTGAGGATTTCGATGGCGCTGTGCTCGGGGACCATCTCGCGCGGGTAGCCGAAATCCCACTGGTCATAGACCCACTTCATCAGGAGCAGTTGCTTCTCGAACTCCGTCTTGCCGGGGGCGACCACGTCGTCGAGCCGGTACTTCTCCCGGAGGTACCGCAGCTTCGGGTTATCGTAGTTGTCGAAGGCGTACCGCTTCGAGAAGTCATTCTCCACATAGGGCAAGGCGTCGAGGGTTTTCACGGTGGCCCGCAGGTCGCCGAGGGTCAACTCCTGCCCCTGGGCCAGGGCCGTTCCGGGTGCGGCCGCCGGCAGTGGCGGCCCCAGCGGCGCCGGCGGCATCGACGGATCGGGCCGCAGCATCGGCAACTCGTCCGCGGCCGCAGGAGTCGCCTCCGCAGCGGCCTCCGGCGGCGTCTTCTGCGGCGGGCTCACCAGACGGATCGAGCTCAGACGAAACCGTCTGCCTCCGATGTTCGTCAGCCGCAACGTGTTGCGACCGTCTTTCAGGCGAATCGTGGCCGGCAGCTTCGTCTCGTGCCAGTTCACGTCATCGGCCGTCGAGACCAGAACGAACGCTTCCAATCCGGCGGCCGCCTGGCCGTTCACGTCCAGCCGCCGCGTGCATACGTTGTCGGCCGCATAGTGCAGGTAGACGTCGTATTCCCCCGCCACCGCCTCCGCGATGGTCCATTCCATCCAGTGCTGCGAGGTCGGCGCGCCGCCCTCTCCCCGCGGGTTCTCTTCCTCGTTGACGTAGCCGAGCGTGATGGGCGTGAGCGCCTGCACGCGGCCGCCGCCCTGCTCGGCGAAGCGGACCGCCTTGATGACGATCGGCGACCGCCCTTCAGCCGTGAGCACGATCTCGTTCAGCCACAGGCTGGCATCGTCCAGGCACGTGATGCGAAGCACGTTGGGCCCCGCCTTCAAGGCGACCGGGGCCGGCAGCCGCACCTCCGTCCAAGCCGACCAGCGGCTCGTGCGCGGCAGGACAAACGGATCGAGCCCCTTGACGGCCTGGCCATTGACCGACATCGACCGGGAGGCGCCGATCTTGGTCGCGTACTGAAGCGCCACGTCATACTGTCCTGCGTCGGGCACGTCCACCGTCCACTGGAGCCAGTGGCCCGGCGTGTACCAGAAATGGACGTAGCCTGCGGCAAACCGCTCGGGCGGCCGGCGGGCCTCGGTCAGGGTGGCGTCCTCGCCGTCTCCCTGGGCCGACAGCGACACGGCCGGAATGACGACCGTCCGTTCCTCGGCCGCAGCCGACGCCGCCGCCAGAACCAGGATGCCGAAGACAGCCAGAATCCGTGTCAGGCGAATCATGTCCCACATCTCCTGAAATGCCGCTGCGCGTGAGAGACGCGGCTTGGCGGCTCCTCTGTGATAAACCCCGCGGATCGGCCCAGGTTCTGGGCGGTCCTGTCGGAACGTGCCGACAGACGGCATATATGCCCCGCGGCGGCAGGAACCCGGTCTATGGCCGACCCAGAAAACAAGTTTTGGGGTTGATCCTGAGAGACAGACTCCTAGAATAAACACGCTGTCGGCTCTCTCTTATACCAGAAGGAGGTTTGCGGTGACAAGAATCGAACGTCGTGCGACGTGCTGGTTGGCCGTCGCTTGTGTCGGGCTGTGGTTGGCGGCGGGTTGCGCGCCGTCGGTCACCGAGCAGCAGGTGCTTTCGAACCAGGGCGTTCCGAAGTACGTATTCCTGTTCATCGGCGACGGCATGGGCGTAGCCCACGTGCACGCCGCCGAGATCTACCTGGGCGCAGTTGAGAACGCCAAGGCCGGCAAATCGGGGCCCGGCGTCCGCCGGCTGACCATGACGCAGTTCCCCGTATCGGGCCTCATCACCACGCACTCGGCCAGCAGCCAGGTGACCGATTCGGCTGCCGCCGGCACGGCCCTGGCCACGGGACACAAGACCTCCAACGGCACCGTGTCGATGGATCCGGACGCCAAGGTGTGCTACACGAGTGTGGCCACGGCGGCCCGGGCGCGCGGCATGAAGGTCGGCATCGTCTCCAGCACGTGCATCACCGACGCCACGCCGGCTGTCTTCTACGCCCATCAGCCCTACCGCGGCGAGCAGTACGAGGTGGGTCTCCAGCTGGCAGCGTCGCCCTTTGAGTACATCGCCGGCAGCGAGGTCGGCGAGGCCGAGGGGCCTCAGGGCAACATCCTCGACATCGCCAGAAGCAAGGGGGTGCAGGTGGCCACGTCGCGGTACGAGCTGGCCACATGCCGCCCGGGTCGGCGCGTGTTCTTCCAGGAGAAGATCCCCTACGAGATCGACCGTCCCCCGCACCGGGTGTCGCTGGCCGAGCTGACGGCCAAGGGCATCGAACTGCTGGACAATCCCGACGGTTTCTTCATGATGGTCGAGGGCGGCAAGATCGACGGCGGCGGCCACAACAACGATGCCGCGGCAACCATCGGCGAGGTGCTGGCGCTGGACGCCGCCATCGACGAGGCCGTGCGTTTCTATCGCAAGCATCCCCTGGAAACGCTGATCGTCGTCACGGCCGACCACGAGACCGGCGCCATGGCCCTGAACAACGACTACAAGCGGTCGCCCCTGGGCATGGCGGTCCTCGCCGGCCAGACGCAGTCCTGGAACGCCTTCAGCTTCGAGGTCTTCAACTCGGTCAAGGAAACGCAGACCTGGACCTCGACTGACGACAACATCCCCGAGGATCTGTGGCAGGCTCTGGGCAGCCGGTTCGGCCTGACCTGGGACACGCTCACCGACGCTGAGAAGACCATGCTCGAAGACGCCTATGACGCCAGCATGGCCTCGCGCGGCAAGGTGGACGAGAAGGGGCGCCGCCTGGCGGTGCCCGGCTACAGCCGCTACGAGCCGCTGCCGCTGACGGCTGCCAAGCTGGTCGGCTATCGAGCGGGTATCGGGTGGTCCACGTTCGGTCACTCGCCGATGCCGGTGCCCGTGTGGGCCGTGGGGGCCGCGGCGTGGCGATTCGACGGCTTCAACGACAACACGGACATCCCCAAGGGCCTCGCCGCCGCGATGCGCATCGAGTTGCCCGAGCCGCAGACGGCCGCGGAGATGGCCCGCAGCGACAGCGCCGCCCCGCGACAGGACTACACCAACCGCGCGGACATGGTGCCAACCAGGAAGTAGTCGCATCCGCCTCAGAGAACCTCCAAGGCGCCGGGACATGGGCCCGGCGCCTTCTCACTGCGCCACGCCGGCCACGGCACGGCCGCAGTTGGAGGGATTCGACGAAACACGGCCGGTGCCGGGCGGTTAAAACCAGTAACTTGAACGCCGGTGCGGCGTTCCGACGACGGCTTCACCCTACGGAGACCCCTGATGATCGTTCGCCTGCTCATGACTGCCATTGCCCTGACATCCCTGTCCGTCGCATCGCTTCCGGCAGCAGCCCAGCCGTCCGATGCGGCCGCCACGCTGGTCCTCGACACTCCGGGCGTGTGGCGCATGTACCACACCTTCGAACCGCCCATCATCCAGGCGAAGAACGGCGACCTGGAGCCGCTCCAGTTCAACGTCACGTGGCTCGACTGGGAGACGCCGGCTCCGCCGGCCGACTGGACGTCGCCGGAGATGAACGACCGCACGTGGATGCGAGGGCCGGCCCGACGCTGTGCCCGGACGCCGTACCTGTCGCGGCTCTGCCTGCGAGGCAAGTTCGAGGTCACCGACCCGGCGGCCGTGGGCGACCTGACCGTCAGCCTGGAGTACCACGGCGGCGCCGTCGTCACCATGAACGGCAAGGAGGTCGGCCGGAGCCACCTGCCGGCGGGCAAGAAGCCTGCCGAGGCCATGGCGCAGGCGTATCCGGCGGAGGCGTTTCTGGACACCAAGGGCGAGCCGGTGATTCCGTCGTCGCGCGGCCAGACGGCCGAACTCCACGCCAGAACGCTGAGTCTGCCGGTTCCGCGAAACCTCCTGCGCAAGGGCATCAACGTCCTGGCGATTGAGATCGTGCGCGCCCCGTACCCGGCGGCACTGCTCGACAAGCATCCGCGCGACGTCGGCGGCATCAGCAAGGACCCCGCCCTGATGTGGAACACCTGCGAAATCCGCAAAGCCGTCCTGTCGGCCTCGAAGCCCGACGGCCTGGTGCCCAACACGGCTCGTCCCGCCGGCGTCCAGGTCTGGAACGGCGACACGCTGGCCGGCGACACGGACGTGGACTACGGCGACCGGACCGAGCCGCTCGAACCAATCGCCCTGACCTGCCCCCGTAACGGCGCCCCCTATGGCAAGGTTGTCATCGGCAGCGACAAGCCGCTGAAGGGCCTCAAGGCGGTCGCCAGCGACCTGAAGGCCGACGGCGCCGTCATCCCGTCGAACCGCGTCTCGTTCATGTACGCCGTGCCCGGAGGCAGCGAGTCGCTTCCGTCCAACGATGCGCTGTCGCCCTATCCGGACAGGGCGGCGTTCCTGAACGCCCTCGTCCGCAAGCCGCTGGACGAGTTCCCCGTGGTCGTCCGCACCAGGGCCCCGAGTCGCGTCAACGGCGCCGTCGTGCCGCTGTGGGTCCACGTGAGGGCGCCCAAGGACGCCCGGCCCGGCGTCTACAAGGGAACCGTCACGATCACCGCCGCCGAGGAGCCGGCGGTCACCGTGCCGCTGCACGTGACCGTTCTGCCGTGGACGCTGCCCGATCCACAGGACTTCAGGACGTGGGTCGAGCTCATCCAGTCGCCGGACACCCTGGCCGTGGAGTACAACGTGCCGCTGTGGTCCGACCGACACTTCGAATTGATCGCCCGCTCCTTCGACCTCGTCAAGGACACGGGAACCCGCAGCCTCTACATTCCGGCAATCGCGCACACCAACCTCGGCAACACCGAGTCGATGATCCGCTGGATCGACAAGGGCAACGGCAAGTACGACTGGGACTTCACGATCATGGACCGGTACCTAGACACGGCCGAGGAGCACCTGGGCGGCAAACCCAAGCTGATCGTCCTCCAGGTCTGGGAAGTGTACATGAACACGCCGGAGAGCACCGGCCGGCGGTTCGGCGAAATACTCCAGGAGAACCAGAAGAACACCGGCGGCGCGCCGCTGGTGACGTTTGTGAATGCCTCCGGCAAGACCGAGAACGGTGTCGTTCCGAAGCTGAGCGATCCGGCCAGCAAGGCCATCTGGAAGGAGTTGATGGCCAAGGTCCGCAGCCGGCTGAAGGCGCGCGGCCTGGAGAAGACCATTCAGCTCGGCATGTTCACCGACTCGGTGCCCAACAAGGAAGACACGAAGTTCTTCCAGGAAGTGGCTCCGGACCTGCCGTGGGTGCAGCACGGGCACAACGCGTTCCTGGACGTCAACGGCATGGTCCCGACGGGGTACACGGCGACGTGGTGGAGCGCCCGGTTCGCCGACGACCTGGTGAACCGCCGAAGCGGCGCCGTCGGCAAGACGACCTACCGCGACCACGAGACGAAGATGACGAGCCTGTTCGCCTGGAACCGGCCCCGCCAGGACGCGTACTACCCTCGGATGACGAACGAGCAGTTCCCGGTCAGCTACTGGCGTTTCCTGTGCGAGACGGCCGTGACGAGCGACTTCTACTGTGGCATCGGCCGCGTGGGTCTGGACTACTGGCCGTGCGTCAAGAACGCCCAGGGCCGCCGCGTCGGATGGGTGAACGAGCGGTTCGTCGAGGTGGCCGGGTATCTGCACAAGCTGCACAGCTACATGCTTGAGCCGCAGGCCGACGGCCAGGTGGCGATGACCCGGCTGCCGGCGCTGGAAGAAGGCATCCACGAGTGCGAGGCCCGCATCTACATCGAGGACGCACTCGTCAACAGGCAGCTCGACAAGAAGGCCCCGGAACTGGCCAAACGCTGCCGCGAGGCGCTGGATGAACGGCTGAAGTACATGTGGACCGCGCTGAACAACATGCAGTTCGGCGGCTGGGGCGTCACGGCCTGGCGGTTCCAGGCGGGCGTGTCGGGCCACGCGTGGCTGCTCGGCACCGAGCCGCACAAACGCAGCGCCGAGTTGTTCGCGCTGGCCGGAGAAGTCGAACAGAAACTGGGCCGTGGACACTGACGTCAGCGCCGCGGGGGCGTGCGGTCAGGGGCGATAGCGGGCCAGGGTGTTCTCGGCCGCCTTGCGAATGCGATCGCGCAGGGCTTTCGGCTTGAGGACTTCCACCTGGTCCCCGTACCCGAGGACCCACCAGTAGATTTCCCCGAGGCCGTCCACGCGGACATCGAAAAGCAGGGTCCCTTCGTCCTCCCAGGCGACCTTCTGTGTCCGGTGCCACTGGACCTCGGCCACGTTGGGCGCCACGAGGCGGCTGAATCGCAGCGACACATCGTATTGGCGCCCCTCGGGCATGAACCGCCACGCGTTGCCCAGGTGCTCTTCGAGCGTCCGGGCCGGGGCCTTGAACGTCTCGGCCAGCTCGCGCAACTCGACAAACCGCCCGAGCTTGAAGGTCCGAATGTCGTCGTTCCGGCAGCAGCGGCCGATGACGTACCAGGCCCGCTCGTGAAAGACCAGCCAGTACGGCTCCATCGTGACGTCGATCTGCTTCTTCTCGTAAAACGAGATGTACCGCCCCCGCAGCACGTGTCGCCGCGCCACCGCCTCGCGCACCGTGTGGTAGGCCCCCTCCAGGCCTTCGTGCCGGGCGACCGGGCTGCGACGAACGGTCAGGCCCGAAGCGGCCTGCCCCACGGCCGCGCGGATCGTCAGCGGCAATTGGCTCTCGATCTTCCTGGCAGCGTCGGAGGCCTTGCCCAGCAGCGGCACGCCCGACTCGTCGCCGGCGGCCGCCGCCACGGCAATCAGGCTCAGGGCCTCCTCCAGGTCCAGGTTGATCGGCGGCAGCCAGTAGGTCTGGTGAATGATGTAGCCGCGCCGCGAGCGATCGTAGTAGAACGGCACGCCGGCCAGCTCGAGCATGTTCAGGTCGCGGTAGATCGTCCGCCTGGACACCTCCAGTTCGTCGGCCAGGCTTTCCACGCTGTAGTAGCGGCGGGTCTGAAGCAGGGTAATAATCTTCAGGACGCGGTGCAGCCGGCTGATGTCCATGGCGACAGCATCTCCTGTGCCGACGGTCCCTTCTCATGAACCGGCGGCCTCGGCTCCGGTGTGGGCGCGCGGTCTCCCTGCCGCAACCACTCACACGTTACATATAATGCGGTGCCGGTTTCGACGCTAGCAGAAACGTGGCGGATTCTGCTGGCCCAGGCTGCCGACGCCGGCCATGTCCTCGGCCAGGCGGTATCCCTTGCCCAGTCGCTGGCCGACCAGGGGGAGTTCGGCTGCGTCGATCAGCCGAAGGTCACGGTAGACCGTGCGGCGACTGACGCCGAAGCGGCGCACCAGGTGCTCGACCGTGCAATGGCGGGCCTGAAGCAGCCACGCCATCTTCAGGATGCGAACGGTCTTGTCCTTGGCGCCGACGCCCTGCCCCGTGGTCTTCTGGACGACAAACTCCGACATGATGTGCCTCCTTTCGCTGGAGTAGGTGGGACCGGGCGAAAGTATGGCACGGACCAGTGACACCGTTGTGTCAGTCCAGATACAAGAAAAATACAAACTCTCTTATTTTCGTTCTGACGAATCTGATTGGACAGCAGATAGGAGCAGCCCACGGCTGCCGGCAGGTGCTTACGTGCGCGGTTTGCGTCGTCCGAGGCGAACCGTCGCGAGAACACAAGTCATTGCCACAGCAGCGGTTGCCACAAGGGCGATCGTGTCCTGCCGTCCGGGTGCCGCCCGGGCGACCACGTACAGCGTCAGGCCCTGGGCGACGAGGCAGGCCACGAGCCACGCCAGGGCCATCAGTGCCAACCGCGCGGCACGGAATTGTATCGCCAGGGCGACGCAGGCCAGTCCGAGGCCTGCGGCGGTGACGGCGGCGGCCCCGGCGCTGCCACCGTGGCGCGTCGCGGTGGCCAGTTCCCAGAAGCATCCGGCGAAGGCCGTCGCCGCGCCCACGAGCATCAGCAGCCGCCAGAGCCGCGGACGGCCACCGCGCCGGGCCAGGAACCCCAGCAACACGATGGTCGCCCCGGCGGGAACCAGCAGCAGCCGCGGCAACAGCACCGGATCAACGTCAAGGACGAACCACAGGCAGGCCAGCAGGGCGTTGACGCCCACGGCCGCCAGAGTCAGCAGCAGCCCCCGGGCCCGGACCAGGCATCCGAGCAGGCACGTGAGCGTCAGGACGGCGAACGTGGCGGCAGGCTGCCCTGCGCTGCCGTGCCTCAACAGGGCCACGCCTCCCAGGAACGGCAGGAGGGGCAGGAACGCCGTGGCCGAGAAAAACGCGGGGCGGCTGAACAGAACGTAGCGTCGGCTTTCGAGCACGGTGGCGACGGCCAACAGGGCCAGCGACAGGGTGGCCAGCATCAGGGGCCAGTAGCGTTGCAGGGGCGGCCACTGCCACACGACGGGCGTCCGGACGATCCACAGGAGCAGAAGCGTGGCGCCGGCCAGTTCGAGGAAGTAGACGAAGAACGTTCGGCGGAAGCTCAGGGCGGCCCAGAGGAAGTAGGCGGCCAGGGCGGCGCCGGCGGCGGTGCCCAGGACAAATCGTCGCGGGGTGTCGTCGGGGAGCCACTCGGCGGCCCAGAGAGGGCACGTGGCCACGGCGATGAGGAACCCCAGGCCGGTCAGGGACAGGATGGCCGACATCTGCCGCGCGGGGGCGGCCAGGACGCTCAGGGCGCCTCGCAGGGAATTCAGCCAGGCGCCGACACCGAGCCAGGCGAGTCCGGCGGCGGCGAAGGCAACGGCGTTGACGTTGATGCGGTCGGCGGTCCAGGGGCCGTCGCCCTCGGCGTGGTGCCAGACGCTGAGCAGGGCGCCGACGCTGAACAACACGGCCGGGTAGAGCAGTTCGGGCCGTCGATGGCCGAACGACCAGACGAAGAAGACGGCCGTCATGAGGGCCATCGTGACCAGGGCCGCCGTGGTGTGCAGGTGGAAGGCCGCGACGATGCCGCCGATGAAGCAGGAGATGCATCCGGCTGTGAAGATAGTGGTCGAGGCGTGGCCTTCGTCCTTGTAAAGGGCACATCGTCGTTCCAGGAGTTGCATGAACTGCCGCTCGCGAAGGTAGACAAGCAAGTGGACAGCTCCGTAGCCGGGGATGGCGCAGATGAGGTAGCTGACACGTTGGGGGTCGTCCAGATCAAACAGCAGGCCGGCGCCGATGGTGGCGACGCTGCCGACGAGGTAGAACAGGAAGGTGCGCCATGTGCGGCGGAACATCCAGACCGAGAGCAGGAACGCCAGCAGGATGCCGCCCCAGGCGATCATGGCGGCTACGGGGTCGAACTGGTCCACGCGAAGCCGTGTGGCGAGCCATCCCCTGCCGCCCCAGGCGTGCCCATAGGCCAGAACGGTCATGAGCGTCAGCCATACCGACAGCGCCAGGGCCATGGCCATGCCGACGACGGTGAAAGGCCGCGACCGTAGCCGGGCGTCGCGGTCGCTGACGGTTCCTGAGGCGAAGATGAGCCGCCGCACAACCAGGGCCACGGCAAGCCAGACGGTGGCCATGAGTCCGGTGGCCACGAGAACGGCCTGTCGGGTCTCGACGGCCGACCGGCCCCAGGCGCCGGTGACGACGATATAGACGGCGGCCGTGACGGCGGCAGCGACCACATAGTTGGTGGTCGCGTGCCGGACGTGTGGCCGGGCCATGGCGACGATGACGGCCACGGCCGTCAGGTCGGCCGCGCGATGGAAAGCGTTCGGATCGAACGCGACGAAGCCCAGGGCCAGGGCGGCGGCGGCCAGGGCCGGGACATACAGGGCCGCGCCGAAGCGTTCCATGCCGGCGTGCCTGCGGAACTGGCGAGCGGCGACCATGGCTGCGACGGCGAGAACCACCCCGGCGGCAAGCGCCACCGTGCTGTAGCGGCACAGATAGGATCCCGTTCGCGGCCCGGAGTAGACATGGAACCCGGCCAGTGTCAGCAACACAAGGGCAAGGCCGAAGAACCCGAAGAGGTCCTCCTGGCGGAAGACCAGAGCGGTCACCAGGAGCGTCAGGGCCATGGTGGCGACCAGGACGAGGATCTCGGGCCCGATGCCGGACTGCCACGCCCCGACGGCGACGAACATACCCATCAGGATGGCCGCGGCCAGGCTCATGACGAGGAGCCCCTCGCTGTAGTAGGCGGCCCATCGGTTGCGTTTTCGCCCCAGGGCCAGCGCGCCGCCGATCAGCGACAGCAGTGCTGCCACGGCGCTGCTGACGGCCATGCCCGAGGAGATCCGGAAGACGTGGATACCGACACCGGCCAGAAGGCCCAGGGCGGCCAGGTAGACCGACGGCTGCCAGCCGACGCGCCACGCCGTCGCCATCAGCAGCATCGGCAGGGCGACCAGCAGGACCAGGGGCCTGACCGTGACGGCGGCCGAACCGGGCACGGCCAGAACGGCGTCGCCCTGGACCGTGGCCAGCCAGAGCCAGCCGACGATGCCGAGAGTCAGGCCGCTCACGAGCGGCACCGAGTCGGTCCATCGGCGGTCGTGCCGGACCAGAAACAGGCCGAACAGGAAGATCAGGGCATTGGCCAGGGCGAATCCGGCAGCGGCGGTGGGACTGTCGGGCAGGAAGTGGATCAGGTTGCCGCCCTGCCCCGGAGGCATCTCGATGCCGGCGGTTCGCAGGCACCAGACGGCGGCCCAGAGGGGCAGCGCGATACAGGCCACGGCCTGCAAGGGGACGGTTTCCTTGCCCTTGCCGTAGGCCCCGAGAAGTGCGGTCGTGACGAACACGGCCGAGAGGCCGACCATCGCGGCCAGAACGTCGTGGGCCGACAGCAGGAGCCCCGTGAGGGCGGCCACGGCGGCCATGGCCAGCAGGGCGATGGCCAGGCGTTTGCTCGCCGCGGGCACATGGGCGCCGCCGATCCTCAGGAAGGCCACGCCGGTGAGCATGAACAGGATGCCCAGGCCGACCACCCAGGCGCCGATCCAGCGGTCCTCCAAACGGTCGGCCAGATCGGTAAACAGGCGCAGACAGACCAAGGCGAACGGCCACAGGAGAAGCAGGGCGCCAAGGCCTGCGCCGACCCAGATCGAGGCGCGTCCCTCGCCGCGGCGGCGATAGAGCCCCATCAACATGCCGGCGACGCCCAGGGCGAGGATGCCGAGCAGGACGAATTCGATGTAGCCGCGGTAGGTCGGGATGAATCGGAGGTATTCGTCGCGCAGGGCGAGTTTGGCGGAAGCGAGGATCGTGGCCGCCGCGGCGGTCGGCAGGGCCCACGGCACATGGGCCGCCCTCGCCGCCAGGAACATCACCACCAGGGCCAACGTGCCGGCAGCCACCCAGGTGGCCAGTACGTCGGCGTCCGGATAGCCGATGGTCCAGAACCCCACGGCCAGCAGATTCAGGGGGACCAGGGCCATGGTGCCGACGAGCAGGCCCATGGAGATTCGTGGGAAGCGGCCCTTGAGGGCCTGGGCCCAGACCAGGAGCAGAAGCGTCGGCACGGCCAGAAACACCGGCCAGAAGTAGATGCGGGTCTGAAGGTGAACCAGCAGGACCCCCACGGACACCAGAGCCACGACGCTGAACAGGAGCCCCATGGCAAGGTTGCGGCTGCGACGGGACTCGCCGGCGAGGTCGGCGACCGCAGGCTCGGGGCCTTCCTCGATGGCCAGTTCGGCCCGTTCGGCCACGGTGACGGCCTCGTCGGCGGGCAGCGGCCGGCCGGCCTGGGCCAAGGCCGCCGGGAAGGCAACCTCGGCCTCGCCTCGGACGGCGGCAGACAGGTTGGCCGCCGCCAGGAACCGCCGCCAGAGTTCGGCCGTCGCCTCGGGCGTGCCGGGGGCCACCGGGGCCGACAGGTCGCCAAGCCGCCTTGCCTCGGCCGCCAGGGCCTCGGCGGTGGCTTGCGACAGTCGCCCGTCGCGGCGCGCCTGCTGAATCTGCGAGAGCAGACAGTTCACTGGATGACGTGGCTCCTCGTGGGCCAACGGGTCTCCTCACCTGGTCTGGAACATGCCCGTGCCGCCATGGCCGGAAGCGAGACTATGATAGGATACCGCCTCGGCCGGTGTCCAGCAGTTTCGTCGGGCCGGGGCGGCATGGGATGGGGCCAGAGCCCCCGGGCGCGCCACGAAACCCGCGAACAGTTGGACAACCTCGCCAGGGGCTGCTATGATACAAGTCGCTTGTGCGCCCGAGTATGGAGCCCCAAGGAATGCGCATTCTGATCCTTCAGCCACTGCCGCCTCGGGAGGTCGATGACCGCCCGGCCTACGTGGACGACGTGGCTCGGCTGGGCGCCCGACTCCGTGAACGCGGGCACGAACCCAGCCTGATGATCGTGCGGGAATACGACGAAGAGGCCCTGCGGCTGAAAATCGCCGACGTGCGGCCCGAGTTGCTCGTCGTGTATCTTGAAAGCTACTACACCACACTGGTTCGACGGCTGGCTGAACACGTTTCGCAGCGGCACTACCTGCCGATCATCGTCGGCGGGCCGCATGCCACGGTCGCGCCGCACGAGACGCTGAGCCTGATCGGCGTCGAGGGCATCGTCCTGTGTGAATGGGATCGCGCGGTGCCGGACTACATCGAAGCCCGGCGGGTCGGCTCCGATTGCATCCATACCGAGGGTCTCTGGCTGCGCAGCGAGACCGGGACCGTCCGCAATCGGCTCCGCGCGCCGGAGAAGCCCGAAGAAATGGTCGTCCTGCCCGACCGGAGCCTCTACAGCGCCGGGCAAATCGTCGATAGCCGCGGCTGCGTCGATATTCAGGCGACGCGCGGATGCACGTTCTATTGCGCCCATTGCCAGCAGGACCTGGCGGCGGGGCTCTACGAAGAAGGCGGCATGCCGTCCTGCCGGCGGCGGCCGATCGAGGCGCTCGCGGCGGAAGTCGAGCACCTGCGCGCCGCGTACCCGGCGATGCGGAGCCTGCGGTTCGTCGGATGTACGTTTCCGCTGGACGCCGAGTACCTGGGGCGGTTCGCCGAGGCGCTCTCCGGGCCGCTTCGCGTGCCATTCACCGCACGGGCCAAGACGAGCGAATTGACGCCGGAACTCGCCGGGTTGCTCGGACGGTGCGGGTGCCAGGAAGTGGAACTGGAGGTGCTGAGCGGATCGGACTTCATCCGCAACGACATTTTTCACCTGGATCTGTCGGAGCGGCAGATTCTCGGCGCGTTCGCGGCGTGCCGCGCCGCGGGCCTGAGGACGCGGGCGCTGGTGCAGGTGGGGCTTCCGTACGACACGATCGTGACAATCGAGCAGACGGGCCGCCTGGTCCGCCGCGCGGGGGCCGACGACGTGGACGTGAGCATCTACTACCCGCTGCCGGGAACCAAGGCGCACCAGGTGTGCCTGGAGAACGGATGGCTGAGCGGTCGCGGGGCGGATGCGCTGCTGGCCGGCGAGAGTGCGCTGGACATGCCGGGGCTGAATGCGGCGGCGATCAAACGCTATGCGGCACTGCTGCCGCACCTGGTTCGGAATCCGAAGGCGTGGCCGGCGCTGATGAAACTGGAGAGGCTGCACCTGGGCAAGCGGAGCCTGGCGGACCTGGTGGCGCCGCTGCTGGGACAGCGTTGGGGCAAGCATCGGGGAACGCCATGAGCAGACTGTCGCTGGCCTATGCGCGGGCGTTCGGGCCGCATCGGCGGATGGGCGCCGTGCGTAAGAAGATTGGCCTGTTTCGGACCTGGGCGAGCCGCCACCCGATGTGGGCCGCCTGGCAGGTGACGTATCGCTGTAACCTGCAATGCTCGTTCTGCCACTACTGGCAGCATCCGAGCCGGCCGGAGGACGAGCTGACGACCGAGCAGTTTCGCGAGGCGTCGGAGCGTCTGGCGCATTGGGGCACGGTGTTCGTAAGCCTGGCCGGGGGCGAGCCGCTGGTACGCGACGACCTGGTCGAGATTGTCGAGGCGGTGGCCCGGTACCATTTTCCGTTCATCACGACCAACGGCTGGAAGATGACGCCGCCCCTGGCGCGGGAACTGTTTGCGGCGGGGTGCTGGGGCGTGAGCGTGAGCCTGGACTACGGCGACGCCGCGCGGCACGACGCCCAGCGCGGTCGCCAGGGCGTCTTCGACCGGGCGGTGGCGGCCGTCGAGGCGCTTTCGGCCGCCCGGCGGCACAATTGGCAGCGCGTGAACGTCATGGCCGTCCTGGTGGACGATAACCTGGACGAAATCGAGAAGGTTTTGAAGCTGGCCCTGCGGCTGGACGCCTATGTCATGGTGCAGCCGTACTCGTCGCTGAAGACCGGCGACCCGGCGTTCCGGCCCGAGAGTCGCGTGAGCGAGCGTCTGCTGGAGTTGCGCGGCCGTTACCCGAATTTTCTGAGCAATCCGCATTTTCTGGCCCAGTTCGACCGGTTTCTGGCCGACGGCGAGGTTCCCGGGTGCCGCGCGGGGCGGTCATTCTGCAACATCGACGAGCGCGGCGGGGTGGCCATCTGCGTCGAGCAACGCCAGCGGCCGGTCGGCAACATCCTGACGGATTCGCCGGGCGAGCTGGTGTCGCGGCTGCGCCGGGCGGGGGCGGAGAATCGGTGCCAGAGCTGCTGGTACAATTGCCGCGGGGAGATCGAGGCGCTGTGCCATCCGTGGGGGCTGCTGAAGAGTCTGCCGACGTACGTGTTCAACCGGGGTCGCCCGAGCCAGCAGCCCGGATACCGCCGGGACGAGGCGGCAGGGTGATTTTGGGCTTGCTGCCGGTGTCGGGCAATGCTATAGAGTGGGGCCGCTCGCACAGTCAGGTGAAACCGCCATGAAGCGAATTCTGGACGCCAAGGGACTCAGCGCCGCCATCGACCGGATGGTGGACGAACTGGCCGGGGTCTGCCCGGCGGACCTGCCGTGGGCGGTGGTGGGCATCCGCACGCGCGGGGTGGCGCTGGCCGAGCGGGTCAAGGCCCAGTTGGCCGCCAAGACCGGCCGCGAGCTGCCGCTGGGGTGGCTCGACATCACGCTCTATCGCGACGATCTGCACGAAATGGAAGCCAGTCCGCTGGTTCGCCAGACGAAGATCGATTTCGATCCGACGGACATGTGCATCATTCTGGTGGACGACGTGCTGTTTACGGGTCGGACGATCCGGGCGGCGCTGGGGGCGCTGGGCGACTACGGTCGGCCGAAGGTCGTGCGGCTGGCCGTCCTGGTCGACCGCGGCCACCGGGAACTGCCGATTGCCGCCGACGTTGTCGGCTGCCGGATCGAGACGCGGCGCGACGAGGTGGTCGAGGTGTCGATGTCCGAGACCGACGACGGGGACGAAGTGGTCGCGCGACCGGCCGGCTCGGGACGATAGCAGAACTCACATCGGATGAGGAAGCCACAGATGCCCAGAGGCAAGTCGCAGTTTGTCTGGACTCGGCGTCACCTGCTCGGGCTCGAAGAGCTGAGCGCCGAGGAGATCGTTCACGTTCTCGACACGGCGGCGGGCTTCAAGGAGATATCGACGCGCAGCATCAAGAAGGCCCCTGCCCTTCGCGGCAAGGTGGTGGTGCTGCTGTTCTTCGAGCCCTCGACGCGGACGAGCATGAGCTTCAACCTGGCGGCGCAGCGGCTGAGCGCCGACCTCCTGGAGTTCCACACGGAGGCCTCCAGCGTCAAGAAGGGCGAGACGCTGATCGACACGGGTCGGAACATCGAGGCGATGGGGGTGGACATTTTCGTGATCCGTCATGCGGCGGCCGGTGCGCCGCAGATGCTGGCGCGGCACACGAACACGTGCGTGATCAACGCCGGCGACGGGGCTCACGAGCACCCGACGCAGGGGCTGCTGGACATTTTCACGATCCGCGAAGCCAAGGGTCGGATCGAGGGGCTGAAGGTGGCCATCGTGGGCGACATCAGCCACAGCCGCGTGGCCCGCAGCAATATCTGGGGCCTGACGAAGCTGGGGGCCGAGGTGACGCTGGTGGGTCCGCCGACGCAGTTGCCGGGTGGGCTGGCCGGCGAGCGGTGCAGACTCTCGCACGACCTGGACAGCGTGCTTCCGGAGATGGACGTGGTGAATCTGCTGCGCATTCAGCACGAGCGACAGGGAGCGAACAGTTTCCCAAGCATCCGCGAGTACAGCCGCCTGTTCGGGATGAACGCGGAGCGCCTGAGCCGGTGCAAGGACGACGTGCTGATCATGCACCCGGGGCCGATCAACCGCGGGGTGGAGATCACGAGCGACGTGGCCGACGGCCCGCACAGCGCGATTCTTCAGCAAGTGACCAACGGGGTGGCGATTCGCATGGCAGTGATGTACCTGGTGGCCGGGGTGAAGCCGGAAAAGGGGAACTAGGCGGATGGAGTCCATACTGATCAAAGGCGGCCGCGTGGTGGATCCGGCCAACGGCGTGGACACGGAATCGGACGTGCTGATCGAGGCGGGTCGGATCGCGCGGCTCGGCCGCGGTCTCGATGCGCCGAGCGGGAGCCGCACCATTGACGCGGCGGGCTGCGTGGTGGCCCCCGGGCTGATCGACATGCACGTGCACTTCCGTGAGCCGGGCAGCGAGCACGTGGAGACGATTCCGAGCGGGAGCCGCGCCGCCGTGGCCGGCGGGTTCACGACGGTCTGCGCGATGCCGAACACGGATCCTTGCGTGGACAACGAGGGGGCGGTGACGTTCGTCATCCGGCGGAGCAAGGCGGCGGCGCTGGCTCATGTGCTGCCGATCGGGGCGATCACGGTGGGCCGCCAGGGCGAGCAGATGGCCGAGATGGGCCAGATGGTCCGCGCCGGGGCGGTGGCGTTCAGCGACGACGGGTCGAGCGTGGCCGACAGCGGCCTGCTGCGCCGGTGCATGACCTACGGGAAGATATTCGGCAAGCCGTTCATCTCGCACGCGGAGGACAAGTCGCTGGCGGGGACAGGCGTGATGCACGCGGGAAAAGTGTCGGCGTGGCTGGGTTTGCCGGGGATTGCGGCGGCGGCCGAGGAAGTGATCGTGGAGCGTGACATCCGCCTGGCGTCGATGAGCGGCGCGAAGCTGCACATCGCCCACACGTCCACGGCGGGAAGCGTGGAGATCATCCGCCGCGCAAAGGCGGCGGGCGTCGCCGTGACGGCGGAGGTGACGCCGCACCACCTGGCCCTGACGGACGAATGCTGTCGCGGGTTCGATTCGAAGTTCAAGATGAGCCCGCCGCTGCGGACGGCGGCCGACATCGCGGCGCTGAAGCAGGGGCTGAAGGACGGGACAATCGACTGCATTGCCAGCGACCACGCGCCGCACGAGCAGGAAGAGAAGGAAGTGGAGTTCGCGTTCGCGCCGTTCGGGGTGATCGGTCTGGAATCGACCGTGCCGGTGGTGATCCGGGAGTTGATCGACACGGGCGTGCTGACGTGGCCGGAACTGATCGCGGCGATGTCGCTGAAGCCGGCGCGGGTGCTTGGCCTGGACCGCGGTACGCTCGCGGTCGGCGCGGTGGCGGACGTGACGGTGATCGATCCGGGTCTGGCGTGGACGATCGATGCGGCGCGGTTCGAGTCCAAGAGCCGCAACTGCCCGTTCGACGGGTGGCAGGTCCGTGGTCGCGCGGTGGCGACGATTGTGGCCGGCCAGGTGAAGTACCGGCTCGGGTGAGTTGATGTCGCGATGGCGACGGCAGGGGCGACTCGTGAGCCGCTCGTCATGGCCGATCCTCGACGGTGCTCGGAAACTACGTCAAGCGGCCATGGCACCTGACGTCTTCGTCGTTGGTCGTTCTTCATGGGCACGCGAGCGCGGCCACCCGATGTGTTTCTACAGTCCCATTCAGCCGCGTGGCTTCAAAGCAGCCATGGTACAACACTGCGAGGCCTTTTGACCGTGTCACGGGCATCCCGCCCGTGAGTCGCAGGGCCATCCTGGCCCTGCAAAACGCAGTTCGTCCACGGGCAAGATGCCCGTGGGACGCATGGGCAGGATGCCCATGCCACGATACGGCGTGTGGTACAAGAAGACGACGCCCGGGCCGAGGCTCGGGCGTCGTTTGTATTCTCAGGGACAGCGCGGCCGGAGGCGGCCGGGCGGCGTCGGCATCACTTCATGCCGAGGTCTACGCGAGGATGAAATGCCAGGGCCACGAGGTGGCCGTCGCCGTCGCGCGGGATTTCGAAGCGGATCACGCGGCAATCGGTTTCGATGGTTTCGAGGAAATAGGTGTTGGGCGTTTCGCGCGGGATGTTGAGCCGCGTGCGGACGAAATCGCCGACGTGCCACGGGACCTCGTCGTCGCGGACGCGGCACAGGACGCCGCCATCACAGATGTTCACAGTTCGTGCCTTGATTTCCTCGACCGCTTCGTCGCCGAACCAGATCGGCACGGACTTTCCGATGCGGTCGAACTGCCGCCGGTCGCTGACATTCGTTCCGGGCATACGGCGCTCCTTTGGGCCGTGGCCGGCCCCGCACGCACCAAGAGTTGTGTCGCCCCTCTCCCTTCGGCCC
>Ga0123329_1001648_pt1 | contig 20851 bp, 11 predicted proteins | sample BioC12SIPDNA_FD_89703 | JGI IMG/M metagenome (GOLD analysis project Ga0123329, IMG submission 89703) | Anaerobic biogas reactor microbial communites from Washington, USA - Biogas_R1_B C12 SIP DNA | ecosystem: Engineered > Bioreactor > Anaerobic > Unclassified | place: Washington, USA | collected...
CCACGTCGAGGTACATCCCCCGCATCAGAAGCGGCATGTCCGGAGCGGCTGCACGAATGCCGCGGATCACCGGCCGAAGAAACTCATAGTGCGACTGGACGAAGAATCGCAGATAGTCCGGCCAGATGGCCCCGAGGTTCAGTTCGCCTCCGTTGCCCGGCTTGGGCAAAGGCAACTCGCTCCACGCCGCCATCGCCTGGCCGTACCGCTGCGCCGCCTCTTCGAGCGAGAGTCCCAGTTCCTCCCGCACGAACCGCTGCCAGCCCTGCCGCCCAAGCTCCGATTCGTCGACGGCGAAACTCCCGTACCCGACGCTCAGCGGAGTGACGAACATCGCGGCCACCGTTGGATCATCCTTAAAGCGAGCGGCAAGCCGGCCCAACGCCTCCGCGAACCGGTCGCGAAACTCAGTGTTGAGATTCGACTGCTGACCCGCCCAACGCCATCGCCAGTGCGAGTTGAAGCTGAGTGGATCGAAGATGATCCGCTTGCGGTGCTTCGCAGCCAGCGCCACTTCGACGTCGCAGCGTGCGTAATCGATGATCTCACCGTTGGCGTCGGCCTCATCGAAAAACGGCACCTCGACGTGGATCGCGTTGAAACCGGCAAGCTCCGTGTCCTGCCAGAACGTCGGATCGTCCGGCGGCACACGGCCAAAGTGCAGCGGCGCGAAAATCGGACCGGGATACTCAAAGAAACCGGCTCGACCGATCTGCGGCAGTCCGTCAAGCAGCGCCGCCGGATCGGACGGCCACAGGTCCGCCACCCCAGCGGCAAGCTTCGCAAGGCACGCGATCGCCGCCGGCCCAAACGCCGGATTCTCCGGATGCAGAATCGAACGTCGATCGTCAGCCAGACCCGCAAAGAGCACGCGAGCGCCCTTGAACTCGCCGGCCTGGTGCTCGTACATCACCACCGGCCAGCCGATGAACCGATCGGCGATGCTGACCCAATTGGTCTGCTCGTAGCGGACCGCCATCAACGGCGTCAGTCGTACCCACGGCGGAACGTGAGGGTGATAGATCGAATTGTCAGCCGCCACGTACGCGCACTTGACGGCGGGCAAAGACGCGGGCGCAAACGGCCACCACCCACGCCCATCGCCGGTCAGCTCCAACGTCGGCTCCGAAAGTTCCAGCCAGTGCGAACTCAGCAGACTCGCGTCGAGAATGCGGTCCAATTCCGGCGACGCCCGATAGTCGCGGGCCGCCTGCCACGATGCGCCGTTTCGAACCATCGGCTGGGACAACGGCGCGGTTGCGCCGACGAGCCACAGAGCCCGGCCCTTGCGCAGGTGGTCCAGAACGGCGACCTCGTCGCCCGCTGCGAACTTCGGGCCAGCCAGAATCAGAATATCCGTCTCGCCGCCCTTCAGTTCGCCCGGCCCGATGCGCCGAACGCGGCAGCCAAGAGCAGCCAGTGCGTCGGCAAATCTCGTCGCTGGGCCGGGCGCGGGAACGCTGGGCAAAAACACATCGCTATCGAACACCGCCACGCCGACATCCGGCCCCGTCCAACTCGTCGTCGGCAGGTCCGCCAACGCCGCCGCCTGCGGCAGACCGCTCTTGCCGATAATCTCGACGTTGTCGATCTCCAAAAGCCACGGCCCGTCGTCTTCGGTCAGCGTGTCCATCGCAAGCCACAATGACGCGATCTTCGTCAAATCCAGTTTCGGCAGGTTGCCCGGATTCGCCACGGCGAAGAAATGTTCAGGCGTCAGCTCGATCCGCGTCCAACTCCCATCCGCCGCCAACTCCGGCTTGCACCACCAGCGCGAACCGTCGGAGCAGTGAACGTCAACCAGCATGTTCTTCAAGCCGGCCCCATTGCGGGCCGACAGGCCCACCGCGCTCGCCTCCGTCAATCCAACGCGGCTCAGCCCGCCGATGCTCACACCGCACCAGCCCTCCGCCACGTCCCGCGTCAATCGCAAACCATAGCCGCTCTCCCAGCCGGGACTGGCCACCGACTGGTGATACCGCGAAAGCAACTCGCCATGACCAACCACGTTCCACCCAGCCGACGACCCGTCCTCAAAGTCGTCGATCCCGACGGCCAAAGTCGAGCTCAGGCAGATGAGCGTAGCGACACATGTTGCGGCGAAACGATTCAAAGGGCCTCTTGAAGAAATCACTCCGCAGGTCCTCCCGGGAAGCCGGCCTGGCCGCGAAAATACCAGACGACGTGCAGGTCATGATACATACTGTGGGCGCCGTCGGAATGGTTTGAAAAACTGCCGTCGCCCCAGGTGGGGTACGCCGCGTCCCAGAGAAGCTGGTGCGCGCCATATCCGGAATAGTTGCCCGCCTCGTCCTCGACGGCGAACGTTATCCGCCCGTCGCTGTTTATCAGGTAGGTCCACAGATGTGGATAGTGAGCCGGTATAATCCGCTGGTTGGCGGGACAGTAGAATATGCGAAGGTCGTTGACATACTCAGGATAGACAATGGGAATTACGACGTTCGCGTCCCACGGATAGTACCACCAGTTGGTGTTAAGCCGCCAGGGAAGTCTCGGAAACCGGTCATGGTTCTCCTGCTGGGCGTACGCAACAAACGCCATGCCCTGCTGACGCATCTGATTGGCGCAGGTCAGCCGAATGCTCGCCTGGCGAACCTGGTTCAGCGCCGGCAGCAGGATCGCCACCAGCACGGAAATGATCGCGACCACCACCAGCAGCTCGATCAACGTGAACGATTTCGGATTTCCAATTCCGGATTTCGAGTTTGGGGAAACCGTACGTCCGTTCATATTCGTCCTCTTCTTCAATCAGCAATCAACAATCGGCAATCAGCAATTCCTTCACCGCTTTGCGAACTCCACCACAACCAGCGCCACCGCGTACCGCTCCAGATCGACCGCCGGCAGCGCCAGATCGTCGCCGTCGATCGTGATCGTTGTCCTGCTAAGCGGCTTCAGATCGCCCGACGCATCCGCGGTCCCCGCGTCTTCGACGTAAATCGTCACCTGGCATTCGCCCTTACGGCCCGGGTTCTTCAGAACAATCTGCTGCCGGATCGGACCAGCCGACTCGCGCAGCTCGTAGCGGCTCGCCATCACGGCGATCCGATCCTCATCCCGCCCAGCCAGCATCACCATGCCCGACGGCATGTCGCAGACCGACAGACGCTGGCTCGGCAGGCTCGCGAACATCTTCACCACCCGCCCCGCCGGCCGCAGCCCGAACTGCCCGTCCAACATCGCCCGGCCCATCCCCTTATAGTCCTCAAGCCGGAAGAAACCCGCCCCGAGCACCGGACTCTCCTGCAGCCAGAAGTACGCGCTGCCGACAAACGCCGCCTGTTGGACGGGCGTGCCGATGGGGTGCTCAGCGTTCAGGTTCCACTCGGTCAGGAAAATCGGCGGCGTCTTCTCGAAATAGCTCCGATACAACGCCTCGATCTGCCGCGAGAGATGATAGTACAGGTCCGGACGCTCCGGCCCGTCGCCCGGCCACCACTCAGCGTACCAGTGGACCGTCACCAGGTCGATCGGCACGCCGTTTTGTTTGCCGAACTCGAAGAACGCCTTGAATTCCTCGGGATAGTCCATGTTGTCGCCGAACCCGCCCACCAGCGCCGTCGGGTCGGCCTCCTTGATCGCCCGCGCCGTCACCTCGTAAAGCCGCCAGAAACGCTCCCTGCCCTGATGCCAAGCCGAAAAGAAATACCCGCCCGACGGCTCGTTCCAGACTTCCCAATACTTGATGCCATACTTCCGCTCGTGGTTGACGTGCCGGACGATCTCGGCCACGTACTCCGCCCACTTCTGATAGTCCGCCGGCTCCGCGTAGTACCACTCGCCCGACGACTCGCGGCTCAGCCACTTGGGCGTGTACATGATGTCGGCAATGATCTCCGCTCCGGTCGACTGGATGTTCTCGATCTCACGATCCAGACGCGTCCAGTCGTACCGCCCGGTGTTCGGATCGTACAAATCGTACGCCCCGGTGACGCCCTCGAGCCGGACGAAGCGGATTCCAACGTCCCTGGCCGCCGCCACCGCCTCCGGTTTCTGATAGCTCAGCGCGTTGCCGCCCAGCGACGCCCCGGCCAGCATCGGCTTGATACAGCCGATCGGCTGATCGCAGAACACGCGGGTCTGATGCGTCGCGGGTTGAGTCTCCGCCGACGCGCCCGTCGACAGCAGCAACAGAAGCGAAAAGAGCGTTACGTTCATGTGCGATGTTCCGGGTGATTCAAATTCCACTGACCCAACGTTTGAGCCAGACGTTCATCGGCACGTCCGCGGGCCGGGCCTGCACCAGCTCAGCGTACGTGTAGTACTGCGCGTGGCCGTCGGCGTGGACCGCGTTCAGCCCGTCGTTGTGCCGGAACAGCCAGGTCTCGCGATACAACGAGGGATAGAAACCGTAGTTCTCGCACCACGGCTGGCCGGGCAGACGCGCCGATCCGTTGCGGTCGCCGTCGAGCCAGAGCCACGTCTCCGACGGCCGAACGATATGGTCCAGCACGCCCTTGACGTTCGTCTCCGGCGCATCGCCCCACCACACCGAGATGTGCCAGTTCGGATCCGGATGCGCGCTCGCCGGTGTCACCACGCCCGAGTTGACGTTGTACGACCCGCTGCCCTGCGTCTCGCCCGACGAGGGACAGCGAAAGACGTGGATGTACCGCCCGTCGCCGTCCCGATTCCAATGCAGCGGCTCGCCGAGATCGTTCCTCCACCCCACCGCCGCCGTCAGTTGGTCTCTCGCCCACGACGATACGTCGCCCCAAAACGAATCCGCCAGCGAAACGCTGAACGTCCCGTTGAACTGATCGCCGTACATCGCCACCGCCACGCCAAGCTGCTTGACGTTATTCGCGCACTGCACCCGACGCGCCACCTCGCGGGCGCTGGCCAGAGCCGGCAGCAAAATCGCCACCAGAACGGCGATGATCGCCACCACCACCAACAGCTCGATGAGCGTGAACGATTTCGAATGTCGGATTTCGAATTTCGACTTTGCGGACAGGACTGTTTGGCCGCCGATGCTCATGTTCTTCCTCAAATCATAAATCATAAATCATAAATCAAAAATCAGAAATCGCCCTTCCTCGTGGCCACCGAAGCCCGCTCAATGAACCGCGGATGCAGTTGGACCTGAGTTGGCCTCGAATGCGGGTTCGTCAGCCGGTCCAGGAGTATCTCCGCTGCGACCTTGCCCATCTCGAACCAGTTCTGAACCACGGTGGTCATCGCGACCCGCGGCGACTTCGCCACGTCCAGGTTGTCGTTGCTGACCACCGAGACGTCGTCCGGCACCCGCAGGCCTCTGCTCCAAAGCCGTTCGATCGCCGCCACCGCCAGGTCCTCATTGCTGAAGAGAACGGCGGTCGGCGGCGTCGGGTCGTCGATCAGCCTGTCGATCACGCCGTCGATCTCGCCGCGGGCCTCCTCGCGAACCCCCTTGAGCTTGAACACCGAATTGGTGTGGATCGGGCAGTCGCAGGTCACCATGCCCCGCAAAAAACCGGTCAACCGCTCCTCAAGACTGGTCCGGTTGACCCGCCGCGTGACGTACGCAATCTGCCGGTGCCCAGCCTCCACCAGGTGCCTGACCACGATCAGCGAACCTTCGACGTTGTCGGTCACCACGCAGTCGCCCTCGAAACCCGACGGCACAGCGTCCAGCAAGACGAACGGATAGCCCTCGTCGCTCAGCCGGGCCAACTGGGCGTCGACCGCCTCCGATGGGTCGTACCAGATCGCAAATCCCGCATGGTACCCATCCGAATCGCCCTGCAGGCGCTTGACCATCTCATCCGCATCGTGAAAAAAGTCCACCCCCACGTGATAGCTGCGCTCCGCCAACACCTCGTGCATCCCCTCCAGAACGCCCGGCCGCATCACCACGTCCTCGCTGAACGGCATGGGCGAGATGTACTTGATCAGCCGCCGCTGAGCCGCACGCCCCGAATCACGCTCCGTCACGAACGTCCCCTGACCCCGACGACGGACCAGCAGCCCCTCAGCCGCCAGATTCGCCAACCCCTTGCTGATGGTCAGACGATTCAGCGAGAACTCCTTCTCCAACTCCCGCTCCGACGGGATCTTACAGCCGGGACGCCACTCGCCGCTGCGAATCCGACGGCGAATCGTCTCCTGCACGTGCTGATAGCCGCTGCGAACTGGAGCTGCCGGTTGAGCCGATGCCATGTGACGCTCCTGACTGACCAAAGTGGATTATCCAATTGGGTAGTGTAACGGAATCCGGCATTCTCTGCAAGAGGAATTCCAGCGGCCTACGGGTCGGGTATTGACAGTCACCGAGCGTCTTGGTATATTCAAAGATACAAATATACCCAGCTATGCTTAATGAACGCGGATCGCCGAAAGGTTCATGATGCCCAAGCCCTTGTACGAACAGGTGGCGGAAGACTTGCGGGAGAAACTCAGCCGCCGGGTCATCGCGCCCGGTCAGCGAATCGCTTCCGAACAGGAACTCTGCCGCGAGTATCAGGTCAGCAGCATCACCGTCAAACGCGCCATGCGCGAACTGAGCAGCCGCGGCCTCGTCGTGCGCCGGCCGCGACTGGGAACCTTCGCCGCCCAAACCGGTTCCGGCGAGCCGGTCAGCCGAGGCGCGCGCAAGCTCAAGTCGCTGGTGTTCATCGGCCGGCTCCTGAACGACGAACTCGAAAGCGACGTAGTTCACGGGCTTTCGCAGGCGGCCGGTGAGGCCTGTGTTCGGGTGGTGGTCACCAGTTCGCTCAACGATCCAGCCAGGGAGGCTGAGCTTCTGGGCGAACTGGCGGAGATGGGCGCGGATGGGGCGGTGATCCTGCCGCTGGGCGGCACGGCGAACGTCGAGGAGTATTTCCGGCTCAAGCTCGAAGGGCGGCTGCCCTTCGTGTTCCTGGACCTCTACTACGAAGGCCTGGAGGCGCCGCACGTCACCAGCGACAACGTCGCGGCCGGCTATGCGCTGACCTCGATGCTGTGCAAACGCGGCCATCGACGGATTGCATTCGTCGGCGAGGACTTCTCCGTGATCTCGGTCCGTCAGCGCTACGAGGGTTACGCCCGGGCACTCTATGAGCGAGGCATCGGGGCCAATCCGGCCCTGGTGCAACTGGTGAGCCACTACACCGAACGCGAAGGCGAACCGCGGAACCTGGAGCCGGAACGCCACGCGTACCGGCAGTTGCTGACCGCGGCGTATCGTCCGACCGCGGTGGTGGGAGCGAGCAACGGCCACGCCCGGACGGTGATCGAGGTGGCGCACGAGGTGGGCCTGGACGTGCCGCGGGACGTGTCGGTGGTGGGCATGGGCGGGCTTCGATCGGCGGGCGGATGCCAGCCGCGGCTGACGTTCATGCGACAGGACTTCGAGGCGATGGGCAAGGGGGCGTTTGCCGCGCTCAAGCGCCTGGTGGAAGAAGGCGTGGTGGAGCATCGGGAGGCGGCGTCGGTGTTGATGGAAGGCGAAACCGTAGCGGAAAGGGAAACGCGGAATGCGGAATAACGCGGGTCTTCTGAGTTGGCCGATGGTAGTCGGCGTGACGGTGGTGTTGAGTTGGGCCGGACACGTCCATGCCGACAGCACGCGCGAAGAAGGGGCGGATCGCGCGGAGGTGTCGGTGGGGCGGACGACGCGGCCGTGGGTCTCAAGGATGGGGCACAACATCGAGTACATCAGATTTGGGGAGGGGCTCTGGGATGACCAGAAGAAAAGCGTGCTGGCGGGTGTGGATGAGCTTCTGCGGCCGCTGAAGATCGAGAGCCTGCGATACCCCGGTGGAAACCTGGTGCAGTATCACCACTGGGCGGAGGGGATCGGCCCGGTCGAAGGAAGGGGAACGGGCTATGCCGACTGGGCGGGACATCCGCAGGTGTGGTCGATGGAATTCGGCACCGATGAGTTCTTCCGGTTCGCCGAGGGGATCGGCGCAGCCGAGGCGATGATCACGGTGAACATGCCGACCAGCGATGAGCTGGAGCCGTGGATGGGAACGGCGCAGGAGGCGGCGGCGTGGGTGGCCTACTGCAACGCCGCGGTGGACCAGGAAACGCCGATCGGCACCGATGCCCGTGGCCGTGACTGGGGCACCGCCGGCGATTGGGCGAAGCGCCGCGTCGCGAACGGTCGCGAAAGGCCTTACGGCGTGAAGGACTGGGAGCTGGGCAACGAGATTTTCGTCACCATCAAGGATCCAGCGTGGTACGCCGCCAGGTGCCGTGAGTTCGCCCGGGCGATGAAGGCGGTGGACCCGACGATCCGGATCGGCGTGGTCGGCAACGACCTGGATTTCCACATGACGGAAAGCCCGTGGAACCGGGCGCTGCTGGAGGGGACGAAGGGGGACGTGGATTTCCTGATCGCCCACTTCTACCTGCCGGGGATCAATCCCGACGGCGGCGGGGACGTCACGACAAGGGACGTCACGCGGATCACGCTGGCCAGCCCGGATCGTTTCCGGCGGAGGCTGGCGGACATTCAGACGACCATTCGCAAGGTGACCGGCGACCGGAGCAAAGTGGGTATCGCGATCACGGAGATGGCGTGCAATCTGGGGTGCATGAGTCAGGACCCGAAGGTATTGGCGCACATTCGCTCGCAGCAATCAGCGGTGTTTCTCGCCGATACGCTGCTGGCGTTGGAGGAGGGGCGGGTGGCGGTGAGCAACTACTGGACGCTTCGCGGCTGGGAGTGGTCGGTGCTGGAGCTTTACGACGGGAAGATCGTGCCGCAGGGGGCTTACGTGGCGTATCGGCTGTTCGCGGACTACAAGCAGGATCGCGTGTGCGAGACGGCGGTCCGGTGCGGGCAGTTGATCCTGAACGACTCGCGGCGGGAGGAATTCAAGCGGCCGGCGCATCCGTCGCTGACCGCCGGTGCGACGGTGGACGCCGCGGGCAAGCGGATCGCGGTGCTGCTGGTCAACCGCGCGCTCGATGGGCCGACGGCGGTGACGATCAAGCTGGCCGACGAGGCATTTGCGGGCGGATCATGCCGGCTCTCGCTGATGAGCGGGCCGCCCGACGCGATCAACGACGCTGAGCATCCGCAGGCGATCCGGATCACCGACGGAACGATCGAGATGACCGGGCCGGGAACCGCGCGGTGCACGCTGCCGCCATGCAGCATCGGCCTGGCTGAGTTCAGGATACCGTAAGGGAATTGTTGATTGCTGATTGTTGATTTGAGGAAAGCACGAACATGAACGGGTTGGCTGCTCCTTCAAATTCGAGATCGTTTACGCTGATCGAACTGCTGGTGGTCGTCGCGATCATCGCGGTGCTGGTGGCCATCCTGCTGCCGGCACTGACCGCGGCGCGGGAGGCGGCCAAGACGGTGGCCTGCGCGGCCCAGGAAAAGCAGCTTGTCATGGCGATTCTGTCCGACGCGGAGGAGAACGCCGGCTGGCTGCCGCGGTCGCGGTGGCACGGGGCCTACTGGTATCAGCCGGCGGCGGGAACGCATCTGGCGACGGTGGTCGCGGACTCGAAGATGCTCATCTGCCCCGGCGACAACAGCATCAACCTAGGCCAAGCCATCGGGATTCACAACATGAGTTACGGCGTGAACGAGAGCGGACCGTGTCCGTTTCCCGAGTGGCAGAAGCATCGGCTGCCGGAAATTGAGTGGCCGGGTACGACGGTGCTGATGACGGACTCGCAGTGGTGGGTGGCGGGGGCGTGGCGGCACGTGGTGTCGGGTCTGCTGGGCGGGTGGGACGCCCGGTATTGGCCGGCGGACCGGCACCAGGGTGGAGCGAACGTGAGCTTCTGCGACGGCCATCTGGAACTGATGAAGTGGAACGACCTGGTTCCGGCGGAGAACTTCGACAGACGATATGATCTCTGGTTTCTGCGTCCAACTGATACGCCGCCGGAAGAAATTCCCTGGTAATGGTGGAGAAATTTTCGATGCTGATTTTCGCGGTTGCGGTATGCGCGTTGGCGGGGGGTGGAATGGTGGCGGACGGACAGCCGGTGGCTGTCTACAACGGTTCGTTTGAGGTCGCTCACGCAGCCGACGCCGGCGCGCCGGACGGTTGGCAGCGACTGGCGGGCGGCCCGGTGCGGGCCGATGCGGCGTCGGCGCATGACGGCAAACGATCGCTGATGCTCAGCTCGACCGGCGAGCGGCAGGAGGTGATGACCGCGACGACGTTTGCGTTCGAGCCGGGCATGAAGCTGGAGCTGGCAGTCTGGAGCGAAGCGGAGGCGGTGGCCAAGCCGGCGCGGGTGGTGGTCTACTGGTTCGACCAGTCGGTGCGGCATGTCGGATCGCAGGTCTGCGAGCTGCCGATCCAAGCTCAAGGATGGACGCAGACCCGCTGCGCGTTGACGCCGCCGGGCGGAGCGGCGCGGCTGGGGTTCCATTGCGAACTGCTCGGTGCGGGGACGGTTCGAATCGACGAGCTTCGCGTGCTTCAGACGAGCGGGACGAGCGAACGGGAGACGCCGATGGCCAGGGTTCAGACGCCGGCAGCGCAGGCGGCGACCAAAGCGGTGTATGTGCCGGTGGACCTTTTGAAGGCGGCGACCCGCAGTTTCACCGACCAGCACGACGGCGACGGCGCGGGCGGCTGGACCGACCAGGGCGACAATGATCTGCGGCGCTTTCCGCGCGGGCGACAGGAGTTTCTGGGCGTGCCATTCGAGATCCTGGACGACCAGTACGGCGCCAAAAGCGTGGTGATGCTGGGCGATCGCCGCGGGTTCGGCAACGAGGCGCGGATCGAAAACGTGCCGCAGCGGTTCGACGTGCTGCACGTGCTGCACGCGGCGGCGTGGCTGAACGACGGGCAGGTGGGAAGCTACGTTCTGGAATACGCGGACGGCGGCGAGGCGGCGTTCGACGTGATTGCCAGCCGTCACGTAGCGGACTGGTGGCATCCGGTGGACCTGCCGGAGGCGAAGGTGGCGTGGTACGGCGGCAACGCGATCCGCGACCTGGTCGGCGTGTGGCTGCTGAGCTGGCCGAACCCGCATCCGGAAAAGGAAGTGCGGGCGATCGTGCTGCGGAGCACGGGCGTGGTGCTGGGCATTTGCGGGATCACCACGCAGCGGGGCGGTCCGATGCCGGGCGCGGAGGGTTCGAGTCTGCAGGCGGCGATCTCGCCGGACGGCGTGGTGGTGCGGCGAGGCGAACCGCTGACCGCGGCGGCTACGATCAACCACGGCGATCAGGCGGCGCGGCAGGTCCGATGCCGCGTGGCCCTGTATCGCGGCAGCCGCAGCCAGAAGCCGCTGCACGCGCTGGAGCGGGAGCTTTCGATCGAGCCGGGTCAGGTCGGGCGAATTGAGTATCGCATCGAGGCCCTCGACGTTGAGCCGGGTAGCTATCGGCTGGTATGCGAGGCGGCCAGCGGTCAGGAGCGGGCCGAGGTTTCGACGCCGGTCGGCGTGATGCCGGCGGAGTTTGAAGGGGCGAAGGTCAGTGCGACCGACTCGTGGGGTTATGGGATGATGTACGTGGGCGAGCCGGACGAGGCGGCGTTTCGCCGGATTCGCGAGGGCGGGTTCGACTGGGTGGCTTTGGACATCCAATGGGCGGCGATCGAGCCCAGCCCCGGGGTTTACGACTGGTCGCTGGTGGATCGGTTCATCGAGCGGGCCAAGCGGGCGGGGCTGAAGGTCGAGATCAAGACGCTGCTGTTTCTGGGCGTTCCGTGGCTGACCGAGGACATCACCGACGGCAGGAATCCTTCGAACTTCAGCGACGAGTTCGTCGCGCGGTATACGCTGTTGTGGCAGAACCTGGTGCAGCGGTACCAGGACGAGCCGACGGTGTTCGCGTGGTGTCCGACGATCTGCCACCAGGACAACCCGGTCGGGTTCATCGAGAGCGATCGGACGCCGGCTTTGCATCGGGCGTGGCGGGACTACCTGTTTACCCGCGGCTGGACGCTGGAGGCGGTGTCGCAGCGGTTGGGCCGTCAGGTCGGTGACTGGAGCGAAATCGAGGCGCCGGACGTGGCGTACGTGGGCGAGCATGGCGTGGACGACTACTTTCTTGCCTTCATGAAGATGCGCAAGGAGCGGGCGGTTGAGGTTTACAGCCAACTGTGCCGGACAATCCGGCGGTTCGACGCGACGCGGCCGATCTTTCTGAAGATGGGGATGCCCTGGCCGCTGGACGTCTGGGACTCACCGAGCGGCCTGTGGCCCGCCGGTTGGCTGCGGATGTGCCGGACATACGACGCGGTACTGATGCACAGCAATTTCGAGGATTCGGTGATGGCGGCGATTCTGCCGTCGATGGCGGAGGGGTATGGGGTGCGGATGATGGTGGAGGAGGGCAAGGTTCCGCCGAACGCCCCGTGCACGGTTGGTGCGGTGGGGCAGGCGGGCTGGTACGGGGCGATGGGGATGGAGTTTTGTTTCTGGCCCACGGGCCAGGACCTGTCGGACTGGTCTCGGCTCAAGCCAACGGCGCAGCGGATGCAGGCGTTTTCTCGCTCGTACGACAACCTGTGGGTGACGTTCTTTGACGACGCGCTGTTCGCCCACGAGAAGAACTGGGAACGGATTCGGCGTTACTACATCAAAGGGTATGACCTGCTGACCAAGCTGGGTTTGCAGTATCGCGTGGTGGGAAGTGACAGGCTGGCTGCGATGCCGAGGGATGGGGTTCTGCTGGAGGCGAACTGCGTTCGGCTGGACGATGTGACGCGGGAGCGGCTGGATCGGTTCGTTCGGGGCGGCGGGACGCTGGTGGGGCAGTTCATGACGGACAGCGAAGCGGATTTCAAGCTCTACAACGATTGGGGGGTTGCGATGGTCCGGCATGCGGCGGGCCAGGTCGTGCTGGAAGGCGGGTTGTCGTTTCCGGCTGCGGATGGGTTTGTGCCGACGGGCAAGGACTTGCGGGTGTTGATGCGGTGGGAGGACGGTCGGCCGGCGGCGGTGGAGAAGAAGGTTGGCGAAGGCCGGCTGATCGTGTTCGGCTGCGGGTTTGAGAATGATGTGGCGGCTTCGGCGGCGGTGTTGCGGCGGCTGTTGGAGGCGGTGGGGGTCCGACCGCGGGTGCGGGTCGAGCCGTACGGGTCGGTGCAGGTTTCGGTGAAACGGCGCGATGGGACGCTGCAGATCGGGTTGATCAACCGCGACCCGATGGCGAAGGACGTGACGGTTGAGTTGGCGGGTGTTTCGCCGCGGGAGCATCGGGCTTACGATTGGCTGGATGGGGTGGACGTGCCGCTGAAAGACAGCGGCGGGCAGGCCGCGATCACGATGCGGGTCGAGCCGTCTGAGATCAGGTTGATTGAGGTGGATGCGAAGTAGGCGTCGCGCGCGGCAGAACGTCCTTGTACGTTTTGTACAATTTGCGCGGCCCGGTGATGTTGCCGGCGTGGCAGGCATGCTTACGGTGGGGCGGCCGACGCGGGTTTTGTACAAATTGTAAGATTTGCCTGAGCTTCCGATCCCGTCGATGGATGGCTCTCCGTACGCTGTGTTTTGGATCGCCATGACGGATGGCGGGGCGTACGTTTTGTACAATTTGCGCGGCCCGTCGATGCCGCCGGTGTGATGCAGATGATTGCGGCAGGCGGGTTTTGTACAAATTGTGCGATTTGTCCGGTCCCTTCGTTGTCGTCGGCGTGGGCGGCGCCGGTGGGCTGATGGGGTAGGTATTGAGTTGTCAAACGTCGCGCGAGGCGACGCGCGGCGGGGAGGCGGAGGTTCCCCGCACCATAAAGATAGCACATGAATTCGGTGGGTGAAAAAGCGGGTTTTTGGGGCGGTGGGAGGAACGGGTAGGAATCTCTGGAGAGATTTCTGAGAAAAGAGCGGCACGGAGCACGCGGAACACGCGGAGGGGGAGCGAATGAAAAATGAAAATAGAAAATACCAAAGTGCAAAATGGGGGATTGGCGGCTGGTGGCTGGTTGGAGGAGGGAACAAGAAATGGTGCGTCGGGACGACGCATCCTACGGTTCTTTGGGGTCGAAGGCCCCGCTCCCTCACGGTCGCGGCTCTCTTTGGGGACGGCGACTATTTCAGGATGCGTTTGAGCCAGGGGACGGCGAGGGTTTCCTTGAAGCAGTGGTTGGGGACGTCGACGTTGGCGTATTGGAGGTAGGTTTCGTCGTCGATGCCGGTTGGGATGGGCTGGCGGTCGAAGGGGCGTTTGGCGGGGGTGTCGAATTTGGGGTAGTAGGCGACCTTGAGGGCGGCGGGCGCGCCGGCGATGCGGTAGGCTTTTTTGACGAGGGCGATTTCGTCGGTGCGACCGCCCTCGGTGATGATCATGGGCTTTGGAGCGAGGGCGGCCATGAGGTCAAGGTAGTCGAACCATTCGATCAGGCCGGGCACGAACTGCCAGGACGGGCGGCGGACGAGCATGGTGGCGAGTTGGCGGGTTCGCCAGTTGCCGGCGAAGTCGTTCCAGACGACGGCGCGGACGGCGGGTTCGAGCAGGCCCAGGAGCAGGGCGGGTTTGGCGCCGAGGGAGTGGCCGCTGACGGCGAGGCGTTTGGAGTCGATGAAGGGCAGGGTCCGCATCCAGTGGACGACGCGGAGCTTGTGGAAGGTGCTGAGGCTTTCGAAGCATCGGCCGAGCCAGATGAGGAACCAGACGACGTCATCGTGGTTGGGGTCTTCGACGCCGAGGTCGTTTTCGCACATGGCGGGATGATCGACGGCGACGGCGACCATGCCGGCGCGGGCGTAGTGGAGGGCCATGCGGTTCCGCTGGGGATTGCGGTTGAAGAAGGAGACGCCGTCGAGTTCAGGTTCGCCGGCGAGGCTTTCCTTGCTGTTGCTCGAACCGGGAATGCAGAGGACGGCTGGGGCTTTGTTCTTTTTTGAGGCGCTGTGGGGAACGAGCATCAGGATCGGCGTGACGACGCCGTCTTCGGGAAAGAGTTCCCAGCGTTCGAGGCGGTAACCGTCGCGCGGCTGGGAGAAGATCATTCGGGGCTTGGGTTGAGTCGCGGTTTTGGGAAAGTGCATCAGTTCACGGAGTTTGGCGCGGACCTTGGTTTTCCAGCGGGCGAACTGGGCGGGCGCGACGGTTGGGTTGAAGGCGAGTTTGGGCTCGTTGTGTTTGAGCAGGTGGTAGACGGAGGCGAGGGTGTTGGCGTGGCGGCCGTCGGGCCGTTGGCTGGTGAAGGCTTGGAGTCTTTCGAGGGGGCTTTGAGGCATGATTCAGCCTTTCGCGAGATTGGCCAGGAGACCGGCGGCTTCGGGCGCGCCGAGCATGGTCAGGGCGTAGGTTTTGCCGTGGCCTTTCTTGAGATTGCGTTCGGAGATGAGCTGCTGGAAGCGAGCGTGCCAGGCCTTTCTGAGGATTCGCAGGTGTTCAACGTCGCCGGTGAGGCGCACGCTGTTGACCAGGGCCATGACGGTCACGCCGATCTGGCCGAAGGGTTTGGTGGCGGGGCAGGAGGTGTATCGCCAGTCGCTTCGGTGGTCCAGCCAGGTGTCGTTGTTGATGTGCGTGACGGCGCGGCGGATGGCTTCGGGGATTCGGCGGTCGCCGGCCAGGTCGTGGTATCGGGCCAGGCCGTTGACGCGGACGGAGGTGAGGAATCCGGCTTCGCCGACGTGCTTGCGGGTGCGGCAGAAGCAATGGCCCCAGGGCAGTTCGTAGAGCCAACCGCCGCAGTTGGGGTCCTGCTCGGCGAGGGCGCCGTCGGCGAGTTTTCGCAGGGCCCGGAGGTAGCGGCGGTCGGGTCGAAGCTCGTAGGCGGCGGCGAGGGCGGTCATGGGCCAGCCGGTGGTCCGGCCGCTGTGGGCGTGTCCGGCGAAGGCGTACTGGCCGTCATCGACCAGTTTGAGGAGGCTGGCGGCCACGAGTTCGACGGTGTCTCTGAGCCACGGGTCGCCGGTCAGGAAGTGGTGTTGGACCATGCCCTCGGTCCAGAGGTGGCCGAGGTTGTAGGGGTCGAGGCAGAGGTATGGGTTCTTGCTGCGGCCGACGCCGAGCGAGACGAAGAGTCGGCGGATGCGTTGGATCGGATCGAAGCCGCCGACGTGGCCGACGCAATGCTCGTGGACCATGCCCGGTCGGGGTGGAAAGCCCTTGCACGGCCACTGGTGGAAATACTCCTTCAGGTCGTCGTTGAGGCAGTGGACGATATCGACTTCGCTCATGTGGCGCGCGGCGGCGTCGGCGGCGTGGAAGTATTTCGGATCGCCGGTGCGGGCGAACTGGACGAGCATGTGCCTGGGCGTGTCGTACTCGTGGTTGCCCCAGTTGCAGCCGCGTTCGCCCCACCAGTCGCCCCAGTTCATCGCGCCGTAGTCGCGGTTGATTTCGATGCTGCGCCGGTAGAGTTCGAAGATCCGGTCGGCCCATCGGTCGTAGTCGCGCATGGCGGCGCCGACGGGGGCGATCGGTCCCCAGACGCCGGTGGCGATCGCTTCAGCGGGATCGGCGGCGGGCACGAGCGGCGCATTGGCAGCGGCGGCCAGCGTCTGTCCGTCGCCGGCGAGGTCGAGCCACAGATCCCATCGGCGGGCCTGGCCGGTGCGGAGGCGGTAGGATGAACCCTTGAAGAGGTACTGGTGTTTGTACCACGGCTGCATGTGGTCGAACGTGCCGGCGCGGAATCGCGGCAGCAGGCCGATGCTGACCGAATCGCGGTCGAGTTCGATGCTCTTGGGCCATTGCTGCCAGAAGTCTCGGAGGGCGACGGCGGCGGTGTTTCCGGCGTTGTCTTCGAGCCGGGCCCATCCGGCGGCGCGTCGGCCTTTGCCTTTGGTTCCTTCGACGGTGAATTGTTGGTCGTCGATCTGGAAGAGGCGTCTTGGCGGGTCGTTGGGCGTCCATGGACCGGCGCCGTCGATCTTGGCGGTTTTCAGGCCGCTGAGCGGGCGCAGTTCGATCGCCAGTTCGCGGATCGGCTGAATGACGCCGTGGTCCGAATCGATGATGATCATCGGTTCCAGGCGAATGCGCTGTAAACCGGCGAAGACGGAGACGCGCAGGCGGAAGGAGAAGGCGCGTTCGCCATCGGCGTCGCGAAAATCGCCGCGCAGTTGCATGGTTCCGCGGAGGGGGCCGCGGGTCTCGATGGATGCGGCGTCGGTGCGGGCCTGATAGCGCCGGCCTTTGCCGTCGCTCAGGGTCATTCGCACTTCGAATTGCCGGTTGACGGCGAGCAGGACCTGGTCGTCGGTCTCCACGCGGACGCGATCGGTGGCCAGCCGCACCGGCGGTTTGGTCGAGGCGCGGACGGGATCATCGGGTGGAATTGGTTTGGTTGATTTGGACCAGGTCAGGCGGTACGTGGCGGATTTGCCGGCGGGCGGGTCGGCTGAGAAATCCAGGAGCACCCACTTGGCGCTGGCGTCGGGCCATCGGACCAGGACGGCGGTTTGCAGCGGCACTGGCCGTCCGCGGGCGTCGGTGAGGGTGAAACGGGCGCCGCGAGGGGCGGTTCCTTCGGCGAGTGGCACGCCGCCGGTGACCGGTCGGGGCGACCTGAGGCCGGTCAGGTCGCGGACCGTCAAGGTCGAAGCGTTCATGTCCAGGCTCCATCTGATTTCGCGGCCGAGAGTGGCCGTGAAAGGTTCACAGTCTAGTGCTTTGGTGGGTGAGAGTCAAGACAATTGACGTTTAAATCGGTTAGATCGTGTGATTGGTGCATTGGCGGAAGGGCGGCTCGCCGGCGGTCGCGGCTCTTTATGGGAGTGGGTTGACGTTTGGGGTGGGAAGGGGCCATAATCCCGCGAGGCTGGACGGTGTTGGAGAATTCCCTACGGGATGAGGTGAGGTATGGCTTGGCAGGACAGTGCGGGTTTTTCGAGTGATCGGGTTTGGTCGAACGAGGCGGCTTGCGAGTGGGCGGAGGGGTATCCGATCGGCAACGGGCGGCTTGGCGTGATGGTGCTGGGCGGCGTGCGGTGCGATCGGCATGCGCTGAATCACGACCGGCTGTGGCGGCGGTACTGGCGGTACGGCGATCGGAACACCGGGGCGGATATGGCGGCGTACCGACGGCTCTGCCTGGAGAAGCGGTGGGATGAGGCGTATCGGCTGATGAAGGATCGGATCGCGATCAGCGGCGAGGCGATCTACGTCAATCCGTTCGTGCCGCTGGGCGACTTGTACATCCGTCCGCACCATCGGACGGAGGACCGGGTCGAGGACTATCGGCGGGTGCTGGATCTGGACCGGGCGGTGGTCGAGGTGAGCTATCGGTTGGGGGCGGTGCGGCACGTGCGTGAGAGTTTCGTGTCGTGGCCGGCCGGCGTGGCGGTCACGCGGCTGCGGGCGGACCGTGCGGCGCGGACGGCGGGAACGGTGTGGCTGACGCGGATGGTGGACGGGGAGTGCGAGGTCGTCGCCGATGCCGGGTTGGACGAGTTGGTGCTTCTCGGGCGGTTCGAGGAGGGGTTGAGTTTCGCGGCGGTGGTGCGGTTGGTTCATCGCGGCGGGCGGTTGACCGGCGGCGTGCGTCATTACGAGCAGGCGTTTGTTCCGCGGAAGGAAGAGGAACTGAACGGCTTTAAGTTCGGTTTTCGCCAGGAGAAGTGGGAAGAAGGGGCGACGGGCGTTTCGACATGCGTTGACGCGGCTGACGAGGTGTTGATTCTGACCGCGATGGCGACGGAGCAAGAAGACGCCGATCCGATCGGGCGGTGCCGCGGGATTCTGGATCGGACGCCGGCGGACTTCGATCTGCTTTTGGATCAGCACGTTCAGGACCATCGCAAGCTGTATCGGCGGGTTTCGCTGTCACTGGGTTCGAATCGCCCAGCCGAGACGCCGACGCCGCGGTTGGTCGATCGGGTTCGCCAGCATGGCGAGATGCCGCCGGTGCTGTTCGAGCAGCTTTTTAACACGTACCGCTACCTGGCGATTGCGTGCGGGCGGCCGGCGGCGCGGCACGAGCCGTACAAGGCGCCGATCAATTTACAGGGCCTCTGGAACGAGGATCCGCGGCCGGCGTGGGATTGCGACTATCATCTCGATCTGAACATCGAGATGTGCTATTGGCCGCTGGGCATGGTGGGGCTGGCGGAGTTTTTTGAGCCGATGGTGGATTGGGCGTGGGCGCTGCTGCCGCAGGCGCAGCGGGCGGCGCGGGATATCTACGGGGTTGACGGGGCGTTCTACAGCGGCACGTGCGACGCGGAGAACGTGGGTAACGTGGACGATCTGGGGATGCTGGCCACCGGCGTCAACGCGTGGCTGGGGCAGATGCTGTGGATGGCGTGGCGGTATCATCACGACGAGGTCCAGCTTCGCCATCGAATCTATCCGATTCTGCGGGAGATAGGACGGTTCTACGAACGGTTCCTCGTTGAGGACGATCAGGGACGATTGGTGCCGGTCCCCAGCGGTTCGCCGGAGATATGCCCGGCCGATCGGGAGTACGTGACGATGCTGTCGGTCCCGTCGACGTTCGATTTGGAGCTGATCCGGGAGTTGTTCGAGAACCTGATAGCGTCGACGGAGGTGTTGGACGTCGATCGGCACAAACGAGAGGCGTGGTCGAAGATACTCGATCGGCTGCCGATGCCGGTGATTAACGAGGAAGGGCGGTTGCTGGAGTGGCTGGAGGACTACGAGGTGACCGATCCGGGCCATCGGCACCGGTCGCACTGCGTGGGCTTCTGTCCGGGCGATCGGATCACGGCGGAGGACACGCCGGAGTACAGCGCGGGCGTTCGCAAGGCGATCGAAAAGCGTCACGCGGCTGGTTCGACCACGAGTTGCACGCTCGATCTGGCGTGGGACGCCCAGATGCTCGCCCGGCTGTACGATCCGGGCAAGGCGATGGAATTGCTCAAGACGTTCTTTGCCAATCACGCGCTGGGCAATCTGCTGGTATGCCTCTGCCAGTGGCGGGAAGACGGCGGACTGCGGTGGTTCGGCGAGAAGAAGATCTACCAGATCGAGGCGGGGCTCGGGGCGATGGCGGCGATCACGGAGATGCTGCTGCAGGATCGGCGGGATCTGATCCGGCTGCTGCCGGCGTTGCCTTCGGCATGGCCGGAAGGGCAGGTGAGCGGGCTGCGGACGCGGAATGGCTTTGAGGTGGACCTGACCTGGCGGGAAGGCAGGCTGGTGGAGGCGCGGCTGCGATGTGCTCGCGGCGGAATCTGCCGCGTCAAGTGTTTCACCGGCCAGCGGCTGCAAGTGCTCGGTCTCGAAGGTCGGATCAAGACGACGCATAAGGATGACGAGGTCCGCTTTGGGGCGGAAGCGGGACGAGAATACCTCGTCAAGCCGATGTAGGGCGCGTTGTCCCGACGCACCACAACAGCCAACGAAGGTTCACGTCAAGATCGCGACGCTGTCGCGTTCGACGATGTGGCCGTGGAGGATCGCGGGAGGAAGCTGTTGGTGCGGCTGGGCCATTTTGGCCAGCAGCATCTGGGCGGCTTTGGCGCCCATCGCGGTGCGGATCATCAAGGTGGCGCGATAGAGGCGCGAGTTGCTCCAATTCCTGAAGAAACACTTGCCGTTGCCGGTGGATCGGGAAGAATGTCTCCTGCGAATGAGCGCGATTCGAGGAGACGGATGGTGATGGCAGGCGAAGGCGTTCGAGAACTGGCGAGGCGGGTGGCGGAGATCGCGGCGGGTGAGGCCAACGCACAGCGGCGACGGCTGTGGCGGGCGCATAACAGCCTGCGAAAGGTCGAGCGGGCGCCGGTGATGTGCCGGCCGTGCGGAGCATGGGTCGAACTGGTGCCCGAAGAGAGCCTGCAGGCGGTCGATCCGCTGGAGCGGCACGTCGAGCGACAACTGCGGATGCGGCTTTTGAAGCACTGGGTGGGCGACGACGAGGTGTTCGAGCCGTGGGTGGAGGTCGAAGCGGTGCATGCCGGGCCGGACCGGCCGACGATGTGGGGAGTGAATATCGAGACCAAGCGAACGGGCGACCGGCACGGTGCGTTTGAGTTCAAGCCGGAGATCCGGGATGAGGCGGACATC
>Ga0123329_1001656_pt1 | contig 20767 bp, 15 predicted proteins | sample BioC12SIPDNA_FD_89703 | JGI IMG/M metagenome (GOLD analysis project Ga0123329, IMG submission 89703) | Anaerobic biogas reactor microbial communites from Washington, USA - Biogas_R1_B C12 SIP DNA | ecosystem: Engineered > Bioreactor > Anaerobic > Unclassified | place: Washington, USA | collected...
AAAGTTGGTTTTTATATGTTCTAAATATATAAATAGGTTTTTCATAATTTTGGGTTAGGGTTAAGGTTAGAAGCGGGATTCATCAAACGAGATGATCCCGTTTCTTTTTTTGTTCAAACCCCAAAAAAAAGCAGCCCCGGATTTTATTCCGGGGCTGTTTTCTATAATCAATGGTTGCTTATCCTCTAAGTTTGGCTCCCAGTTCTTTTTCGAAAGCAGCGGTAAGTCTGCCCATAATATTTGCTATCTGTCCGTCAGTAAGTGTCTTTTCGGTATCTTCCAGAACAAAGCTTACTGCATAGGATTTCTTTCCTTTTTCGATATTATCACCCTGATAAACGTCAAAGAGGGTAATGTTCTTCAAATACTTCTTTTCAGTTTTCAAGGCTACAGCTTCGATCTCGGCATATTTGACATGCTCATCCAGCAATAGGGCAAGGTCGCGCTTAACTTCGGGGAAGCGTGAGAGTTCCTTGTATAGAACCTTGTGTTTTGCCGTGCATGATACAAGCTGGTCCCAAATGATTTCGGCAACGAATACTTCGTCGTCGATGTCGAAACTCCTGAGCAGGTTGTGTGATACCATACCTACGGTCATCAGTTGTTTACCAGCAAGGCTATAGTTAAGACCGTCACTTAGCAGGTCTGGTGTAATACCTTCTGTTTTCCAGTCTGTTTCAGAAAGTCCCATGCGTAGTAGCACATTCTCAGCATATCTCTTTATATCTGCAAAACTTACTTCCTGTCTTGGGCTGTTCCAATTTTGCGGTACCCTGGCTCCGGTTATAAACAGAGTCAGCTTAAGTTCTTCCTTATAGCTGCTTTGCTTTCCTTTGTCTCCTTCTGTATTATAATGGTAGCAGTTGCCCAACTCAAATAGTTTAAGGTCGGGATGCTGTCTGTTGCGGTTTCTTTCTATGGTTTCAAGCCCACCGAAGATAAGAGTCTGCCTCAAGCCATTGAGATCACTGCTCAAAGGATTGTTTAGAATTACAGTATTTTCATCTTTGAAAGTCTGAGAATTGCTGTAATAAGCAGCCTTAGTCAGTGAATTGCTCATTATTTCGGTAAAGCCCGCACCAAGCAATTGCTCAGCTATCAGATTTCTGATCCTGTGGTGATCTGGCTTTGGAGTTGTTACAATTGCCGATTGTTGAATTGCAGGTATTTCAACATTATTGTAACCATATACACGTAATATTTCTTCTATAACATCGGCTTCCCTTAGTACATCCACACGATATGGAGGTGTCAAAAGCTTTAGTCCGACAGCTGTTTCTTCAACCACCTTTATATCAAGTGCCTTCAATATGGTCTTAACAAGTGAAGCTTCAAGAGTCTTACCAACAAGTCTTTTGAGGTTCGCCCAGCTTAGTTCAACCTCACTACCTTTGGCTGGAGTAGGATAAACATCGATAATATCACTTGAAATTACACCTCCTGCAACTTCCTTGATCAGCAAGGCTGCCCTCTTAAGTGCATAGATAGTCATTTCGGGGTCGCTTCCTCTTTCAAACCTGAAGGAGGCATCTGTAAACAGGTTATGTCGTCTGGATGTCTTTCTGATAAATGTCGGGTTGAAGCAGGCACTTTCAAGGAAGATCCTGGTGGTAGTCGCACTTACACCACTCTTTACTCCACCAAACACACCTGCGATACACATACCTTCTACTTCATTGCAGATCATAAGGTCGTCTGCATGCAGTTCCCTTTCTTTTTCATCGAGGGTGATAAATTTTGAGCCTGCAGGCAGAGTCTTTACTATCACATGATTGCCTGTTACCTTATCTCCGTCAAACGCATGTAGAGGTTGGCCGCACTCATGAAGCACAAAGTTGGTTATGTCCACCACGTTGTTGATGGGAGTCATACCAATAGTCCTCAACTTGTTCTTGAGCCAGTCGGGTGATTCCTTAACAGTAACACCACTGATTGTAACACCTGAGTAACGTGCACAAGCTTCGCTTCTCTCAATAGTAACCTTGACAGGATAGCTGTTGTTGTCAATTTTAAATGCATCGACAGAAGGCCATCTCAGGCCGGCGTCTTTGTTTTGTGCCGCAAAGTGTGCAGCAAGGTCCCGAGCCACACCAAGGTGTGAAGCCGCGTCTATACGGTTTGGCGTTAAATCAACTTCAAAGACAACATCATTTTCAATATTGAAATACTCGGCAGCAGGCATACCTACCGGTGTGCCTGCGGGAAGTACCATGATTCCGCTATGGTCGGTACCCACTCCAAGCTCATCCTCAGCACAAATCATCCCTTCAGATAGTTCGCCACGAATCTTAGCCTTTTTGATTTCAAAGGCTTCGTCACCGTTGTATAATTTGGTGCCTACGGTGGCAACCAGTACTTTCTGACCTGCAGCCACATTGGGAGCACCGCAAACCACATGCAGAGGTTCACTACCCCCAACGTTAACCGTGGTCACACTTAGCTTATCGGCGTTGGGGTGTTTCTGGCAGGTAAGTACCTCGCCAACAAGCACACCTTTAAGGCCGCCCTTGATGGTTTCGATTTCTTCAATGCTGCCTACTTCAAGGCCGAGTGAGGTCAGAATCGCTGCTATTTGTTCGGGTGTTTTGTCAGTGTCTATGTATTCCTTTAACCACTTATAAGAAATGTTCATGCCTTGTGATTTTGTTGAAAATGATTGAGTCAGGCAAAAATAGTGATTTTGGGTTGAAGCAAGCCAATTTTGGGCATTTTATTTGAACGTTCACGCGGTCATTCCTTATTGCTGTTTGACTGTTAATCCTTATCTTTGATAACTGAATATTATGAATATGGAAAAGATTAAGAAGGACCACAGGCCACTGATCCTGGTGACAAATGATGACGGAGTGCAGGCAAAAGGATTAAAGGCTCTTGTTGAGGCGGTACGGCCCTTCGGAGATGTGGTAGTGATTGCACCTGATAGTGGAATGTCGGGTATGTCGCATGCTATTACGGTAACCCGTCCGCTATACCTGACCAAGGTTCTCGAGGAAGAGGGACTTACAATATTCAAATCCAGCGGGACTCCTTCTGATTGTGTCAAACTGGCTCTGCATGAGGTATTGGGAGATAAGCCCGATTACCTTGTTTCAGGAATCAATCACGGAACGAACAGTTCGATAAGTATGCACTATTCAGGCACTGTTGCAGGTGCAAAGGAAGGCACGTTCAATGCAATCCCATCAATAGCTTTTTCTTTACTTGACCATAGCGCTGATGCTGATTTTTCGCATGCTGTAAACTATGTCCGTCAGGTCTTTGAACTTGTGCTTGAACATGGAATGGCTGAGGGGGTATGTTACAATGTAAATATGCCCAAGGGAGAAATTAAAGGTTTGAGGGTATGTCGTCAGGCTAAGGGTAACTGGATTGAAGGATTTGAGAAGCGTTATGAACCAGGTACAGGTAAGCCGTATTACTGGATGACAGGTAGCTATGTCAATCTTGATACGGACGCTGAGGATACTGATGAGTGGGCTCTGGACCATGGCTATGCAGCTCTGGTACCATTCACTATCGATCCTACATGTATGGAGACAGTCAGTAGGCTTAAGAGTTTGGGAGTTGAGGATAGGCTTCCGGTATCAAATTAAATACTTGTGCAGGTGAAACAGTTGGATAATAAGATAGTCGGGTTGATCGCAGGACTGCTAGTTCCCGTGATTATGGCTTATCTGATATATAAACTGAATTATTCAGGACATGACTCCTTTATTGATCTTGTAAAGGGGCTTTATCAGCTGAAGAGTTTAGGCAAACTACTTAGTGTAAGTGTGGTACCCAACCTGATCATCTTCTTTCTTTCTCTGACTATGGAGGCTGAAAAGACCGCACGGGGTATTATGATTGCCACCATATTCTGGGCTGTGATTACTGGTATTCTGTTTTTAGTCAACTGAGATCAGCATGCCATGGGGTCAGCAATAGGCCCTCCGGTGTTTGGTTTACTGGCAATGTAACAAGAGTATATGAAGTATTACATAATAGCAGGGGAGGCATCGGGTGATCTTCACGCTGCCAACCTGATGAAAGCTTTGAAGAAGCATGACCCTATGGCTCACTTCCGCTACTGGGGTGGAGATAAGATGCAGGCGGAAGGGGGACAGCTTGTAAGGCATTACAGGCAGACAGCATATATGGGTGTCTTTGAGGTGCTTGCCAACCTTGGAAAGATAGCTCGTAATTTCAAGTTCTGCAGGGCAGATATTGTCAAGTACGACCCTGATGTAGTAATCCTTGTGGACTATGCAGGATTCAATCTGAGGGTGGCCAGATATGCAAAACAACTTGGATATAAAGTCTACTATTATATTGCACCTAAGATTTGGGCCTGGAATACAGGCCGAGTCAGGAAAATCAAGAAATACGTAGACAAGGTCTTCTCAATAATGCCCTTTGAATCGGAGTTTTATGCAAAATATAACGTGCCTGTTTTATACTCCGGTTCCCCGTTGATGGATGCAATCGAAAACAGGCCCCATAAAGGTGAAGGGTTTAACAGTTTTGTAAAGCGTAACGGGCTAAGCAACAAACCAATAATTGCACTTCTTGCAGGCAGTCGCCTACAAGAAATCAGCAGGATACTACCTGATATGTTGGCAATGGAGGCTTACTTTCCGGATTATCAATTTGTTATAGCAGGAGCTCCGTCCTTTACTATTGATGATTACAGTACTTATCTCAACGGTCATGAATCAGTATCAGTAGTCTTTGGGGAAACATACGCACTTGTAGAGTGTGCTCATGCGGCAATGGTGACTTCCGGTACTGCAACATTGGAGACGGCCTTGCTGAGATGTCCCCAGGTAGTGTGCTATAAAATGTGGGGTGGAGGCTTTACCAATTTTATGGCAAAGAATGTGATAATGAAGGTGCCTTACATTTCTCTTGTCAACCTGATAATGAACCGGGAGGTGGTGAAGGAGCTGTTTCAAAGTACATTCTCACGCGAGTCATTAAAGAATGAGCTTTCTTTGCTTTGCTATGATGAACAGTACAGAACCCGTATACTTGAGGGTTATGAAGAACTGGCGTTGATAGTTGGCAAAGCCGGCAGCAGTGATCGCACAGCCGGAGAGATTTGGCAGGCACTTAATGAAACGAAATAAGGTTAGACTATGCTTGCACTTTGGAAGAAGGAAATAATGAGCTTTTTCGGATCGATGACCGGTTACCTTGTAGCCGGCGTCTTTCTTGTTGCAACCTCTCTTTTTCTGTGGTTTATCCCGGGTAACATGAATATTCCCATGGGAGGGTACGCTACGCTAGAGCCCTTGTTCTGGATTGCCCCATGGATCTATCTATTTCTGGTTCCGGCAACCACGATGAGACTGTTTGCCGAGGAGAAGCGCAACAGAACTATAGAGCTGCTGCTGACTCATCCTGTTTCCGAATGGCATATCGTATTGTCAAAGTATTTTGCAGGGTTAACCCTTGTTGTATTATCTCTTGTACCGACACTGGTATTTTACTATTCAGTAAATCAACTTGCAAGTCCGGCTGGGAATCTGGACCACGGAGCAATATGGGGTTCCTATCTTGGGCTGGTGTTACTAGCAGCCATCTATGTGGCTATTGGGGTTTTTACTTCTTCCCTTGGTAAAAACCAGATAATAGCCTTTGTGCTGGCTGTGGTACTTTGTTATTTTTTCTATGACGGCTTTGCTGCTGCGGCCTCCCTGCCTGGCCTTAAAGGCGCAGGCAGCCTGCTTGCATATTTGGGAATAGCCGAGCACTATGATTCTATTAGTCGTGGGGTGCTTGATTCACGTGACCTTTTGTATTTTATCTCGGTTTCAGTGATCTTCCTTTGGCTAACCAGAACAGTATTAAACAGGAGATAAGCTGTACTTAATCAATAATCCGCATTATGGCTTCAAAACTAAATAAGAGAAGCATCGGGCCTGTGATTGGCATCATAGTTATAGTTTTGATCAACGTAGTCTTATCGGGCAAGTTCTTTCGTGTTGACCTGACTGAGGAGAAGCGTTATACCCTGGCCCCTGTCACAAAGTCGTTTTTGAGTAATCTTGAAACTGATGTGTTTATCAGGGTATATCTTGACGGAGAGCTAAATCCGGGATTCAGGAAGTTGGCCCGCTCATCACATGAGACGCTGGAGGAATTCAGGATTATTTCACGTGGCAGGATTAAATATGAGTTTATAGATCCAACTGATAATTCAGAAATAGTAGAAGAATTAAAGGAGCTTGGTGTATCACCAGTTCCTGTCTTTGAGGTCACTGCAGACGGGCGTAGGATCCAATCAAACGTTTATCCCTTTGCTCATTTCAGGGTAGGGGAGTATGAGATGGTTGTCAATTTGCTTGAGAATGTACCGGGACTGAATGCAACCGCCAATCTCAACCTTTCGATGGAGGGGCTTGAATACAAGATTAGTAGTTCAATCCGCAATATGCTCACTGATGAGGTTCAGGCAGTTGCCTTCCTTGAGGGGCATGGTGAACTGGAAGAGATTGATGTCTATGATATAAGTGAGGAATTGTCGCATTACTACCAGGTTGACAGGGGCTCATTGACTTCTGATCCATACATACTTGATGCATACAAGGTGCTGATAATAGCCAAGCCCAGAGAGAAGTTTTCCGAGAGGGATAAATTCATCCTCGATCAGTATGTGATGAGGGGAGGAAAGGTGCTTTGGCTTGTCGATGCAGTTTATATTACTCTCGATAGTTTGAAGGGAACTAGCCAGACTCCTGGAGTTGCTAGCGAATTAGGTATAGAGGATCTGCTTTTCCGTTATGGTGTCAGGATTAATATGGAGTTGCTACAAGATGTACAATCTTCACTTATCCCTGTCAATGTTGCTCCTCAAGGCGAGCAAGCCAGAATGGTTCCAATGCCATGGATGTTCAATCCGCTTATGAGTACCAATACTTCACATCCTGTTACAAGAGGTGTCAATCTTGTGAAAGGTGAGTTTGTAAGTAGCATAGATACAGTGGGTACTTTTGGTTTGATGAGAAGAGACATTTTGCTGCAGACTGGGCAGTACTCACGACGTTTGCCAGTGCCTGTATATGTTTCGATTGCAATGGTCAACGAACAGCCCAACAGGGAGGAGTTCAATCAGAGTTATATTCCTACTGCAGTAGCCATGGAAGGGGTATTTCCTTCATTGTTTGCTAACAGACCTGTACCCCCTGGGGTTGATATAAATCTGTCTGATATCAAACGCGAGAGTGTAGCTACCCGAATGATAGTAGTGGCAGACGGAGATGTAATCCGCAATGATGTAAGGATGCGCTATAGTGCCTCACCTCAGATTGTACCGCTGGGTTATGATGAGGTTTCAAGCCAGAACTTCGGAAACAAGGACTTTATATTGAATGCTGTGCATTATCTGGCCGATGATGAGGGCTGGATGAGCCTGCGCACCAGGGATTATCGTATCAGATTACTTGACAGGGAGAAACTGGCACATGACCTTGATTTCTGGAAGTGGATCAACCTGGCAGTGCCTCCACTTTTCCTCCTTCTGATAGGAGCCGGATTTGTAATCTGGCGCAGATATAAGTACAGATAGTTTTGGATAGGTCCCCCCCCCGGGATACCAAAGGAGGGGCCCTTTTGTCGGCTAGGGAGAAAAGTCTCGGAGAAGAATCTTTAATCTTCTGATAAGGGCCTTAATATTTCGGTGGTCAGGTTCAAAGGATTAATATTTTTCATGACCGAAGGTTCTTTAATTATCTGATTATTCATATATTTGGGAAGGTGAATCATTTTCTCTACAAATATGATTCTAAGCCGAATAGCAGTATGATTCTTTGATTTAACCATAAAATATCGACTAATGAAGTTTGTAGTATCGAGTTCTGAACTGCTGACACATTTGCAGGCAATAAGCAGGGCCATATCTTCCAAGAGCCAGCTTCCCGTTTTGGATTGCTTCCTCTTTGATCTTAAGGGATCTGAGTTGAGCATGACTGCTTCTGACCTTGAAGTTACCATGACTACCAGGATGGCAACTGAGAGCACCGAAGGTGACGGACGACTTGCCTTTCCATCTAAAATATTACTTGAAATACTTAAGAAACTGCCTGAACAACCATTGCGTTTTGAGGCAAATCTTGACACACTTACTGTGGATATCTTTTCTGAAAGGGGTAAGTATAATTTCGTTGGTCAACCCGCAGAAGATTATCCGTCAATACCCGAGGTTGAAGAAGACAAGGCCAGCAAGATCAGGGTTCCTGCTTCGCTGTTGCTTACCGGTATCAACAAGACTCTCTTTGCTACTGCTGACGATGAACTGCGTCCTGTGATGAATGGTATCTTGTTTGAGTTTTCACCCGAGAACCTGACATTTGTTTCATCAGATTCACACAAGCTGGTTCGTTACCGCAGACTTGATGCTAACTGCGCTTTTGAGGCATCCTTCATTCTTCCCAAGAAGCCGGCATCTCTGCTGAAGAATGTACTACCACGTGAAACTGGGGATGTTGAAATTGAATTTGACAACAAAAACGCTTTCTTCAACCTGCCCAACTATAAGTTGGTTTGCCGTCTGGTAGAAGGCAATTATCCAAGCTACAACGCTGTTATTCCTCAAGATAATCCAAATAAAGTGGTTATTGACCGTATAGACCTGTCAAATACACTGGGACGAGTGTCAATTTTTTCAAGTCAGTCATCCAACCTGGTTAAGTTACACTTGACAAGCAATGAAGTTGTGATCTCGGCTCAGGATATTGACTTCTCAATTTCGGCTTTTGAAAAGCTAAACTGCCAGTACGAAGGTCAGGAAATGGAAATAGGCTTTAAGTCAGTATTCCTAGCCGATATCCTTGACAATATTTCATCAGATGATATAGTGATCGAGATGTCTGATCCGTCAAGAGCTGCACTTATTCTTCCAATCGAAAAGAGCGAGAATGAGGATGAGCTTATGCTTCTGATGCCAATGATGATAAATGTGTGATTAATAGATAGGTATGTTTGAAAAAGGCTGTCCGCGAGGACAGCCTTTTTTCTATAAGCTAAATCGTGCACTAACAAAGATTGTCCTTCCCGGACTGAATGTTGCAAATGTTTCAGGATCTGTAAAATTGAAGATATTATCCACTCCAAATTGTATACTTAGTGGCTGGGCAGCCTTTACCGTTATCAATGCTTTCCATAGTGTGAAGTGATCAAGATCGTCAGTTGTTTCCTCACCTGTATCCTGATCATAGATGGATCTTGTCATAGCTCCGTAATAGTTGCCCTGGAGATTAATTGCTGACAGGTATTTGTGTCTGAAACCGTAGTTGATATTGATATTTCCATTGTGTTTGCGGCTTCCGGTCAATTGTCGGTCTATCTTCAGGTCATGTGAATGGGTATAGCCGTAGCCACCTCTGACAATTATACGGTTAACCGGCTTCCAGAGGAAGATAAGTTCCACACCCTTAATCTCAGCATTTTCAATATTCTCGTAGTAATAATCCATTACCGGATCCTGTGAAGGGTTATAGGGCCTCATCACTTCAATAATCATTTCCCTGACAGAGTTACGGTACACATTGACTGAGAAGTTCAGGCTAGTGAAACTTACTTCAGCTGACACTGCAGTATATAGGCTGGTTTCCGGCTGTAAGTCCGGATTACCATAGACATATATTGGGAAGGAGGTAGGAGCCTGGTATACCATATGTTTTTCTTTGAGAGTCGGGGCTCTGTAGCCTGTCCCTACATTGGCCCTAAGAGTTACTGCCCCGGCTTTGTACATTGCGGCGCTCTGCCATGTGGTATGAGACCCGTGGTCTGAAATGAAATTTACCCTGAATCCTGCAGTCAATGTGAAATTGGGGTTAACAGTAAACTCACTTTGTGCATAACCTACCTGCTCGTGGTTGTAGATCTTGTCATAGATTCTGCTACGAGGAGCCTCTAAAGCTTCCTCCTGGTATTCCACACCGGCAACCAGACGAGTGCTGTTATTTATCTTGATATCACCAGTTAACCTGGCATTTTGGTAGCGGTTGTCATATTGCAGAGACAGATCCTGATTCTCCTTTTCGAAGATACGGTAGTTGTCATAGTGCCACACAGCTTCCAGAGTGCTGTTGCGGTTGATATGATACTTACCACCGATCACAATGTCCTTGTCGTCATTTAGTTTGTTGTTTCTCAATGGCAAAGAGGCATCAACATGACTTTTAAATATTGATCCAGCAGCCTCCATTTCAAGCCTGTGGCCTGGTGTCCATCTGAACTGCTGAGCCAGTCGATGAGTTGTTGTTCTCTCCAAAGTACGACCGTCGTATGCCAAATCATTGAGATCGTATCCATCAGTGTGATTGTACTTATAAGTGGTGCGTGACACGAAGTCACCCAGCTTAAATCCTGCTTTAGCCTCTGTGAGGTTTGTGTTGAAATTACTTTGTCTTGAGTAGATTTCTACGCTTACCGGATCCATCTGAGGGGCACTTATTATATTGACAACCCCTGCCATGGCGTTGGAGCCGTAGAGTACCGAACTTGCACCTCGTACTATCTCAATACGGTCTGTGCCCAACAGGGTCAAACGACCATAATCTATGTTGCCATTATTCTCTCCTGCAAGCCTGTTCCCATCTCTAAGAAATAGCACATAGTTGCCTGATAAGCCAAACATATTGATGTTACTACCATAAGCACCGTAAGAAAACTCAATGCCTGGTAAAGTATTCTCAAGAGCAGTGGCAACCTCAGGCATATCGGCAGCCTCGAGGCTGCCGGTAGTCAACACCTGGGTAAGCACAGGTGAGTCCTTCAGCGGCTTTGGGTTTCTGGTCCCCGTTACCACTATCTGGTTTATATTATAAACAGCCGGTCTTAGATTTATCAAAACAGGCTCCTCAGATGGGACCTGTATTGTAATGTACTCAGTATTGTAACCTGCGAAACTCGTATTGAGCGTATAAGTGCCTGAAGGCAGATTGTCTATTAAAAAACTTCCGTCAGGTGCGCTAGCCACACCTAAGGATGTGCCGCTTACAAGGATATGTGCACCCGGCATTGGCCGGTTTTCATTATCAGTTACAAGTCCTTTGATTGAATAAACTTCGTTGGCAAAGCTTATTATTGGGCACAGAAGTGCCAGTAGTAGTGAAGTGAGCTTATACATATTTGTGAAATGTATTTCTTTTTCAAGGAAATAGTGAAACTCCCAAATGCTATGATATGCCGGATCATCCTGACTCCGGCTGAATGTAGAACGATGTGCAGGACTTATTTCCTGTCACGAAATGCAGTAGGTGGAGCTCTGTGAGGCTTTTCCCTGTATACAGTGAATCTTTTTAGTTTGCTGTAGTCTCGTATAGTGGCTGAATATGAAGTCTTGTGTGCTAATCTATGGCTGATTACGGGCTGATCTTGTTGCTCCTCATCGGTCTGCCTGACGTTGACTTGCTTGGCAGCAACAATTCTAATCTCTCTGTTTGCTTGAGTAGATATCTGAACAGGTGTGGCTTTTACCTTCTCATCAGCTTTGGTCTGGTGCACAAAGCACACCAACATTGTCATTGACAAAAGCAGATAGGGGATGAATTGTGCTGATACACCTACGAAAAACATCCTGTTCTTATTTTAATTCAGATTAAATTATCCGCAAATTAAGTTCTTTTTAATCACATATCAAAATCAGGGGAGTAAGCACACCATTGTATATAAGGCTGCAAGTGAATGGAGTCCCAGCCTGGCTGGTCAGAATTCGTAAGTTTTATTAATGAATGATTATTCCATAAAGTGGGTATATATACAGTAATGGGCACCCTTCTGAGAGGTGCCCATTGCTAGATTGGGTTAGATACTGTATTAAGGTTAGAAAGGGGATTAGAAGTGTTTGCGACTACAAAGCACGGGAATTAAGTGATATGATACAACCTTTTATTGATTAAAGTTTGATCGAACCGGATGAAGGATTTAAACCGTTTGACAAAAAAATCAGCTGTGTGATAAATGCCTTAATAAGTGTATAAATATGCATAAAGTATTCATGGAGGAACATGTCCTCAAAAAAGAGTATATTTGCAGCTTAATTATTTAACAGATGAGTGTGAGCAAGAAGCGTGTAGTCGTAGGTTTATCCGGAGGGGTTGATTCCAGTGTTGCTGCATACGTACTAAAGCAACAGGGTTATGATGTTGTTGCTTTGTTTATGAGAAACTGGCACGACACGACTGGTGTGCTGAAGGCTGATTGTCCATGGCTTGACGATAAGTTTGATGCCGAAGCAGTAGCACGCAAGCTGGATATTCCATTTCACTTTGTTGACCTGAGTGAGCAATACCGGGCCAAAGTGGTTGACTATATGTTTGCCGAATATGAACGTGGTCGCACGCCCAACCCTGATGTCTTATGTAATAGGGAAATCAAGTTTGATGTCTTTATGGATGAGGCTATGAAACTGGGTGCTGATTTTGTTGCTACAGGACATTACTGCCGTAAGGAAGTAATAGATGTTGATGGTCGTCCTGTTTACCGCTTGCTGGCAGGTAGTGACCACAATAAGGATCAGAGTTACTTCCTCTGCCAGCTGTCTCAAAAGCAACTTGAAAAGGCACTATTCCCCATAGGTGATTTGGAGAAACCGGAAGTGAGGAGGATTGCTGCCGAACTAAAACTAGTGACAGCTCATAAAAAAGATTCACAGGGTATTTGCTTTGTAGGAAAGGTTGACCTGCCTGTATTCCTGCAGCAGAAGCTCCAGGCAAAGAAGGGCAAAGTCTATCTGATTCCTACTGACTGCAGCCTTTATTCACGTGAGCTCAAAGGTGATCTTACTTTGCTCAGTGACTCAGAGCTTGATGTTCTTGCTACCAGTTATCCTCATACACCTGCAATGGGAAAGGTAATTGGAGATCATAATGGTGCACATTTCTATACTATAGGTCAGCGCAAAGGACTTAATATTGGCGGTTTTCCTGAACCTTTGTTTGTTATCGGAATTGACGTTGTCGAGAATGCTGTCTATACCGGAATGGGACAGGATCATCCGGGGCTATTCCGTAGGGTACTGAAGGTCGACCATGACGAGGTCCACTGGGTTCGTCCGGATCTAGCCATGCAACTAGGTGAGAAGAGGCGTTTCGATATTCGCATCCGTTACCGTCAGCCACTTCAGGGAGGAGTTGCCCTGATGAGAGAAGGGGGACTGTATGTGATCTTTGACGAAGCCCAGAGAGGCATTACTCCGGGTCAGTTTGCTGCACTTTATGATGGCGAAGAACTGATTGCTTCCGGAGCAATTATCTAAGCCTCGTGCATAGGCTGTGTGACCTGAATTGAGCAAGAATTAAAATCTGATCAGATGAAAAAGATTGGGCTATTATCAGATACACATGCATATTTCGACCCGAGGTTTCTCAGTGTCTTTTCAGAGGTAGACGAAATATGGCATGCCGGTGATATAGGGTCGGATGATGTTCTTGATCAGTTGGAAGCCTTCAAGCCTGTACGGGCAGTATGGGGAAATATAGACGGCGCCTCCTTGCGCCGTCGTCTCCGGGAAAAGTTACGCTTTACATGCGAGGGGGTGGATATACTGATGTGTCACATCGGAGGTTATCCAGGCAAGTACGATGCCCGTGTAAAGGCGGATATTTACGCACATCCACCAAAACTATTCATTTGTGGCCATAGCCATATTCTCAAAGTGATGAATGACAAAACTTTAGGATTGCTTCACATCAATCCTGGGGCTGCCGGAAAATATGGTTTTCATACTGTCAGAACTGCAGTTCGCTTCGTCCTCGATAACGGAAATATAAGGGATTTGGAGGTTATTGAGTTTGCCATCAAGAGCTAAACTTTTGACCTGATTTTAGTCAGGGTAATGCATTTTTTTAGTATTTTGGTTGTTTGCACTACTGTACTTTCAGTCAGTTTTGGAACAAGTAAAATATGAGATATACTCCAAGATATTTCAATCGTGACATTAGTTGGCTGTCCTTTAACCACAGGGTGCTGGAAGAAGCTAAGTCAAAAAACAATCCCTTGTTTGAAAGACTTAAGTTCTTGGCTATCTATTCATCCAACCTTGATGAGTTTTACAAGGTCAGGGTTGCTGAGTATAAGTATGATGTCGATTACGATGAGCTTGACGACCCGAATAGTGATTCTCCAGTTAAAGTAGTAAGGGAGATTAACAGGATTGTACGAGAACAACTGGAGGAGTTCTCCCGCATATTTCACGAAGAGATACTGACTGAGATGAGAAAGGAGGGTATTATTCTTTACCAGGGTAATATGCCGCCAGATCCGGAGCATCAGCAATTTATCCGCGAGTATTTTTATAGGGAGGTTATTCCCTATCTGCAACCAATATTGCTGACAAAGGGTACACGGTCATTCCTGCGTGACAACCGTCTGTATCTTGCAATTCGCCTATACAGGAAAAAACGTGGTGCAGACAATGGCTCAAACCGACGTCCGCGTTATGCTCTGGTCAAGCTTCCTTATACAGATGTGAAGCGATTTATCAGGCTTCCTGACAAGGATGGATGTTATCACTTCTTATTTTTGGAGGATCTCGTAAGATTTAATCTTCAGGAGCTCTTTCCCGGCTACGATATTGACTCAAGCTATTGCGTTAAGCTCCTCAGGGATGCAGACCTGGGAATAAAAGATGAATTTTCAGGCAATCTTGTAGAGAAGATTCGTAAGAATCTGGGTCGTCGTAAGGTTGGTGAACCGGCTTTGTTTACCTATGACAGAAGTATCCCTGAGGATTTTCTTGCCTTTCTGCAAGATGTAATTGGTGTGTACAAAGAGGATCTTTTGGCTGGTGAGCGTTATCTTAATTTCCAGGATTTCTTTTCTTTTCCCAACCCGTTTGCACCAAGGCTGCAACTTAACCATCCGCAGCCTATACATCCCTATGAACTGGAGCAGATCGGTTCAATGTTCGCAGCCATCAGGGAGAAGGACAGAATCCTACACTACCCATATCAATCGTTCGACTACCTGATCAAGTTTCTTAATGAGGCCGCCCAGGATCCCAAAGTGTATGCGATCAAGGTGACTCAGTATCGTGTAGCAAGTAATTCGGCAGTGGTCAACTCACTTATAAGTGCAGCTCGTAATGGCAAACAGGTAAGTGTTTTCGTGGAGGTAAAAGCCCGGTTTGATGAGGAGAATAATCTGACGTTGGCAAGGCTGATGTCTGAAGCCGGGGTGAGGATTATTTACAGCCTTCCAGGCCTGAAGGTTCATGCCAAGCTGGCTCTTGTACTTAGGCGGAGCGGCAATGAACGTAAACGTTCATTTGCCTATCTGAGTACCGGTAACTTCAATGAGAAGACGGCAAGGCAATATGCTGATCACGGTTTCTTTACATGTAAGGAAGATATTATAAGGGATCTTGAAAACCTGTTTTCATATTTTGAGAATCCTAAGTTCAGACCTGAATTTACAAAGCTATGGGTAACCCGCTTCAATTTCAAAAATGAGCTAAGGAGGAGGATAGACCGTGAGATAGAGTTGGCTCGTCAGGGTAAGAAAGGTTATATTCTGGTTAAGTTGAACGGGATTCAAAACAAGCCCCTGATCAACCTGTTGTACAAAGCGAGTGAGGCTGGAGTGAAGATAGATATGATAATTAGGGGTATCTGTTGTCTTGTGCCCAATCAGAAATTTAGTCGTAATATTAACCTTAGAAGAATCGTTGACAGCTATCTTGAGCATGGCCGAATTATCGTCTTTGGCAATGATGGAGCTCCAGAGGTATATCTGACCTCAGCAGACTGGATGAACCGTAATATCAACAGGAGGATTGAGACTACATTCCCAGTGGAGGATGAGGATATTAAGAAGGAACTATTTGATATCCTGGATCTTCAGCTTAGGGACAATGTGAGCGCAAGGTTGATAAACGAAAATTTGGAGAATATTCCAATTGTTGCTGATGGGATGGAACCGATCAGGGCACAATGGGATACCTATAAGATGCTGATTGAGAAGGAAACAAGATTTCAAAACAATAATTTATAGATTGATGAAGAAACTGATTCTAGCGCGACATGCCAAGACAGAACCCTTAAGTGATGCAGGAACCGACTTTGAAAGAAAGCTTAAGAAAAGAGGGATTACAGATGCAGGGTTGGTTGCTGTTGATCTGAAGAGGCGTGGATACATCCCTGAGTTGATAATATCAAGTCCTGCCAGAAGGGCAATGCAGACTGCAAAGATTTATGCAGCCAACTTTGGTATCCCTGAGGAAGACATCGTTGTTGCGGGGATTATCTATGATGGCGATACTACTGAGCGCATGATTGCCGCTATTGCGGAACTGGCTCGAGATACCTCAACCTTGATGGTCGTGGGGCATAATCCAGATATGGCTCGATTAAGTATGTTACTTTCTAGTCAGGAGTTTTACCATTACCCGACATCTGCAGTAACAGTTATTTCATTTCCCGTAATGACGTGGCAAGAAGTCGAGGTTGGCAGGGGTAAGGCAGATTATTTTACCTATCCCCGAATGCTCAAGGATCTGGGCACTCTCTAAGCATACTATAGATACTTGCAAGGTATCCGTACTCTAAATGTAGCTCCCTGGTCAGGAGCAGAATCAACGCATATTGTTCCACCCAATAGTTCAGTGATACTCTTGCTTATCGCAAGCCCCAAGCCAGTTCCACCAATATTGATTTTGGGATCAGGATTGATCTGCCTGAATCTTTCGAAGATTACGCCCTGATCTTCCTTGCTAATACCCCGACCTGTATCAGTGACCCTGATCTCGAGGGTGTTGTTGTCGGGAATAGTATAGCTTAGTATTACGTGTCCGCGTGAAGTGAATTTAATAGCATTGCTTATCAGGTTGTTTATAATCTGCTCCAGTCTGTACTGATCACTTTCAATAAACAGGGATGCCTGATCCACACCTTTCTCAATAATCAACTCAATGTCTCTGTTGTATGTGTTAATCAGAGCAGAAGCAATATGGGATATTTTATCGAAGAGTAGATGTAGGTCAAACTTGCCAATGACAATATTAAACTGACCCGACTCAATCTTTGAGATATCTATAATATCATTGATAAGTGCAAGCAGACTTTCTCCGCTTGAGCGTATAAGGCTAAGAAACTTAAGGCTGTCTTCCTTTTGGATTGAGGCATCAAGAAGTATATCAGAGAAACCCAGAATGGCATTCATAGGGGTTCTTATCTCGTGAGATACATTTGCAAGGAAGGACGACTTAAGCCTGTCGCTTTCCTCTGCCTTTTCTTTAGCTATCCTGAGTTGTTCTTCAAACTGCTTTTGCATGTCTATGTCAAGCATTAGACCAATCATACGACGTGGTGTAGAATTCTGGTCTACTTCAACCACCTTGCCATGCAGTGAGAACCACTTATATTCTCCAGATGAAGTTTGTAAGCGCGCCTCGGTGTTAAAATCATGAACCTTCCCACTGAGGTGCATATGGAGCACTTCGTTGACCTGGCCAAGGTCGTCAGGGTGACAGGTCTTAATCCAGTCTCCAATAGTGACACGAGCAATTCCAGAATCGCCATATCCAAGCAGCCCTGATACCCATTTGTTGATATATACAGCCTTGTTTTCCAGATCAATATCCCATAATCCTACATTCGCCCCATCAAGAGCCAGTTCCAGCCGCTCCTCACTCTTGCGTAGCTTGGCTTCGGCAATCCTCTTTTCGTTGAGCAACCTGAGCAGGATGATATTGATTACTATAAGGAAGCCTAGCACAGAACATACTATCAGAATTTCCTGCCTGTATTTACGGAAGTAGTTCTCAGGTTCGTGAAGCACAAGGGCATTTTTTGGAACAAGAGAAAGATCTATATTATAATATTTCAGTTTGTTGTAATCTACAACCATGGTCTGTGTGGGTTTGACCAGATAACCGGGAGGGAAAGTCTCTCCTGCCAGCTTCCTCTTTAAAAGTTGAGCGGCAAGTCGCCCCTGTTCTTCACCAGTATTGATAACTCCCCCTAATATAAAACCACCGAAAAGGAAATCCCAGGTACCGTAAACGGGTACATCAAGGCAACTTTTTAGGAAATCGGCTTCCAATATCATATCTTTTACTGCTCCGTTTCTTGGCAGATAAAGACTTAGAAGAAGAATTGCCCTCTTCTCCGGATCTGCTTCCTTTAACGTTTCACCCAGCAACTCGACTGAAGTGGCATAAATAAGATCGTAATCCACTGGGAAATTAATAGCACGGGCTGCTCTAAGAAACTGATCTGCAAAGAGAATTCCATTAAGGGTTGAATCACTCACAACTATGAGTTCTTTAAGGTCCGGTTGCAAAGTCAATATCAGTTCAAGAGTTTGAGCGATTGCTATTTCCTCTTCCACACCAAAGTAGTTTGTACTGTTGATGTCATATTTGAAGAGCTCGTTTACCCCGCAGAAAGTTACAGGTACATCACCCCATATCTCCTTCCCATGTTTTAACACAAACTCAAATGCATCATTATCGCTGCAAATTATTCCTTTGATATCCAGAGTCCTGTATTTTTCCTTAAGGTATTCAACATACAAGACTTCCTGACGTTGGAAGCTAAATCGTTTGGTGTCGAGATATTCAATTGAGATCCTGTAATCATCTGCCTCAGGCAGCTCTTTTACCACTGCATTGGTAATGTCATTGGTCCATTTGAATGTGTAATGGTAGGAGTTAATAAGCAGGATGTCAGTAAGACCGTTGGAGTCAGATTTCTCCGCCTTTACGGGGAAAGAAAGCTGCATAAGAAAGATACAGATCAGTGAAGTCCGCAGGTACTTCATATTTGCAGTTTTGATAGTAGCAAAATAGAACTAATTTAGCACATCATCAAATGATGCTGATTAATTGAACGAAAACATCATCACTTTTGTTGATTTATTTTGATAGATAACTTCAAGGTGTTGATTGATGAGAAAAGCTGAAAAACACTTATTAGTAATATTCGGAGCCTCCGGTGACCTGACATACAGAAAGTTGGTTCCATCGGTTTTCGATCTGTATACACAAAATCTTTTGCCGGTTAATTTTGGTGTACTTGGACTCGGAAGGAGCAAGCTAAGTTCTGAAGCCTTCAGGGAAAAGATGAAGGAAGGTATTAAGAAGTTTGCCGGTACTACGGCAAACAAGGAAAGTATGATAGACTCCTTTTTGGAAAAGCTATTTTACTATTCTTTTGATCCGGAAGTAAAAGCTGAATACGAGGGGTTTCGTGACGAACTGGAGGCACTTAACCAGAAATTGGACGCAGGAAGTAATTATATTTTTTATTTGGCTACTCCACCAAGCCTATATCCTGTTGTGCCGGCCAATCTTGCTGCCTATGGATTAAACAGGGAGGATAAGGGTTTTAAGAGACTTATTATCGAAAAGCCATTTGGTTATGACCTTGAGAGTGCACGTAAGCTTAATCGTAAGTTGCAGTGTAACTTTAAGGAAGATCAGATATATCGTATCGATCACTACCTTGGTAAGGAGACTGTTCAAAATATGCTTGTTACCCGCTTTGCCAATGGTATATTCGAACCTTTGTGGAACAGAAACTATATTCACCATGTTGAGATAACCTCTTCGGAGGATATTGGGGTAGGCAGCCGCGGAGGTTATTATGACGGTTCGGGAGCACTTCGTGATATGGTACAAAACCATCTCCTGTTGTTGACCTCTCTCGTGGCAATGGAGCCTCCAGCAGTGATTAATGCGGATGCCATGCGTAATGAGATGGTCAAGGTGTTGCAGTCTATTCGTCCTATCAAGGAAGAGGAGGTGGAAAAATATGTTATCCGCGGGCAGTACACTGCATCAGAGATAAGGGGTAAGATGATGAAGGCATATCGCGAAGAACAGGGAGTTGATCCTCAGTCTCGCACTGAGACCTTCGTTGCCATGAAGTTTTATATTGACAACTGGCGTTGGGCCGGTGTCCCCTTTTATATAAGGACGGGTAAATGTCTGCCCACAAGGGTTACTGAGGTAGTAATCCACTTTAATGCAACACCTCACCATATTTTCGCCGATAATCTGCAACATGTAAAGACACATAATCAACTTGTACTGCGGATACAGCCTGATGAAGGTATTTTGCTGAAATCTGCCATGAAGGTGCCTGGTGCCGGATTCAATGTTCAGGATGTGAATATGGATTTCCACTATTCAGACCTTAGTAATACCTACCTGCCGAGTGCTTATGAGCGTTTACTGCTCGACTGTATGCTGGGTGATGCTACCCTGTATTCACGCGGTGATGCTCTGGAAGCTGCCTGGCAGTTTGTTGATCCCATATTGAAGGCCTGGCAAAATAACCCCGCAATAAAGGTATACGGATACCCTGCTGGAACATGGGGACCGGTGGAATCTGATGAGCTTATAGAAGGTGTTGAAACATGGCGTTATCCCTGCAAGAATCTTGTAGGAGACGGTGAATACTGTGAACTTTAGTTCAGACCTGTATATAATGGAAATACTGATTTTTGAGGACAAAACTGCGCTAGCGCGCAGTTTTGGGGAACTACTCTCCGGTATCGCAACAGATAGGGATAGTGTTTATATAGCCCTATCCGGAGGTAGCACACCCAAGGTGATTTTCGACTTGCTTGCCGCTGAATTCCGGAGAAAGATTGACTGGGGAAAGCTTAAGTTTTTCTGGGGAGACGACCGGTGTGTGCCTCCTGATCATCCTGATAGTAATTACGGTATGACAAGGCAACATTTGTTTGATAAGCTGCCAATTCCTGAAAGCAATATATACAGGGTAAAGGGGGAATTGCCTGTTGCTGAAGCTGTTGCTGATTACATCGAGGTGGT
>Ga0123329_1001659_pt1 | contig 20746 bp, 17 predicted proteins | sample BioC12SIPDNA_FD_89703 | JGI IMG/M metagenome (GOLD analysis project Ga0123329, IMG submission 89703) | Anaerobic biogas reactor microbial communites from Washington, USA - Biogas_R1_B C12 SIP DNA | ecosystem: Engineered > Bioreactor > Anaerobic > Unclassified | place: Washington, USA | collected...
ATCCGCCGCTTCATCGACGGCTGGAACGAGCGCTGTCACCCCTTCACCTGGACCAAGCAACCAGACGACATCCTCTGTCACGCGAGACCGCGTAAGAGGACTTCAGACGCAGGACACTAGTGTTCATACGCACTTCCCTCCACGGGGACTCTGGACGATCACGTCGCGGGCGCTGCCTGCTGCAACCGGCAGCAATGCCTACCGCAGGTCTACCACGTGGGGAGTAAGGGGCTCATAAAGGCAGCCTCAGGGCCGACTGCTCTGGAGGCGCACCAGTGGCACTGCGGCGTGGTGCTGAGGCGGCGGGCCACCGCCTCGCACGCGGAGCCCCGAGTGACCTCGCTCGCCGCCGCTTCATCGACCCGCCACTCGGCTGTCTCTTCTACTCGCGGAAAACCGGCTTCCGCTTTCGGTCCTCAGTCTCCTGTGGTGAACCTCCACAGCGGCCCGATCTGAACCCTCGGGACTCCAATGCTGTGTTTCCCCGGCCCTCACATCTCCAAACCTCCCTCGGGCACAATCATTCCCAATCAGTCCTTTCTGCGTGAGCCCGCCCTTACGTGCGCCTTATCCACCCGCTGGTACGCTGACTCTGGAGACAAGAGAGCACGGCACCGGGCAACGCGCGGCCACAAAGCCCGGCACCGAGGGCCTCAACCTCCCTCTCCCCACCTCGCGGGTGGCGCGCCGGGACCGCGTGCGCCACCCGTCACCATCAGGCACCTGGGCGGCCACTACCCGCCCAGGCCCGCCATCATGCCCGACCCGCTTGCTGTAGCCCTCAACGCCTCTCAGTGCAGGTAGTGTGCCGGCGTCACAAACACGATGGCGTTCCGGATGAGTGGGCATCCCAGGTCAGGCTCCTCGCCACCATCTTGCAGAATTGCGCCCGGTTCAGCGCCTCCGCCGCCCTCTTGCATGACGCCCCGCGCCGCGAAGTGCGACCCATGACCCGGCGCGTCCGCATCCCTGCGCCGCCGTTGGAATGAAGCAGGGAAAGTGAAGCCTTTTGGACCGGCTACGAAAGGGGAGTCAGAGACGCGTGCACAAGTAGTGCGTGAGCACGCCCTCGATGGTCGACCACTCCAAGCGGAAACCGGCCCTGCTCACGATCTGCCTCATGGCCCAGTCGAAGGTGCTGAACTCAGTGCGCAGGTGGCGTTCCATCTCCTTGCGCGAGCTCGGCGGCATCCCAGAGACGAGTGCCCCGAAGTGAGCAACCGGGTCATCCACCGTGTGGTCTGGAAACACCAGATCCGAGAGCAGCAGCCGTGCCCCCCGGCGCGTGATGCCGGCCAGACGCTTGAGCCCAACCAGTTTCCATTGATCGGGAAGATGATGCAGCGCCAGGCTGGAGACGACGGCGTCAATGGGGGGGCCATCGTGTCGATAGGTGAGGAACCCCGCGTGTACGAAGGAGATGTTGGCGATGCCTTCTTCCATCGCGCGGAGTGCAGCGTAGTCCAGCATGGCACGGGAGATGTCGATGGCGATGACATGCTTGGTGATTGCGGCACACTGCCGGGCAAACAGGCCGGTACCGGTACCCACCTCCAGAACAAGGTCCTCCGAGATGACGGAGAGCATCTCCAGCACGCGGCGGTTCTCGGCGGCCCGGTCCCGAAGGGCAGCCATGCGCTCGTCGTAGGCGCGGACCTCGGCGACATCCTCGTAGTCCGTCCCGATCTGTGTCAGCTCATCCCACTGCCACGATGGCCAATCCGATGCCACGCCGCCGGCCCCTCCCTTCTCCCCAGTCCGGTCACCACGCCTCCGGGATGGTAGCAGAGCGACGCGGCGGGCTTCCGGCCGTGGCTGCGCAGGTGCTGGCTGAGCGAGCGTCACGCCCCGGCCGCGTTGTCATCCATCCTTGGCCCCCTCCTGGCGGACGCTGCAGCGCAGTACAATGAAGTCAGCGCGGAGAAGCGACTTCGCGGCAGTTCAAGGACAGGGAGAGCCTTGATGGAAAGCCTGGTCGGGCGCAGACTCGGCAAATACGAGCTTACCACCATGATCGGCGGAGGGGGCATGGCCACCGTCTACCAGGCGCGGCATCCCGGGCTGGGCCAGCAGGTAGCCGTCAAGATCCTTCATCCCTTCCTTTCCACCGACACCTCCTTCATCGACCGCTTCCGGCGCGAAGCCCATGCCGTGGCGGCGCTCCGCCACCCCAACATCGTGCGCGTGTTGGACTTCGATCACGACGATGACCTCTATTACATGGTCATGGAGCACATCGGCGGGCCTACATTGTCCTCTATCATCTCAGCGCGGAAGGCAGCAGGAGGATTGTCCCTTCCCGAGATCCGGCGCATCTTCCCTCCCCTGTGTGGTGCGGTGGACTACGCCGCCGGACGAGGCATGATCCACAGGGACATCAAGCCGGCAAACATCATCATGTCCGAGGACGGCGAACCCATTCTCACGGACTACGGGATCGCCAAGATGATAGGAGCCACGGCACTCACGTCGCCGGGAACCGTGGTGGGCTCAGCGCACTACATGTCTCCGGAGCAGGCGCAAGGCTACGACTGCGATGTACGCTCGGACCTCTACTCCCTGGGCATCGTCCTCTTCGAGGCACTCTCGGGAACCGTGCCCTTCGATGGAGACACGACCGTCACGGTCCTTCTCAAACACGTCTCCGCACCCATCCCTTCCATCCGCGCCCTGCGTCCCAACCTACCTCCAGCCCTTGAGGTGATGCTGGCCCGTGCCCTGGCCAAGCACCCACAGGACCGCTACGAAATGGGCGACGCCTTCGCGGATGAGCTGCTGGTCGCCCTCACGGCCACGCGAACGGTGCCGACCGTCACCGAGCCGGTGATATCCACCGCCCCGGCGCCTCTTGCGTTCCAGGCGCCGGCAGCACTTCAGGCGCAGACGGTACCGGCTCCCGCAGCGGCCGGGGAACACGACGGGGTGGTGTCGGCGGATACTGTCGTGCCCTGGAGCGGCGGAGCGGCGCCCATGCCACCCACTGTTCCCCCAACGCCCGCAGCCGTGACTACACGCGTGGATATGACCAGGGTGGAGCAGCCGGGGGCGGCGGAAGCGGCCGGACCCGCCGCCAAAGCTACCGGCGCGGAGGCTACCGCCACCGAGGCTTCGGTGGCGGCGGAAGCTCCGGTCACGGCGGGCGAAGGCCCGGACGTGGACCGGATAGGCGCGCCGCCGTCGCCCGCGGTCGCTCCCGCCCCCCTGGCGGAGCTACCGAGAGACCCCGGCCGGCGCAACCGGATGCGGGTCATCATCGTCGCCACGGCCCTCGTCGTGATCGCGGCCGGCGCCGTGGGGGCCTGGCTGGGACTGAAGGCCAACGATGATGACTCCACCCTCAGCACCACTACCTCGCTCACATCCACCCCTTCCAGCATCACGACCAGCACCACGGCGCTCACGACAACCAGCGCCATGTCGACCACAACCACGCTGCCCACCACGACCATCGCCACCACCACGACTGCGACCACCGCAACCACTGCACGACCCACCACCACCGTCAGGCGCACCACGACCACCGCGCGACCTGTCACCACCAGCCCGCCCACCACCAACCCGCCCACCACCAGCCCCCCGGATACCATCGGCCCCGGCACCACCGGCCCACCGGACACGATCGGCCCCGGATAGGCCGCGGCCGAGTCGAGTGCAACCGGGGGGGGACGCTTGACAAGCAACACGCGGTCGTTCAGTGTACGCATGACGGCCGCTGCAACGGAGGTGCGAGGACAATGAAATCACGGTCACGAGGCGCTCGACTTGGCTCTCGGGCGGTCGCCTTCGCCCTCGTCATCCTGGCGGTCGTGCTGCTGTGCACCGGATTGGCCATGGCCATGGCTTTCACCGACGTGGAGCCCAGGCAGGACTACGCCGAGGCCATAGAGGAACTGTCCAGCCTGGGTATCATCAACGGCTTCGAGGACGGCACCTTCCGACCCCGCGAACTCGTCACCCGCCAGCAGTTCGCCAAGATGATCGCCCTCACCCTCGATCTCCAGCCCACGGAGAGCGATGTCTGCCCCTTCACCGACGTGGATCTCAGCGGTCCCAATAGCCTCTACCCCGACAACTTCGTGGCCGTGGTGGCAGCGCTGGGAATCACGAAAGGCATCTCCCGTTACTCCTTCGACCCATGGGCCAACATCAGCAGAGCTCAGGTCATCACCATGATCGTGCGAGCCGCGCCCATTGCCGGGGTCAGCCTGACGCAGCCCTCAACCGGGTATTACGACGATCCCCGGCACGTCATGAGCAACTTCAACGATGCCAACCACGGCCTGAACTCTCACATCGCGGAGGCCAACGGCCTCCTGTGGGGCATCCGCCAGGACAGCGCCGGCGTGTGGGACCCGTGGCGGAACGCCACCCGCGGCGAGGTAGCTCAGATGCTCTATCGCCTGCGCGAGAAGATGGCACCGCCCTCCACAACCACCACCACTGAAGCGCCGAACTACGATCCACTGGTCTACGATGACTTCTCCAATCCCAACAGCGGCTGGGCGGAGGAGACCTACGACGAGTCCTGGATCGAGTACTACGCGGGTGACGCGGGCGACTTCTACCGGATCGGCATGACCGCCGCGGATCAGGAGACCATGTCCTGGTACGGGCGGGAGTTCGAGGATACCTACGTCGAATCGTATGCCTGGCCCTATCCGGCAACCGGCAGTTGGGAGTGCGGCCTTGTGTTTCGCCTGCAGGACAGTCGCAGTTTCTACGAGTTGAGCATCATGGGTGACGACAGCGCCCAGTTGTGGAAACGCGAGGACGGCGAGTGGTCGGCGATGTCGCCCATCGTAGACCTGCCCCCTGCCGACCCCGAGATGAACGGCTGGCGCCTGCTCAGCGTTCAGATGGTGGGGAACAACTTCGCCGCCTGGGTGGACGACACCTTCGTGGGGGAATTCACGGACCACTCCTTCCCCTCGGGCATGCTGGGCTACTACGTCAGCACGTACGACGCCCCTGAATTCACCGCCTACTTCGACGATTTCACGGTGTGGCCCATCATCTACTGAGAGACTGAGACACAGGTGATCCACCGAGGGGGACGGTGATGGCACCGAGGTACGACCTGATCGTGGTGGGGGCGGGGCCTGGCGGCACGGCCGCGGCCAAGGCCGCCGCCGAGAGGAAGCTCAAGGTCCTCCTGCTGGAGCGCGGGCGCAGGCCGGGCGACAAGCAGATGTCGGGGAGCTACCTGTTCCGCACCATCACCGAGGAGATCTTCCCCGGCTTTGAGCAGGCCGATTTCCACAAGGGGCAGATCCGCCTGGGGGGAGTCGACTTCCGCTGGATGCTGGACAACGACGAGAAGCGTCACGGCATCTCGGTGGCGCCGGGCGCCGACGTCATGCGCAACTGGATGACGGTGTACCGCAACGAGACGGATGAGTGGTTCGCCGAGCAGGCGGTGAGGGCCGGCGCCGAGCTCAAGACCGCGCTGGTCACCGACCTCCTCTGGGAGAACGAGGGAACGGAGAGCGCGCGGGTAAGGGGTGTGGTCACCGCCGCCGGCGATTTCGAAGCTCCGGCCACCATCGACGCCTCCGGGCTGAACTCGCTAATAGCGGAGCGGGCCGGCCTGGCCAAATGGGGCGTGGACAAGGTCATGCTGGGCCTGAAGTACATCTACCGCGTCGACGGTGAGGTGCTGCGGCAGAGGCTGCAGACCTACATGGATTCGGACGGGGTGGAGGTGGACTGGGGAGCCACGCAGATGCTGTGCGGCTCCAATCCCGACCACTTCGGGGCCCACGCCACCGGCATGCCCGGTCGGGGCATCGTAAGCATCTGCTTCTACAGCGCATTGAAGGAAATGGTGGAGGCCCGGGTCAACATCCATCAGCGGGCCCAGTGGTACCTCACCCAGCCCACCTGCCGGAGGCTGATCGAGGGCGGCGAGTTCATCTACTGCGACTTCCATGCCCTGGCCGCGGGTGACATGGTGGGGTACGTGCCCAAGTCCTACCTCCCCGGTCTGCTGCTGGTGGGCGATGCTGGTGGCTTCTCCCAGCCCGTTGACAACTTCGGCGCCAACGTGGCGCTGTGGATGGGGAGGATGGCGGGCGAGCTCTGCGCGGATATGAAGACCCGCAACGACTACTCGGAGGCCATGTTCGCCAGGTACGAGGAGAACTGGCGCAACTCCTGGGTGGGCGAGGACAACGTCCCCGAGATCAGCGTGTTCATGAGGGACGGCAGCCTCAATCAGGTCTTCAAGACCATGGATGACGTGGTGTCGTACGCCTTCGCCTGCAAGTGGGAGAACACCTCCTACCCCTCCATCATCCTGGGCATCGTGCCCAAGATCCTGCCCGTGCTCCCCGCCCTGATGGAAGCTCCCCACCTGGCCAAGCGGGCGGCGGAGGTGGGCCTCAAGAAGGCATCTCCCCTCATGCAGCTCCTCGGCATGTGGCCGGGCACCGCGCCGAACGCGCCAAAGCCGAAGGGAGAGTGACATGGCGGACTTCAAGCAGAGCGATCCCAGCATCCTGTACGGGCCACAACTGGTGGGGGCCAAGGTCCGCGAGCTCCTCAAGGGCAAGTACCAGGTCATCCCCAAGACCAGGGAGCACATCAAGGTCGATGGCGAGAGATGCGTGGGCATGGCCTGCCAGCTCTGCTACATCACCTGCCCCACCGGGTCCTTCGAGATGGAGGAGGGCAAGGCCGTGTGGAAGTACGGCATGCAGCTCTGCGGGGAGTGCGGTACCTGCCGCTACGTGTGCCCGGTGGGTGCCATCGACTGGTCCTATCCGGAAGCGGGAACCGGCATTGTGCTGAAGTACAGCTGACCCCTGAGCGGACCGCTGAGGTAGGCGCACGACAGAGGGATCGGGCGACTGATGCCGACAGCACGGGGGGAATCGCCGCTGACGGCGATACTGTCACGCCTCAAGGCAGTGGATATCAGCTCGCTGGTGGCCCTGGCCGGGCGAGTGATGCCGCACATGCTGGACAGGTGGCTGCAGGGCCTGGACGCGAGGCAACGGCGTGCCCTGGAGGGTGTTCTGCCCGTGGACGGGCGAAAGAAGCTCTACCTCCACGTGGCGGACAGCCCCACCCCACCCATCGTGATCCGAATGGCCCGTCCCGTGGAACTCGGCACCGTCACCATGCGCGAGCTCGAGCGGCTGCGGCCCCAGGGCACGAAGGGCCTCAGGATGACCACCGACGACCTGCAGTTGCTGGCTGGCGACCGAAGCCCGGGTGGCCTACTGAGACTCCTGTGGCGACTCAGAGGGCAGGCTTCCTCGCTGCTCAGCATCGCCTGGACGCTCGCCCCCTTGCTCCGCCTGGGACCTTCCGGGCTGAAGGGCATGGGCCGCAGCCTGACCGCCCGCTGGAAGCCGCTGCTCGACCTCCTGACTGAGCCTCGGTAACAGGCGCCACCGGCTGTTTTCGACCACCACGGAGGCGCACCCGGGGCTCCGCTCCCGGCCTCATGCGGCGCCGGCTGGGGGATCCACTGGGCCGATCCACTCCTGCACCATCTCCTCTGTGCGCGCCCATAGCGCCCGGGCCATTTGGAGGTCATCCCCCAGCGGTGACGGGGGCCTGCCGGCCGTGAAGCGGTTGAAGTACAGGCTGTCCGCCCTCTCCTGCTCCGGCGTGGTGGCCAGCCACAAGAGCGGTTCCGCACCCTCCTCGGCGGTGCAGACAAAGTAGCCAATGAGCAGCTCCTTGCGAATGGGTATGCGGTACATGAAGCGGGGGAAGAGGCTGCCGGCCCCGAAGTTGGTGCCCACGGGGCCGGGATGCACAGAGGTGACGGTCACGCCCCTCCCGGCCAGACGGCGGCGCAGTTCTCGAACAAAGAGGATGCTCAACAGCTTGGTGGTGGCGTAGGCGCGAAAGGGGCGGTAGGAGCTCGAGGCGTGCTCCAGATCAGCCAGATCCACACGGCCCACGCGGGCGGCCACGCTGGTGGTGACCACCACGCGGGACCCCGGGGTGGCCAGGACCAGATCGTTCAGCAGCGTCTGCAGCAGGAACGAGGCAAGGTAGTTGGTCTGGAAGGTGGACTCGTGCCCATCCTCGGTCAGGGTACGGGTCCTGTGAAAAGCCCCAGCGTTGTGCAGCACGGCATCCAGGCGGCCGGTCCGCTCCCGCACGCGGTCGGCGAGACGGCGTACTTCGGCCAGGCGGGCGAAGTCGGCCGGCAATGGTTCGCTGCCGATGGCGCCGGCCACCTCCGCCATCCTCTGGGGGGAACGACCGTGAGCCAGCACGGTGGCGCCGGCGGCGGCCAGCCGCAGCGCCGCCGCCCGCCCGATCCCTGAACTGGCTCCGGTGACGAGGAAGGTCTTCCCCGTGAGGCGGGGCAGGCTGAGGGTGCCATCCGCCTCCCGAGAGGGGTGGTAGGGGACGGCTCGCCTGTCGTGGTTCCTCACGTTCACCAACGCCCGAACCCTGGGCTACCGAGGGCGTCGCTTCTGGGAGACCGGTCTCTTCCGCACCTCGTCCAGCCACTCGAGCGCATCGCCCTCCCGCTCCCAGGCACCTACGAGAAGTTCCGTGCAGAACCAGGCCTCCGACTCGTCGCCGTAAGCGTACGTCCTGGGGTCCGGCGGCCGACCACAGCCGTCCCCCAGTAGGAGGGCGGCCACGTGCGGGTTCGCTTTCAACGCCTTCCTGGCCCTGGCCAACGACGTCCGGTCTTCGCCTCGCATCCAGTACTTCAGGAGTGCGTCTCCGTACAGCCACACGGCGGACTTCTCCCTCTTGTATCGATCCAGCAGCAGGCTGCTGCGCATCTCCTCTCCCATGTCCAGGTACCAACTCAACAGCAGATAGCGAAGTCCGAGGCCGTCCTCCTTCCCATCAAAGTCGAGGGCATCCTCCAAGTAGACGACCGCGTTGAGCCGGCTGCCCAGGTCCCACAACGTCCGCGCCAGGAACAGGTACGACCTCAGCAGCGGCCTGGCCTCTATGTGACCCCACAGTTCGCCACTGCTCTCCTCCAGCCAGTCCTGCCCCAGCGCCCGTTCCCCCGCCTCTACGGCCTGGCGCCCAAGCACGACCGCCTTGGCCACGTCATCCATCTCCAGGGCCATGGCCTTGTACAGATAGGCGTCGGCGCAGTCCGGATGGAAAGCGAGGGCTTGGTCTGCCAACCTCAGCCCGTCCTCACCGAAGCTCAGGTCCTCATACGCGTCGTACGCCAAGCGCTGCGCACGCGCCTCCCCGTCTGGGGGCTCACTGCGTGGGATAGGTCCGCGCATGATCATCTTGCGTAGTTCGCGATTCGCCTCATCCAGCGAGGCGAAGTTCTTGTCGGCCATAACCTGCCCGATGTCGAACATGGCCACCTCGCTCACGGAGGGAACCGCGGGGCCCAAGGGCACGGCGTGCCGCATACCGGGGATGTTGATGAACGACCTCCCCGGTCCCGCTACCATGACAGGGCTTGCGGCACCCAAGCCAGGCCCAGCCTTGGGTATGAACCCGCGCGCCCCGGTTCCCGGGCCCATGTCCCTGCCCGTTCCGCCACCAGCGGTGTCCCCGGTCGAACCCCCGTCCCCACCGCTCTTCGTCCCTTTGCGTTGTGCCACAACCACCCTCACCACGTTGTATGCCGGTCCCTATTCACACTACCGCAGAAGCCGCGCAAAGACTGCTGGACGTGGCCGATTCCGGCTGGATGGTTGACGCCGGGCGATCCACGGGCGGAGGGCCGCGGAATGAGCACGGGGAGGGAGATCAGGCCCAGTCATGACCGTCGGCCCCGGTCCGACCCGAAGACTTGGTGCGGCTGACGGTTGTGCCGTCATCCCTCGGCTCGAACTGTCCTCCTATTGGACAAGCGAGGCGTAGACGATGACGTTGGAGCGGTAGTGGCCCGTTGAGGAATCGAAATCCCCGCCACAGATGATGAACCGAAGCACGGGGTATGGTGTGTCGTTCCAGATGCGGTCCGCAGGAAGCTCCGTCTTGAGCTGCTGCTCCCTTTCCTCGATCACGAAGGCGGCAGAGGCCCCGTCTTCTCCGGTAAAGCCGAGTGCCAAGACCCGGCGCTCTCTGCTGCTTCTCATTCCGTCTTCCCCCGCGTGAACCGCTCACCTCACGCGCGCTGCCCACCGATCCGGTGCCAATTCTGCGGCGGCCTCCCACTGTTACTACCCCTTCGGTACGCAAACACCAAACCTGAGCCGGCCGGCCGGTATCGCAGGGATGATGAAGGGCGTGCTCTCTTTGTACGAGAGATAAGCGGAACCGAAACGGGCCGCCAACTCCTTCTCTTCAATCCTCCTGTTGTACGCCACGAGACCCCTCAGGAAGAGGAGCACGAGGCCCACGGCCGACCAGGACCCTGTCCATACGGCGACACCCAGGTAGGCAAGGGCCGTGCCCAGCGTCATGGGATTCCGGCAGTAGGTGTACGGCGGCTGCACCACCAGCTCCTGAGTGGGCAGCATAGGGAGCGGAGTCCCGCGCCCTGCGCTGAACTGCGTGGCAATGGACCAGAGGCCCAGCGCAAAACCTCCCACCGCCAGCAGCGCCCCGGCGACCCTGTTCACCCGCCCGCAGGAGAAGCCAGGCAGCCTCAGCCTCCTGTCCACAGACGCGCCCCCCCTCACCACCAGCCAAGGAATGGCCAGGAGGAACACGGGGGCCAGGAGCGCCAACGTGCACGCCCGGCGCAGGGCGCTGTACTCGCGTTCCCCCCATCCTTCGTACAGCTTCGCCAGTGAACTCATTGCATCCCCCGTTCCCAGGCTCAGCGGCGACGCCGGGTCCGGACTGTGGCACCAGCATGGCCCCGGCGCCGTGTCCCACGTGGCCGACCGACCCGCTGCGTTGGCCCTCACTCACCCTCCGCCTTATGATAGGTGCTGCCACCGCCGTTGTGGTGGCAGTGCCCACTCCCAACCAGCCCGGCAGGCAAGCGATGGCCCCCAATCCTCTCGTGGTGGAATTCAGCTCTCTCCTCCAGGACGAGAACCTGCAAGGTCCTGTTCTGGATCTGGCTGCGGGCAGAGGCGAGAACGGGCTCTTCCTGGCCGGTCTGCAACTGCCCGTGGTGCTGGCCGATCGCTCCGTGGAGGCGTTGGAGGCGGCCCGGGCTTCGGCCGAAGACCGGGGGGTCTTGGCGCAGTTCTGGGAGGTAGACCTCGAAACGGACGGCAACCCGCTGCAGGAGGAGCACTACCGGGGGATCCTGGTCTTCCGCTACCTCCATCGGCCACTCATCCCCTGTCTGCGCAAAGGCATCCGCCCGGGAGGGATCCTTATCTACGAGACCTTCACCAGGGACCAACCCAGATTCGGCCGCCCGCACAATCCGGACTTCCTGCTGGAGCCCGGGGAACTGGCCGACTGGTTCCGGGACTGGCACACCATCCACTACTTTGAAGGTATCCTGCAGCATCCCGACCGAGCGATGGCCCAGATCGTCTGCCGGAAACCCAGGAACAAGGTAGCGGTGGGGCATGACTCCGCCCGGCATCCGTGCCGCTCCTCACGCACTCCAGCCCCACGCTCAGCTCACGGCTTTCGTGATGAGCACGGCGATCGTCTCCTCCACGGCGGGTGTCATCGCCTGCAGCGCGAAGGCGGTCGGCCACATGTCGCCCTCGTCCAGGTGCGCGATGTCGTTGAATCCCAGCGTGGCGTACCTGGCGTTGAACCTGCTCGCCGACTGAAAGAAGCACACCACCTTGCCGTCGAGGGCATAGGCGGGCATCCCATACCAGGTTCTGGGCGCCAACGCCGGGGCGTTGGCCTTCACGATCTCGTGCAGCCGCGAGGCCATCTGCCGGTCCGGTTCGGCCATCTCGGCGATCTTGGCCAGCAGGTCGCTTTCCCCGTCTTTGGTGGAGCGCGAACCGCGTCGCGATTCCGCCTTCACCTCCTGGGCACGCTCCTTCATGGCGGCTCGTTCCTCGGCCGAGAATCCGCCGGGTTCCCGCTCGGTCTTGACGCCCGCTGGGACGGACTTCCCAGTCTCCTGCTTCGGGCTCATAGGACGCTCCCTTCGTCGTGTCCCCGCCGGCAATGGCGCGATGATCCTCGTACCATCGGTTCCCCGGCGGCACACTCCGCACACCACATGGCGCCTCGGCCGCACAGAGCCGCCTCCGCCCCACACCGGGCCTGGCCGTGCGGCACACCACCTCGCGGCGCGGTTACCCCCGTCAGGCGCTCGGGCAGCAACCGCCGAGATCGGATTCACCGGCCGCCATGGTGCCGTCCAGGCCGATAACCACTGTCTTCACGGGGATATCCACCCCCGCCTGCTCCACGGCCTGCTGCGCCATGCGCACCATGCCGCCGCAGCACGGCACCGTCATGATGGCGACAGTGACGGATCGGAGATCGTTCTGGCGGATGAGTGCCGTCAGTTTCTCCACGTAGTTGGTGGTGTCGTCTAACTTGGGGCAGGCGATGACCAGCCGCCGCCCTCTGAGTAGGTCCGAGTGGAAGCTGCCCAGGGTGAAGGCGGTGCAGTCGGCGGCGATGAGAAGGTCGGCGTCCTGGAAGTACGGGGCCGAGGGCGAGATCAAGTGCAGCTGGACGGGCCACTGCCTCAGCTCCGAGGGAGCGGGCGGCGACGCTTCTTCCTCCCCGGAGTGGACGGCCGCCACCGCCTCCTCTCCCCTGGTCCTGCGGACGTGCGCGCGCGTGGCCTCCACGTCGTATGCCTGGCCCTCGCGCTCGGTGATGGTCAGGGCCCCGGTGGGGCAGACGTTGAGGCACATGCCCATGCCGTCGCAGTAGATGTCGCGCACCAGCACGGCTTTGCCCTGGTGGTCCAGTTCCAGCGCGCCCTCATCGCAGGCCGTGGTGCAGAGACCGCACCCGTCACAGAGGTCGCGATCAATCACGATGATCTTCCTGCTTCCCATCCTTCCTCCATCGCGCTCCGCGTTCGTCCCGTGCCGTGAATGACCGCCACCACCAGGACCATACCACGGCCCTCCTCGGCCAAAGCCACGCTCTCAGTACCCGGCTCCTTAGCGGGCGCCACAGCCGCGTCTGCTGGTTTCCGCACGGCGACAAGAACCACCTTGCGAACCCGCCCTTGGCCCCAGGCCCGGACTTGACTAGACTGGGACGAGGTCAAGGAGGAGCACGATGACACATACCGCCGCCACGGACGAAGACCCCGGGGGCAACACGGGGCACGCCGCATGTGGGGTACACAGGACCCGCGGAACGCACGCAACCCGCGCGAACCACAGCAACCGCGCCAACAACGGAACCCGCGCGCCACACGGGGCGACACGGTCGGCTCCCCGGCGGCGCCCACGGAGCCACGCATGATCTGCGACAGAGTCGGGGGCATGAAGCCGTTCCTTGCCATGGACATCCTGGAGCGCGCCCAGGAGCTGGAGCGCGCGGGCGAGCACGTGATCCACCTTGAGCTGGGCGAGCCCGATTTCGATACGCCCCAGGCCATCAAAGAGGCCGGCATCGCGGCCATCCGCCAGGGCGACACCCACTACACCCACAGCCTGGGCACCTCCCAGCTGCGCGAAGCCATCAGCGAGCACTACGCCCGCGCTTACCACATAGACCCCCCGCACCCCGACCGGGTGCTCATCACCTCCGGCTCCTCCCCAGCCTTCCTGGTGGCCATGAGCACGCTGCTGGGAAGCGGCGACGAGCTCATCCTCTCCGACCCCCACTACGCCTGCCACCCGAACTTCGTGAGCTACCTGGGCGCCGTGCCCCGCACCATCCCCGTCTTCGAGGATGACGGCTTCCAGTACCGCCTCGACGACATCCGCGCCGCCCTCACGGCGCGGACCAGGGCCATCCTCATCAACTCGCCAGCCAACCCCACCGGGACGCTGCTGTCCCCGGAGCGCATGGCGGAGATCGCGCAGGTGGCGGCGACCGCCCCCTCCCGCCCCTGGATCTTCAGCGACGAGATCTACCACGGCCTGGTCTACCAGGGTCGAGCGCGCTCCATCCTGGAGTTCACCGACCACTGCCTCGTCTTCAACGGCTTCTCCAAGCTCTTCGCCATGACCGGCTGGCGGCTGGGATACGTCATCGTGCCCCGGGACCTGGTCCGCCCCATGCAGACCATGCTGCAGAACTTCTTCATCTCGGCCAGTTCCCTCGCCCAGGCCGCTGCCTACGCCGCCCTCACCGACCCCACCGTGCGGGCCGACGTGGCCGCCATGGTCCGTCACTACCGGGAACGCCGGCTGTTCATGTTGGCGGGGCTGCGGGAACTGGGCTTCGGGATCGCCGTGGAGCCCACCGGCGCCTTCTACGTGTTTGCCAACGCCGGGCGCTTCTCGGGCGACTCGAACCGGCTCGCCCGCGACATCCTGGAGGAGGCCAAGGTGGGTGTGGCCCCGGGCGTCGACTTCGGCCCCCACGGCGAGGGCTACTTGCGCTTCAGCTACGCCAATTCACTGGAGAACATCGGCGAGGGGCTACGGCGGATCAGGGAGTACCTGGCGAGGCGGTAGAGGAATAGTCAGAACGCCCACGCAGCCCGGACCCTGAAGCAGCTGCCCTTGACACCGTAGAGCCGGCCGCCATAGCGGAAGTACTGGCTCCACGCGACGCCGGCACCGTGCAGGGGGTCATCGAAGCCGCGGAAGATGTGAGTGCCTTGGTTTGTGCCGGCATAGTAGGCGGCGCTGGGGTCTTGCAGGGGGATGCCGGCTCCGGCTGCGCCCCGCACCGCCATGGTCATGATCTGGGCACGGGTGATGGAGTCGAAGGGGTTGAAGGTACCGGCCGAGGTGCCGCGGGTGATGTCGCGTTGGGCGGCAAGGGCCACATAGTGGTCGGGGTAGAGCACCCCTCCCGTGCTACGGTCCACGCACCACCAGCAGGCTGCTTGGTCTCATCGCACGCCCCCTCGTTCAATAGCGCCTGACCGAGGGGCGAGCACAGGAACCTCCGAAGGTAGTCGGCCATCCACCGCGCACGTCATCCGCGCGGCATCAGCGCGAACACGCCCCAGCCCAGGTATTCACGTGTGTAGGCAGCGTGGCGCTCGGGTTCCGAGGTCAGTTGGGCTCGAACCTCTTTCGCCAGCTCGTCGTCGGGATTGGCTTCCAGCCATCGGCGCATGGTGAGCCATTTGGCCGCTTCGTATCTGTCCCAGCCGTCTTGGTCGGCCAGAACCATCTCCACAACGTCGTAGCCGAGGTGGCCGAAAGACGCGAGAAGTCCTGGAAGCGTGAGAAAATCGGAGATTGAGGTGGCAAGACACCCCTTGGCCGCATCTTCCGTCGGCGGCAGCTGCCGCCAGTAGGGCTCGCCAATGAGGATGATCCCTCCGGTACGCAGGCTCCGCGCCAGAAGCGCGATGGTGCCGGGCACTCCCCCGCCGATCCAGGTGGCACCGACGCAGGCTGCCACATCAGCCTTCTCGTCAGACACATAGCCGGCAGCATCGCCATGGATGAACGTGACCTGATCGGCCACGCCCAGTTCTGCAGCCCGGAGTCTTGCCTGCTCGGTGAACAAGCGGCTCATGTCGACGCCGGTGCCGATGACGCCGTGATCGCGTGCCCAGGTGCACAGCATCTCGCCCGAACCGCTGCCGAGGTCCAGCACTCGGGCACCTGGTTCCAGACGCAGCGCCGCGCCCAGGGTAGCGAGCTTGTGGGGTGTGATCGGGTTGTGGATGCGGTGAGCACTTTCGGTGATGCTAAAGATGCGTGGGATGTCCATAGTGGAGAGCTTCCTTATGAGTGTGACTCGATTCGATCATAGCCTAACCCGTTGCACATGCGACGCTCACACACCACCGCCATGATAGTGACCACGTTCGCATCGCGACCAGTGAATACTTCTCACGCGACCGTCAGCCTGCCACGCGACCGGCTTCCACCGCCTCGACCGTTGCCTCCGTGCCCCCGGTTTCTTGATGCTTGTCGAGAGCGCGGTGCCGGATGAGGAATAGGCCGCCCAGGAAAGCGAGCAGGATAGCGCAGCCCCCTATGCCCAGCCCCAACCCGAAAGACCCGGCGAAAGCCTCGGCCACCTGCGATCTGAGCGCCGCCGCGTCAACCCCGGCCGGTACCTCCGCTACCGCTCCCGGCGCCGTCAGGGCGCCTGCCAAGATCTGGCTCGTCTGCGTTGCGTCGAGCGGCAGCGCCTGGAGGGAGACCTCCAACCGCGAGATGTAGTCGCGGGCGACGATCGAGCCGATGACCGCCACGCCCAGCGCCGTCCCCAGTTGGCGGAAGGTCATAGCCGTGGCCGAGGCGATACCGGCGCGCGCGCCGGGCACCGTGCTCATGATGGCGGTGGTAAGGGGGCTCATCACCAGCCCGTGCCCCACGCCGAGGAGAGCCAGCATCCACCAGTATGCGGTGTACGAAGCATCCGCGGTCAGCCCAGACAGCGCCAACATGAACACCGCCTGCAGTAGGAGGCCCACCAACACCGGGGGTCGTGCGCCAAAGCGGGCAACCACCGCCCCCGAGACCATGCCCGTGGCAGCGATGGCGAGCGTGAGTGGAAACTGGAGCAGGCCGGCTTGGGTGGCCGTGTAGCCCTGCGCATTCTGCATGAAGACACCCAGGAAGAAGAGCATGGCGAAGAAGCCGAAGTACATGAGCACCCCCGCCAGGTTGCACCCGGAGAAGGTACGGTTGCGAAAAAAGGCCAGTTCGAGCATGGGATGGCGGGTGCGCGCCTCCCACAGCACGAACATCACCAGCAGTGCGGCAGCCACCGCCAAGACGGTCAGGATGAGGGGGTCCCCCCAGCCTCGGTTGGCCGCCTCGATGATCCCGTAGGTCAGCGTCCCCAAGCCGGCGATGGCCATGATTTGACCGGGCAGGTCCAGCGGGCGCCGCCGGAGTCCCTTGGATCCGGGCACGCAACGGCCGGCCACAACCAAAGCCACCAGCCCGATGGGAACGTTGATCCAGAATATGGCCTGCCAGGAGAAGGCATCGACCAGGACCCCACCCAACAGGGGCCCCACCGCCAGTGCCGTGCCCGAGACACCCGCCCAGATGCCGATGGCCTTGGCGCGCTCCCGGGGTTCCGTGAAGGTGTCGGTCAAGACGGCCAGCGTGGCAGGCATCATGGTGGCTGCACCCAGTCCCTGCAGCGCCCGACCGGCGATCACCAGCGCCACCGACGGCGCCAACGCTCCCACCAACGAGCCCCCGGTGAACAGCGCCATGCCTACCAGGAAGAGACGCTTGTGCCCGTACCTGTCGCCCAGGGCACCGCCGGTGAGCATGGCACTGGCGACCACCAGGAGGAAGGAGTCGACCACCCACTGAAGCTCGGACAGACCGGCAGACAGCGCCCGCTGAATCTCCGCCAGCGCCAGATTGACCGCAGTGGTGTCGACGCCCACCATGAACAGGCTGAAGCACATGGCGGTCAGGGTGAGCATTTGCCGGCGACGAGTGGCTAGCACGAGCGTGAGTATAGCCGAAGGCGGAGCGCCACCGAGCGACCGCCACGGCGATGATCGTGGCGACAGCTGAGGCGAAGGCGCGCGATTGACTTCTTCTGAAACACAAGAAAGCCGGCCCTCGGGCCGGCTTTCTTGTGGAGGCAAGTGCTGCTACCCATCGAACCTGGCAGCCGCTGTCACCGCTCCCTGTACAGGATCAGATTGTAGAGGATCTGGGCGCATTCCCCGCGGGTTGAGCCAACCTGGAAGTCGTACCACACCCCCATCCCCGCCAATCCATCGAGCAGTCCGGCGTATCCCGCCTTGACCGCGTTCACGTAGTGCTCCTCCAAGGAGAACTGGGCGAGTACGAATTCCGGGATGTAGCCGGCAGGTGCATCGGGCAGGTTGGCGGCTCGAGCGATCATGGTGATGAGTTGCTCGTGGCTGATGGCATCGTAAGGAGCGAAGGTGGTGAGCGTCGTCCCCACCGTGATGCCCTCGCCCACGCACACGGCCACGTACCTGGAGGGATAGAACGGATCCTGGCCCTGTTGCTCTTCGACGTCAGTGAAGGCCGACGTTTCCGAACCGGTGACGGCCAGTCCCAAGCCCTTGACGATCATCTTGGCAAACTGCTGACGGATCACAGTCTCACCGGGCCCGAAGCAGTTCTCGCCCGTCCCGAGGATCACGCCCCTCCACGCCAGTTCGTTGATGGCGGTGACGTTCGCATGGGTTGAGGGGACATCGCTGAAACCGGCCACAGACACATCGAGCACACCAGTGTTGTTGCCCGGCGCCGCATCGTGGATGCCCTGTAGCACCTTGGCGTGGAGGCGATGTGTCCCCGTCTGGCTGGGGGTCCAGGAGAACCAGGCCGTGGTTCCCTCTGGGTCTCCGGCAAAGACCTCCTCCATGGCGATGAGCTCTCCGCCGTTGTCCGGGTCGCCGTCGAACAGCATCACCTCGGCCGAGTCGATCATCGGTTTGTCAGAGGCCACGGTCACGCCCACCTGCAGCGGCTCGTTCACGAGTGCTCGGGCCTGGCCGGTCACCGTTTCGCCCTGGGCATCGATGGCCACAACACCGTCTTCGGGGATGCCCACATGAGCAGGCCCGCCGCCGCCCAACGGTCCTTGCCGCCCTCCGGTCGAGCCCACGGTCACCTGCACCCATCCCTCGTTGTTCTGTCCGGGATCAAGAACCCCCAACGGCTCGGTCTCGTATTTCTCGTCCACCATATTGTCCGGGTCGAGCTCGACATAGACACGATAGGACTGCGAGGTCACACCGTCCGGCACTACCGGCGTCCACTGTGTGGAGACGGTGGTGTACTGCTGCGGCAGGAGCGGTTGGTTGATCGTCACCTCGCCGATGGTCTGCCTCGAGCCCGACTCCCCGTACGGCAGCGTACTGAAGGGGATGTAGGAGAAGCGGACCTTGTACCCGGCGGGCACCGCCGTCTCGCCCTTGTTCTCCACCGCGTAGTTGTAGACACGAACCTGCAGCGTCAAGGGTTCCCCCGCCCTCAAGGCGTTCTCGTTGGCATTGAAGTAGGTTCCAGTACGTTCGTCGAACTGCCGGACGAAGAAGCCGCGGATCTTCTTGCGGTTGTCCCCCGTTTCGACACTGTAGCCTGTCTCAGCCTTGTCATCTGAAAAGAAGCGCGATGGAAGGTTGAGCGCCAAGTCTTTCTTCTGCCCGTATTCGGTCAGCCAGAATTCCTCGCCCGAATCGCTTGCCAATGGGTCCACGGCGTACGTGGCCTTGATGGTCCCATCCTCCGTCGCATAGATGCTGGGGTAGAAGGCATAGGCATACTTGGATACGCCGGGGGGCTTCTGCAAGCGGAATCCAACACTGTTCGTCAGCGTTGAGTCTCTGGTTGTAGTGTCGCCCCAGCTACTGTTCTCGCTCAACCCCAGGGCATACGAAGCGGAAGCAGACAATCCGGACCCCAGCACTTCCCCGCTGACCTTGGCCGTCATCTTCAGCGAGCTGTTCTCTTTCAGCGTGTGCGAGAGACTGCGATCGCTCCCGCCGCCGGACGCGGAGCTCCATTCCAGGCTTGTGCTGCCGTATGTCCCGTTCCAGTATTCGATGACGTTCCCGTACATCAATCCGCGATACACGCTGCCACCCGGCAGCGTGTACGAGCCGAGATCTTCAGGGAGATTGTTGCTGCGCTGCGGGTAAGAGAGTATGTTGCCGTTCTCGTGCACCGGCTGGTACCACTTCTTGTCGAGGCCGGCAGCCTTGACCACCAGATCATTCATGGGCCCAGGCACCACGAAGTCCACGAACGGATAGACTCCGGCTTCTGCTTCAAGACCATAGATGCGGTATCTCCAGATATCCAGCACCTGGGTGGAGTAGAAGAGCAGGTCGTCACGGCTGGTACGAGCCGTGAAACCACGAGGCACACTCACGTACGTGCTGTTGTAGCTCGACGCAGCGTCGCTCGCTTCTCTACCCCAGACGGAGCTGAAGTCCAACGCCGTTTCATTGCCTATATTGAGTATCTCGATATTGACATTTGACTTCAGTGCCCCGCCCGCTGTGAACTCCTCGGAGCTGCCCAGTACGTATGAAGAGCTCTGCTTGTGAGAGGTGCTCAGCTCTCCACCCGTGGAACTGAGCAACTCGATGAAGAAATCGTCAGTTCGGTTGACATTGACGATCTGGCCCGCGTTCTGATCCCAGAAAGCATGTTTCGGCGGCTCCTGGATGACGTAGTCAGTGGTGACGAGATCCTCCACCGTGAAGTGGACCGGGACCCCCAGCATCAGGCTGTCTCCGTCGCGGTCCACGGCCACGACAGCCAGCCGCGTTCCAGTGGCGGGAGCCGAGGAGGTGGTCTCCGCCGAAGAGAAGGTGAGAGCCGGCGCCGCACCCCGGGCGGGCCTGTAGACGTGAGCCACGAAAGCATCATCGGCCACGGGATCCAGGTGCTTCCACCCCGTCAGGACCACCGACCAACTTGGATCAGTGGAATTGCCGTCTGCGCCTTGGAAACGCCCCGCGGCCAAGGAGAAGCTGCTGACAAAGCCGGGCGCCTGGATCAGCGGGCTGAGCGTGGCGTTCAACTCACTGCCGTACTGAATGGTGCGCAAGGTGGCGGTACCTGACAGGGCGTAGGCCACGGCCAGCTGACGCCGCCCGAGATGGAACCCGGTGGCCGGGTCGTAGGTGAACAGACCCGCCGCCACTTGGACCCTGCCATAGGCGCCGAACTGGCCTCCCATGTCATCGGCCACGAGGTCGGTCACGGTCACCTGACCCACCGTGAGCGTTCCCGAGCCGTCAAACCGGAACACTCTGACCTGCTCGCCAACCTTGAGATCAGTGCTGAAAGTTGACGTGCCGAGCGCCAGTTCAGCCCTGCCCTCGCCATCGAAG
>Ga0123329_1001672_pt1 | contig 20646 bp, 15 predicted proteins | sample BioC12SIPDNA_FD_89703 | JGI IMG/M metagenome (GOLD analysis project Ga0123329, IMG submission 89703) | Anaerobic biogas reactor microbial communites from Washington, USA - Biogas_R1_B C12 SIP DNA | ecosystem: Engineered > Bioreactor > Anaerobic > Unclassified | place: Washington, USA | collected...
ACAAACGCGGCGACGATCGCCCAAACGATGCCGATCGCCAGGTGGGCCGCCGAGCCGGCGGCTTGCCCGAACGTGCCGGCCAGGAGCATCGCCGAGAAATAGGCGTTGACGGCCAACCAGCCGAACTGGAGCAGACCCATGAGGAAGCCGGGCATCAAGAATCCGCCGGTCACGCCGTAGGTGCTTGTCCCCACAATATAGAGGGGCAGACCGGTCTTCAGGCCGAGCATCCCCGGCACGAGATAGAAGAGGAAATGGCAGATCAAAGCGGCCAGCACCACGCCGAGCAGCGCCACGCCCAGCCCCTGGGCCAACGTCCCGCCCGCGAACATGCTGAACTCGCCCTTGGCCGGATCGATGCCGGCCCCTACCGGCACGTCCTGCCAGAAGACGAACCAGAGCATGATCCCGGCATAGGTCTGGGCCGTGCTGCTGAACCAGGGGATCCGCTTCTCCTTGGGCACCGGTTGCGCCGACGCGACATAATCGGGTAATCCTGAAGCCATGGGTCTCTCCTGTTGAATTGCCTCTTGCGCTTGCGGACTCAGGTCCCGCCACGAATCGCAGGCAGACGGAATTTCCCGAGTGGAAAGAGGGGCGTTTGCCAACGGCGGCGGGCTGGAGGGTGCCATCCCGCCGCGGAACCCGGAGTATACCCGCCCGGGGGACAAATTCCAACGGTCCGGGGGCGACGGGGAGCCGGGTGCGCTCCGCCCCCGGCGGGACCCGGCCTGCTTCCGCAATCCGCGCGCGGGGACCGCGCTTCAGAACCCGTATTTGCCGGCGAACTCGAACCGCGTGGCATCGGCCGCCTGGCGATCGACGAACCGCGTCTTCCACTGGCTGACTTCGAAGCCGAGCTGGAACTTCTTCGTCACGTCGCAGGTGATGTTGCCCCAGTAGACCTGGTTGAAGGTGCGGCCGACCGGTAGCAGGATGTCGCCGTCACGCGGATCGTCGAGCGAGTAGCCCGCGTGGCTGTGCCAGCGGGGCGTCCAGTCGTACCAGAACTCGAACCACCCGCCGGTCGATCGGATCGCCTCGTAGGTGCCGCCGATATCGACCCCCTGGTTGATTCCTCCCAGGAAGGTCTTCAGATTCGTGCCGGTGAAGAATTCACCCTGGAAACCGAGGCGCTCGGTGATCGGCGCCTTCACGTCGGCGCAGAGCGACCAGGTGGGCCGGGCCGCGTCGTCGGCGAAGGGGAAATCGTAAATCGACTCGCCGACGTGGCCGGAGAGCCCGAAGCTCACCGGGCGGGTCCGCCCGACGATCGATCCGACACGCATCTCGATGATCGGCCATCCGGCATGGTCGCCGTCGGCCAGTACGCCGGTGGTCAGGTCGCTCGCCGCGTCCGTGTTGAGCGACGACTGCCACTGAATCTGCCAGGCATCGCTGACGTCGAAGTAGCGCTCGTAGCGGATCTGCGGGCGGCGGTAGCCGATATTGCCGGCGCACCAATAGACCGAATACATGATCGTTCCGGGCACGAGCGGGGAGATCACATCCCAGGTTTGACCGACGAGGAGCCGGTAATCGTCGTTTTGGACCTCCCAGTAACCGTGGCGGAGCATGACCGTCGGCTTGTTCTCGACCGCGAACGAGCCCTGAAAGTCCAGTTCGACCTTCCCCCCGCTCTTGGCGCCGCAGAACCAGGGCAGCTCGGGGCCGGACACGTCGATTCCAAGCCGCGTCGATCTGGCCCCGACGTGAAAGGCGTCTTCGCCTTCGTCCTCGGGGGAGATTGCCCACAGAGTGTAATTGCCCAGATAAGTCCGCGACGTTTCATAGGCCGCGGTGCCCCAGAGAATGCCGTAGGGCACGATCTTGAAGTCGCCTTTCTTCCAGGCGAGGTCCTTGACCTCCTCGCGGGTGACATACTCGGGTGTCTTTTCAGCCGCCAGGCTGGATACCGGCGCGAATCGCGGCCCGCCGGCCGCCGCCGGCGGCACTTGCCGGGCGGTTGCCTGATCGAGCTCGGCCCTCAACATCCGCGTTTCCGCCTCAAGCTGCTGAATTCTATAGAACAAAGCGTCGTTCCCGGGGACCGCGGGCGGCATGGACAACCTCTCGCCGGCGGGCAACTGGCCCGCAATCAACAGGGCCGCGACGCCAAACACTCGCAGGCTGGCCATGGGAACCTCAAATTCAGACGGAAGTTCGAGCTTGCTGAAAAACGCCCCGATCCCCCGCCGCCGCAATCCGGCAAGATCGCGGTGCGGCCGCCGCGGACGGGGGCGTCCGCGGATGGCCTGTCTTCGCCGCTGCCGGCCGGAGAATCGGCAGTCAGGGAACCTGGCGAACAACTTGTCTCTTCGTCAGAATCGGCAGAGGCGGCAGGAGAGGTTTCCGCAACCCGCGCGCGCCCGAATTATCGGCACAACCGGCAGTCTCCGCCAAGGTCCCGCCCTCCGCGGCGGCCGCCCGAACCACAGGACTCGCCGCGCGCCACGAGCGTGGATTGTTCTCGTAGAAGGGAGGGGATTCCCTGCTCAGCCGCTCTCCGCGGCCAAGCCCCGGATCGCCGCAGCAGGCTTCCGCCGGCGGCCAAACCGAGCGGTCCTTCGAGCCGTTCCCTGCCGCGGCAGGGTCCGCTACAATGACCGGCGACACGGCGGCGTCGCCCTTGATGGCTCTACCTGCCGGCGACTCCGCACCCCGGGACTCGGAATCTCGCAAGACCGTTAGAGGAAGCCCATGAGGAACGTCGTCACCCTGGTGCTGGGCGGAGGGCGCGGCACGCGACTCTATCCACTGACACAGGTCCGCTCGAAGCCGGCGGTGCCGATCGCCGGCAAGTATCGGCTGATCGACATCCCCCTGTCGAACTGCATCAACAGCAGGCTGAACCGGATCTACGTGCTCACCCAGTTCAACTCGGTGAGTCTGCACCGCCACATCCGCGCCACCTACAACTTCGACCCGTTTACACAGGGCTTCGTCGAAATCCTCGCGGCCCAGCAGACGCTCGACAACTCCGGCTGGTATCAAGGCACGGCCGACGCCGTCCGCCAGAACCTCCGCTACCTCCTCCAGCCGGGGATCGACCATGTTCTGATCCTCTCGGGCGACCAGCTCTACCGGATGAACTTCCAGGAGATGCTCGCGACCCATCGCCGTGCCGGCGCCGACGTGACGATCTCGGCGGTCCCGGTTGACAGCTCCGAGGCCGGCGGCCTGGGAATCATGCGGCTCGACGACACGGGCCGCGTGGTCGGCTTCCTCGAGAAGCCGCAGAGCGAGGAGGACCTCCAACTCGTCCGCACCGATCCGGCCTGGATCGACGCCCGGGGCGTCGTCTCCGCCGGGCGGGATTGCCTGGCGAGCATGGGAATCTACCTTTTCAATCGCGATACGCTCGTCGACGCGCTTGAGAAGACCGACTACCAGGATTTCGGCAAGGAGGTGTTCCCCGCCTCGATGCGGACCCGGCACGTGCAGGTCCACCTGTTCGACGGCTACTGGGAGGATATCGGCACGATCGGGTCGTTCTTCGAGGCCAACCTGCGGCTCGCCGACGAAGACCCCCCCTTCCACCTGACCCTTCCCGGCCGGCCGGTCTATTCCCGCGCCCGCTTCCTCCCCCCCTCGCGGATCGACGGCGCGACCGTCCAGGGCAGCCTCATCGCCGACGGCTGCCAGATCCAGCAGGGCACCGTGATCGACAACAGCGTGATCGGGTTGCGGTGCTTGATCGGCCGCAACTGCGTGATCCGCAACGCGATCATCATGGGCAACGATTATTTCGACGAGCCCAACGATGCGTGCAGCCTGTCCGCCGGCGGGCAACCGCCCCTGGGCATCGGGTCAGGTTGCCATATCGAAGGGGCGATCATCGACAAAAACTGCCACATCGGAAATGGCGTGCGGATCATCAACGAGCGAGCCGTCCAGAACACCGACGAAATCGACTTCGGCCTGATCCGCGACGGAATCGTCTGCATGCCCAAGGGCTCAACCGTGCCCGACGGCTGGCGACTATAATCTGTATGGCCCAGATTCTCAAACGTAAATTCGCCTGGGATCCGGTCGCCGAGCGGAGCACGGATGAGGACGTTAACCGCATGCTCCGCCGCCCGATGCGCGAGCCCTGGACGCTTTAGAACCGATACCATCAATAGGAGGCACCCGATGCTCGCCGCATCATGGAACCGCTGTGTTAAGACTTTTTGCGTCGCGGTTGCCGTGGCCGCACTGGCCACCGTCGCCTGGGCCGGCTATCCCAACTACCCGCCGCAGCCGACGGTGACGGAATACGCCGTCGATCCGGCCTGGCCCCAGCGTCCGGCGGAGCTCGGTCCGGCGGCCGCCGTGCCCGGCGTGGCCGTCGATCGGCAGGATCGCGTCTGGTGCCTCCAGCGCTCACCGGTTCCGGTGCAGGTCTATTCCCCCGACGGCGAACTGCTCAACAGTTGGGGGCAGGGCGAGTTCCGAGGGGTCCACAGCGTGCGGTTCGACAGCCAGGGAGACGTCTGGATCACCGATTACGTCGCCCACGTGGTGAAGAAGTTCACGCCCCAGGGTAAGCTGCTGCTCGTGCTCGGCACGCCGGGCGCGGCGGGCGAGGACGGCGCCCATTTCAACGCCCCCACGGATGTCGCGATCACCCCCAAGGGCGACGTGTTCGTCACCGACGGATACGGCAATCGCCGCGTGGTCCACTTCGATCCGCGGGGCAAGTTCGTCAAGGCCTGGGGAGAGTACGGCGGCGGGCCCGGCCAGTTCTGCCTGCCGCACCAGATCGTCGTCGATTCCCGCGGCGTCCTCTACGTGGCCGACCGCAACAGCGGGCGGATCCAGTTGTTCGACCAGGAGGGGAAGTTTCTCGACCAGTGGAGCGGCGTGATCATGCCGTGGGGCCTGTGGATCTCGCCGAAGGATGAAATCTGGGTCTGCGGCTCCTCGCCGCAGCCGTGGTACAAGGACGGCAGCTACCCGCCCCCCAAGGACCAGGTCTTCATGCGGTTTTCGACCGACGGCCGCGTCCGCCAAGTCTGGACCGTGCCGGTCGGCCAGGATGGCCAGGAGAAGCCGGGCGAGTGCAACTGGCTCCACGCGGTCGCCGCCGACTCGCAGGGAAACCTGTACGCCGGGGACATTATGGGCAAACGGATCCAGAAGCTCGTCCGGCAGGGGACCGGGGCCGAGCGGTAGCGCGGGCCGCGGCGCCACGCGGCGCCGGGCGAGGCGATCGGCCCCAGCCGGCGCGGCAGACGGCCCCGGCGGAGGCGAAGACTTGGCGTCAGACCTCCCCTTGACGGCCGGCGGATGAAGCGTATAATGACATGCGATTAAGGAACATGTCATGCTCTCCAGAACTGCCACCTATGCCCTCCGCGCGGTCGTCAGCCTTGCCGGACTGGCCTCCGGCGAATATGCCGGCGCGGGCGAGGTGGCCGACCAGGTCGGAGCCCCGCGGAACTATCTCGGCAAGCTCCTCAGGACGCTCGCCGACGAAGGGATTCTGGAATCGCAGAAGGGCAAGGGGGGCGGATTCCGGCTCGCCCGCCGGCCGGAACGGATCCCCATTTTCGACGTCGTCGAGCCGATCGACCACGTCAGCCGCTGGGGCGGGTGCTTCCTCGGCCGCCGGCGGTGTTCCGAAAACAGTCCCTGCGCCGTCCACAACCGCTGGGGCCGGGTGCGGAATCAATACCTGAGATTCCTCAAGGAGACCACGGTGGCGGACCTCGCCGCCGAACCGGCCGTCGAGGCACGCCCGGCATAGGTTACAAAAAACGCCGCATCCAGGGCGAAATCCGGCGAAAGCAGAGCAAACAGACCGATCGCGGCGCCCCCGGAGAGGACGGGAGACGCCATTTGCTGCCAGCTAAACCCAGACAATCACATGCTATTAGGCGTATTCAACACGACTTCCCCGAACTTTCCGCCAGGTTCAGGCCGGCCCCAGCCGCCGGACGGCCACCGGCTCTTCCTCCGCGGCGCGATCGCCACCGTCCTCACCCTGGGCGCGGCCTGGGGCGCCCTGCTGCTGCTGCGAATCGCCGCCTCCGGGTCGTTCGTCTCGATCCGCCTCCAGGAGGTCAACGCCCACGGCCACGCCCAGATCTTCGGCTGGGTCGGCCTGTTCGCGATGGGTTATGCCTATTACGGGCTGGCAGCCCTGAAGCGGACGCGGCTCGCCGCGCCGCGACTCGCCGTGGCGAGCTTCTGGCTGATGGCGGGCGGCCTGGCGGCGCGGTCCCTGTTCCAGCCGCTGGTCGATTTCTCGCCCTGGTGCCTGCTGCCCGCCCTGGCCGGATCGCTGGCGGAAATCGCCGCCGTCGCCCTCTGTTGCGGGATCGTTGCCGCCACGTTGCGGCGCTCGCCGCGGGGCCTGGAAGCGGCCGACGGATTCGTTCTCGCGGCCCTCGCCTGGTTCCTCATCCAGGCCGTTTACGGCACGGTCTATTTTGCCGCCACGGCCCTGGCAAGCGATCGCGGCACGCTGCTGCGGCTGGTCGCCGATTGGCAAGCGCCGTTGCGGGAGATGCAGATCCACGGCCTGGCGATGCTGATGATCCTGGGCATCAGCCAGCAACTCTTGCCCCGCTGGTACGGCATGCGGCAGACGCGGCCGAACCAGAGCCAGCGCGCCTTGGTGCTGATCAACCTCGCCCTGGCCGGTGTCATCGCCGGATCGATTCTCATCCGCCAGGCGGGACACGCCTGGGCCGGCGCCTGGTACCTGGCGGCCGTCGTGATGGCCGCCGTCGTAATCGCCCTCGTGCTGAGCTGGGGAATCTGGCGCCCCGCGCCGCGGCAAGACCGCGGCCTGACGTACGTCCGCGCGGCCTATCTCTGGCTGCTCGTGTCGCTCGCGATGCTTGCCGCCCTGCCCGTCTACCAGTTCGCCCTCCTGCCTTGGCTGGCGGCGGAGAGCGCCGCGGCGCGGATCGGCTTTTCCCATGCCTACTATGGGGCCATCCGCCACGCGATCACCGTGGGGTTTGTCAGCCAGATGATCGTCGCCGTCTCCGCCCGCCTCACGGCGGAGCTGCGCGGCGCCCGCATCGACCGCCAGCGCGTCCCCTGGTCTCCGCTGGTCTTGATCAACGCCGGCTGTGCGGTCCGCGTCGCCGGCCAGGCGGCGACGGATTTCACCCCCCTCGCGTTTCCGATCATCGGCCCGAGCGGGCTGGTCGAACTGGCCGGCCTGGCCGTCTGGGGCGTGCATCTCTGGCGGCTCACCGGCCGGCCGGCCGGCCGCCTGCCAGCCCGAGCCGCTTGCGGCGGCCGAGCTGCACCCGTCCGCCAGGCCCGATCGCGCCGCGGAGGAGAAGCCGAGCAACGCTCCGCCCTCGGCGCGATCGACGGGCTCCAGCCCGCCAATCGCGGCAACCTGCGACGCGTCACCGATTACCCGTCACCTGTGACCTGTGGAATCTTCCCCTTGCACCGACAAAGGAGAATCAAGTGAAACCGACCGAGATCCTTTCCAGCGAACACCGCGTCATCGAGCAGGTGCTCGACTGCCTGGAAAAAATGGCCGACCAGGCCGGCCGCGAGCAGGCGGTGGATGCCGAATCGGCGCGCGACGCGATCGACTTCCTGCGAAGCTTCGCCGACGCTTGCCACCACGGCAAGGAGGAGGCGCACCTCTTCCCGGCCCTGGAGGCCAAGGGCCTGCCGCGCAACGGCGGCCCGACCGGCGTGATGATCCACGAGCACGAGACCGGCCGCGGCCACGTCCGCGGCATGGACGAAGCCCTCGCGGCAGCCGCCGCGGGAGAGGCCGGCGCCGCCGCGCGGTTCGCGCGCCACGCCCGCGACTACATCGCGCTGTTGCGCGAGCACATCCACAAGGAGGACCATTGCCTGTTTTCGATGGCCGACCAGATGCTCACCGCGGAGGACCAGGCCGCGCTGTTGGCGAGCTTTGACCAGGTTGAAATACACCATATCGGCGAGGGCGTGCACGCGCGGTACCTCGAGCTGGCCAACCGCCTGGCCGATCGCTACGGCGTCGCCCGGGCGAAGGCCGCCAGCGGCTGCGGCTGCGCGTGCGGACATCGTTGAGCCCTCTAACCCGCCACCTATCACCTTCCCGGAGAGTCGGAATCCATGCAGTACGCTCGCCTATGGATCGGTTTTCTTGTCGTGGTGATCGCTTCGTTTGCGGTGCTGGGCTACTTCGGCGTCGAGATTTACCAGCAGGCGCCGCCGGTTCCCGAGCGGGTCGTGACGACCGATGGCCGGGTGCTGTTCACCGGCCAGGAGATCCGCGACGGCCAGAACGTCTGGCAGTCGATGGGCGGCCAGCAGGTCGGCAGCGTCTGGGGACACGGGGCCTACGTCGCGCCCGACTGGTCGGCCGACTGGCTGCACCGCGAGGCCACCTGGATTCTCAACCGCTGGTCCCAGCAAGAGCACGAACGGCCGTTCGACCAGCTCGGCGCGGGTCCCGCGGCGGAATTGAAGGCCCGGCTTGCCGAACAGCTTCGCGAGAACACCTACGACGCGGCGACCGGCGACCTGCTCGTCTCACCCCTGCGGGCCGCGGCGATCGCGGCCGTCGGCAACCACTACCACGCCCTGTTCGGCGACGCCTCGGAGGCGGCCGCACTCCGCGACGCTTATGCGATTCCGGCCGGCAGCGTGCCCGACGCCGATCGCCGCGAACAGATGAATGCCTTCTTCTTCTGGGCCTCGTGGGCTTGCACGACGAACCGCCCGGGCGAGGCGATCACCTACACCAACAACTGGCCGGCCGAGGAGCTGGTCGGCAATCGGCCGACCGGTTCGCTCGTGGTCTGGTCGGTGATCAGTTTTGTCGTGCTGCTGGCCGGAGTCGGGGCGCTGGCCTGGTACTTCGCCGTCGTCAAGCGTCAAGAAGAGCCGCCATCGGACTTGCCGGACGAGGACCCGTTGCTGGCCTTGAAGCCGACGCCCTCGATGAAGGCCACGTTGAAATACTTCTGGGTGGTCGCGGCGTTGATCGTTGTTCAGGTCGGCCTGGGCGCGGTGACGGCCCACTACGGCGTCGAGGGGGGCGGCTTCTACGGCATTCCCCTGGCCGAGTGGTTCCCCTATTCGGTAGCGCGGACCTGGCACACGCAGTTGGGCATCTTCTGGATCGCCACGGCCTGGCTGGCGACGGGGCTGTTCATGGGTCCGGCCGTCTCGGGCGTGGAGCCGAAGTACCAACGTGCCGGCGTCAACATCCTTTTCGCGGCGCTGTTGGTGATCGTCGCCGGTTCGATGTTCGGCACCTGGTACGCCACGCGGCAGCGGATGGGCTTGGAAATGAACTTCTGGTTCGGCCACCAGGGCTACGAGTACGTCGACCTGGGCCGATTCTGGCAATGGTTTCTCTTCGCCGGGCTGTTCATCTGGCTCGGCTTGATGGCCAGGGCAATGTGGCCGGCGCTGCGGCGGCCGGGCCACCAGAGGCACCTGCTCGGGCTGTTCCTGATCTCCTCGCTGGCGATTGCCGGATTCTACGGGGCGGGCCTGATGTGGGGCCGGCAGACGAACCTGGCGATCGCCGAGTATTGGCGGTGGTGGGTCGTGCACCTCTGGGTGGAGGGCTTCTTCGAGGTCTTCGCCACCGTGGTGATCGCCTTCTTGTTCACGCGGATGGGCCTCTTGCGGGTCCGCACGGCCACGGCGGCCGTGCTGTTTGCGACGACGATCTTCCTCACCGGCGGGATCATCGGCACCTTCCACCACCTTTACTTCACCGGCACGCCGACGGTCGTCATGGCGCTCGGCGCGGTGTTCAGCGCCCTGGAGGTCGTGCCACTGGTGCTGATCGGTTTCGAGGCCTATGAGAACCTCACGCTTTCGCGCGCCCGGCCCTGGGTCTCGGCCTACAAGTGGCCGATCTATTTCTTCGTGGCCGTGGCCTTCTGGAACCTGGTGGGGGCGGGGTTGTTCGGCTTCCTGATCAACCCGCCGATCGCGCTATACTACATGCAGGGCTTGAACACGACGCCCGTCCACGGCCACACGGCCTTGTTCGGGGTCTACGGGATGCTCGGCATCGGCCTGATGCTCTTCTGCCTGCGGGGGTTGACGGACCGCCGCCCGTGGCGGACCGGCCCGCTCGCGCTGGCCTTCTGGTCGATCAACATCGGCCTGGCGCTGATGGTCCTGCTGAGCGTTCTGCCCGTCGGCCTGATGCAGACCTGGGCGAGCGTCGAGCACGGCATGTGGTACGCCCGCAGCGCCGAGTTTCTCCAGACCGATCTGCTCGACACGCTCCGCTGGATGCGCGCGATCGGCGACACGATCTTCGCCGTCGGCGTGGTCGTCCTGGGCTATTTCGTCGTCGGCCTGAAAACCGGCTGGTCGCTCAAGCTCGGCCCCGAGCCGGCGATCGAGGCGGTCCAGCACCACCCGAGCCCGGAGTATTCGACGTCAGAGACGTGAGCAATAGCCGTCGGCTGTTCGGCTGTTCGGCGGCTAATCGGCCGCTTTTTCGATCGCCTCGGCCAATTGCTCGCGGACCTGGAAGAGCCGCTCCGGGTCGGGCAGGATCCTGCTCGAGTAGCGGCCGCCGGCGTTGGGTATCTCCACCAGTTCGGCTGCCGCCGCGAGCGCTTGCCGGGCGGCGGGCAGGTCCTCGCCGGACGCGGCCAGCCGCGCTTTGAGCAAGTGCAGATACTCGTAGTCCTCGACTCCCTCGCGGGCGTTCTCCAACCGGATCGAACTGACCAGCTCATCGCGGCCGAGCGGGGCGCCCGGATAGATCAGGAACCCGTCGCCGTTGGGATAGCGGACCCAGTAATGCCGGCCCGGCTCGCTCGACTGGCGGATGTAGCTGTGCCATCCGTACTGGTAGGGGTCGTAGGTCAGCCACGACGCGCCCCAGAACTCGTAAGCGGCGGCCCCGTACTTGAAGCAGTAGTGGGGCAGCAGCCGCTCGACCGCGCAGTACGGCGTGTCGGTGCACATCTGGCCGTCGGTCGTGAACCAGATCCGCCCGCCGGACCGGCGGATTTCTTCCATCTTTTCGGGCGCCACGAGGCCCTGGTGGCCGATCCCCCAGACATCGAGGGATCCGTCCCAGTCGGGCACGTGCTTCCAAGTGCTCGAATAGATGGGGATTTTCGGATCGACCTGGTGGATCATGTCGCAGAGGGCCTTCATCTGGACGCGGATGTAGTCGTGCGCGTCGTGGGGCTCGTCCGAAATGTAGAAGATCATCCGGTCGGCCCAGCCCTTTTCCTTGATGTGGTCCCAGTAGGCCTTGAGGCACGCCTGGAAGGCCTTCTTGTACTCCGGCCGGAGCTGGCTTCGATCCGCCGTCTCGTAGGGCGGCCGGCCCTCGTAGGGCTGCTCCCCGAAGATCGTCTTGGGAGGATGCCCCCAGCCGAAAAGGTAGAACTCGCGGGGCGTGTAAGAATAGGGAAGTTTCCACTCGTTGAAATAGACCTCGGCCGCGCGGTCGTATTCGGCAAAGTCCGCCTCCACCCGGCCGCCGGCATAGCGGATCTGCGGCCCAGGACGGATCGCGTCGGGCGAGAGCCGCCGCTCGGCCAGGAAACGGACAAGCCGCGGATACATCGCATCAAGCGGCGCGCCCCAGAGCCGCTCGCCGCCCGGCCCGTAGCGAATGTCGTAGATCGCCGCCACGTGGCTCTCATCTGGCAGGGCGAAGTCCCGGACGCGGACCGTGTAGCCCCGCTCGGCGAGCACGCGGTCACCGGCGCGAAAGCGGACCTTGCCCGCATACACGCCGGCGGCGGCGTCCTTGGGGATCGCCGCGGTGATCCAGACCGCCGCGGTTGCGCCGGGCATGAGATCGAAACGCGCCGTCGGCAAGAGCGGGTCCGGCCAGAGGCCCGGCCAGCCGTCGCACTGGGACGGCCGCGTGGGGATCAACCGGCGCCAGGCCGGCGCTTCGGATTGATAGTAGCTCGTCGGGTAGTCGATCGGCACGTAGCCCACGATCTGGACCTCCGGCGGCGGCAGCGCGGCGCCGCCGGGGCCGACCGGCCGGTCGACCTCGACGCGGACCCGCTCGATTTGCCGGCCGGCGCGAACGGCAAGCTGGAGCACTTCCCGCTCATTCCGGGCCGCGGAGATCTCGCACTGGGCCGCCGTCTCCGGCGGCGGGTCGTCGGGAAACACCTTGACAACCGACCGCACCGGCCAGACATCGAGCCGATCGGGCGACTCGGGCGGGCGGCACTCGAACCGCGCAATCCGCCCGAGGACCACTTCGCTCAGCACGACGCCATCGTACCAGAACGTGCCCGCGGCGGTCGTCGTCAGGTGGATCTGGAAGCGTGCCGCATCGTCGGGCATCTCGAACAGGTCCGAGACGAGCGTCCAATCCGTGGTGCCCGAGATGCCCCGCGACGTGCCCGTCATCCCGTTGGTCTTGCAGAGCGAGCCGTCGGCCGTGCGGAGGTGCGCGTGTACGCGCACATCTCCCGTGGCGTCCTTGCACTTGATCCACGCGGCGACCAGATAGGTGCGGCCCGGCTTGACGGCGACCGACTGCCGCCAGCCGCGCCAGCTTCCGGCCAGCTCCGGTGGCACGTCCATCCGCGCCGTCCGGCGGCCCAGATCGGCCCGGCCCGGATCGTCGAGCGAGAACTTCACGCCCGGACTCTGCGGCGGTTCCGCGCCGGTCCAACCGCCGGGCAGCGGCTCGCCCTGTTCAAAGCCGCCGTTTTCGACCAGGTTCGGCAGCCCGGCCAGGTTGCCCGGCTGCTCGGCAGCGGTCGCGCCGGGCGGCGCGTCGGCGGCGAAGTAGATGTCGTGGCGGGCGGCGGATCGAGCGGCCAGGTCGCCGCGGAACAGCAAGGCATTGCCCAGCCGCGCATGGGGGATCTCCTTTCCGCCGAGCCGCACGCGGATCGACCGTTCGTCCAGCCGATCCCGCGCCCGGCGGCGGATCATCCCCAGGTCCACGGAGACCATCGCCCCGGCAGCCGGCTGATCGCCGAAGTTGTAAACGCGAACCGCGGCGCGGCGGATCGGCGCGGCGGCCGGCCAGGCGGCCTCCCCGCCCAGCTCCTCAAGTTCCAGCCGCTCGACGGGGAGGACTTCGATGCCGGTGACCAGCCCGCGGCGCTCGGTCCAGCGGTCGGGCACGCGCCCGGCGGCGGGGTTGTCGAAATAGACGTAGCAGGTCGCGCGGGCCGCCGCGGGGCACTCGGCGGGCAGGACGAGCGAGCTGGCAGCCGCCAGGGGCCCTTCGGTCACCGGCCGCCCGGAGGGATCGTAGAGGGCGAACAGCATCTCGACGCCCTCGGCGCTGGCCACGCGGATCTGCTCGGCGGGCCGGCCGACGAGCGCGGCCAGCGGACCGTGCGGCTCGATCTTCAACTCGACCGGCGCGCCTTCGAGGGGCGTCTGGCCGCCGTTTTTCACCACCAGCGGCAGGCGCGCCCGCCAGTAATCGCCGCCGTCGAGGGCCAGCGGATGATGCCAGCCGGCGGCCAGCGCAGCCGGTGGAGTAAAACAACCAAGGCAAGCCAACAGGCAGAGGATCGATCGATGTGTGGCGGGTTTGCTCGCAAAAAATTTCACTTCACTGCTCCTTGCCGCCGGGCTGGCGCCTGGCAGCGCGGGGTCCGGTGGGTTCTCGTTTCGCGTCTGAAGCGCTCATCCGCTCTGGCCGCCCCGTTGCCTCCGCCGCTTCCGCGGCGCGGACCGAGAAGCAATAGAGATTGTCGTCGTAGCGGAGGTAGAGCCGGCCGCCGGCAACGACCGGGTGCGCCCAACTCGGTCCATCGCCCGCGACGCTGAACTGGCCGCGGAGTTCGAGCCCCTCGGGCGAGCAGGTGGCCAGCGCCGCCTTGCCGCCGCGTTCGCCGAACAGGTACAACATGCCATCGGCGAAGCACAGGGAGCCTTTCCCGACGGCCTGCTCTTTCCATTTGGTCGCGCCGCTGGCCAATTCAATGCACGCCCAGCCGTTGCCGTTGTTGCCGTAGATATGGCCCTCGTGGATGATGTAGCCGCCGTGGTGGCAGACCATGTCGCCGGTGGCCCAGGCCTGTTCCGCGGTAAGGCGGCCGCGGTCGTTGACCAGCTTCATGCAGATCCCCCCCTTGCCGTAGCCGGCGGCCCAGAAGACATGGCCCGCCTCGGCGATCGGCGTGGGGCAGCTCGCCGTGTTGCCCGCGGCGAAGGGGTTGAAGAACAGCGCCTGGCCATTGTGGGCGTCGACGCCGGCCAGCCCGCCGTGCGTGCCAGCGACAACGACCGGCACGCCCTCGAATTCGAACGCGAAGCACGAACCATACTGTGCCGCGGCCTCCAGGCCACCGCTGACCCAGACGGGCAGGCCGTTGGTCTTGTTCAAGGCGACGATGCACTTCGAGCCGCCGGGGGTGATGATCGCCAGCGGGCCGAGGATCAGCACCGACTCGGCGTAGCCCCATTCCGGCGGGCTGCCGCCGAAGTCGCGCATATGGACCAACCACTTCTTCTGGAGCGACTCGGCGTTGTAGCATCCGACCAGCCCATGCGCGGAGATCAGGTAGAGGTTGCCCTCGTCGATCATCGGGGTGGAGCGCCCGCCCGGGTAGTTCTTCGTCCAGGCCAGGTCGTGCGGGACCTGGGCGAGGCGGTGACCCTCCAGGTCGAAGACGGAAATCACCAGCCGCTCGCCAATCACGCCGGTCGTGTAGGCGCGGCCGCCGACGACCGCCACGGAGGAATACCCTGCGCCGATCCCGCGGCCGTGCCAGAGGAGCGGAGGCCCCTCGGGAGGCCAATTCTCCAGTAGCCCCGTATCCGCCGACTTGCCGTCGCGCTTCGGGCCGCGCCAGCCGGGCCAGTCGCCGCCGCGCGGCTCGGCCGCCTTGGCCGCCTGCGCCCGCGATCGGGGCTGGTCCACCGCCTCGGGTCTCTCCCCGGCCTCGGGTCTCTCCCCGGCATCGGGTCTCTCCCCGGCCCCGGGTCTCTCCCCGGCCCCGGGCGGCTTGTCGCCCGGCGGCGGGTCATCCGCCGGCGCTTCGACCCGCTCTTGCGGCGGCCGGCGCCGCCGGGCGAGTTCTCGCTGGAGATACGATCGGTCCGACTTGCTCAACCTGGCGGCCGGGACGGAGATCACCGAACCGTCGCGTTTTTTCAGTTGCGCGCTCCCCTCGGCGAAACCGACCAGCGCCGCCTCGACATGAAACTGGCCGGTCGCGTCGGTCCAGGTGCGGTAAGCGTCCTCTTCGTTGCCGGGATCGGAACTTGCCTTGCCCCAGGGAGCGGCCCAGAGCAGAGCCAGCAGCACGGCGGCGGAAATCAGCCAAGCAGGGAAATGGCGGCACACGGCATGGACTCCGTCAAACGGGCCGGAAGGGTGTACAGCGGCCAAACAGCCTCATTCTATCCTGAATCGGTGGCGAGAGCATTATCTGGAGAAAAACCGTTCAACGGAAGCCAGCCCCCAAGCGCGGTTTGGAGTGCGGCGGTTCATTGCCACTTTGGCCCCGGTGTGTCTTGGGGAGGGACGGACGAGGCCAGCGGCAGCCGACCACACTCCGCAAGAAACCGCCCGATGCTGCCGATGGCCTCCTCTGCCTCGGGCAGGACCTGCGCGAAGACGTGCCAGGCGTGGAACATGTCGGGCCACGTTTCGATCCGAGCGGAGGAGCCGGCCGCCCGGGCCTTGTTCACATAGCGCCGCGCATCGTCGAGCAGCATCTCGGTCTGGCTGGCGTGGATCAGGATCGGCGGCAGGCCGCCCAGGTCGCCGAAAATCGGCGAGAGGAGGGGACTCTGCGGATTGATCCGGTTGCCGATCCACAACAGCCAGAGCATCACGGGCCGCGGCAGCCGCAGCAAGGGTTGCAGGGACCGCCGCAGCATCGGGTCCGACGGGCGGTTCCCGCGCAGGCTGGGGCTCGAGAAGGTCATGTCGGTGACCGGCGAAATGGCCAGGGCGGCATCGGCCTGGCGGAGGCCCTCGTCGCGCGCCCAGGCGATCAGCGTCAGCGCCAGGTTTCCGCCAGCCGAATCCCCCGCGACGAACACGCGGCTTGCCGCCGCCGCGCCGGCGGGCCCGTTGGACAGAATCCAGCGATAGGCCGCGCGGCAGTCGGCGATGCCGGCCCGCCGCGAGCGCTCGGGCATGAGGCGATAGTCGATCGCCAGAACCGAGACCCCAGCCGCGCCGGATAGCGCCGCGGTCAACCCCCGGTGGCTCCGGGGACTGCCCATCACGAAGCTGCCGCCGTGGAGGTAGAGCAACCGCCAGTCGGGATCGGCACCCGGGGCGATGACCCATTCCGCCGACACGTCGCCGGCGCGGGCCGCGACAATTCGCACGCCCAGGTCTTCCGCCGTGGGTGTCGCGCCCGCCATCCCGGCGTCGAGCAGCCGCCGGGCCGTGGCCAGCCGCTTCCGCCGCGGCGCGGCCAGGACCGCCGCGCTGGTCTGTTCCATGAACCGGAGGACCGCGACGTATTCGGGCCCGCGCCGGCCGGCAGGCGGCGGGCGATCTTCCGCCGGGCCGTCGAATTCGCTCAGATCGGGCCCCTCCAGGCAGAACCTGGCGACGAGCCAGCCCAACAGGAGCAGGGTCGCCAGGACCAGGAGTATGCCAGCAATCCAACCGACCATTTTTTCGCGCCTATTTCATCAGCAGCAGGCTCAGGGCCATCATCACCATGCCGGCCACGAGCCCCAACAGGCTGTCGTGTCCCTTGCTGTAAGCGCGGCTCGCGGGCAGCAGTTCATCCAGGCTGATGTAGACCATGATGCCCGCCACGCCGCCGAACAGCACGCCCATGAGTTGGGGAGGAATGCCGCCGGAATCGCTGAGGAACAGTCGCAGGCCGGCATAGGCGATGACCGCGCCGGCCGGCTCGGCCAGGCCGCTGAGCGCCGAGTAGAGGAACGCCCGCCGCCGGTCGCCGGTGGCATAGAAAATCGGCACCGAGACGCTGATCCCCTCGGGAATGTTGTGCAGCGCGATGGCGATCGCGATGGCGACCCCGACGCTCGGGTCGTCGAGCGCCGCCAGGAAGGTCGCCAGGCCTTCGGGAAAGTTGTGGATCGCGATCGCCAGGGCGGTGAACAGGCCCATCCGCAGAAGCTTTGCCTCGGCGACGCGGTGGTCATGGGCCCCCGGGGCGGCCTGCTCGGGATGGGCCGCGATCGCGTCGAAGTCGGGCAGCGGGGCCGACCGGTCGCCCAGCGGGATCATCTCTTCCTCGGAGTGCGTCTCGTGCGGGTTTTCCGCCGAGGGAATGATGTTGTCGATCAGCCCGATCAGCAGCATTCCGGCGAAGAAGGAGGCGGCGTTGATCCAGTGTCCCCAGTAGTCGCCGTAGGCGGCGACAAGAGAATCCGTCCCCTTGACGAAAATCTCCACAAACGACACGTAGAGCATCACGCCGGCGGAGAAGCCCGTGGCCACCGAAAGGAACCGGTGGTTTGTCCGCTTGGCGAAGAATGCGATCGCGCTGCCGACCGAGGTGGCCATCCCGGCGAAAAAAGTCAGGCCGATGGCGATCCAGAGGTTGCCCATGATTGCGGCGCGGCGATTGTCGTTGGCGACTCAGATTCCCCGGCACATCATTCGATGCTCTTGATGCGGATGTTCTTGTACTCCGCCCACATCGGATTGCCGGCATGCAGTTGCAGGGCGAGGATGCCGTCGCGGAGCGCAAGGGTCGGGCTGTCGGTGAAGTCGAGAATCAACACGCCGTTCAGGTAGTGCTGGATGTGATTTCCCTTGGCGATAATCACCACGTCGTTCCAGTCGTCGAGTTTGAACAGCTTCTTGAAGCCTTCCTGGTCGATCAGCGTGCCGGTCACCCTTTTGCCGCCCTCTTCCCAGACGGCCTTCTCGCCAACCAGGCAGATGCGGCCGCGCTTGCCCCCCTCGTCGTAGATGAACCCGGAGACGCTCGGCAGGACAACCTGGTTGCGAATCTCGTGCTGGTAACCGCGGACGACCCACGCGTTGCGGGGTTTGCCCTCGGTGATGTGCTTCGACCGGTATTGTATCCCGGAGTTGTTCGTCGCCGTGCAGCGGAACGAGAGCCGCAACTGGAAGTCCTTGGTCACGGCTTCCTTCGAGATCAGGAAGGTATTGCCTGGGGCGGGATTCTCGGCGGTCGTCTCGCCGCGAATCGCGCCGTCCTTGACGGACCACAGGCGCGGATCGCCGTCCCACCCGGTCAGGTCCTTGCCGTTGAAGAGCTGGACCATGCCCGCCGGCTCTGGCGGCGCGGTCTGCGGCCCCTCCGCAGGATAGGCAGTCAAGGCAAACGAAGCGATGCACGCGAGCGTCAAGCAGCGGACCATGATGTCTCTCCGAGATTCAAGAAGTGCCGGAACGGGGATCAGCCCGCAATTATGACCCATTGCCGATGGTCGTGGCAAGTCTGCTTCCTTCAAGACAACGGCGGCGGGGGCGCCGAACCGATGGGCCGGGGCGATACGATCACCTACAAGGCCGACCCGGAGAAGATCGAGCCGATCCGGCTTGGAGAACTTCAGGCCGAGATGATCCCGCCGCGGACACGCGACGGAAAACCCACGCGCCAAGGCCGCGGGGTGATGCCGGGGCCGGCCGACACCTTCCTCGGCTACGGGCTGTCGTGGGCGAAGCGCGCTTGTCAAAGATGGCAAACCGTTCTTCGCCATGCGCCACGCGGGCAAGATGACGCTGCTCGCCGGCACGTCGTCGCTGCCCCCAGGGCCGTCGGTGATCCGTGTCAAGCTGGCCGTTTCGGGCAAGACCACTGTCGAGGTCAACGGAGCGGAAGTCGCCAGGGCCAAGGCCCCAGGCCCGATCGCTATGCCGGTTGACGGGCTGACCGTCGGGCGCGACGGGGGCGACCCGGTCGGGCCGTATGCCGGTCCGGAGGCATTTCAAGGCAGGCTGGAAAGACTGGCGATCCGGCTGGGGGGGTGACTATCCCGTACTTCCCCAGACTAGCTGTGCGGGGCTGCTGGCCACCCGTTTGAGTTATCGGGCTTGCAGATTAGAAATGCATTTCTAAAATGCAAGAATGATCGCTCGCCGAATCTCCCAAGCCATTCAACGCCGCCTCGCGGCCGACCGCGCCGTTGCCCTCATCGGACCACGCCAATCCGGCAAAACGACTCTGGCCAAACCCCTGCCGGGCAGCTACTTCGATCTCGAACAAGAGGCGGATCGGCTCGGGCTCGACCTCCAATGGATCGACCTGCTCCTCGATTCGGGCAAGGAACGATGGGCGGTGGGAATCCAGCTGACTTCCCATCCCGGCGAGAACGACATGAACCGGCTCAGTCGGGTTGCCCAGACGGTTGGGGCCTCGCGAAGCTTCCTCGTTTCGCAAACACGGGAGAGTGCGGAAGGAAAGGGCCGGGCGTGGTGCAATCTGCCGTGGCTGATCGAGTGGCCGGAACAGGAGTTTGCCCACCCAAAACGCTAGCGCCGGACAATCTGAGAAGATTATTCGGCGCAGCTCTTGGTCGATCTGGAAGTTCGCTCCCGGCGGCGCTGTCCGGCGGGTGGTTGGTGGGAGAGACCGATTCTCGGAGAGGCTGGTATTGACGTAAAATATTTACCAGAAATAAGATTGAGTAATTAAAGCTGCCGGCTTGCCTCGCGCCTGATCATACGCTAGTCTGGCTGCAATGGCCGGGAAATAACGGAATGATGCCCTCACACGGTTCCAGTACCACGACAGTTCGCCTCTTACGGGTGACGCCCGGGAACCTCCGGCATAGCCACCTGTACGTGAACAGGCACTATGACTTCTTCCCGCCCGATTGCATCGGCGGGCCGAAGCGGTCGGCTGACGGCCGGACCATCGACATCCACCTTGACGGCCTTGATCGGACGATCAGGACCGACATCGGATGCGATACAAAGACCGGCAAGCCGCGCGGCTTTCTTCGTGCCAGGGGATGGGTGCGCCGGTTCTTCGAGCATCATGGCGTCAAGCCAGGGAGCACGCTGGCTCTGGAAAGGCTCTCGGAACGCGCCTACCGGCTCTCGGTCCAGCCATCCGAGCAAACCGCCCCGCTGGAATGCGCGGAGTTCTTCGCTGGCATCGGGTTGGTGCGGCTCGCGCTTGAGCGGCAAGGATGGCGCGTCGTCTTCGCAAACGACATCGACCCCAAGAAGGCCGAGATGTACCGGCACAACTGGCCGAACGACGGGCATCTGGTCGTCGGCGACGTTCACGCTCTCAACGCGGACGACGTGCCAAGTTGCACCCTCTTCACGGCATCGTTCCCGTGCAACGATCTATCCATCGCGGGCCGTTGGGAGGGACTGCACGGAAAGGAGTCCTCGTCGTTCTGGGGCTTCGTGCAGATCATCCGCGACATGGGGCAGCGCCGGCCGCCGCTTGTCATGCTTGAGAATGTCGTCGGGTTCCTCATCAGCCACGGCGGGCGCGACTTCGAGAAGGCATTGCTGGCGCTCAACGAGCTTGGCTACACCGTTGACGCTATCCTACTCAACGCCACCCATTGGGTGCCGCAAAGCCGGCCGCGACTTTTCGTGCTCGCCAAACGTGACGAGGGACAGGAAACGCGCTCATGTGCGCTAATGAGCGATGCACGGCCGGAATCACTCTTCAACTTCATCAACGACCATCCCAACATTCGTTGGGACATCCGCGACGTGCCTCCGCTGCCGCAGGCCCGCGCGCGGTTGGCGGACATCATCGAAGACCTGCCGGACGACGATCCTCACTGGTGGGACCAGAAGCGCGCTGACTACTTCATGAATCA
>Ga0123329_1001678_pt1 | contig 20589 bp, 14 predicted proteins | sample BioC12SIPDNA_FD_89703 | JGI IMG/M metagenome (GOLD analysis project Ga0123329, IMG submission 89703) | Anaerobic biogas reactor microbial communites from Washington, USA - Biogas_R1_B C12 SIP DNA | ecosystem: Engineered > Bioreactor > Anaerobic > Unclassified | place: Washington, USA | collected...
CAGGCTTGGCCGCCGGCCGAGTAGCCGCCACCGACTTCCCCAGCCGCTGACGAACCACCTCCCGAACCAGCTTCTCCACCGCCGTCCGATCCAGGCCCCTCGCCGTGGCTACCGTGCTCATACGCTACCTCCCACAGCCGATGAACTCATCGGCGCGACGATCAACTCCGCCCCCACCGTCCGCACCATCTCCTGCCAATACGGATGCAGCCCGCTGTCACTAACCACCCGATCCACCAACTCCCAGCCCCCCAGCCGGGCCAACGCCCGCCGATCAAACTTCCCGTGGTCCGCCACCACCACCACCTCGTCCGCCGACTTCATCATCTGGTGCTCGGCATCCACCATCAGCACGTTCGCGTTGTACAGACCCTCTTCCGTGATCCCCGCCACCCCGATGATCGCCTTGCTGACATTCAGAGAGGCCAACGCCTGATTCGCCAACGGCCCTAACGCCACACCGGTCCGTGGGTATATGTACCCTCCCACGAAGATCAACTCAACATTCGGTGCCGAACCCAACAAGTTCGCGATCGGCAACGAGTTCGTCACCACCTGCAACGACCGCGTCGCCAAGTGCCGCGCCACCTGAAACGTCGTCGTCCCGCCGTCCAGCAGGATCGTCTCTCCATCCTCGATCAGTTTCGCCGTCGCCTTCCCGATCGCCTGCTTCTCCGCCACCGCCGTCGATTCGCGAGACGCGTAATTCAACGCGCTGAACCGATCGCTCACAAAAACCGCGCCCCCGTGCGTCCGCCGAACCAGACCCTCCTCCTCCAATTGGGCCAAGTCCCGCCGAACCGTCGACTCCGACACCCCCAGCTCCGTCGCCAGCGACGACAACTCCGCAAACCCGCGCCGGGCCAGCACTTCCGACAACTGCTGCCGCCGCTCATCCGCCGCCATACAACCTCCTCGCCCACGGGCCCCCGCGCGCCCACCCGCGGAAACCCACCTTATTATCGATAGATCCTGCGCATATTCAATCAAAATCTGTCAGATTGATGGAAGATTCTGAGAAGGCGCGCCACAGCCCAGAAGGCGGTACGAGCGTAACGTTATTTTATGCAAGAGGTTATGTTCATCTTGGGGTTCGTGATCGCTCGGCACGAAGGGTTGCTGGAGCCGATGGCGACGGGCGAAACTCAGGGGGACGGGCGAGACTCAGGGCGGCAGGTCAGTGCGGGGGGGGCCGTTACCGCGAGGTCAGCAGGACGGTGCCGAGCGTTCGCAGCAGGATGATGAGATCGAGCTCCAGCGACATGTGCTTGATGTACCAGAGGTCGAGCTGGAGTTTGCGGCGGGAGTCCTCGACGCTGGCCCCGTAGCGGTAGTGGATCTGTGCCCAGCCGGTGAGACCGGGTTTGATCAGGTGGCGTTCGTTGTAATAGCGGATGCGGGCGGCCAGTTCTCCGACGAACTCGGGGCGTTCGGGTCGGGGGCCGACCACGGACATCTGGCCGAGGAGGATGTTCCAGAGCTGGGGCAGTTCGTCCAGGCGGGTTTTTCGCAGGTACCATCCGACGCGGGTGACTCGGGGGTCATTGACGGCGGCCCAGACGTGGCCGTTACTCTCGGCTGTTTCGTGCATGGTGCGGAACTTGTGGAGGTTGAAGGTTCGGCCGTTGAGGCCGACGCGTCGTTGGTGGTAGAAGACGGGTCCGCGGCTGTCGAGTCGGATGAGCAGGGCGATGAGGGGCCAGAAGGGCAGGGTGATGAGCAGCCCGATGGTTGCGAGCAGGAGGTCGCCGGCGCGTTTCATCATGAGCTGGGCTTCGCGGTAGTGCTTGAGGTCGGCGAAGAGGAACCAGCTAGGTTCGAGGTGGGCGACGGGGACCTCGCTCATGACCTGCTCATAGAAGGTCGACAGGTGGGTGACTCGGCAGCCGAGTTTGAGGCATCCGAGCATGCGGTCGAGGACTCGGGGGTTTCTGGCTGGTCCGGGGCCGACGACCACTTCGTTGACGCCCATTTCGAGGCAGATTTGCTCGATGTCGTCAATGGTGCCGACGACCATTGAGCCGTCGACATCGCGCCCGACCTCGTGGTTGTCCATAGAGACGTATCCGACGAGGCGATATCGCCTGGAGAGTCCGTCGGTTGAGGCGGCCTCGGGGCAGATTTCGGAGAGTCGGCTTCGGCGGTCGGTACCGACGATGAGGAATGTTCGGCTGTAGCTGTTGACGCACCAGCCGGCCAGCAGGCGAAGGCTGGGGCCGACGGCGAGATAGAGCAGGCTGGCGGTGAGCAGGACGCGTCGGCTGAGGTCTGCGTACATGAACAGGTGAAAGACGATGAAGGTCGCGGTGGTGGCGGCGGCGATGCTGAGCATGGACCGGGCGATGATGCGCGATCTGCGAAGCAGGGTTTGTTGTTCGTAGAGGCCGAAGACCAATCCGGCGAGGACCAATGCGATGGCTTGGACGAGGCAGGTTTCTCGCCAACTGATGGTCAGCCAACCTCCCTGGGGCACCCAGACGGAGGCGAAGTAGGCGCCGTAGACTGCGGCGGTGACGACGACGACATCGAGGGTAATCCAGGCGAGCCAGGGGAGTTCGAGGAAAGCGCTGCCGACGGATCCGAGTCGGCTTCGGCGAGCGGTGGTGGGTGGCTCGGCCAAGACGAGCCGCGGGTATACGGGGCAGGTCACGGCTGTTGTGGCCGGGCTGTTTCGGAAAGCCAGGTGTGCTGTGAACAGGTTGATCGCCACCGTTTCTGCTCGAACGTGTCTAAAAGGAAGCCGAACCGTGCGGATTCATCCAGCGGGTTCAGGCATCCTTGAACTCACCATCCGTATCGGCCCATGGGCGGCGGTCCCTGAGTTATCAACCCCGGGGTATCCTCCGGTTTTGGGGGATATAGCTGAAGCGGCGGCGTGGGTTGCCGATAACTTCAGATGCGAGGAAAGTCCGTCCCCTATTGAGTCGGGAGCGAGCGCATGGATGCAGGAAGTGATCGAGTGAACCGGTTGCGGGGAAGCGTGGCTGCCTGGGCGTTGGGTATGGTTTTATCGGTCGTGGGCGGGTGTCACAAGCCGGAGCCGCCGCCGGCCGCGTACATGGGGCCGACGCTGGCGAGTTTTGACGTAGCCGAAGCTCGTTTGCCGGCGGATCCGACAGGTTTCGTTTTGCTGGCGGAGGGGCCGTCGGTGGGCCGGTTTCCGGACGCTTTGGCGGTTGCCCGACTTGAACCGCCGCAGGGGTTGCTGACGCCGGAGGATTTGGGCGAAGGGCCTCGGGACAACTGGTGGGTACGGACGATTCGGTGGGAAGAAGCGATGAACTGGAATCGGTTGTGCAACACGATTCCGAGCATTCGTGAGGTCATTGTGCTGGATCGGTTCACGACGGTGAGTCCGGATGCTCAGCCGGATGAGATTGCGGCGTCCGCGCGGCGGCTTGAGGCGGGGATGTGTCTGGTTTACGGGCCGAGCCTGGCGGAGGGTCAGAGCGCGGGTTTGTGGGGGGTGATTACGGACACGGCCAGCAACGAGCGGCTGGCGTTTATTCGGGCGCAGGCGGGGCCTTACGATTTTCGACCGCCGCCGTCGGATCGGCCGCGCGAGGACTTGCGGCACCTCGACGTGAATTACCTGGCGGAGCGCAAGTTCCAGCAGGAAGTACGCAAGTGTTTGCTGGCGATGATCGCCAACGATTCGCCGCCGGCCACCACGCAACCGAGTCCCTGGCGGACGGATACCCCGGCGGCCATGCAGCCGGTGATTGTGGTTCCGGAACGTACGGGCAGGTGGTAGTCACTCTCGATCGCGGATTTCGCCGCGAAGCGGTAAACCGGTAGCGGGGATTGCACGCGTCGCGTTGGTTTTTGTTCGTGGCGCGGTGGTTCGGGTTGGGGTATCACGTCGGGGATTTCATCGCGAAGCGGTAAACCGGTAGCGGGGATTGCACGCGTCGCGTTGGTTTTTGTTCGTGGCGCGGTGGTTCGGGTTGGGGTATCACGTCGGCGATTTCATCGCGAAGCGGTAAACCGGTAGTGGGGATTGCACGCGTCGCGTTGGTTTTTGTTCGTGGCGCGGTGGTTCGGGTTGGGGTATCACGTCGGGGATTTCATCGCGAAGCGGTAAACCGGTAGCGGGGATTGCACGCAGTACTCACCACGCAGTACTCAGTATTCAATACTCATCACTCAGTACGCAACACCCAGTACTCAGTACTCATCACTCGTCACTCGTCATTCTCTACGACCTTGGACACCACGCAGGCGTGTTTTCCTGACGCGGTTGGGGGGATGTGATCGCGGCGGTGGATTCGGATGGTGACATTGTCGCCCATTCGTTGTCGCAGGCGGTTTTCGACGAGTTGCTCTTGGCGGGTTGTGAACCGGGCATCGGGGACTACTTCGACGTCGAGACGATCCATCGAGGGCTGGGTGACGCGGAACTGGGCGAGCCCCTCGGCCTCGCGGAGGACGTAGATCAGCGAGAGGGCGTGCATACGGCGAACGGTTGACCCTTGTCGGCAGACGATATGGTCGGTGACTCGGCCGTGCACTTCGGTCAAGACAGCGTGTGCCCGCCCGCAAGGACAGGAGGTACCGGGATCTGCCAGGCGGGCGAGGTCGCCGATGCGGTAACGGACCAGGGGCATGGCGAAGGCATCGAGGTGGGTCAGGGTGATCTCGCCGATTTCGCCTGGGGCGACCTGTTGGCCGGCGGGGTCGAGAAGCTCGATGATGAGATTCTCGTCGGCAATGTGGAGTTGGCCTGACGGGCAGGCCATGGCGGTGAATCCACCGTCGCGACTGCCGTACTCGACGACAACCGGCTTGCCGAACATGGCCGCGATGATTTCGCGGTCTTGTTCGAGAAGGACCTCGCCGGTGACGAAGACGGCCCGCAGGCGATCGGATCCGAGGTTGCCGGGTTGCATGCCCCGGCTTGCCGCGTGGCGGGCGAGCAGGGCCAGCGAACTGGGGTAGCCGTAGAGGCACGCGGGTCTGAGCGAGCGGATGTGGGCGAGGTAGTCGTCCATGTTTGCCGCGGTCATGTCGAAGGCGTTGAGCAGATACTGGTTAAGCAGGCCGTCGCGCCAGCGGCGTAGTCGATCGTTGCGAGTCAGCTCGAAAGGTGCGCCCCAGAGCAGGATTTCCGGGTCCCCAGGCCGCACGCCCCAGTATCCGCGGGCTCGCCATCGGGCGGCGGCGTCGGCGGATGCGCGGAAGCGATCAATGTAGAACTGCAAGGGCTCGCCGGTCGAGCCGCCGGTCTGGTAGGGCCGGGCTCCGCCGGGGCACTCGTGCCAGGTCATGGCGGCGTGATGCTCACGGATGTCGGCCCGGGTGATCGGCGGCAAGCGTTTCAGGTCCGCGAGGCTCAGTTGCGGGTCGTCGACGTCGAGGCCCGCGTCGCGGAAGCGTTGGGCGTAGAAGGGACAGTGCCGGGCGGCGGATCGCAGTACGCGGTGGAGTTTGTGCTGCTGAAGATCGCGAAGGTGCTTGGCGGGCCAGTTCTGACTGTGCGTCAGTTGCTCGACGCGGCGCATGGTATCGCGTCCACGGAGGCGTTCGGTGAGGGGCCAGAGGATTGGCCCGGCAATCCAGCGGGGCATGGTGAGCGGGAGTCTCATGGCGTGTCCCCCGCACAGAGGTCGTTGGCAGGTCTCGAAGCGGCAAGCCGGTAGCGGGCCGTCCTCGTGAAGGGGGATGCGTCAGTTGCCGCCGCCGGGTGGGGTTGCGACTCGATGATGGCGGTTGCGGTGCGGGTCCGTGGTTCGCGCAGGGGGTTCGTATCGAGGACGCGGGTGAAGACTTCGTGGACTTGTCGGGCGGTGTGTCGCCAGTCGCGGGCGGCGCCGTGCTGGGCGATAGCGGAGCGATCCCAGGTTTTGCGTAGGGCGGTGGTGACCGCCTCGCTGAGTGCCTTGGCGTCGCCGTCGGGCACGATGGTGCCCAGTGCGGGACTCACAATCTGCTCGCGGTTGCCGCCCACGTCGGTCGCCACGACGGGCGTGCCGGCCGCGAGCGATTCGCTGATGGTGTTGCACCAGCCTTCGCTGCGGGAGGGGCTCACGGTGAGGTCGGCGGCGTTGTAAAGGTTGTTGAGCGTCTCGGCAGGCACGGGGCCGAGGAACCGCACACAGGGATTGTCGGCATCACGACCCGCGTCGAGGTTCACCTCGGCGATGCAGCTCATCAACTCTTTCTGGAAGGTCGGCTCGCCTCGGCGACTACCTACAAGCACCAGTCGCACGTCGCCCAGGGCGGCCCGCACGGCCGGCATGGCGGCGACGATGCGATCGAAGCCCTTGAGGCGTTGCAGGTGGCCGACGGAGAGAATGTAGCGAGCGGCGGGCTCCCAGCCCAAGGCGGCTCGTGTCTGTTGTCGATCGGCGGGGTGGAACACGGCGGCATCGACGCCGTTGGGTATCACGTCCACATGCAGGTCGGACCCGCCGACCTTGTGTACCCAGCGGGCGAGGCTTTCGCTGACCGCGATGCGAGCGGCGACTCCGCGGAGCATGAGGTGGATCTGCCATCGGCGGAGCGTACGTCGCGAGAGGGAGACGATCTTGCCGCGTACGGTGACGGCGACGGGAATGCCGAGTTTCCGGCCGGCGAGCCACGCGCCCACGCCGTCGGGATAGACGAAGTGGGCGTCGATCAGGTTGAAGTCGCCTTGGCCGTGGGCTTGGGCGTGGTGCACGAAGCGGGTCAGTGCATGGGCGAAGGCGAGGCCGTCCGTGGCCCAACCGAGGACGGGTGCGCTGAGCATTCGCGGGTAGCACACCGGTAGGGGCGAGGGGATGACAGCTTCTTCTGAGCGGTTAAAAGAAGGGGATGTTCGCTCAGTGGCGAGAAGAACCGCTTCCTTACGGTCGCGGCTCTGATGCGCCGCACGCTTCTCAGACGCTTTCTTGCGGTCGCAACTCTGATTGGGTCGCGTGCCGGATGGGGCTGTTCTCAGTAGCGGGCACCATGGTTGCGGGGCGACGACCTGGACTTCGGTCTGCGGGCACTTGTCCACGGCGGCGGCCCGGCGCAGGATGAAGATGCCCTGCTCCGGGGCCTGGGGCGTTGGGTAGCATAGGGTGGTGGTGAGTATTTTCATGCCGGCACCCCCATTGGCATAACCGGTGCGGCGGCGCCAACGGAGCGGGACTGAGCGATGGCGGAAGGCGACGGCGCGGCGCTCGTCCCGGCGTATTGTCTGGCCCACAGTTCAAAGGCGAGCATGGTCCAGAGCACATGACCGTGGGTGGCGAAGCCGCGCTGATGCTCGTTCAACAGTCGTCGCACCGCGGCGGGCTGCAGCCACTCGTGGCATCGGCTGTGCGGGTCGGCGAGCGTGTCCGCGGCAAGTTGGCGAAGCGGTCCGCGGAACCAGCCATGCACCGGCACATCGAAGCCCTTTTTGGGACGGTCGGCCACTTGTGTGCCGAGCCAGCCCGCCACGATGTCTCGCAGAACCACCTTACCGCGCGATCCGTCGAGCTTGAGTCGGGCGGGCATGCGGGCGGCGAGTTCGACGAGGCGGTAATCGAGCAGAGGAACACGGACTTCGAGCCCGACGGCCATGCTGGCTCGGTCGACTTTGGTGAGCATGTCATCGGGGAGGAGGGTTTTCATGTCGAGATAGAGCAGCCGGCCGAGTTGGTCGGGCGCGGGATACCCGGCGAAGAGGTCTCGCCCGCGGGTGAAGGGGTCGTAGCCGCCGGTCAGGTCGAGCACCTCGGGCCTCAGCAGGAGGGTGGGCAAGGTGCCGGCGTGCAGGGCGACGCTTCGCAAGTGGGCGGTCGCGTCGTCGCAGGCGAGGTTCTGAAGTGTTCTTTTGGCCCGTAAGGGTCGCGGCAGCCAGTCACCTTTGGGGTAGAGCCAGCCGGCCAGGCCCGCGGCGGGCCTGCGCAGCCAGGCGGGGCATACCGATCGCAGGGCCGCCTCGGCGAGATCGAAGCGGTAGCGGCGATAGCCGGCCAGCATCTCGTCGCCGCCGTCGCCGGCCAGAGCGACCTTGACCCGCTCGCGGGCGACCCGCGAGAGGTAGTAGGTCGGCACGGCGGAAGAGTCGCCGAACGGCTCGTCGAAATGTCGGGCCAGGAACCGGGCCGCCCAGGCGGCGTCCGGGCGAACGAGCACTTCGTGATGGTCGGTGGCCAGGTGGTCGGCGACGACGCGGGCGGGGCCCCGTTCGTCGTGGTCGTGCTCGTCGAACCCGACGGTGTGAGTGAGCAGAGGGCTTGCGCCGCGGCGTTTCATGGCCGCGACGACGGCCGAGGAATCCACCCCGCCACTGAGGAACGCTCCGAGCGGCACGTCGGCCATGAGCCGGATTCTGACCGCGTCCTCGAAGAGGGCGGCGAACTCGGCTTGCCAACGGTCGGCTTCACCGGGCGACAGGGGGCCATTGTCGGCGTTGCCGATTGGAATATCCCAATAGCGTCGCAGCGTTATTCCGCTGGCGGTGCCCACCGCGAGGAAGCCAGGCTCGAGCTTGTGCAGGTTCTCGAAGATGGTTCGCGGGGCGGGCACATGCCCGAAGGTCAGGTAGTCGACGACGGCGCGGGGGTCGGTTCGCGGGTCCAGGTTGCCGGCGGCCAGCAAGGCCTTGAGTTCCGAGCCGAACACCAGGCGATGCCCATCGTGATGCCAGTAGAGCGGTTTGACGCCGAGGCGGTCGCGGACCAGGACGATCTTACGGCGACGTGCGTCCCACAGAGCGATGGCGAACATGCCGTTGAGGTGTTCGACGAAGGCCTCGCCATGGTCCTCGTAGAGGTGGACGATGACTTCGGTATCGCAGTGTGTGCGGAGCGTGTGGCCGCGTGCCTGGAGTTGGTCGGCGAGTGCGACGTGGTTGTAGATCTCGCCGTTAAAGACGACCCAGACGGATCCGTCCTCGTTGGACAACGGTTGATGGCCTGTGTCGAGGTCGATGATGCTGAGTCGGGCGTGGCCGAGGCTGGCGCACGTGTCGTGGTAGAGGCCCTGGTCGTCGGGGCCGCGGTGGCTCAAGGTGGCCGCCATGACCGCGCCGGTCGCGCGTTCGTCGGGTCTGAGGCCGTTGAAGCGGACGAGGCCGGCTATCCCGCACATGGGAGAACCTCCGTGGCCGGCAAGCGATCGGCGGCGGGGCACCCGGGATAGGTCAGGCTCGCGTACAGCGAGGCGTATTCGCGGGCGCATCGGTCGAGGCCAAATCGTCTCACAGCCAATTCTCGTGCGGCGCGGCCCATGCGTTGGCGCATCCACTGGTCGGCCAGCATCAGTTGAAGTCGCTCGGCGAGCTGGTCGGGTCGGTCGGGAGGGACGAGCCAGCCGGTCTGTCCGAAGGCGACCAGTTCGTTGTTGCCGCCCGCGTGGGTGGCCACGACTGGAAGCCCGCTGGCCATGGCCTCTTGTATCGCGATGCTGCACCCTTCGTAGCTGCTGGACAGCACAAAGACATCCGCGGCTCGCATAAGGAGTTCGACGTCGCGGCGTGCCCCGAGGAATCGCACGGATGAGTCGCAGCCCAGGGCAATCGCCTGCCGCTGGAGTTCGTCGCGGAGCGGTCCGTCGCCGGCCAGGACAAGCTGTGCGGATCTGTGCATCATGCGGACTTGCCGCCATGCGTGCAGCAGAACGTCAAGGGCTTTGATGGGCACGAGGTTGGCAACACACAGGGCGAGCGGCGACTCAGTGGGCAGTCCCAGCACGTGGCGGAGGTGTTGTTGTTCGTCGCGATCCACCGCGGGCCGATAGTGTCCGAGGTCCAGGCCGTTAGGAATGGTGTGCATGTGCAGAGGGGGCGCGTCCCATTCGTGCACAATGCGTTGGGCGGACTCGCGTGAGACGGTGACGACGGCGTCCGCCCGGCGGACACACCATGTGTTGAGCCGAAGGCGGATGGAGCTGAGCGGGTCGAGGTCTGCCCGGCCGTGGAAGCTCAGCACGAGTCGCGGTCGGCGAAGGCCGCGGGTGGCCAAGACGGCATCGAGCCAGACGCCGGTGCTCAAGGCTTCGACGACGTGGGGCTGGAAGGCGTTGATGACCCGTCTGAGGTGCAACCAGGCAAGGTAGTCTCGGCTTGGCCTTTCGAGCATGAGAATCGGGGCGTGAGGCCGGCAAGCGTCGAGCAGTTGTTTGTCGCCGTCGTGCAGCACACACAAGCCGTGGGCCAGCGACGCCGTGGTTCCCTCATCCTGCAGAGCGGTCGGCTCCGCGCAGATCAGCCGGGTGACTAACCGTTCCATGCCGCCGCTGTGGAAACTCGGCAACACATGGAGCACGCGCAACATGCGGCTCGGCGTGCGGTTGCGGCATCGGGTACCAGCCGTGTCGCATAAGGTTTCAACTGGTGCGGTCGGTGCCGCCGCCATGATCACCACTCCATTCGAGCCGTGTTGTTCGCCCGGTCATGCCCGTGCGGTCACCAGCCGGGCATCTTGGGTCAGCAGGGCCGGTTCGGGTAAGGGCTCGCTGGCCAGCACGCGGACTTCGTTCTCTACCGCCCGTTCGAGGCAGACCGGCAGAGCCAGGAACCACCAGGCGCCTTCTGTGTAGAGTCGGCTGACGAACAGGCCGGCCACCATGTACACGATGATGGCCAAGCGGTTGGCGAAGACGAGCATTTCGAAGAGGTCGGGGTCATGTAGTCTGGTGCGTGCCATCCGGCTGACGCACGACAAGCTATGCCAAGCGGTGGCCAGCACGGCGAGGTGCGCGATGAAGCCGAGTATACCGATTTCCGCGGCACACAGCAGGAAGGAGTTGTGCGCGTTGCGCATCTCGATTTCCGGGCGGTCCACGTATTCGGCAATCCGCTGTTCGAAATGTCCGACGCCCACGCCCCAGGGGTTGAACCGGATCATCCGCCAGGCACCGCCCCAGAGCGTGAAACGCATCGAGGCCGACTGGTCCCGCTCTTCGGCTGAACTGAAGATGGTGACCATGCGTTCCCAGAACCAGTTGTCGCTGAGGATGACCCCGCCGATGGTGGCGCACACCAGGAGCAGGATAAGCCACCGGCGATGGCGGCGGGGGATATACCAGATAGCCATGATGCCGGCGACCATACCGGCCATGAAGGCGGACCGGGTGCGGCATAGGAGGACGGCGTTGAGGGCGTAGCAGCCCGCCAGGAAGGCGAGGACTTTCAGCCACAGGCGCTTCTGCTGGAAGACCACCACCACAAACGGCATCAGGGCGAACAGGTGGATGGCCAGGCCGGAGGACTCGCGGAAGTCCGGTCCGCCGATGCCGTCGAGCCGGCTGGTCCGAAACGCGCCGGGCGGGGCGATCTTGGCCTCATGGCCCAGGTAGAGGGCCATCAGGGTGAGCACCAATGTCAGTTGCCACAGCCGGTTGCGGGTCACCACCACGTGCGACATCAGCAGGACGAAGAGGAAGACTTTGCCCATCTTGTCGAGGAAGACGTCGGTGCGGTAGCTCCACTGTCCGGCCATGGTGGCGGACAGCAGGATGCACAAGAAGACGGCGAGCATGGCCCACTCGGTGGGATGGAGGATGCGGCGACCGATCGGCAGCCGGTTGAGGTTCAGTCCCGTTCCGATCAACAAGCACAGCCCGCAGACGAAGGCGTAGCGGATGCCGAGGAAGTCGAGGTACGGTCCCCACCAGGTGGTCTGGGGATACACATGATACAAGACGATGTAGCAGACCACCCCGATCATGGGGAAGGCGATGGCCGCCCCCGAGCTGCCGAGGAAGTAGAGCAGGAAGGTGATGCTACGCAGCGGCATGACGCGCGGCCTCCCTTCGTGTTGGTGCCCGGGTAGCTACATACCATGCGTTCGGCGAGCGCGCCCCGGCGTCCCGGTCGCGGGCTGATCGTTCTTGCTGTCGGCTGCACTGGGTCATGACTGACACACCTGCACCAGTTCGTTTTTCGATTGGGCGTCCGCGTGCTTCGACAAATCGACGCCCCATCTGCCGGACTCCGCAAGGCCCGCGTTATCTGTGCAGGTCTCGGGCATCGGCATCTCATCGCAGCCGGCGGACCGGCTATCAAGGGGCCGTTGATCGCGTCGCGCGGGATCCTTGGCGCGGCCCTGGATGACTTCGCCGCAAAGCTTCTCGAGCTCGCTCGCCGCTCGATCCCAGGAACACGCGGACAGGGCGGTTTGCCTGGCCCCGGCTCCAAGCCGGCCGCGCAGGCTGCCGTCGCCCAGCAACTTATCCAGCCCGTTGGCCCACTCCTTGGGCGAACGCGCAAGCCATACGTCCTTGCCGTGTGTGCCGGGCAGGCTGCCCAGGGCGGTCGGCGTGCACAGCACCGCCTTGCCCATTGCCCAGGCCTCCATGATCTTGTTCTTGATCCCCGCGCCGCTCACCATCGGAACGATCGCCACCGCCGCGCGGGCCACGTGCGGGCGGATGTCTTCCACCCGGCCGAGGAAGTTGATGCCCGGCACCGAGCGCAACCGTCGCAACGCGGCAGGGTCGCCCGGGCCAAGGATCGTCCAACGCAATTGTGGGCGCAGCGCCCGCACTCGCGGCCACACCTGGTCGGCAAAGAACTCGATCGCACGCAGGTTTGGCCCGAAGTCCAGCACGCCCCAGAAGATGACATGGTCGGGTTCTTCGGCGTCGGCCATCGGGCGGTATGCGTCGCAGTCCACGCCGTGCGGGATAAACGCGATCCGTCGATGCCCGGTGTGCAGTCGACAGAATCGCCGGTCCGCCTCCGAGAGCACCGTGGCCGCATCCACGCGGCCAAGCAGTGTTCGTTGGTAGAGCAGCATGGCGAGAAAAGCCTTGAACGCGGGCCACTTGGCGCCCCAGCCGCAACAACGTAGCTCGCGCCATGCGTGGAGGGCCTCGTCATCCTGCAGATCGCAAATCGTGGGAACCTCGGGCAACCGGCTCAAGCACGACAGCGTCTGGTACCCCATGCCGATCGCCACGTCGGGCCGCCATTGACGGGCAAACCGAACGACGTCGCCCACAAAATGCGCATCAATGCCAAAAAACCGTTCGAGCCGGCTGAGGATCACCGCTTCCTCGTGGGCGAGGCTTTGATCGGGCAACGGCCCCTTGGCGCAGGTGTCCAGCGCCAAGTCGGGCATGTCTGCTTCAAGTCGCGCCGACGACGGTGCCTTCTGATCGCAGACCGCCCAGGGGAAGCTCAACGGCGGGTCGGCCACCGGCCCCGGCCGCTGGGCGAGCAGCAGAAGCTGATGACGTTCCGCCAACCGCTTGCACAGCTCGTAAGCGTGCAGGCGGCCGCCGTGACACAAGGGCCACGGCAGTTCGGTCCTGACAACCAGAATCCTCACGCGACCATGCACTCCGGGCGGCCATGTCGTACGGTCGCCGGTCTGTCCCGATAACCACGCTCAGTCACCGGTTTTATCGGCAGCGGCAGGGGGCGGGTGAAGCTATCGGACAGTACGTGTTCAGCCCGGGGACTGGCTGTTCTCTGCCGGCCCACAGGCTTGCCACGCGGATCGGTCACTTGAGGGCATGGCGATACCGTCGCGGCAAGAAGGCCGCAAGGCAGAAAAGTGCGTGCCGCCCCGGCTTCATTATCAGATGGCCGGAACGCCCGATAACTTCGCGGCGGAGCCTACTGCCGTGCGGCGGGTGCACGCGTTCGCTCTATCCGCAAGTGAGAGGCAGGGGCGGCCTATCGCGCGCTGCGTCGAGCGCCGTGGAAACGGGGAGTAGCGGGCTGTGCGAGCCCTATCTGATTCTGAGCCGATCCCAGAGTGCCTTCTCCGCTGCGGTGAAGTCCTCGAAGGTTTGCTGGAGTGCCTCGCGGATCTTGAGCAACTCGGCGTCCTGTGCGGGGGTCCGATCGCGGTAGACTGTCTCGAACGCCGTGAGCCTGGCGGATGCGGCATCGAGCCGGGCGGCGGCCTCGCTGAAGGTCCGGGCCGACGCCAGGATGTTGGCCTCCGCCAATTCCTCGGGCGGCGGCTGGTAGAGCAACCGCCACGGGCTGGAGCGGATCTCCTTGGCCGCCGCGTTGAGGTGGTCGCTGGTCTCCTTGAAGTTGGCGATCATCCGGTCAATCTGCTCGCGGTTGAGAACGACCATCTCCTCCGCCGCGACCGTGATTGTGTCGAGGTGCTCGAGCGAACCGCCCAACCGGTCGATCGAGGCGTGCACCTTGGCCAGGAGCGAGGCGGCGTCGCTCACGTCGAGCTGTGCGGCAATGCGGGCGGCGATCTGCTCCTCCAGGATCTCGCTGGTTTTGTGCACGTGGGCGATGGTGCGGGTGATGGGTTCGCGGTTCTCCTGGAGCATCGCCACGGTGGTCTCGAGCCCCTGGTGCAGGGTGTCCAGCGTCTGATGCAGCCGGGCCGCCAGCGTCTGTTCCGCCCGCGGGTCCATCTGATCGCGAAGCATCCGCGTCGTGTCGTTCACGTAGTCCATGATGGCATGCAGCTTGGCCAGCAGGGCGGTTTTCTGCCCGGCATCAAGTTCGCCGCTGATGCTTTGGGTCATCGCGTTGATGTCGTCGAGCGACTGGTGAATCTTGCCCACCAGCGACTGGGCGTTGGCCGGGTCGATCTGGGTGCGAATCATCGCCAGCAGGCTGGCGGGATCCTCTGGGTCCATCTGCTCGGAGAAAGTTTGCATCAGGGCCGCCAGGTCGGCGCAGGGGTGGCCGTCGACCTGCTCGCCGTCGTGGACGACCTCCCCGTTGCCGCGGTCCTGGACGATCAACTGCCCGCCTTCGCCCAGCAGCGGGGCCACCGGGATAATGCGGCAATCGTGCCGAAGCCCCAGGCCCGAATCCACGCGGATGGTCACCACGCTGTAGAAGCCGGGCCGATCCGGAGAGTGGGCGTCGCTGTGCTCCTGGAGGTCGACGCTCCGAATGCCGCCGACCGTCTTGCCGCCGCACCGTACCATTCCGCCCGGCTTGAGCACCGTGGTCAACCGGTCGTGCGGAAACCGCACGTGCACGGTCATGTCGCCGCCCGTGGGGGCCAGGAACACCAGCACGCCCACCAGCAGCACCAGAAAAACGATCATCGTGAGGCCGAGCTTGAATGCGTTGCGTTCGGCAGCCATGCTGGTTTCCTCGCCGCGGATCGTGACCGCGGATCGCTTCGATGAGACGCCTGCCTGGGTTATTCGTAGATCAGGTACTTGCTCCGCATCTTCAGGTAATCGTCCCGATCGCTGTTCCAGAAGCGGATGATCTCGGCGGCGGATTGGCCCTGCTGGAGCATCTCGCGGACGCGGTCGGTGCCGCAGACTTTGTCGAACATGTTGGCCCGACCCTTGACGCCGAAGAGGTCGACGTCGGGATAGAGCTTGCGGACGACTTCCATGATGTGGAACTGGATGCCAGTCAAGTCCACCGTGTCGCGGTCGGTGATGTGGATTTGCACGCCGCCGCACTGCTGGTTCTTGACACGGTCGATGTAATAGGGCCGGAAGTAGATCGGCCGGAAGCGCACGCCGGGCAGATCGCGTTCGTTGAGCTCGCGGGCGAAGCCCTCGGCGTCCTTGATGAAGGGCGCCCCGGCCAGCTCGAAGGGCAACGTGTATCCGACGCCCTCGCAGACCACTTGGAGTTCCCCCATAATCCCGGTGGCGGCGTAGAAGAGGGCCACATCGGCGTGGGGCACGTGCGGCGAGGTCAGTACCCAGGGCAGACCTGTCTCATCGAACCACATGTCGCGGTCGTAGCCGCGCATGGGGATCACGGTGAGTTTGCACTTGATGTTGTTCGCCAGCCAGCCCTCGCCGTTGATCATGCGGGCCACTTCGCCACAGGTCAGGCCGTAAATGTAGGGAATGGGGAACTTGCCCACCATGGAGCTGAACTTCATGTTGAGCGGTCGGCCCTCGATGCGGTTCCCGGTCACTGGGTTGGGCCGGTCAAGGACCATGAAGGCGACGTTGGCCTCGGCGGCGGCCTCCATGGCGACGCCCATGGAGCTGATGTAGGTGTACGAACGCGAGCCGATGTCCTGAATGTCGTACATCAGGACATCCAGCTCTTTGAGAATCTCCGGGGACGGTTTGCGGTTCGCGCCGTACAGCGAGTAGACCGGCAGCCCCGTGGCAGGGTCACGATCATCGCTGACTTTCTCGCCGGCGAAAACGTCGCCACGCACGCCGTGCTCCGGCCCGAACAGGGCGACGAGCTTCACCTCCGGGGCATTGTGTAGCACGTCGACCGTGCTGCGCAGATCGGCGGTAATGCCCGTGGGATTGGTGATCAGCCCGACGCGTTTGCCCGCCAGGGGCGCGAAGTTGTCGGCGATCAGCACGTCAATGCCGGTCATGACGGTGGGTGCGTTTCGCTTCGATTCAGCGCGCAGCACGCTTGGCAGCGCAAGGGCCAACGCTGTCGCCAATTGCACACTCATCAGTGGCCATCCCCAATACTTGTTCATGGTCGCGTTCCTTATTACGGCAGCATTCAGATTACATCGGCCTGCCACGGCCACACAAACCCGGCTCTCACGCATCGTCTGATTTTTCAAGCCAGACTTTGCGCAGCTTTCTGAACCGCTCCAGTCGGTTTTCGATCTTAGCGATCTCTCGTGGATAAAACTCCATCAGCACATCACACATATCGAGCATCCATCGTTTGCGGGACGGACGCGGCACGATCCGGATCTGATTGGCATTGGCGATCTGGATCTGCCCCCAGCCCAATGCTCCAACGGTCAGACAATCCCAGGCCAGAAACTCGATAGGCAGGAAGCGGGCTTCCAAGATCGACAGCCCCGTTGGGCTCATGGTGTACTTGATCAGGAGCAGGACGAAGTAGTTGTTGTCGTCCTCATAGAAGCGCGCCAGCCGATCGACAGAGGTCAGGTTGGGCATGTTGAACGCAGTGTCCGTGCGATGCGTCTTGACGTCAACAACGTAGTAGAAGTCGTCGTCGTCCCGGAACGCCAAGTCAGCCATGGCCCGCCGGGCGAACTTCGCGGAATACTCGGCACAACGCTTGCCCAGGAGATCGTCAAACGAGTCGCTCAGGAGTGTCTGGATGTGATCTCCTACCGCCCGGGGACTCTGGGCGGTATGGGACGGCAACTCCGCGCATCGGTCTTGCAGAAACTGGAGAACACCCGCCTCGATCTCCTGGCGCACTGCGGTGCTGAAGAGTTTACTGCGCGGGGGCATGGCCATCCTCCTTGCGGACGGTCAGCGCAGACGAGAAGAGGGTCGGCCCGGTTGCGGAGCGGTGAGCCGGAACCGTCCTGCGCTTTGCTTTGGCGTCGGTATCCGCGCGACGGGCGGTGCGCTGCACCGGCAGGGTGTTGCGTTCCCAGAAAACGCCGTTGGTGTACCCCTGAATGCTCGGGTCGCGATCCGCCAGATCCAATCGTTTCTCAGCCAAACAGCAGTAGGTTTCGTCTATCTCAATCCCGATGAAATGCCGCCCCAGCTTGCGGGCCACCACTGAGGTGGTTCCCGACCCCAGGAAAGGGTCCAGCACCAGGTCGCCGGCGTGAGAACTGGCGAGAACGATCTTGGCGAGCAGTTTCTCCGGTTTCTGAGTGGGGTGGTCGGTGTTCTCCGGCATCGACCAGAACGGGACGGTAAGATCCGTCCACAGATTGGATGGCGCCGTCAGGCGATAGCCCTCATTGCCTTCCTGTCGCCAATCTTTGGGTTGCCCCCGGTCGTCGGTATACGGCGCCAACACACGCCGTTTCAACTTCACGGAGTCGACGTTGAAGGTGTAACGGTCCGAGACGGTACAGAACCAGATATCCTCGGCGCAATTCTTCCAGTTGGCCAGCGCTCCCCGGCCCTTCTCTCGTTCCCAGGTGATGCGATTGCGCACCTTGAAATGGCGTTCCAGTACACGGTGGACCGCTGTGGACGAGCGCCAGTCCGAACACACGTACACGGAGGCGGTATCCTTGAGTACCCTGCGAAGCCGACTGACCCAATCCTCGAGCCATTCCTCGTAATCAGCGAGAGTCAGCGGTTTGAAAGGACGGCCATTGAACGACCGGGGCAGATTGTAAGGTGGGTCGGCGAACAACAGATCGACGCAACCTGTCGGAAGCCATGGGACCGCCTCGGACCCATCCTGGCAGATCGTCCGGTCGAGTACCTGCTCCAGGCGGACCGGTTCGGTGAGCCGCATCAGCCGGCGTCGCCATGCCGGTAGCTCCGCCTCGGCGAGCTTGAGCGTCCTGTTGCGAGGGGCAACCTGGGTCATCGGCCGGTATCCTGCGAGGAAGTCTCGTCACTTGAGCCGGAGGTAGTCCAGCCCGCACATGTACGCTTTTTCCGCCTGGTCGTTGGCTCCGACGATCTCGAGGGTGATGCGGTTCACGCCTTTCTTGAGGTTGAAGGTACCCAGGTCGATTTCACCGGAGTTGACGATGCTCGGGTTGAAGAGGTCGATGGGCTGGCCGGCCTTCTGGTCGTTGATGTAGACCTGGATGATGCCGTAATCGCGAGCCTTGACGAATTGGGCGATCACGTTTCGCTGGCCTGCCTCGGGTGCTTCAAAGCCCAGGGTGAGCTTGTCGCCGGGCTTGCCGCCGGTCCACCACAAGTGTTCGCTCGCGCTGCATTTGTCGCCCAAATCCTGCGAGTGGGCGTTGCCGGTGTGGGCGATGATTTTCATCTTCTCGCCCTCGATGGCCCCTTCGACGTGGGGAATGACGTACTCGGGCACGACGGGCAGGACGATATCGGCGGCGGTGATGGTCTTGAAGAAGCTGGACCCGCCGGGCCGGGCGTACCAGTAGCTGACTGCGGCTCGAGTGGTTTGGATCTCTCCGTGCGAATGCCAGTTCTCCATGTCGAACTTGAAGGAGTGGGCGAAGGGGATGTCGTCAATGATGTGGAAGCGATTGACAGAGGTGTGCCCGTAGTTACCGGGACCGTCACACCGCGGCTGATTGTGGTACGCGTGAATGAAGAGATCGGAGCTGCACCATGCGTAGCCGTAGTAGTCTTCCGAACCGGTCCCGAAATGGCTGGGGAAGGCTTCGCCGTCGACGTAGATCTTCTCATCGCCCTCACCCCACCACTGACGCACGGGGTTGACGACATGCAGAGCTCCGCCAACGAATCGTCCGTGGCCTTTGACCTCCAGATGAGTCCAGTCGGTGAACGGCCGGGTGGGCAGATCGCGTTCGATGCGCCAGCCGGCGTGGAAGAGCAGGCTGCGGCAGGTCCACCGGTAGGGGGCGGTGTTGATGACCGCGCCGATGTGGGCGGTCTGCGAGCCGAGGTTCTTGAGCGCGATCTTGGCGGACCGACTGTAGGGCATCAACCAACGGCAATAGAGCGGCAGGCGGTCTTTGGCCTTGCCGACACCCAGGGGTAGGCCCTGGTAGGGGTTCATGCCCGGTGCCGTGCCGAAGAAATCACCGATGGGACACTCGACGGTTTGCTGCCCGTCAAAGGTCATCACCAGGATCAAGGCTCGAGCGGCGGCAATGACGTCGGCGGCTGTCAGGTTGACATCGAATCGGCATATGGCGTCACCATCGGCGGTCGCGAAGGAGGCCAGCAAGACTTCCTCGCCGGCGGGGACTTGTGCTTTGTAGATGTGTTCCGTCGTTCGGGCGGCATCGGGCCGCGTGGCCTGGGCCGGATCACCCAATTGGGCCGCCACGGCGGTCGCCTGAGGTGCCCAGGCGGTCGTATCCTCCCGCGTGAACGTGCGTACCGGTGTGCCGGCCGGGTAGGTTCGGTAGTTCACCAGATAGTAGAAGCCCCCCTCGTCGTTGGTGACTTTGCAGTGTTTCGCGTAGGGGATGGGGAAGTACAGGTTCCATCCGCGGGACGCGACGCCGGCCAGAGGCTCGGGGAAGCCCGCCACCTTGCCGCTGAGCAGGTCCGGCATGGATGCGGTCAAGGCGGGCGTCTTGTCGCCGTCCAGGTAGACGCGCAGCACCCCCTTGGGGTTGGCGGACCAGATGCGCACGATGGCGCCGGGGCCTGCCGCATCCATCATGACATGCTCTTTGCGGCCGTCCGTCTCCTCAGTCCGGATGTATTGGTTGTAGTCGGAGTTGGCGAACCATGCTTCATGGTCGGCCGGCGATACGCTCTTGCGGTCGTAGCTGGAGAATTGCTTTGTGCTGTAGGGTGGCTCGGGCAGTTCCGCCAGACGGGATAGGTCGCTCATCTGTTCAAGGAGCGTTCCCGTGGTGATCTCGGCCGCGCTCATCGCACAGCCGGACGCCAGCAAACCCAACAAGAGCACGGTGACCGCGGTTCCCTGGATTGCCCGGTTGAACATGGAAGAGCCTCCTGTGTTTTGGTTTGATTCTTGGGCGTGGGCAGCAATCTCCTGTTCATCGTCCGATAGCAGAGGCTATTGTGCTGGAATGGGGCAAAAAGGCAAGTGTCAAGGTATGCCTGCGCCGATTTTCGGACTGAGGCTCCGGGTCACTCCGCATCTCGATGCGTGCGATGGGTAGGGGCGGTGCGGCATATGGCTTTGAGCGGGGCTTGTTTGAGGAAAGTCCCACCGCTGACAAGACGATACAGTCGCTGGGGCGACAAGACCTACTGGCAGGAGCCGGGAAGCGAGGTACTGGCCTGGACGTCAAAACAGGTGCAGTCCCGTGACGGCAGCTGTTCGAGGCAAACCATGAGCAGGCAGGTTGACCAAAGCGAGTTACGGGATGCGCAAGCCCTGACCACCATGCTGTTCGATGCGGTGAATCGCATCGAATA
>Ga0123329_1001681_pt1 | contig 20563 bp, 11 predicted proteins | sample BioC12SIPDNA_FD_89703 | JGI IMG/M metagenome (GOLD analysis project Ga0123329, IMG submission 89703) | Anaerobic biogas reactor microbial communites from Washington, USA - Biogas_R1_B C12 SIP DNA | ecosystem: Engineered > Bioreactor > Anaerobic > Unclassified | place: Washington, USA | collected...
GCCATGGAGAGCGGTCCCTGCGGCGGCTTCCCGGTGGTGGACGTCAAAGTGGCCGTCTATTTCGGCTCCTACCACGAGGTTGACTCGAACGAATTCGCCTTCATCGAGTGCGCGCGTCAGTGTTTCAAGCAGCTCTTCCTCAAGGGCAACCCGCAGCTCCTCGAGCCGATCATGAGCGTCGAGGTGGCGGTTCCCGAAGAGTACATGGGCACGGCGACCGGGTCGATCTGCTCGCGCCGCGGCCGCGTCGAGGGCATGGACGACAAGGGCGGCAGCAAGCTGGTGCGCGGCTTTGTCCCGCTCGGCGAGATGTTCGGCTACTCCAACGCGATCCGCACGGTCACGCAGGGACGCGGCACCTTCACGATGACCTTCGAACGCTACGAGGGCGTGCCCTTCGAACTCTCCGAGACGATCATCGAAAAGCGCAAGAAGGACGGCAAGGTCCGCGGCTAGGAATCTGGTTACAGGTTTCTGGTTACAGGTTTCTTGTTCCTAGCAGAGTCAGACTGGTCGGACTTTCCGATAGGGGTCTTTCAAACCGGTAGGGCGGTCTCGGCGAGACCGCCTTACCGGTTTTTCGTCTCAGCCTTCTGATACCACTGCCGAAAAGTTCTTAGACTATATACGGGCATCAGACACACGGGAGGGGCAAGCGTCTGCTTGCCCTTGGACGAGCAGACGCTCGTCCCTCCTGTGTGTGGGATCGCCCGTTTAGTCCATATACTTTTCGGCAGTGGTATGATTACAGCAACTCCTCCTTTTTCAGCCACCAAAATACGTCCTAAGGCCAAAAACCAACACAGAATTCTTGATAACCACTTGATATATAGACAGTTACCGACGCTTGGCGTCGGCAACTCTCCAAAATAAGTTCCAAGGGGCAACCAGGGTCAGCCCTTGTCGGACTGTTTATGGAGTGCGGGAGCTTGCTCCCGCTTTTACCGGCGGCACCGTGCGCCCGAGTTGCGCGAGCACGAGTTTGAGCGCATGCCAGACTTCGGTCTTGGCGCGCATGAGCCCTGCGGAATCCCCCATTGATTCGAAACGCAGAATGTAGGCGGGATGGTAGGTCGGCATCACCGGTATGCCTTCATAGCGGGTCCATTGCCCTTGCAGGCGCGTGACGCCGACCTGCGTCTCCAGCAGGCCGCGGATGGCGGTACCCCCCAGCAGCACGATGGTTTTGGGCTGCACGATGCGGATCTGTTCGCGCAGGAAGGGCAGGCACGCCCGCATCTCGTCCGCCTCGGGCGTGCGGTTGCCCGGCGGACGGCACTTGCAGATATTCGCAATGAAAACGTCGTCGCGCGCGTAGCCCATCGCCGCGATCATTTTGGTCAGGAACTGGCCGGCCGCGCCGACAAACGCCTGGCCCTCGCGGTCTTCGTCAGCCCCCGGCGCTTCGCCGATAAACATCACGTCCGGCGAGAACGGGTTGCCCTGCCCCGGCACGCAGAGGTTGCGCTGCTTGCGCAGGACGCAGGTATCGCACGCCTCGATGCGCGCGGTGATCGCGTCCAGCGCCTGTCGCCGCTGCTCCAGCGTGCGGGGCGCCGACGCAGGCGGTGCCGTGAAAACTGCGGACAGAGCGGGGGGCGGGCGCCGCGTTGCGGGTGCCGCAGGCGCCGCAGGTGACGACGCGCCGCGCGACTGGCCCCCGGTGTTGCGGGGCCCCAGGCCGTGGATCACCTCGGGGGCAAGCTGCACCGAACGCGCGCCCAACTCTTTGAGCAGCGTCACATGATCGGTCAGCCCGTCGATGATCTCGGTCCATTCGGACATCGCGTTATGCCTTTGTAAACCCGTTGGGATTCTGAGACTGCCAGCGCCAGGCGTCTTCGCACATGACGCGCAGGTCACGCTCGGCGCGCCAGCCCAACTCGCGTTGCGCTTTTGAGGGATCAGCCCAGCATTCGGCCACATCGCCGGGGCGGCGGGCCTGGATCGTGTAAGGGATTGTGCGGCCTGACGCCTGTTCGAAAGCGGCGATCACCTCCAGCACGCTCGAGCCCTTGCCGGTTCCGAGATTGTAGATCGCGAGGCCGGGCTGCGACGACAACGCGTCCAGCGCCTTGAGATGGCCGAGCGCAAGGTCGACCACATGGATGTAGTCTCGGACGCCGGTGCCGTCAGGCGTCGGGTAATCGTTGCCGAAGACCGTCAGGCTCGGGCGGCGCCCGACCGCCACCTGCGCCACAAAAGGCAGGAGGTTGTTGGGGATGCCGGCGGGATCCTCGCCGATCCGGCCGCTGGGATGCGCGCCGATCGGGTTAAAATAACGCAGCAGAATGATATTCCATTCGGGGTCGGCCTTCTGCACGTCGCGGAAAATCTGCTCCATCATCAGCTTCGACCAGCCGTACGGATTGGTCGCGCCGGGCGTGGGAAAGTCCTCGCGGATCGGGACTGACGCGGGATCGCCGTAAACGGTGGCGGAGGAACTGAACACGAGATTGCGGCAGCCAGCGTCGGACATCGCCTCGCACAGGGTGATCGTGCCGGTGATGTTGTTTCCGTAGTAGGCCAGCGGAATGCGCACCGATTCTCCAACCGCCTTGAGCGCAGCGAAATGAATCACGGCGTCGACCGGGCCTTCTGCCCGGAACACCCGGTCGAGCGCGTCCCGGTCCCGGATGTCGGCCTGGTAGAACGGCACCGCCTTGCCTGTGATCTCGGCCACGCGACGCAGGCTTTCTGGGCTGCTGTTGCAGAGGTTGTCGACCGCCGCGACCGAGTGCCCGGCATGCATCAGTTCAACGACCGTGTGGCTGCCGATGAATCCGGCCCCTCCCGTGACTAAAACCTTCATGGGTATCCCTTTCGAAAGAAGAGTCCAGTTTAACGCAATCCATGGTGAAAACAACCGGGAAGTTGTTTTGATGATTTTCCGTAGGCGCGTGTGAACTGTCCCAGCCGAAGAAAAACAAAAAAAAGATGTAACATTTTGCTGTCAAAGGCACATTGATTTTGGTGCGGTGACCGAGTAGGATGACACTCACACACAGGGTTTTCACACACACGGCGGGGAGAGCGGATATGGGCAAACGAACGGGATGCGGGATGGTGGCGGGCTTGATCATCGGGAGCTTCGCGCGGGCGGCCGAGTTGCCGGCGGTGGCGTGCGACGTGGTGGTGGTGGGCGGCGGCTCGGCCGGGATCTGCGCGGCGATTCAGAGCGCTCGCGCCGGCGCCAAGACCGTGCTGATCGAAGCCGCCCATCAGGTGGGGGGCAACACCACCACCGGCGGGGTGAACTTCCCCGGCCTGTTCCACGCCTGGGGCCGGCAGGTCATCGCGGGCGCGGGCTGGGACGTGGTGACCAACGCGGTCGCGTTGGACGGCGGCACGCTGCCCGATTTCACCAAGCCCACCGGCCGCCGCCACTATGACCACCAGATCTTGGTCAACATCCCGCTGTTCGTGGTGCTGGCGGAGGATGCCTTGGCGCGCGCCGGGGTGACCCTCCACTACCATGCGGCCCCGGTGCGGATCGAAGCGCTCCCGACTGGCTGGCGCGTGAGAACCGCCGCCACCGGGGACACGCGCACGATCACCTGCAAGCAGCTTGTGGACTGCACGGGCAACGGGACCGCGGCCGCGCTGGCCGGCTTCGAGAGGCTGCGCGAGAAGGAGCGCCAGCCCGGCACCTTCGTCTACCGCATCCGCCCCAACGCGGACCTCTCGAAATTCGACGCGAAGGAACTGCAGGCGCGCTTTGAGGCGGCGGTCAAGGACGGACGGCTCCAGCGCAACGATTGCCGCGGGAGTCTGCTGCACTACCTGCAGAGCGGCGGCAACACCGCCAACTACGTGGAGGGGGCGGACAATTCAACGGCCGACGCCCGCACCGAGACCAACTTGCGCGGCCGCGCCGCCGCACTGCGCATGTTCCGGTTCCTCAAAGACATCCCGGGACTGGAAAAGGTCCGGCTGGAGAGCCTGTCGCCTGAAGTCGGCGTGCGCGAGACCTACCGCGTGCGCGGCGAGTATCTGATCACGCACGAAGACTACACGTCAGGAAGGCGCTGGGACGATTCGGTCTGCTATGCCTTTTACCCGATTGATCTGCACGACAAAACGTCGGGCGTACATCCGGCGCACCTGCAGGAAGGCGTGGTCGCGACCGTGCCGCTGCGGGCACTGATCCCGAAGGGCAGCCGCAACCTGCTGGTGGCCGGACGCTGCCTCAGCAGCGACCGCCTCGCAAATTCGGCGCTGCGCGTACAGGCGACCTGCATGGCGACCGGTCAGGCCGCCGGCGCCGCGGCCGCGCTGGCCGCGCAGCGCGGCGAGACGCCCGGGCAAGTGCCGATCGCCGGCCTCAAGGCGCTACTGACGGCGCACGGCGCCATCGTGCCCGACTGATATCACAGCCGAATCATATTCAGACCATACAACGGTCAAGAAACTCGAATCTCTGGGTCATTCGATCCGGGATTGTCCGGCCTTGATTACGTTGCCGTCGGCCAGCTTGAAGTCGGCCTTGCCGAAATTGACGGTCACGCGCACCCCGTTGGCGAAGGCGCTCTGCTGCACCGTGCGGTCGGCCGTCAGAATGCGGTGCTCCGTCATCTCGGATGTGGCCGTGAGCTTGGAAACCGGCTCGGCAATGCGGTAGCTGGCGAAGATCCGCTCGCGGAACAGCGGCCAGTTGTCCGGCGTGACGACGTACATCGGCGGCGCACCGTACAGCGCGTTGAACAGGTCACGCTTGCCCCAGAGCGCGGGCAGCTTGTTGTTGTAATCGCCCCAATACCAGTACGAAACGACGCAGTCGTGGAACACCAGTTCGAAGAGCGGCAGGCGGTAGGCCTCTCCGGTCTGGTAGGTGGCGACTTTATGCGGAACGTCATGCCAGATTTTTGTCATGTCGCGCCCCGAGTCAGGCACGCGGTAGTTGACCAAGCTGATCATGCCCTCGAAATAATCGCACATCGGCACGAAGGCTTCGTGCCCGGTCTCGGAGCCGAACACCAGATTGAAATCTTTGCCGGAAATATCCAATAACTGTGCTTTGCAGGCGCGCGCCTCTGAGCGCGTCATCGGATGTGCCGGCGACCAGCACTCCTGCCAGGTCGAGCAGGCCGTGACATCAATGAAGCGGGCCGAGTACGGCTTGGCCTGAAGTTCAGCGGTAATCCTTTGGCGCGCGTACGGGAGCGCCTGTCGGTCGCAAAGCTGTGTGCAACTGGTCCAGCCGTTGGTCTTGCCGTCCGTGACCACAGGGTTTTTGAGCGGGACTTTCCATCCTTGCGCCGGCCGCCCATTGCGGTCGATGCGCAAGTCATGCGGGAAGGCCTCCTTCGGCCACTCGTGCTTGATGGCCGTCAGATTGTTATACAGCGCCGGATCCATGACATCCTGATAAATGTCGTAGCGGCTGGACAGGGCCCCGTCGATCGCGTTGATCGCCCGCACATGCTCCTCGTCCGCACCGGCACCGATCAGCAGCCGGTCCATGCCGTTGGTGCGCATGTCGCGGTAAATCGCCTGTTGCGCATCCATGAACTGTTGCGTCTGGAGGGAGGGTCGGTAGTTCCCGGAGATTTCATCATAAAGGGTCTGATGCTCGTCGCTGAATCTGCCCGACAACACCCAGATGTTGGCGGCGCCGAAAAGCAGGCCGAGACGCTTGCCCCGCGCCGGGTTTTGTTTCTGCTTTTCGGTGAACGGCACAACCAGCCCCCGCTCCTGCGCGTAACGACGGTAGCGCTTGCAGATGGCCACGTGTCCGCCGCCGTCGAAAAAGATGATCCGTATTCGACGCGCATAGCCGAAGCGTCCGCGGTCGGCGCCCCACGCCTGACGGACGGTCAGCAGGTTGTTGTCCGTGCGCAGCAGTTCAATGCCGGAGTTGTCGGGCGTTTCGTTCAGCACCATGTAAGCCGCTTTGCCGGTCACTTCTCCGGAAGGCAGGAGGCGGTCTTCTGTGGCGGCAAAAAAGGCCATGCTGATGCCGTGCCCGCTGTAGTAATTGCGAATTCCCAGCGGCGGGTCCGCGACATCGGCCGGATACGAGATGCCTTGATTAATCGGCACGATGACCCGGTCCCCCGCTTCAGAAGCGAAGGCGGGCGGATAGAAGACGGGTGAGTTGATCTCGGTCTCGGCGGGTCCCTGCAGCTCAACCGTCAACTCCGGCCGGTCCGGCTCCAGGGTAAACACGGCGCGGTACCCGTCCGGGTGTTGAGGCAGCATCAGGTCAAAGGAGGCCGTGTTTCCCTTCAGCAGGAAACCGGCGGCCTTGCCGCCTGCTGCGGCTGTGCGCCAGACCCGTCCGGCGCGTTTGTCCAGAACCTCGAAACGCGAGCCGGTTCCGGACGACGGATCATCAGGGAACGAGATCCGCAGCATGGCGTTTTCTATAACCCGGGGCAACGGCGGATCAACCGGATTCCGGTCGTTGGCAGTCGCCGGCCAGGTCAGCATCACTCCGCATGCCAGAGCGACCCTTGCGGGACGCACGCGGAACATGCGGACATCGTTCGTTTTCGTGTTTGTGCTCATGAGATGTGCGGCATTGTTTCTGACAAAATAACGAATCCGGTCACGCGCGCTCAGTGCGCGGCGGCGGTCTGTTTGCGCCAGGCGGTCGGCGTCAGGCCGAACGCGCGCTTGAAGTGGCCGGAGAAGTGCTGCGAGGCGCAGAAGCCGAGATCAAACGCAAGTTGCGTGATCGGCGTGTCGGTCTCGGCCAGCAGGCGTTTGGCCTTCTCCAGGCGGCAGGCAAGCTGGAAGTGGATGGGCGGCAGCCCGGTGGTCTGCTTGAACTGCGCGATCAGGAGCGAAGGCGAGAGACGGGCCTCGCGCGCCAGGGCGTCGAGGCGGAGGCCGCGCTCCGGGTGTTCGCGGATCGCGGCGGTGAGCTGCTCGATCAGCGGCGGGCGCGCGATCACGCTCTTGTGCGAGGCGGCGTCGATCACGCCCATCAGCAGCGAGGTGCACGCCGCGGTCAGGCCGACGGTCCGGTAGGGACCGGCCGGCTGCGCGTGGTATTTGAAGAGGTGGGCGAAGGCGTGCTTCACCGTGTCGGTCCGGGCGATGATGTGGCAGGGCAGGCGCGCCAGCCGCCGCCAGAGGTCACGGGCTTCGGGATGGGTGAGGCGCAGAAAGGCCTGCCCGCGCCGCGGCTCGCGGAGCAGCAGCCAGTGGATGACCGTGCCCTTAGGATGGGCGGTCAGGCAGTGGGTGTCCGCCGGCTTGTTGAGGTAGAGGTCGCCCGGCATGATCCGGTGCTCCTGGCCGTTGTTCAGCAGGGTGAGCGCGCCGCGCAGGCAGAGACCGATCTCCAGACAGCCGGCGTGACGGTGGGTGCCGACCGGCGCAATGACGTGGCTGTAACGGCTGAAACCCAGCGCCGGGACTTCGCGCAACCCAGCCTCAGCCAGATTGAACACGCGTCGCTCCTGCGTGTCACTGTAGATGACAGCCAGGCTCTCGGTCCTCGCGCGCGTATTTCCGTCATTCTTCATGATGGCCACAGCTTCCCATATTCCCGTAAACCTGTCAATTTTCGGGCATCCGATACAATGAAATTGCATTTCTATTTTCACTGCTTTTCTCACATCGCGGGTATGGTACGCTACGGTTATGAATGGTTATAGGTGATCTGTGCCGGGCGCCCCGGACGTGTCGGGGCGGATGGCGCGAGCGCAAGGAGAGGGGCAACGTGAGAAACGGGCAAAGCGTGTGGGCGGCGGTGATGGGCGGCGTGTTCGGCGTGCTGGCGGCGGGAGGACAAGAGACGCCGGCGGAGATCGGCGGGGCGCCGGTGCGGCAGGTCCGCGCGGAGATCGTGTGGACGCGGGTGCTGTGCAAGCAGCCGGGGCGGTACATCGGCTGGCCGACGGTCTGCGCCCGTGCCAACGGCGAGCTGCTGGCGGTGTTTTCGGGCGATCGCGACGAGCACGTCTGTCCGTTCGGCAAGGTGCAGATGGTGCGCAGCGCGGACGGCGGCGCGACTTGGTCGCCGGCGACCAACATCGGCAACACGCCGCTGGACGACCGTGACGCGGGCCTTGTGGAGCTGTCCGGCGGCGACCTGGTGGCGTCGTGGTTCACGTCGCTGGCCTATACGGCCAGTATCCGCGACCGCGCCAAGCTGAAGCCCGGCTCGCCGCGCTTCTACTGGTGGCTGCATGACGAGAAGATTCCGGCGCAGACCAAGCGGGACGGCTTGGGCTACTTCACGATCCGCTCGTCGGATGGCGGCAAGAGCTGGTAGGCGCCGGTGCGCACGCCCGGCACCGCGCCGCACGGGCCGATCGTGTTGAGGGACGGGCGGCTGCTCTATGTCGGGATCACCTACTCCGGACATTTCGGGATCTTCAGCGGGGCGGCCAACGAGGTGTCGGTCGCCGAGTCGCGCGACGGCGCTCGCTCGTGGCGGCGCATCGGCGCGATTCCGCTGCCGGCGGGCGAGAAGCCCGGCGATTTCCACGAGCCGCACGCCGTGGAGACGGCGGACGGACGCTTGGTGGCGCAGATCCGCTACCACGGCAAGGGACAAGGGGAAGCCGTGAGGCTGTGGCAGTCCGAGAGCGCCGACGGCGGGCAGACGTGGCAGACGGCGCGGCCCACCGAGCTGGCGGGGTTGCCGCCGCACCTGCTGCGGCTGCGCAACGGCAAGCTGGTGTCGGTCTACGGGCGGCGCTTCGGCGCCTTCGGCGAGTACGCCTGCATTAGCGACGACCACGGGCGCACGTGGGACACCGCGAATGAGATCAAGCTGGCCGGGCATTTCAACAGCGACCTGGGCTATCCGGCCTCGGCCGAGCTGCCGGACGGCAGCATCCTGACGGTCTACTATCAAGCGGAGAACAAGGGCGAGATGACCGGTCTGATGGGGACGCTGTGGCGGGTTGTGAAGTGAGCAGGAGAGAGACGGGGTGAACGTGATGGGTAAACATGGCGTGAGGGCGGGTTGTGCCGGCGTCGCGTGTCTGCTCGCCGGATGCTCGCTGCTGCATCTTGGCGGTGCCCCGCGCGTACGGCGTGACGGCAACCTGATCTATGTCAGTTGGGGCGATCAGATCATGGTGGCCAAGGGCGACGCGCAGCTCGACACCGAAGAGAAGATCGTGCGCAGCGTGGCGGGCTGGGCACGTCATTACGGCGCGGGCGCGGTCTTGTGGCGCGGCGCGTCGCTCTATATCAAAGAGCATTACGAGCGGGCTGCGCAGCGCGCTGAAGGGACTCGATGCCGCTGCGCTGGAAGAGGGCCTGCCGGGCTTTGGCCATGCATTGCGGCTGGGTGAGTAAGAAGGACAAGAGAAAGGCAAGGGTATCATGAGCATGCGGCAAACGCGGGCGTGCGCGGCGGTGGCGGCGGTGTGCCTGAGCATGACGGGACTGGCGCAGACGGCTGCGGTGCCGGGGAACCGTCTGGAACCGGTTTGGGACATGGACCGGCTGTCTGCCCTGAATGATGTCCGTCTGACCCTGCACGCGCCCAAACAGCGCGAGGTGTCCCTCGTGCACGACGCGCCGTGGGAAGGCAACGTCTGCTGCTACCACACGGTGTTCCGGGACGGGCCGCTTTACCGCATGTACTATCGCGGGGCGAACTGGGACAAGAAAGCGACGCACCGCGAGGTGGTCTGCTACGCCGAGAGCGATGACGGCATCGTTTGGCGCAAGCCCGAACTCGGACTGGTCGAATTCGAAGGCTCGAAGGCGAACAACATCGTGTGGGATCAACTGGGCAGCCACAACTTCGCGCCGTTCCGCGATGACAACCCGGCCTGTCCGCCGGAGCAGCGCTACAAGGCGCTCGGGAATGACGGCTCGGCCAAGGCCGGGCTGCTCGCGTTTGTGTCGGCTGACGCCGTGAGCTGGCGCAGGCTGCGGCCTGAACCGGTCATCACGAAGGGGGCCTTTGATTCGCAGAACGTCGCGTTTTGGGATGCCGGCAAACAGAGTTACGTCGCTTTTTTCCGCGACTTCCAGAAGGGCAGCGCCCGGCACGGTGTGCGGGCGATCAAAACCTGCATCTCGAAAGATTTCCTCACGTGGAGCGAGCCGGAGTGGCTGACCTATGGAGAGAATACGCCGACTGAGGAACTCTACACCAACGCCATTCTCCCGTATCCGCGCGCGCCGTGGATCTATGTCGGATTCCCGAAGCGGTTCGTGGCGTCACGCACCACGCCGTGGGATTCCAGCGGCGGCGGCGGCATTCCGGGGCTCTCGGACGGCATCTTCATGAGCAGCCGCGACGGCCGGCGCTTCTCGCGCTGGCAACGGGCCTTTCTGCGCCCCGGCCTGCAGCGCGAACGCTGGGTCAACCGTAACAACATGATCGCCTGGGGATTGGTCGAGACCGCGCCGGAGTTTCTTGGCGCACCGCGTGAACTCTCCCTCTATTCGACGGAAAACTACTACGCGCAGGGGCCGGCCCGCCTGCGCCGCATGACGGTGCGGCTGGACGGCTTTGTCTCCGCTCAGGCGGACGAAAAAGGCGGCACGCTCACAACTGTGCCGGTGACCTTCACGGCCGCCGCAGGCGCGCCCACGGCGTTGCTGGTGAATCTTTCGACCTCGGTGCCGGGCCAGCTCCGTTGCGAAATCCGTGACGCGGCGGGGCAGCCGCTGCCGGGGTTCTCGCTAGCGGAATGCGTGCCGCTCTACGGCGACGGGATCGAGTTGCCGGTCGCGTGGAAAAGCGGCCCCGATGTGGGGGCGCTGGCCGGGAAACCGGTTGTCTTGCATATCGAACTGAAAGACGCGGATCTGTTCGCCTACCGTTTCGGGGCGGCATCCGCGAACCGTGATAAGTGAGTCCATCGGCAAACCATCCTTCAAGGAGGTGGTGAATGAGAACGCAAGGAATCGTGAGGGTACTTGTCTGGGCGGCTGTGTGCTCGGCACTCTGCTCGCAGGCGGTCACGGTCATTAACCGGACCACCGGCCAGCTCCTGTTTTATGACGACTTCGAGTCCGCGCCGTTCTTCGGCGGCATCCCCGACGTCCTGAACCAACTTTTCCTCACGTCCGGGGTGAACACCACTGTCTACTGGGTGGACGACATTGAGGCGGAATGGGTGTACACGCCACCGCCCCCGCCGCCGCCACCCCCGACCGGCACAGTTTCTATTTTGAACTGATTCCACAAGGAGAGCGAATACATGAAGAACCGAATACTCGGAGTCGTGTTGATGATGGCCGGCCTGACGGGATCGATGCAGGCCGCGACGCGGACGTGGCTGAGCAGCGTGGGCGGGCTGTGGACCAGTACCGCCAACTGGCAGGACGGGGTCCTGCCGGGCGTGAACGACACGGCGGATCTTTCGGCCGCGACCGGCACGATCAATCTCACGGCCGACCAGACCGTCGGCGAGATTCTCTATAATCCGGCGGCCGGCGCCACGACCAACGTGCTGACGATCCTCTCGGACACGGTCGCGCCCTCTTCGCGGCTGATCACCCTGACCACCACGGCGACGCGCCGCATCCAGGTCGGGGCAGGCGCGGAACTGCGGCTGGACGCAGACGTCAAGCCGACCGGCACGCTGCGCAAGGACGGTGCCGGCACGCTGGTGTTCAAACGCAGGATGTCTGCTACCGTTCGGACCGACCTCCAGATCGAGCAGGGCCGCGTCATCAACGAGGGCGATCTTTCGATCTATGGCTGCCGCATGCATCTGGGAACCGTCGAGCCCGACCCCGGCGCGCCGCCGGAGTTCGTGATGCGTGCCGGTTCGACCTATGCGTCGTACATCCCGACCCAAGGCTCAGACCTCCTCTGGGGCGGCAACCGTTTACTGGCGAGCGGCACCGGGTCGCGTGGTATCGTCACTCACGAAGGCGGCCTGCTGGACTTGACCACCAACGTTACCGGCGGCGTGTTTCTGAACGGTTACGCGGCCGGCGGACACAGTGTCTACAACCTTTCGGGCGGCGAAATCAACCTGCGCACCAAAGGGGTCTTCATCGGCTTTAACGGCACCGGCGTCGTCAACCAGAGCGGCGGCATCCTGCGTGCCTCGTATATGAATTTTTCGTCCACGACGGGCGATGGCACCTACAACCTGACCGGCGGCGAACTCTGGCTCGGCGGCATCGCGCAAAAGGGCGGCGGCAAGGCGGCGTTCAACATCGGCGGCGCGCGAGTCTATCCGCTGAACGCGGGATTCAACATCTATGACAACACGGCCCCGCAGTTGACCGGGATCGGCGGCCTCACGCAGTTCTGTTCGGACGGCAGCGCGTTCACAAACACCGTCAGCGGCCTCAAGGGGCCGGGCGGCTTCATCAAGGCGGGCGCGGACACCTTGAATATCGCCGGCAGCGCGCATAGTTTCACCGGCCCCGTGATCGTCAGCAACGGCACGGTGAACATCAGCCAGGCGATGACCGGCGGCAACGCGGTGACGGTCGCGGGCGGGACCGTGAATCTCGGCGGAGTAGCCGTGACCTTCAGCGCGCTGACCGTCACGGGCGGCGTGTTTCAGGTCGCCGCGAACAGCACGTTGTCGTTGACCGGCCTTGAGCCTCGCGTGCGCGTGCTGGGGAACGGCACGCTGCGGCTGCTGAGCGGCGCGCTGCTGCCCGGCGTGACGGTGCTGGACGTGTCGGAATCGGGCGGCATCGATCTGAGCGCAGGCGGTACAGCCTCGGTGTACGGACTGAGGATCGACGGTGTGGAGCAGGCGCCCGGCGCCTACACGGCCGCGACCTGTCCGGCGATCACCGGCACAGGCACGCTGCTCGTCAACGGCGGCTATTGGACCGGCGCGGGCGGCGACGACCTGTGGAGCACAGGCGCCAACTGGCAGGCCGGCGTGATGCCGTCGGGCGCGAAGGCTGTGGCGGACCTCTCCGGCGCGGTTTCAACAGAATCTCCCTCGGCCACGCTGCTGCTGGATGTCGGCGGCCTCACCAACTGCTTGCTGGTGCTGGACGCGGGCATCGCGGGCGCGGCGGTGACCAACGCGAGCCCGGCGGGTGTGACCAACACGCTGTACATGAGTGCCTCGGGTGCCGTTCATGTGGGTGCAGGTGAAACGCTGGTGCTGGAGAACGACCTCTGTATGATGGGTACGCTTTACAAGCGCGGCGAGGGCACGCTGGTGCTGGCCGGCACGACCTTCGCGTTGCCGTCGCTGGTGTCGGCAAATTCTACTATCACGCTGGCCGTCGAGGCGGGTACGGTGGTCGGGTGCGGTGCCGTCACGAACGTGCTGGTCATGCCCGGTAAGCCGGACCGGAGTGTCGCGGGGAGCGATCCGTCCTTCATCTTGGCGGATACGCCGCAGGCGGAGATCCGCGGCACGACATTCCTGAGCGCCTTGAGCTGGCTCGCGACCTCGCTGCATCCCGGCAACGGCGGGTTCACTCAGCTTGGCGGGACGGTCGAGCCCGGCATCAGTTGGCTGACGCGCGCGCAGATCGGCTTTGCGGCTGCGGGCGCTTCGCTCGGCGGCACCGGCACCTACAACCTGGTGAACGGCATGCTGCGCGTGACCAATTCGTTTGTGCTGGCGGCCAATGCCGGCCGGGGCGCCTTCAATCAGTCGGGCGGCGTGGCCGACATCGACAACTTCGTGCCGCGGGGCGGCGAGGTGCGGCTGACCGGCGGGCTGCTGCGGGTGGATCGGTTTGACAATGCGTCCTCGGTCTATTGCACGTGGTTCCTCGGCGGCGGGCGCTTGGAGACCAAGGCCTTCACGACCACAGCAGTGACACTCGCCAGCCCGCTGGTGTTCACTGGCGAAGGCGGGGAGATGGGCTTCGTGCTGGAGGCCGGACGTTCGCTGACCCTTTCAGGCGCGACCTCCGGCAGCGGAGGATTTGTCAAAACGGGCGACGGCACGCTCGCGCTCGCGGGCGCCGGTGCCTTGTCCGGGCTGGTGACGGTAAGCAACGGCACTCTGACGGTCAGCGGCTCACTTGTCGGTACCAATGATCTGCTGCTGCTGGAAGGAAGTCTCACCGTCACATCAACCGGCACCGCCAAGCTGGGGATGCTGGCGGTGACGAACGGCATGGTCACGCTTGAGTCCGGCGTGGTGATCACCGCCGAGCGGTTCTCCTTGGCCGGCGCGGAGTGGCCGGCGGGCGTGTACTCGGCGACGAACTGCGCAGCGTTGACGGGTGACGGCATGCTGATCGTGGGTGCCGAGCCGGGGGAGTGGACTGGCGCGGCCGGCGACGGACTGTGGAGCACGGCCGCGAACTGGGTCGCCGGGATTCTGCCGAACAGCTTGTATCTGGCGGCCGATCTGTCGGCGGCCGTTTCGAACGAGGCGACGGTCGCCACCGTGATACTGGATCTCGCGGCTGTCACCAATCGGCAGCTTGTCCTGGCTTCGGGCGTGGCGGGGGCGATCGTGACCAACGCCTCGCCGCAAAACGCGACCAGCACGCTTTATCTGGATGACAACGGCGTGCTGGAGGTCGCGGCCGGTGAAACGCTGGTGCTGGATCACGATCTCTGCATCATGGGTTCGGTGCACAAACGCGGCGAAGGCACGCTGATCCTGCGCCGGAGCACCTACGCGCTGCCGTCGCTGGTCACCTCGGGCCCGATCATTTACCTGTATGTCGACGGCGGAAAGGTGATCAACGAAGGGGCGATGAACAACGTGCTGATCTCGGTCGGTAAGCCGTCGTGCCACGACGACATCGAGACGCCCGAATTCATTGTGGCCGACACGCCGGGCGCGTCGCTCAGCGGCAAATGTTTCATCACGGCGCTCAATGCCTTGGCGTCCGAGCCGGGGCCCGGCGTCTTCACGCAGAATGGCGGCACGGTGGCGCCGGGCATCAACTGGGGCGTACGCATTGCGCTGGGGCACACCGCAGCCTATACAGAAATCGAGGGCACCGGCACCTACAACTTGGTCAACGGCACGCTGGCCGTGACCAATGAGCTGCGCTTCGGCAGGAACGGTTCCCTTCAAAATGGCCATTACGGCATCTTCAACCAGTCGGGCGGCGTGGCGGATATCCAGCGCCTCGCCGGGACGCCGGGCGAGGTGAACCTGAGCGGCGGGTTGCTCAAGGTCAGTGAAACGACCACGGACATGGACGCGCGCGTGCTCTTCCGTCTGGGCGGAGGACGTGTCGAACCGCGCGGCCCGACGTGGCTGGTCTTGCGTTCGCCGGTCGAATTGACCGGTCTTAACGGCGACGTGACCTTGGCACCGTCTGCGGGACGCACGCTCCAGTTTGCGGCGGCGGCACCGGCGGCGGGTCCGGGCGGTTTCGTGAAGGAGGGAGAGGGCCAGCTCTATCTCTCCAACACCAACGCCTTCAGCGGGTCGGGGCTGATCCTGGCCGGAACGTGTACCGTCGCTGAAGCGGGCTGCCTGACGCAGTGCACCAACCTGTGGGTGGACGCCGGCGCCCATCTGGACATCCGGCGAAGCGGCGGGGCGCTGAACACCAACCTGGTGCTCAGGACTGCGGCGGAAGGTCGGGTCCACCTGAACTTTGAAGGCGAGGTCGAAGTCGGGGCGCTGGTGATCAACGGATACGCCTGCCCCGGTCGCGGCCAGCGCTACGGCTCGTCAGCCTGCACCGGCGAGGTGGACAAGGTGCTGGACGGGACCTTTGCGGGGACCGGCGTGTTGAAAGTGGTCGGGCCGCAAGGGCCGCAGGGCACGCTGTTCGGGCTGCGATGACGCGCGGCTTGGGTTCGGGAGGGACAAGCCCACCGCGAGGCCGTAGTGCGAATGATCGAGGGGATAACTTCCAACGCTCAACGTTCAACTTCCAACTCTCAAGTTATGGACGAACGGAAGAAAGTGAGAGGCGTTTTACGTGCTGAGAAAAAACACATGGCGGATGGCGGGGATCGTTATCGGATCCGTTCTTGCCGGAAGGGCGCAGGAGCGCGCCGCGCTCTGCGTGGACGTGGACGTGTTCGACAACCAGACCGTGGCGCAGAGCCACTATGGCGCGCCGTTCTACGGGCCGGCGCAGATCGACGCCCTGTTCGCGGCCTGCGCCAGCAACGGCGTGACGATGGCGACCTGGCGCTCGGTGTGCCAGATCGCCAGCTATCCGTCGCGCCTGACCTACGGCATCCACGAGGTGCCGCGCATCCGCTCGAATGCCGATGCGCGGCGGGCCGAGGGCGCGTTCGCCGCCAAAGTCGGTGTGGCGCCCGGCGTACGGCCGCGCTTGGCGGCGTTGGACGCGCTGCCGTTCGGCGGGCTGGTGCAGCGCGTCGATGTCACGGCGCCGGACGCCTTCGTGTTCCGCGCCGCGCTCAGCTCGCCGGTCTTGCCGGCGGTGCCGTGGCCCTCGCGCGCGCTTGCCGCGCTCGGCCTGGGGCAGCGGCTGGCGCGCGGGGCCTTCCTGGCCGCAGTGGACGCCGCCAGCGGCAAGGTGCTCGCGCGCAGCGACGAGGTGGCGGGCGAGGCGTTCCGGCCCGTGGCGTTGCGCGTCGCGGCCGAACGGCCTTTCTTTGTCGGCGTGTTTTCATACGGCCGGCCCGACATCCATGTGTTTGTGGCCGACGCGCTGTCGCTGCGGGACAGCGCCGGAAAGGAACGGCTGGTCAACGGCGGCATGGAGGCGGGCGATGCCTTGCTGGAGCCCGAGGGCTGGCGGCAGAGCGGCGCGAATTTTGTGACGCTCAACGGGGACTTCAGGGCGCTGGACGCGGCGGAAAAGGCACGCGCCTTCCCCCATGGCGACGCGGCGTTCAAGATCCTGCACCGTCCCCACACCGAGGAGCTGTTCACGCGCGCCATCGCGGCCGGCGATCCGCTGGCCTGCGCGGGCCAGGCCGCGCTGCGCAACGGCGTGGCGCTCTATGCGTGGTTCGATCCGATCGACGACGGACGGCGCGCGCTGCCGCCCGTCCAGGCGTGGAGTTCCAAATTTTTGGAGGCGCATCCGCACTTCCGCTGCGTGGACCGCGAAGGCCGCTCCCGCTGGGGTTTACTCTGCTTCGGCTATCCGGAGGTGCGCGCCTACAAAACCGCCGTCGTCAAAGAGCTGCTGAGCTACGAAGGCGTCGCCGGCGTCGCCCTCAAGCTGCACTATCAGCACAACAGCATCTGGGACGGCAACCGGCACGACTATCAGGACTTTCTCTATAACGATGTGGCGCTGGCCGACTATCACGCGCGTTGGGGAAAGCCCGAAAACGGTGCCTACGACACGTACAAGCTCCGCATGATCTACGGGGAGTATGTGGTGCAGTGGCTGCGCGAGCTTCGTCCCCTGTTTGCCGCGCACGGCAAACGGCTCTGCCTGTTTCAGGCGCCGACCTCGCTGCTGGATCCGAGCTGCGGCGGCTGGGTGGTGTCGCCGGAACGGCTGATTGAAGAGCGGCTGTGCGAGGATTTTCTGATCGAGCCGCGGCATCGCGGCGACTCGGTTCAGCTCGTGCGCGACAGCGAACGCATCCGTGCGCTGCTCTGGCTGTGCCGGCGTAGCGGCGTGCGCGCCGGATTTGATTTCTGGATTCCCGGCCTGCCCGCAGAGGCCAAGCCGGCCGGGCGCGGCGTGTACATGCGCGACCAGTTGATCGGTTTGGCGCAGACAGGCTTCGATTATTTGGGCGTGTATGAAGAGATGTGTCTGGTGAAGCCCAACGTCTGGCCGAGGCTCGGCGAGGCGCGGCGCGCCATCCTGGCTGCGCCGCCGGCGAAGACGGCCGAGCCGGGCAACGTGCCGCGCCGGCTGCGCAATGTTTTGGCGGTGGACAAAGGCGGCAGCGCGTGTGAAACCGGGTCGGGGAAGGGGGCCGAATATGTGACCGAGCTGATCGACGGCGATGATTCGACTCACTCGTCCGTCATGTTCGAGCACTGGCCGGTGGTCATCGAGCTCGCGCCCGCGCGGCCCTCGCCCGTGAACCGGGTGGCGCTGAAAGGCGGCAACCTGATCTGGAAGAATCAATGCGCGCCTGAAGATGTCAAGGTGGAGGGACGTGTGAACGGTGCCTGGCAGGTTCTGGCCGATGTGCGGGATGCGGCAACGCGGCGCGGCCACACGAATGCCGTGCCGCTGGTGTGCGCGTTCGAGCCGGTCACGGTGGAGCGGCTGCGTGTGACGGTCACGCGCGGCTCGGACATTGGCAAGCGCTTTCTCGTTCTTCGCGAAATCGAGGCGTATCATGAGGCAAGTCCGAATAACCGGCATGGAGGTGACAGATGAAGCATACGGGAATACGCTTGGGGGTCGTCCTGATCGTCGGTGCAGCGTGCGCCGTGCAGGCCGCCACGCGCATCTGGCAGGGCAGTGTGGATTCAGCGTGGGCAAACAGCGCGAATTGGGAAGGCGGTGTCAAGCCGGGCCCTGACGATGTGGCCGAGCTGTCCGCAGCGGCGGGGGCGGTCGTGCTCTCCGAGAATGTGACGGTCGGTGACGTCCACTATGCGCCCGTGCCCGGTGAAGTGACGAATGTGTTGACGGTGTTGTCCGACACCGAGGCGCCCGCGTCAAAAAAGGTGATCCTGACCACGGCAGGGATGCGGCGGGTGCGCGTGGGCACGGGCGCGGAATTACGGATGGAGGCTGATCTAGCCCCTGACGGCGAGATGACCAAGGAGGGTTACGGGACGCTGGTGGTACGGCGGGAATTGAAAACAGTCGGACGCTGCTATGTCGAGCAGGGTCGGCTCGTGAACGAAGGCGCGATCGACGCCACAGACACGCATCTGCATGTGGGCACGGTGGAACCCGATACGGGCGGGCCGGCCGAGTTCGTGATGCGCGACGGGGCGACCTATGCGTCGTACAACTCTGGGCTGCACGCTGATCTGCTGTGGGGCGGCAACCGGCTGCTGGAGGCCGGCACGGGTTCGCGCGCCGTCGTCACGCACGAAGGCGGCCTGCTCGACATGACCACCGCCTTGACGCAGGGCATCTTTCTGAACGGTTACGCGATCGGCGGACACGCGGAATACAATCTCTCGGGCGGCGAAGTGAATCTGAGCAATAAGACGATGTACGTCAGCTTTCGGGGGACGGGGGTTGTCAATCAGAGCGCCGGCGTGCTGCGTGCCGCAACCATGAACCTTTCGGCGGATGCCCGCGGGCTCGGGACCTATCATCTGACGGGCGGCGAGCTGTGGCTCGGGGGCGGCGTCTCCCGCGGGGGAGGCGTTGGCAGCGCGCTCAATCTCGGAGGGGGCGCGATACTGCGGCCGTTCAACGCTGGCTATACGATTAATGCCGACACGACGCCCCGGCTGACCGACGGGCTGGTCCGTTTCTGCTCGGAGGGCAGCGGCTTCACGAACACAATCGGCTCGCTGGCCGGGGCGGGCGGGCTCGTAAAGGAGGGCGCGGACACGCTGATCCTGGCTGGCGCGAGTTTCGCCGGTCCGCTCCTTGTCAGCAACGGTACGGTGTCCGCGACAGAAACGCTGAACGGTTTGAACGCGGTGACGGTGGTCGGCGGGCTCCTCGATCTGGCACCCGGCGTGTTTGCGAAACTCAGTGCGCTGATGGTGACCGGCGGCGTGTTCCGGTTGAACACCAATAGCGCGGTGGTGGTCACAGGGAACGACCCTTGGGCGCGTGTCGCGGGGGAGGGTGCGCTTGAACTGGATGACGGCGCGCGTCTGGTTTGTTTGGACGTCTCAGAACAGGGGACAGTTGCACTGACGGGTGGCACGGCCACGGTGTTCCGGGCAAGGATCGGCGGCCTTGAGCTGGATGCAGGGCTTTATCGGGCCGCTGACCTGGAGGCACTCTCCGGGACGGGCGCGTTGTCGGTTGAACTGCAACGGCCGGGGCGGCTGCTCGCGGACGGTTTCTCGCGCGATGACGCCGCGCCGACCTACGACAGTCTGGGCCGCACTGAGTCGGGCGCCGCCGACTGGGCCGAATACATGCCGTTTCAGCGTATCGGGGACATCGCTGCCGTGGTTGGCGGCGAGTTGCATCTGGGCAACGGGAGCAGCGATCCGGCCTTGGCCTTGGCAGCGGCGTCCTGGCCGAACGGCCTGTTCACGACGCGGCTGCGCTTCGTGCGGTCCGGCATATCGGGCGCGACGGTCAAGAACACATGCGGCTTCATGCTGCGGGCGACCCCGGGCCTGCGCACGAACACAGGAGCCGACTTTCTGGGCGCGGTCCATGTGCAGATGACGGCGGCCGGCGGGTTGTTTCTGCGCGAGAACTTCGACAGCAACAAGTATTTCAAGAACCCGTTCACCGGCGCCGATTACCTGACTTACGGCGCGGCGGGTTCACTGCCGGTGACGGTCAATGGTCTGCCCTTCGACGCGGATGGCGACGGCCGCCTCGGCGACAACGAACCGTTTACGTTTCAGGCGCTGCTCTCGGGCAACCGCTTGCAGGTGCTGGTCAACGGCGAGCCGGTCATGGCGCACAACGGCTTTGCCGCCGTCAGCGCGTCGCCCGAGAACACGCCGGGATTTTGGAAGAACCGGGCATCGAACGGAAATGTCGAGGCCCACGACGCCTGCTATGATGATTTTGCTGTGGTGACGTTGCCGTATGTGATCCGCCATGTCGGCCGCTTCGATCCGAACATCGCGGCGGCGGCACCGCGCGAGAACTGGATCTTGGGCGGCAACACCAATTTGGTGCCGGTGAGTCCGGTCACCGAGACGGTCGGCGGAGAGAC
>Ga0123329_1001711_pt1 | contig 20345 bp, 10 predicted proteins | sample BioC12SIPDNA_FD_89703 | JGI IMG/M metagenome (GOLD analysis project Ga0123329, IMG submission 89703) | Anaerobic biogas reactor microbial communites from Washington, USA - Biogas_R1_B C12 SIP DNA | ecosystem: Engineered > Bioreactor > Anaerobic > Unclassified | place: Washington, USA | collected...
GAGCTCGACGACTTGTCGGGCGCGGTCGAACAGACGGCCGAGTGCCTCTACCAGCGCGGCGCGACCGTGGCGGCGATCGGAGGAAACCCCTCCGAGGTCGTCGCCCTTTATGAGCGCGCCGTGGACGCGGACCGCAAGCACGCCGGTGCGTTGTTTGGCTTGGCGCTGGAAAACGACCGTTACGGGAACGATGAGACGGCCCTGGAGCTTTACAAGCAGTCGGCCGCCCGCTTCCCTTCGCACGTTGGCGCGCTGGTCAATCTCGGGTTGATCTACGAGGACCGCGGCCAATTCGATCGTGCAGTGCGATGCTACCAGCGCGTGGTCGACGCATTTCCCAACCATCAGCGGGCAGCGCTGTTCCTCAGGGATTCGCAGGCCTCCGGCGACATGTTTTTCGACGAGGACGCGTTGAAGAAACGCGATCGCGTCAGCCAGGTTCTCAACCTGCCGGTGACCGATTTCGAGCTCTCCGTGCGGAGCCGGAACTGCCTCCAAAAGATGGGGATCATGACGATTGGCGATCTCTGCCGCACGACCGAGCAGGAATTGTTGAGCAGCAAGAACTTCGGCGAAACGAGCCTGATCGAGATCCGCGAGATGCTGGCTTCGAAGGGACTCCAGTTGGGGCAGTACGCCACGGAGCGCCCGGCTTCCGAGAGCATCGACACGGAAACGCTCAGCGCCGACGAGCAGGCGGTGCTGCTGCGGCCGATCTCCGATCTGGGCTTCTCGGTTCGCGCGCGGAAGTGCATGGTTCGGCTGGCGATCACGACGATCGGAGAATTGCTGCGGCGGAGCGCCGACGAGCTGCTCGAGTGCAAGAACTTCGGCGTCACGAGCTTGAACGAGGTCCGCGATAAGCTTGCCGCCCAGGGCTTGAAGCTTCGCGGCGAATGATCCGACAGCTCCTGCAAGACGTGGGCGATCGATTGTTTTCTTTCCAGATCGATGCGCGGGACGAGGGGACCGGCGCGCGCTGCGGCTCGTTGACGATCCCACATGGGACCGTGGAGACGCCCGCCTTCATGCCCGTCGGAACGGCCGCAACGGTCAAGGGGCTCGAAGTCGACCAGATTCACGCGACGGGGACGCGGATTCTCCTGGCCAACACCTACCACCTCGCGTTGCGCCCCGGCGAGGAGGTCGTCGCGCGGCTTGGGGGGCTGCACGAGTTCATGGGCTGGAACGGCCCGATTCTGACCGACAGCGGCGGGTTCCAGCTGTTCAGCCTGGCCCAGACGACGAAGGTCACGGAGCGGGGCGCGGTGTTCCGCTCGCACATCGACGGACGGCTCGTCGAGTTGACGCCCGAAGGGGCCGTGCGAATCCAGGAAATGCTCGGCGGCGACATCGCCATGGTGCTCGACCACGTTGTCGGGCTTCCCAACGAGGAGCGCGCCGTACGCGAGGCCATGGAGCGGACGATCCGCTGGGCCGAGCGCTGCCGCCGCGCCGCCGCGCGGCCCGACCAGGCCCAGTTTGCGATCGTCCAAGGCGGTCTCGACCCGCAGCTCCGGGCGGACTGCGCCGGGCGGCTCGCCGAGCTGGATTTTCCGGGCTACGCGATCGGCGGACTGAGCGTCGGCGAGGCCCCCGAAGACATGATCCGCACGCTCGAAGCCACGGTGGCGGCGATGCCCGCCGGCAAGCCCCGCTACCTGATGGGCGTGGGCCGCCCGGTGGATCTGCTTGAAGCCGTTCGCCGCGGCGTTGACATGTTCGACTGCGTGATGCCGACCCGCAACGGACGAAACGCACTGGCATTCACCGATCAGGGGACGTTGCGGCTGCGGAATCTCAGGCACCGGTTCGACGAGCAGCCCATCGAGGAGGGCTGCCCCTGCGCCGCCTGCCTCCGCAGCCGCGGCTACCTGCGGCACCTCTTTCTGGCCGGCGAGATGCTCGGCCCGATCCTGCTTTCGATCCACAACATCACGTATTATCAGCGGCTCCTGGCCGCCGCCCGGGAGGCGATCAAGCGGAACTGCTTCGACGCCTTCGCCGCCCGGAAGATCGCCGGTTGGGCCAACGGCGAACCGGCTGACGAGCGGTAAGGCCATCGCTGGGGCGGCGCCGCCGTTTGGGCTAGGGGCTTTGGGCGGTTTCGGGGCAGCCGCGGGGCGATTCCGACCGGCAGGGGCCCGCCCGCTCTGCACCACCCGACGGGCACCGGCGTCGGTCGGAAGCGCGGTGGGCCGCCGCTGCCGCTGAGCCGATTCTGACATTCACGCTGGTTGTCGACGGATCGGCGATTCCAGGTCCGTCCGGGGCGGTCCGCTCTGGACCACCCTACCAGTGGACCGCCCTACCGGTCTTCCGGTTTTCCGGCCAGAAAGCGGTAGCCCGCATCCCGGATCGTGAGGAAGTGCTTCGGCTGCGACGGGTCGGTTTCGAAGATTTTCCGCAACCGGCGGATGAACTGGTCGGGGGCCCGCGTATTGAGGTATCCCGGCAGACCCCAGACATTCTTGAGCAATTCGCGGCGGGGGATCACGCGGCCTTCGTTGTCGATAAAATACCGCAACAGCTTCAGTTCCAGTTGCGTCAAGCGCAGCGTCTCGGATCGGATCGTGACCTCGAACGTCTCGAAGTCGACGCGGGCCTGGCCGAAGGCAAACGAGCGGAGCGGGCCCGCCGCGGCCCGCACGGTCCCCACGCGCCGCCCGTGCAACGTCAGCAGGCTCTTGACGCGGCTGAGGAACTCGTCGAGGTCGAAGGGCTTGGTGAGGTATTGATCGGCGCCGACATTGAACCCGCGGGTGCGGTCTTCCGAGAGGGTACGGGCGCTGAGGATCAGCACCGGCATGTGATTTTCATCGGCGCGGAGCGCCTCGCAGACGGCATAGCCGCTCATCCCGGGGAGCATCAGATCGAGGATCACCAGGTCGACGCCGCCGGGCGCGTCGGCGATGAACTTCAGTGCCGCGGGGCCGTCGCCGACCGTGGTGACGCGATACCCCTCCGCTTCGAGGTTGTACTTGATGCCCATCGCCAGGTGCCGTTCGTCTTCGACGACGAGGATGTGCTTGCTCGTCATGGCTCACCCCGACGCGACATGCGGCGATCGCCGAGGCCGGCGTCGCGCGGCTCGCCCTCTGGCGGCGTTTCCTTCCGCGCCGCCGGCAGGACTCGCCGCCCCAGCGGCAATCGCACTTCGAAGACGGCGCCCGAGCCGCTCTTCCGATCCAGTGCGCGGACCCGCCCGCCGAGGCGGCGGACGAGCGACTGCACGATGTAGAGCCCCAGTCCGGTGCCCGGCCGTTCCCGTTCGAGCTCCGTTCCGAGCCGCTCGAACCGCCGGAAGATACGCCGGCGGAGCCGGGGGGGGATGCCGCGGCCGTTGTCGCTGATCCGCACAACGGCGCGGCCGCGTGGGTCGACCCGTAGCACGATGTTGACCCGCGGTTCCGCGCCGGCGTACTTGATGGCGTTGTCGATCAGGTTGCGGAAGATGATCTCCAGGTCCACGCGCCGGGCCCGCACAATACAGTCCTCCGCGTCGACATGCACGGTCTCCGGCGGCACGCGGTAGCGGAGGCAGACGGTTCGGGCGCAATCCCGCAACAGCGCGCCGATGGTCACGTCGTCGCGCTCGTCGCAGGCGGACTCCGTATCGAGCCGTCCGGCCTCCAACACCTGGGTGATCAGATGGTCGAGGCGGTCCAGGTCGTCGAGCATGAACTGGTAGAAGCTGGCCTGCTCTTCCGGCCCCACCTGGTGGCGGTTCAGCGTCTGTAGGCAGAGCTTCATCGAGGCGATCGGGGATTTGAATTCGTGGGTCACGCTGTCGATGAAATTCGACTGCCGCCGCGTGAAATTGATCGCCTTAACGGACAGCCCCAGGTACATGATCACGCCGACCAGGAGCAGCGCGATGAACGTCGTGCCGACGGACAGGAGCGTCCAGTTCAAGCCGGCGAACCGCGTATTGGCCAACGCGCCGAACAAGGCCAGGAGGACCCAGCCGACGGTCAATACGGCGAGGATGGCGATCATCACGATCGCCAAGGTAATCGGCAGATGCAGGGACCGCCGCACAGGCATCAGTCGTTGGCGCCCCCAGCGCAAGCGTACGAAATTGCGGGCAACTCCACCCTACGATAGCACAGCGCCGCGCGGGTCGTCAACCGACTGGCGCTCCGCCGAGGCGGCGGCTGGCGCGGTCGCCGCCTCGGCGGCTTGGGCGGGCCGGCGGCGGGGGGTGGCGTAGTCCGATCGCGCGGCGCGGCGCCCTCCGCCGGCGGCGACGCGTTCGCCGGCCTCGTTCCCCTCGTAGAACGTGGGCGGCTCGTAGGTCCAGCCGTGGGCCAACCGTTTTTCTTCCCGCCGCGTCTGCCGCAAGACATAGCGGCCGGCAGCGGCGGCATACAGCCGGCTCTTCCATCCGAACTCCTTGTAGAGTTCATCGAGCAGCCGCGACATTTTCTCGCGCATCGCCGGACGGTCGCGATAATAGCCCTTGGCGGCCCAGGCCAGGGCGGCAAACGAAGTGGCCAGGTCTTGCCCCTCCCAGGCGAAATGGCGGCGAATCCGTTCGTCGGGATGATGCTTGTAGCGCTTCCATCCGGCCAGCGTCGTGCGGATGAACCGCGTGATCGTCGGGCCGTTGACCTCCAAATCGCGCTGGAACGCCCGCAGCAGCAACTCGGTTTCCTGCCCGTCGGAGATGTGGGGATGCCGGTAGTTGAACACCGATTGGCCGTGGATGTCGCTCACGTCGTACTCGCGTTCGTCCTTGATCCGCCCTTGGGCCGACAACTCCGCATGGAGCGGCGTGCCCGGCAGCGGCGTGTAGAGCATGAACTGGTGGAAATCGGAATCGTAGCGGACGGCGTGCTCGATCACCTCGTCGATATTCTCGGGCGTGTGCTCCTCCAGGCCGATGATCGTCGATCCCAGGACATGGATTCCGTGCGATTGCAGTTCGCGGACGATGGCGTAGCAGTCGGCGCCGTCGAGCTTGTTGTACTGGCTGCCCTTCCCCTCCAGCCCCATCCAGACCCGGGAAACGCCCAGGGAGACGAGTTGCTCCAGCGAATAGGTGCGGAGGGCGTTGGCCGAGCTGAAGACGAACATGCTCCAGGCCTTGCCGTTTCGCTCCATCAGTTCCAGCAGCCTCAGGGCCCGGCGCCGATGGAGGAGAAAGTTCTCATCCATGATGAAAAAGGAAGTGGTCTTCATCGACCGTTCGAGCTGGCACATGATGTCGAACAGTTCATCGCCGCTCTCGTAGAAGTTGATGAAATGGCCTTTGCCACCGAACATCGCCGAGGTGGAGCAGAAGTTGCAGCCCATCGGGCAGCCGACCGATGGGATCACCGTGGCCGCCTCCTTCTCCGGCACCAGCTTCTGGCTGATCCCCATCACGCGCGTGTTCAAGCCCGCATGGATGTACGGGTGGCGGATCGGCTGGTCCGCGGCCTCGCCGAGGAAGCGGCGGAACCAGCGGACGCCCTCGCCCCGCACGACGTGGTCGGCGTCGATCCGCGCGGCCAGGTCGGGGATGTTCGCGATGTGGCCGCCGACGACGATCGTCGCCCCGGGCCGGTACCGGCGAACGAGCTGGCACATCGTCTCAACCTTGTGCAGGTTGGGGACGATGCTGCTGATCCCCACGATGTCGTACTCCTGGTCGCGGATCTCCTCGATGAACCGGTCGAGCGTGGGAAAATCGAGCAACATGCAGGGCGCCTGGAGATTGACCTGGATCAGCATCAGCCCCCAAGAGCGGTGGAACATCCGCAAGGAGAACGGGCCCTGGACCCGCGTCACCTGGTTGTGCCACAGTTCCATCGGGTTCAGCAGCCGGCTGCCGTACTCATCGTCCTGGGCGTAGGGGCCGAATACGCTCGTCAGGAGCACGCGGGCGCGCGAGCCGAGGGGATGGGTCGCGCCGGTCTGAGGAACCAGAGGCAGAACGTCGTTAGAATCGCCGATTGTAATCATGGTCGCATTCCCGGTAAGAGGCCGTGCCTGTCAGAATCCGCCGCAAGCGATCCAGCGCCGCCAGGGGCCGACCACACCGTATCTGCCGGCGGGAAGCGGGCGCTGCTCGCGATCGGCGGGGTGGATCGTTGGCTGGTGGTGGATCAACAGACTATCCTATCCCGGATCGTCGCTGACCCCGTGACGGCCGCGTTTGCGTTGTGTAATAGTTCTGTAACACGGCATCTCCAGAAGCCGCCGGCGCTGGCTGCGCAAGTCGAGGCGAGAGACTAACTTGCGCGGCCAGTTCGGCACGGTTGGGAGGCGATCGAAGCTCTTCAGGAAGCGGCGCGCGAAACGCCGGAAGAGGGGCTCTTGATTGGCTTGTCGCGCAGGGGCGAGGAAGTCATGCCAACCGTATTTCGTAAAGATGAACTGGAGATCGCCACGCGCGACCGCATCGAGCTACGCTGATAGGGAAGTCAAGAGGATCCTATGCGTCCTCGAGCGTCCAGGGCTTGCGATACTCGTAATGCAAGAGGTCGTTGGCCTCGGGGATGTTGGTGATTCGCTCGCGCTGGGGATCCCAGTGGAGCGTGGACTCGGTGGCCAGCGAGATGTTGGCCAGCAGGGCCATGCTGGTGGAGCGGTGGCCGATCTCCACGTCGGCATGGGGTTTTTCGCGCGATCGCATGCAATCCAGGAAATTCCCCGTGTGGTCGCGGACGTGCTGCGTGTAACCCTCGCTGAACTTCTGCGTGATCGGCTCCATGCGGAACTCGCGGTCGTCCTGGTAGCGCCCGCCGCGCTCCGGCAGCACCTCGAAGCCGGCGTCGTCGACGTAAAGGGCCCCCTGCGTGCCGCGGAACTCGGCGAAGGCCTGGCGCGGCATCGCTCGATTGCCGCTGGCTTCATACTGGGCGAAGCTGGTCAGCGGGCCGGAGGGGAATTGAAACATCCCTTCCATCGCGTCGGGGGTGGTGCGGTCGTCGTCAATGGCAAAACACCCACCCAGCGCCGAGATTCGCACAGGCCCCGGTTCGTCGCCGATGAGCCAGCGCATGATGTCCAGGAAATGCACGCCGTTGTCGGAAAACCGCGAGGCGTAGAGGTCCCACCAGCGAAACTTGAACGGGGTGATCGTCGCCTGGTAGGGCCGCGATGGCCGCGGGCCGAGCCACATCTCCCAGTCGAGGTCCTTGGGCGGATCGCTTGGCGCGGCCTTGCCGATGCCCTTGGGATACATGTTCGTGGTGTCGAAGGCTCTGGTCACGCTGATCTTGCCCAACTTGCCGGAGGCGATCAACTTGGCCGCTTCGGCATAGGAATGCCCCGAACGCCGATGGGTCCCCATCTGCACGACGCGCCCCGTGCTCCGCGCGACCTCGACCATCCGGCGGCCCTCGTGGATCGTCTTCGACAAGGGTTTCTCGCAATAGACGTCCTTGCCGGCGCGGCAGGCGATGATCGTCTGCAAGGCGTGCCAGTGGTCGGGCGTGGCGATCAGCACGGCGTCGATGTCCTTGCGATCGGTGATCTTGCGGAAGTCGCTACAGAGGTCCGCCTTGCCGCCGAGGAGCCTGGCATTGGCCGCCTCGGCCGCCGACCGCGAGACGTCGCAAAGGGCCGGAACCTCCACGCCCGGATGTTTCAGGAAGAACGCCATCACCTGGCAGCCGCGGTTCCCCGTGCCGATCACGCCGAGACGTATCCGGTCGTTTGCGCCGATCACGCGCCCAGCGCCCAGCGCGCTCAGTCCGAGTGCGGCTGCACTGGTGGTTTTCACGAACGTGCGACGGTCGAGCGGGATGGTCATGGCTGGTTCTCCGGAAGGTCTACGCAAGAAACGTCTGCGAACATTTCAACAACCGGCGGCGGACAAGTCAAGCCGCTGCCGGTGGGCCGGCGCTAGGGTTTCGCTTCCGAAGGCGGCGTCCGCGGCGGATCGCGGTGGGCCGGCGCTGCGGGCCGTGGGATTCCAGCGGTGTCGGGGGTGGACAACTCCTCGGGGCAATGCAAGCTCAACAGGAATTGCCCGCATTGGACCACCCTACGGGGTCTGCGGCGTCGCCGCATCGCGTTTTGCGCGGATCGCGGCGCGCCGCGCCAAGAGCAGCATCGCCGCGCCGAAGGCCGCCAGGAACAGGCCCCACCAGAGGTTGACGTTGTAGCCGAGCGAGCGCTGGTACATTTCGGCGTCGGACCACGTGATCAGCCCATAGAGCGACAGGATGACGCCAATAATCACGAACATCATGCCCATCGGAAGGCGGACATCAAGTTGCATGGTTCAGTTCTCCATGAGGAAGACGCGGCCATCGGCGCGATGGCCGCGGCGGCGCGGCGCCGGCGCGCTCCGATCGTGTCTTTCTCGATTCTTACCAGAAGATCAGGTTCAGCACGACCGCCGCGGCGAGGACGACGGTGCCCAGCAAGGCCGGCTGCAAGTACCAGGGCACCCCATGCTCCTTGATGCGGGGGGTGAGCGAATAGACGAGCCCGCGAAGCTCATCATCGGTTTTATTTCGCCGCGTGGCGAGGGAAACGGCGATCGTGACAACGAAGCAGCCGGTCCAGGCGAAGATCGCGGCCCAGAAGTTCTGGGCCATGTCGACCGGATAGGTGTGGAGGACGTGGCCGCCAACGAGCCAGCCGCCTTTGACGCCGACCGTTGCCCCGGCCGGCAGGGTCAACCCGTGGTGCAGCGCGGCCGCCCCCGTGCCCGCCAGCAGGCCGAAAAACGCGCCGTGGCCGGTCGCCCGCCGCCAGAACATGCCCAACAGGAACGTGGCGAACAGCGGCGCGTTGACAAACCCGAACACGAGTTGCAGCATGTCCATGATATTATTGAACTCGCGCGCCACGTAGGCGCAGGCGACGCTGATCAGGATGCCGATCACCGTGATGATGTGGCCCATCCGCAGGTAGTGCCGGTCGGGCTGGCCGGGGCGGATGTAGCTCTGGTAGAGATCGTATGTCCAGACGGTGTTGAACGCGGTGACGTTGCCGGCCATGCCCGACATGAACGAGGCCATCAAGGCGGTAATCCCGACGCCCAACAGGCCCGAGGGGCAGAACCGTGCGAGCATCACCGGCACGGTCATGTTGAAATCGGTGGCGCCGTTCTCGTCCTTGGGCAGGAAGTCACCCAGCTCGTGGTGCATGGCGATGGCGATCATGCCCGGCAGGATCACCAGGGCGGGAAAGAGCATCTTGGGAACGGCGGCAATCAGCGGCGTCCGCCGGGCCGCCGACATCGAATCCGCCGCCATCGCCCGCTGGACCACCAGGAAGTCCGTGCACCAGTAGCCGAACGAGAGCACGAATCCCAGGCCCATCACCATTCCGAACCACTCGACCCCCATCGGGTTGGCGTCTGGCGAAGTCATGTGCGCCCAGGACTGCGTCCAGGCGCCTTCGGCAAACACCCTGCCCGCGGGATTCGCCGGGCTGGCGGCCACGGTATTCAGCTTGGCCACCAAGGCGTCCCAGCCGCCGACGCTCTCCAGGCCAAGCCAGACCAGCGGCACGAAACCGAACACGATCATGAAGAATTGCAGCACCTCGTTGTAGATCGCCGAGGTCAGTCCGCCCAGGAAGATATAGGCCAGCACGATCAGGGCCGAAACCGCAATGCACAAGTCGTAGGGGAAGCCGAGAATCTGCTCCAGGAGCCGGGCCAGGGCGTGCATCGAGATGCCGGACGAAAAGACGGTCATCACCGCGAACGAGATCGCGTTGAACGCGCGCGTCTTTTCGTCGAACCGCAGCTTCAAGTACTCGGGGACGGAACGGGCCTTCGAGCCGTAGTAAAACGGCATCATGAAGATGCCGACGAAGACCATCGCCGGGATCGCGCCGACCCAGTAGAAGTGGCTGGTCATGATCCCGTACTTGGCCCCCGAGGCGGCCATGCCGATGACTTCCTGGGCGCCGAGGTTCGCCGAGATGAAGGCCAGCCCGCAGATCCAGGCCGGAATCGCCCGGCCCGACAGGAAGAAGTCGCTGCTGGTCTTCATGTAGCGTCGCAGCGCCCACCCGATGCCCAGCACAAACACGAAGTACACCGCCAAAATCAGATAGTCGACCGGGGCGAGGGCAATGCTGAGATTCGGCATGCGTGATTCCTTCAGTGATCGCGGCCGGGGGCTTGTGAGGTTCTATCCCGTTTGCCCGTGATGATACCGGCCGATCCTCGACCCGTCGAGCCCCGGCTTTTCCCAAACGGGGCCTCTGCGCCCATCCCCCGGTCCCGCGCCGGGGACCGGCGAAGTGTATTCGCTGAGAGCGGACAATCGTCTGGCGAATCGTACACGTTTGCAGCGCCGCCAGCCTGGCACCTCGGCGAGGCCGCATCTGGCCGCCAGCTCGGTCCAGCTCGGCCGCTTACTTCCCTTGCTCGCGGTGGCGGACGAAGTTCTCCAGCATTTTCGCGGGCGAGAGGCGGATGTCGTCGCCCCCGAGGACGATCATCCCCTTGCCGTAGCGCCGTGCCAGCAGGTAGGGGAACGTCATCCCGTCGCCGCCGGGCGCGGTCGCCAGCACGGTCCAACCGGAAGCGTCGTCGGGCACGAACCCGTAGGCCGGCGTGATCTGGGTTTTCAGACCGGCGAGCAGGTTGTGCGGCTTGCCGCTCCAGTCGCCCGGCGCGATCAGCGCGGTGGTCCGCGCGGCGAGCGGGAGCTTGCCGCACTGGACCGATTTCACTTTCAGCGCGGGGTCCTGAAAATACTCATCCAGCGGGATTCCCCAATACGAGACGAAAACCGCCACCGCCCCGTTCCTGACCGCGGGAACCAGATGCGTCCGCCAGTAATCGGCGGGGACCTTGTTCGGCCCATGGGGATGGCGGAACCAGTAGGCGTCGCACTGCCCATCGATCGCGCCGAGTTGCTCCGTGCTGGAAGCGAGGTGGATCTGCCAGCCGAGCTCGGTGAACTCCTGGACGATCGCGGCATGGCGCGGGCTCTCGCGGTCCGGCGCCCCGGACCACCAGACGAGCGTGCGGTCGGTGCGGGGGGCGGAGTTGAACAGGAGCACGGCCGGTTGGCGTTGGGGGAATTCGGCGGTGGCAAAGTCCCGCCGCCGGCCGCTGTGCCGCACGAAGCGGGCCTGCCAGGTTTCGTTCGGGTTGGGCGCTTGCCCGAGCGAGGCGAAGGGGATGGCCGTTTCCACTTCCCAGCGGTCCGCGTTCAGTCGGGTCTCCGCCCGCCACGGGGGATTCCAGAGGTCTTCCCGGGTTCCGACGGCCGACTCGCGCCAATCCTGCCGGATTCCCTTGGAATTGACGGCGAAGTGCCAGGTTTCGCCCGTCGCGCCCGAGGACAGCAGCAATTCCACGGCGTCGTCCTCGACGACCTTGTCGTCGTGCCGGGCGGCGGCGGCCTGCAGGTTGTCGATCTCGGCGTCGCCGCAAGTCCACTTGACCAGCAGCGCATCCCTGGTCCACGCCGCGCTGACGCGGGTGGAAAAGGCCTCGGCGCCGCCGGCCGGGGCGAACTTCTGCACTCCGGACGCGGAGGAGGCGAAATCCGACGCATCGGCCAGCAGCGGCAGGTTCAAGCGGGCCGTATCGGCGCCGAGTCGGCGGAGGTCTTGCCACTGGCTGAACAGGACCCGCTCGCGGCGGAGCGCGGCCGCGGCGCGAGCCCGGACGGCCGGGTCGGCGATCTCCGGCAGTCGCCGTTCGGCGGCGGTAAAGGCCGCGGCCGCCTCTTGCTGCAATTCATCCGTCAGCAAATGCGGCGCAGTCGCCAGTGCATTGCCGAGAATCGTGGCATGGATCGGCATCGCGGTCCAGGCCCGATCGATCGCCGTGTAATAGTTGAGCATCGGCTCCGCGGCCTCGCCGAAGACGGTCTGGCACCACGGGTCGAGCACGTCGCGCAGCGGCAGGTCCGGGTCCCAGAGCAGCCGGGCATAGAGATAGATCGAGAGGCGGTTCTGGACGGCGTGTGCATAGACGTCCGGGCCGCTCTTGGGCGAGAGCGAAACCTCGGGAATCAGCGAAACGTGCCCCAGCTTCCTGCTCGTCTTGACCGCGTCGTCGATCACGCTCAGAAACGGGACGAAGCGGCAGTTCCTGGAATAAATGTCGTATTCGTAGGCATAATTTCCGATCGGCAGACCGGTTGCCTGCCAGGCGAGCATCGCCCGCATCGTGTCTTCATTGCGGCGGCAATCCGGATGCCCATACGGGTGGATGTTGCAGCGGCTGTAGCTTGCATATTCAATGAACTCGCTGTTGCGGATCGGGCACTTGGGCACGTCGCGGTAGCCCTGGTAGGCGATCGTGGCGAATTTCAGGTCCGGGAACTCTCTCTTCAGCGTGTCGGTCAGCCGGTTGTAGAACGCGAACCACGCGGTGGAGACGTCGACCTTGGCGCACTGGGGGCAGCGGCAATAGTCCTGATTATCGCTGGGAAAGACGCTGAGGATTTCCAGAAAGGGGCGTTTGCGCAGGTAGGCGGCCGTCTCGGCGGCCACGATCCGGTCGACTTCCGGGTTGCTGAGGCAGATGTTGCTGTTGTAACGCTTGCCGCCGATCTCGGCGAAATACTCCGGGCGCCGGTCGAAGAGGGCCTTCGGCAGGACGACATTGTGGGAGGACCACATCGAGTAAAAACCCCGACGCTGCTGTTCAGGTGGAGCGGCGTGGCGGTGGATGTTGATGAAATTGCGGCCCATCCACTCGCGGAACAGGTCCACATCGCGCCAGTCGCCGCACAGATGGAACCCCCGGTAGGCAAAGCCGGGCCGGTGGTTGAATTTCAATTCCGGCAGGGCCCAGCTTTTCTTATTGGGGATGAATTCTCCGTCGCTTCCGGGCCATAACCAGCGCACTTGAAGCTCGTTTTGCAGGAAGCAGTACACCGCATACAGCGCCGCGCGCGGCTGGTTGCCGGCCAGGTAGAGATTGCCGTCGAGGGTGTAGACGGCCACCTCCTCGACATCGCCCGGGCGGAGATTCAAGGCGGCGGCGCGCGATCCGACGTGCGGATTCTCCAGGTCGCCGAGGACAATCGCCCGGCGGTCCGGCAACGTGGCCGAGACGAGGATTTCGAAGTCCGCCCCGGAGATCTTCTTCAGCGCATCGCGGAGTTCCTCGGCAGCAAACGCTTCCGTCGGGCCGGCTTGGGGGGACAGGCAGATCTTCCAGTCCGTGCGGCCATCCTGGAAGAGCGGTTCGCTCCCCAGGGAGACGCGCGCCATCAGCAAGACGAAGACGGCCCGATGCAAGCACCTGTACATCATTTGAGCACCCTCAGCGTGATTGGCGTTGCGGCAAGGATCGTTTTACCGCGCGGAACGGGGGCCGATCTTGTCGATCGGGATCGGCTCGAAGGCGGGGACTTTTGCCCAAACGGCGGGCAGTTTCGAGAGATCGAGTCGCGGCGGCGTGCCGGCCTCGAACAACTCGGGAAACTCCGCGAGCGGCCACTCGGCATTGTTCGCCCGGTCGATCCATTCCGGGTCGACTTCCTTTTTCAGATCAAACGGCTTTTTGCAGCCGATCATGATGTTGTCGCGCATCGAGTTGCCCATCGGCTGGAGTGGATTCTCGTCCATGGTTCTCGCCAGTCGTGGATACCGCTCCTTCCAGAGGGGCGACTGGTAGCCGAGCTTTTCGCACTTGGCCAAGAGATTCCAGGAGTCGGGCCGGTCGAAGACGATCCCGCGGGGGCCGCGGGCGTCGACATGGATGCCGATCGGCTGGTCGATGAAGATGTTGCCGCGGAACGTGTTGTCGCGTCCGCCGCCCAGGAGCACGCCCCGGTTGCCGCAGCGATAGACGATATTGCCGATGACCGTTTCTCCGCTGTCGCAATCGTCGAGGTAGATCGCCTGGGCGCCGCTGCCGCCCTTGACCGCGACATCGTGGATGTAGTTCCAGCGCACGATGTTTCCCTGGCTGGCCCAGTCGCGGCCCGTGTAGAAGACGCCCACGTCGGCATAGTGGATGCACATGGTGTGGGCTTCGTTCAGTTCCAGAACGTGCTCGTTGCCCCCGTAGGCAACAGCGCCGGTCGGGCCGTGATGGAAGAGATTGTTGGCCAGGCGGTTTCCACAACCGTTGAGAAACGCGCAGCGCCCCCCCTCCCAGTTCAGCCGGCCGACGTGGTGGACGTGGCAGTTCTCGATCGAGCACTCGCCGGGCGTGAGCGTCTTGCGATCGCCGCCGGAAATCCTGATCCCCGAGGAGCCGACCTCGGTAACCTCGCAGCGGGCCGCCGTCATGTGGGCGCCGCTGAGGGAGATTCCATTGCGGCCCATGTTGCGGACCAGGCAGTCTTCCACGCGGCAGTGGCGGCCGTTGCTGATCACGATGCCCGCACCGCAGCCGTTCTCGATCGTCAGGTCGCGGAACGTCAGCCAGGCCGAGCCGTCGGCCCGGATGAGCGGCTGCCGGCAGAGGGTCACTCGGACCGGCGTCTTCTCCACGTCGCCGGGCGGCCAGAAGTAGAGCCGGTTCTTCTGGCGATCGAGGTAATACTCGCCCGGCTGATCGAGTTCCTCGAACACGTGCAGTGCATAGAACGAATGCTTCGAGTCCTTGCGCCACGGCGAGCCGACCCCGTAGGTGTGCATGGCGGCCAGCCGGAGTTCGCCGCTGGCCGGGTCGTAGGAGGCCGCCTTCAAGACCTCGTCGCTCCACTCATAGCACCAGAAGCCGTGCAGCCAGACCCCGCGGTCGAAATCCCACAACCGGGCCCGATCGCCGGGGAACTGGAACGCGCCCGGCCGATAAACGGTCCGCGAGACCCAGTGCGTGACGCCCGACGCCCCGGAATCGATCACCTTGTCGAACTCGGCGAACCCATCGTTCGGCCAGCGGGCGGATTGCATCGGCCGGTCGCCGAAGATGACCTCCTCCTGGCCGTGGTCGCGATGCTTGTCTGGCAGCGGCGCCAGCGGGGGGAAGCCCTGGTCCGCGAGGTCGGCGACCAGGACATGCCGTTTTGCTTCGGCCGAGACGAGCGGCTTCGCCTCGTCGGCCGAGATCGGGCGGAACTCGCCCACGGTCCGCGCGCCGGTCAGCCGGACGGCGCCGGCCTCGGTTCCCCGCAAGATGAGCGGCTGCTCGGCCGTCCCGGCGTGCTGGGCGCCGAGCGTCAGGCCCTTTTCGAGGTAGTATTCGCCCGGTCCGATCCAGATCGTCGCCGGCCCGGCCCCGCGGATCGCGTCGACCGCCTTGGGAATGCTCGCCAGGGGTTTTTCCTTGGTTCCGGGGTTTGCATCATCCCCTTCTCTGGCGACATAGACGTCGCGAGCCGTCGCGGACAGCGTCACCCCCCAGATGGCGCAAACGACGGCCAGCCGGTAGATGGCTTGGCGCATGGCAAGACTCCTTCAATGTGGGACGGATCATCACCGGGCCGATCGGCTTCTTCCGCGACACTGTAACCGATGGCACGGCGGGCTGGCAAGCGTGCGGAGCGAGTCTTGGGGCAGTCGACGGCGCCGGGCTGGGCCCGCCAGCGCGGAGCGGAGCGGGGCGGCGGCGGAGTTGGCTGGAGGGCCCGGGCCGCCCGTGGACGCGTAGAATTCGCAAAGCACGTAGATTCTTCGACGTCTTGATCTTCCGTCTGGTTTGGCGGAAACTTAACTGTTGCGCCTGGAATCGAGACATTCCGATTCCGCCCGTTTGCCCTGCGAGTCTTCGTTCATGCAGAATACCGCAGCAGCAGAGCCTCCTGCCGCCGAGGGCACCGCCGCCGATTGTCCGCCGCAGCCGGGGCGGCTCTGGTCGCGGGTGATGTCGTGGTCCGCTTGGGCCATCTTGGCCGGGTACATCGTCGTGCTCGTCCTGCGCGTCCAGGTGAAGCGCCGGTCGGTCACGCACCCCGCGGAACTGACGCTGGGCGATCTACTCCGCTGGCGGCAGTTGCTGGCGGAATCGCTGGCGGCTTTCGTACAGACGGGCCTGTGTTTCTTTCTCTTCGGGTTTCTGGTCGCGGCGGCAATCGGCGCCGCTCCGGCGGGCCGCAGCGCGGCTCGGGGGGCGGTCGGCTGGGGGACCTTCCTGGCGCGCTGGCTGCTGATCGGCGCGCTTGGCGCCGGGCTCTGGGTGTCGCTCTGCCTGGCCGAAACAGGCCGGCTTCCCGGCCTCGCCCTGTCGTTCGTGCCGCTGGCGGGCTATCTGCCGGGTCTGTGGGTCGGCCGCGGGCTGGCGTGCGGCCCCCGCGCGGCGGCCTGGCTTGTGCCAAAACTCGCCCTGGGGCTGGCCGTGGCCGCCGCCGGGCTGGCAGCCCTGGGGCTTCTCACCACCGCCAGGCAGCCGCTGGCCTTGGACGTACCCCAGGTGACTTCCGCCGACAAGCGGCGGCTCGTGGAGATTTTGAAAAGACCGAAACCTTTGGAGGGCGGGTCGCGATCGCTCTATCTGGCGGAGAACGATCTGAACCTGATTCTCGCCATGGGCATGGCCCAGGTCGTCCCCGGGGGCAAGGGGTTGATCGCACTGGATGAGGGCACGATCTCGGCGGTCGTGTCGCTTCCCTTGAACGAGTCGGCGGGGCTGCGCCGCTGGTATCTCAACGGCCAGGCCGCATGGCAGCTGGAGCTCGAAGGCGAGCGGCTCAAGGTCCGCTTTCTCCATTGCCGCATCGGCCGGTTGGCGGTTCCGCAGTTCCTCCTCGACCAGACGCTTGACGCGATGACGGTGATGGTGCTTGGCGACCGTGATTTGAAGGCGGTCGTCGCCGCGCTCGGCGCGCTGCGCGTGCACTCCGACGGGGTCGAGGCCGTGCTCGTGTCGCGGGGGCTCGTCGACCGCGTGCTCCCCTCGCTGGTGGCCCGGTTGGGGCGGAATCCCGGCATGGCGGTGCGGACCGCGGTTTACTACCGCCACCTGATCGTCGCCGCCCGGCAATTCCCCCAGGAAGGCCGGTTTTCCGCCTTCCTTCGCGCGGCGTTTACCCTGGCGAGGACCCGCTCGCGCGAGAACGACCCGATGCTGGAAAACCGGGCGGCGATCCTAGCGCTGGCGATCCTGCTCGGGCACCGGCAGATCGAGCATCTGGTGGGGCCGGTCAGCGACGACGCGCTCCGCTCGGAGGCGCGCCGGCTTATGGGCCGGGTGACGCTGAGGGGTCGGCCCGATTGGTGCCGCCACTACTTCGTGAGCGCGGCGCTGGCCCTGTTGTCGAATGAGTCACTCAGCGACGAGGCGGGCCTGCTGAAGGAGGAACTCGATGCCGGCCGCGGCGGCAGCGGCTTCTCGTTCTCCGATCTGATCGCCGACCGGGCCGGGACACAGTTTGCCCTGGCGGCCACGCGCGACGAGGCGGCCGCACGGCGGATGCAATCCCGACTGGCCGACGGATTCCAGCTCGGCCTGGTCTTCCCCGAAGCGGCCGATCTGCCGGAGGGCATCTCCGACGAGCAATTGGAGAAGGACTATGGCGGCGTCGGCGGCGCCGAGTACAACCAGGTGATCGGCGAGATCGAGCGTCGCCTGGCGGGCTGTGAGGGTCTGCAATAGGCCGGGGAGATGCGGTTTGCGAGCGGTCTGCCCCCGGAATATCCTGGTAGACATGGGAGAGCTGCGCGAAAAAGGCGGTCGGTTAGTTTGCGGCGTGCGGGAACCGACAGGCTATCGGCCAGGGCCCACACAGGGCCAGTCCCCGTGGCGAACGGTTTGGCGTGGTGGGAGGAGCGGAGGTTCCCAAGCGGGAGCTTGGGAACCAGGAAAGAAAAAGGTGGTGCAAGTAGCGGGAGAGTTCCCAAGCGGGAGCTTGGGAACCAGCAGAGACGAGCACGGAAGCCAGGGACCTGTTAGCGGTAACCTGTAGTCGAGACGCCCGATGTTCCGCCTCCTGGAGGACACCCAGCAGCGGCGTTGCGTTCTGACCGTGCTCATGGGCGCGGCCCTGCTGGTCTACATGACGGGTGCGGCCGAGGTGGTTTGCGGTTTTGACCTCGCCATGCTCGCCGCGCTGGTGGGCGGCATGCCCGTCTTCTATTCAGCTGCCGCCGGGCTGGTTCAGGGAAGGCTCTCGGCCGATTTTGCCGTCAGCCTGGCGGTGCTTGGCGCGATCTACCTGGGCAGCCGGGGCGGAGACGCGGAGCAGATGTATCTGGTCGCCGCCGAGGTGATCCTCGTGATGCTGATCGGGAAGGCCCTCGTGCAGGCTGCCGTCAACAGGACGCGCGGCGGGATCGAGGCGCTCGTGGCCTTGCGGCCGGCAACCGCCCGAGTCCGCTCCGGCGACCGCGAGCAGTTCGTGCCGATCGACGAGATCGAGCCGAAGGACATCGTGATTGTCCGGCCGGGCGACCGGATTGCCGTCGACGGCGCGGTGGTGGCGGGCAGTTCGGCCGTCGACCAGAGCCCGCTCATCGGAGAATCGTCGCCGGCTGACAAGACGATCGGCGCGCGGGTCTTCGCCGGCACGATCAACCTCCACGGGACGATCGAGGTAGAGGCGGAGTGTGTCGGCCAGGCGACCGGGCTGGAGCGGATCATCCGGCTGGTCGAGCGCGCCGCGTCGGACAAGGCGCCGAGGCAGCGGATGGCTGACCGATATGCCACCTGGTTCGTTCCGATCGTGCTTGGGGTTGCCCTCGTCTGCTACGCAATCAGCGGAGAAATCCTCCGCTCGCTGGCGGTCCTGGTCGTGGCCTGCCCTTGCGCGCTGGTCCGGGCGGCTCCCACGGCGATTGCCGCCGTGATCGGCGGGCTGGCCCGGCAGGGCGTGCTAGCCAGGGAAGGAGCCGCGCTGGAGACGCTCGGCGGGCTGCGGTCGGTGGTATTCGGCAAGACCGGCACGCTGACCCTGGGGCGGCCGCGGATCGCCCGAATCGTGCCGGCCGGCGGCTATGTCGAAAACGACGTCTTGCGGCTGGCGGCCGCCGTCGAGCGCCATTCCGATCATCCGCTCGGAAAGCTGATCGCCGAGCGCGCGGCGGCCGAGGGGTTTCACCCTGTCGAGTCGAAACGTTTCGCGGCCCATGCGGGGCTCGGGGTGGAGGCGATGGTTGCCGGGCGGCGGCTCCGCGTCGGCAGCCCGCGACTGATGGAGCTGTGCCAGGTCGCCTTGCCCGAGGCCCTGCGGCAGCAGGTCGACGGGTTGTCCGCCGCCGGCTACGGCGTGGTGCTGGTGGCGAGGGATCGGGAGGCGGTGGGCGCGGTGGCCGTCCGGGATACGGTTCGCCCGGAGGCGAAGGCGGCCGTCGCCGGGCTTGGTGCGTTGAAGATCGAACGGATCGTGCTGCTGACCGGCGACAGTCCGGCGGCCGCCCGGACGGTGGCCGAGGAAGTCGGCATCGGCGACCTCCGCACGGGCCTGATGCCCGGCGAGAAGGCGGCGGCGGTCCACCAGATTCAGCAGGAAACGGGGCCGGTGGCGATGGTCGGCGAGGGGCTTAGCGACGCCGCCTCGCTGGCCGCCGCCGACGTGGGCATCGCCGTCGCCAGGATCGGAACCGACGTGGCGATCGATTCGGCCGAGATCGTCCTCGTCGGCGACGACCTGCGGAGACTACCCCAGGCAATCGCGCGCGGCCGCGGGATGCAGAAGATCATCCGGCAGAGCATCCTCGCTTTCGCCCTGGTGTTCAACGTTCTGGGCGTGACTGCCGCGTCGCTCGGCTGGCTCTCGCCGCTGGCCGGGGCGGTGCTCCACCAGGCGTGTTCGCTGCTCGTGGTCCTCAATTCGCTCCGGCTGGCGATCGATGATCGCCGGTGGCGGCCGCGCGTCGCCGCCTGGCGATCCGGGCTCGCGCGGCGCCGCCGGCGGTTGTTCGCCGCCGCGGGCCTGCTGCTCGCCGCGGCCTATGCGGCAAGCGGCTTCTACGTGGTCGGCGCCGGCCAGATGGCCGTCGTGCAGCGCTTCGGCGAGATCCTCCGCGCGGAAGAGCCGCCGGGCCTGCATTACCGGTTGCCTTATCCGCTGGGCCGCCACGGGGTCGTCGACCTCGGCGAGACTGGCCGGGTGGAGATCGGCCTCGCCGCACTGGCCGGCGGTGCGACTCTTGTCGACGTGACGGCCGCCGTCGAGTATCGCGTCGCGGATCCCGTCGCGGCGCTGGTCCGCATCGGGCGGCACGACATCGACGGCTCGAACAAGTGGGATCGCCTCGTGCGCGCGGTTGCCGAATCGGCCCTGCGGTCGGAATTGGCGGGCCGGGCCGGCGACGATATCCTCGGCGCCGCGCGGCAGGCAATCGAACGGGCCGTCAAGCGCCGCCTGGCCGCCGAGATGCTCCGCTACGGTTCCGGCCTGGCGATTACGTCGATCCGCCTGGCGGAGATTCAGCCGCCGCGGGAGGTGCTGCCGGCGCTGCGTGACGCGGCCGGCGCGCGGGAAGAAAAGAGGGCCCAGATCAGCCGGGCCGAGGCCTACCGGGTTGAAACGGAATCGTTCGCCGAGAGCGAAGCCGCCAAGAGGCGGCTCGAGGCCGAAGGGTTCGGC
>Ga0123329_1001720_pt1 | contig 20286 bp, 15 predicted proteins | sample BioC12SIPDNA_FD_89703 | JGI IMG/M metagenome (GOLD analysis project Ga0123329, IMG submission 89703) | Anaerobic biogas reactor microbial communites from Washington, USA - Biogas_R1_B C12 SIP DNA | ecosystem: Engineered > Bioreactor > Anaerobic > Unclassified | place: Washington, USA | collected...
CGCTCTCATGGCCTCCACCAGATCCCGGTGCGCCCGGGCCGCCCGGCCGGGATCGAAGCATTCCGCCGCGCGGAGGCTTCCCGCCCGCCCGATGATGGCCGCCCCGTCCGGATCCTCCACCACCCGCTCCAGCGCCGCCACAAACGACGCTCCGTCATCGGGCGTGAACAGAAAGCCGTCCGTCCCGTCCCTCACGATTTCCGCGATGCCCGGCAGCCCCGACGCCACCACCGGACGCCCCGTCGAAAGCCCGTTGTAGAGCGCGCTGGGAATGATGCCCTGGTTGTCCGGCGAGTTGCGCCGGTGCACCAGCACCGCATCCATCGCATTCAGCCAGCGGTTCACGTCCTGCTTGGTCGGCAGCCAGCCGGTCATGTGTACCGCCGCTTCCAACCCGCGCTTCGCAATCTGCCGCCGGCACCAGGCCTCCCCCCCCGCCCCGCCAATCACCACCAGCCGCCAGTCCGGATGCTTCACCACCGCCGTCCGCCACCAGTCCAGCAACTGGTCGTAGCCTTTCCCTCCGCGAATGATCCCGAAAATCGCGAAATGCGTCCGCGCGGGATCGAGTCCCAGTTCCTCCTTGGACGGCGCCGGCTCCAGCGGACGGAACACGCCCGGATTCTGCGGCGCATTGATCACCGCCACGCGCGACGCCTCCAGCCCCTTGGCCGCCAGCAGCCGGCCTTCCGCCCGGGTGCTGACGGTCGCCTTCACGTTCCAGCGGTTCCAGCTCCGCACTTCGCGCCGCTCCAGCCGTTCCGCCAGTTTCCGCCCCCAGCCCCAATGCCCCAGCAGAATCGACCACCACCAGTCGCTCGTCTCGATGATCGTCGGGAATCCCAGCGCCGCCACGCGCCCCGGAAGGAACGGCAGCGCTTCCTTGCAGATCACCACCGCCGGCGCCAGCTCCTGGATGCACGCCAGCGTCCGGCCCGTGTGCGCATACCAGCGCAGCGTCTTGAACCACTTGTCCCGCCCATCGGTCTGATCCACGCTGAACGGCAGTTCGATCACCCGCATGTCCCGGCGCAGTTCCTCGTTTCGCCGCCCCCCCGCCGGCCCCATGCTCACATAGACCAGCTCATAGGCCGGCGCCAGCGCCTTCGCCAGTTCCCGCAGCGCCGGCCATTGAAACGCCTCGATCTCCGGCGGATACCGGTGCAGATAAACCACCCTGGGTTTCGGTTTGCTCATTTCGGCCCCCATGCTACCCTATGCCCCATGAACTTGACCAGCGCCCGGATTTGGATCGCCGGCACCGAAACCCTCGCCGGGTCCGCCCTGCTCGCCGAAGCCTCCCGCCGCGGCCTCGAGGTCACCCCCCTGTCCGCCGCCGACACCGCCGACTGGGCCGATGCCGCCGCCATCCAGCGCTCCCTGGCTCAGGCCCGCCCCGACGTCGTCTTCGTCGCCGCCGGCGAATCCGGCGGCATTGCCTTCAACCAGGCCCATCCCGCGCGCCTGCTCGAATCCAACCTCCGCGTCGTGCTGAACGTGGTCTGCGCCGCCGCCCGCCTGCACATCCCCCGCCTGCTGTATCTGGCCAGCTCCTGCTGCCACCCCCGCGACGCCGCCCAGCCCCTGCGCGTTGAAAGCCTCATGACCGGCCCTCTCGAACCCACCAACGCCGCCTACGCCACCGCCAAGCTTGCCGGAATCGCCGCCTGCGAAGCCATCCACAGGGAATCCGGCCTCGGCTTCTTCGCCGCCCTCCCCGCCACCCTCTACGGCCCGGAAGACCACTTCGACCCCGCTCACGCCCACGTCGCCACCGGCCTCATGCTCCGCATGCACGAAGCCAAAGAACAGCATCTCCCCTCTGTCACCGTCTGGGGCACCGGAAACCCCCGCCGCGATTTTCTCTTCTCCCGCGATCTCGCCGACGCCTGCCTTTTCCTCGCTGAACGCTACGACCCCGCCCGCGGCCCCGTCCACATCGGCCCCGACTCCGATCTCTCCATCGCCGAAGTGGCGCAAGCCGTCAAAGAGGTCGTCGGCTACGACGGCGAGCTGCTGTTCGACCCCTCCCGCCCCGACGGCGCCCCCCTCAAGCGCCTCGACGCCGCTCCCCTGCGCGCCCTCGGCTGGCAGCCTCAAACCCCCTTCCCCGACGGCCTGCGCCAAACCTACGCCGCGTTCCTCAAACGCCGCCCCTCCCGTTAACGTCAAGAATCAAGGTCTGACCCCGGGGGTCAGACCTTGATTCTTGACGTTGCAAACCATCCGCCGCACACCTAAGCTCTTGCTCAATCCGCCCTGATCGGGTAGGTTGCTATGTTCTTTTATCCAGGTGATCAACAAAGCGGACCATGGCCCTCGACATCCTGTTCATCAATCCCGGCAACCAGAAGGCCATCTATCAGGATCTCGCCCTCGAGTTCACCGCCCTCGATGTTCCGGTCTGGGCCACCCTCCTGGCCGAATCCATCCGCCGCCAGGGCCGATCCGTCCAAATCCACGACATGAACATCCAGGGATGGGACGAGGCCACCCGTGACCGCCTGCTGGCGGAGAACCCCCGCCTGGTCGTGGTCATGGTCTACGGCCACCATCCCTCCGCCTCCACCCAGACCATGCCCGTCGTCCGGCCCCTCCTCCAGGACCTCAAGGCCGCCGCCCCGGACATCCCCGTCGCCATCGGTGGCACCCATCCCTCCGCCCTGCCCGAGCAGACCCTCGCCGAAGAAGCCGCCGATTTCCTCGTCGAAGGCGAAGGCCTCTACACCCTCCTCGGCCTCCTAGACCACCTGGATGGCAAGACCCCCCTCGACACCATCCCCGGCCTCTGGCGCCGCACCCCCGAGGGCGCCGTCCGCGCCGCCCCCCCGCGCCCCATCGAGGACCTCGACACCGAACTGCCCGGCTACGCCTGGGACCTGCTGCCCCCCCTCGACAACTACCGGGCCCACAACTGGCAGTGCTTCCAGTATTTCGAGCAGAGCCGCGATCCCGCCTTCCTCGACGTCCGCCGCCCCTACGTCTCGCTCTACACCTCCCTCAACTGCCCCCACAACTGCGACTACTGCTGCATCCACACCATCTTCGGCAAGCCCGGCATCAAAAACTGGTCCATGGATACCGTCGCCGGCTGGATCGACGATCTCGTGCAGAAGCACGGCGTCCGCAACTTCCGCTTCGCCGACGAACTTTTCATGCTCAACCGCGCCCGCGTCACCCGCTTCTGCGAACTCCTCGAAGAACGCGGCTACGACCTCAACATCTGGGTCTACGCCCGCATCGACACCATCTTCGACGACCTTCTCCCCCGCCTCAAAAAAGTCGGCGTCAACTGGATCTGCCCCGGCATCGAATCCGGCAACGCCGAAGTCCGCGCCGATGTGAACAAGAACATTCGCCGCGATGTCGTCTCCACCATCCGCGCTATCCAGGACGCCGGCATCCACATCATCGGCAACTACATGTTCGGCCTCCCCCACGACACTCTTGAAACCATGCAGCAGACTCTCGATCTCGCCCTCGAGCTCAACTGCGAATTCGCCAACTTCTACACCGTCATGGCCTACCCCGGATCCGACCTCTATCGCCGCGCCAAGGCCGCCGGCCTCGTTCCCGACCGCTGGGAGGCCTTTTCCCAGCACTCCTACTGGACCCAGCCCCTCCCCACCGACCACCTTTCCCCCGCCCAGGTCCAGGCCTTCCGCGACAACGCCTTCCAAACCTATTTCAACCACCCCGCCTACCGCGAACGCGTCCGAACCCTCTTCGGCCCGAAAACTTGCGACCATCTCGATAAGATGGTATCGATTCCCCTTAAACGCCGACTCACAGAAACAGGTAGCCCATGAACGACATCGCCTTCCTCGAACAAAAAGCCCACCACCTCCGCAAACTGGTTCTCGATTCTTGCATCAAGGCCAAGACCGGGCATGTCACCTCCTCCCTGTCCTGCGCCGAGATCATGAGCGTCCTGTTCCACGGCGGTGTCCTGCGCTATGACCCCAAGCGCCCCGACTGGCCCGACCGCGACCGCTTCATTCTTTCCAAGGGCCAGGCCTCCCCCATGCTCTATGCCGTCCTCGCCGACGCCGGCTACTTCGATCCCAAGGATCTTGCCTCATTTGCCCAGAAGGACGGCCCCTTCGGCGTCCACCTCCAGAAAAGCGTCCCCGGCGCTGAAATCACCTGCGGCTCCCTCGGCCAGGGCTTCGGCTTCGCCGCCGGCCTCGCCCTCGCCGCCAAAATGGACCTCAAGCACCACATGGTCTTCACCCTTCTCGGCGACGGCGAAAACCAGGAAGGCTCCATCTGGGAAACCGCCATGTTCGCCGCCCACAACCGCCTCAACAACCTCGTCGCCATCCTCGACCGCAACTACCAGTGCGTGCTCGACTTCACCGAGAACTTCCTCAGCCTCGAACCCCTCGACAAAAAGTGGGAGGCTTTCGGATGGAACGTCCTCCGCGTCGAAGGCCAGTCCGTGCCCGCGCTGCTGAACGCCTTCCAGGGCCTGCGCTCCCGCCGCCGCTCCAACCCCACCATCATCATCGCCGACACCACCAAGGGCGCCGGCATCGATTTCATGTCCTGCGTGCCCCTCTGGCACGGCGCCGCCCCCGCCGGGGACGAAGCCCGGCAGGCCCTCGCCGAACTCGAAAGGAATGCCCCCCATGCCTAACCCCATCAGCCAGCGCGACTCCTTCTGGAACAAGATCTACGAAATCGCCAGGGACGACCGCCGCGTCGTCATCGTCTCCGCGGACATGGGCGCGCCCGCCCTCGACCAGTTCCGGCTCAACCTGCCCGGACAGTTCATCAACGTCGGCATCGCCGAACAAAACGGCATCCTCGTCGCCTCCGGCCTCGCCCGCGAAGGCAAGCGCCCGTTCTTCTATGCCATCGCCCCCTTCGCCGTCATGCGGCCGATCGAACTGGTGCGCGTCAACAACGCCATCATGAACATCCCCATCACCATCGTCGGCGTCGGCGCCGGCTTCTCCTACGAAGACTCCGGCCCCACCCACCATCTCCTCGAGGACATCGCGCTCATGCGCGCCTTCCCCAACATCACCATCCACTCCACCTCCGACGCCGCCCTGGCCGCCGCCGTCGCCGAGCAATCGTGCTCCTGGCCCAACGCCAACTACGTCCGTCTCGACCGCCAGGTCCTGCCCGATATCCACGCCGGTTCCAAACTCGACTTCCAGGCCGGCTTCGCCGACCTGCGCCCCGGCAAACAGGCCACCCTCGTCGCCACCGGCTACATGGTCCACAAGGCCCTCAACGTCGCCGACCTCCTGAAAAAAGACGGCATCGATCTCGGCGTCGTCGATCTCTTCCAGATCCCCTGCGACGGCGACGCCCTCGCCGCCCGCCTCTCCCGGGCCCCCGCCGTCTTCACCCTCGAAGAACACTTCCTCCCCGGCGGCATGGGCTCCGCCATCCTCGAAATCCTCGCCGACCGCGGCGTGGCCCTGCCCGTCCGCCGCTTCGGCATGGGCAACCCCGGCGTCTACTCCTACGCCTACGGCGGCCGCGAAATCATCCACGACACCTACAACCTCTCCCCGGAACAGATTGCCGCCGATATCTGCCAGGCGCTCAAGTAGCTCTGGGCCCGGCTTCGATCCACGCGTCCCTGCGCGCCACACGCGTCAAGGATCCCCCGTTTCCCACTCGGGAGACTCCTTGACCATCCTCTGGATCTCTTCTTCGGACAATGCGCGCCCGTATATCCGGACTTCATCAAGCACCCCTTCGACAAACATCCCCTCGCCCTGTCCGATCGTGAGCGGTGCATCCGCACTCGGGAGCGGCGGCTCAAACCGATCCTCCGCAATGCATCTGCCGTCTGCGAACAGACGGAATTCATCGCCATTCCGGGTCAAGACCACATGATGCCAGGCTCCCAGCCGCGGCCGCCACGATGACCGGCCGATGGAATGACAAATCCCCTCATCGGTATTCACGTGAAAACAAAGCCAGCCTTGGTGAAACCACAACAGCCACTTGTTGCGCGCCCCGCCGCCCGTGTCGTGCGCCATGATCATCTGGTCGCCCGGCGGCAGACTCTCCAGCTTCACCCACAGCGCAATCGTGAACGGCTTGTCCCCGAAATTCCAGACGGCCTCGTGGGGCACTTGGATGTACCCCGTCCGCCGTCCCACCCGGAACGCCCCGCCGCGCTTGCCGTCCGGCACGAACACCGCACCCACCGCCCGCCCGTGCCGCCCGTTCCCGCTCGCATCGCGCACCTGCCCGTCGGCATCGCCGTCAAACGGATAGTACGCCAGCAGGCCGTCCGCCCGAACCGGGGAAAGCACTCGGATTTCACGGATGAAATCCAGGGGCACCTTCTGGACGCCGAACGCCGTGTTCACTCCGATCCATTTTTCCAGGCAGGTTCCGGTCAGCCGGTCCTGGTTCCGGAATTCAATGACCATGCCGCCCTCCGGCGCGTCCAGCCGGGCCCGTGTCATCACCTGAAATGGAATGGCGGAGCGGCCAAAAGACGTTTCGATTCTCACCCCTCTGGCCAGCGGCGTGCCGACCAGACTGGATCCATCCTTCGTGGACAGCGAAATCCTCGCCTCCGCCTCGCTTTGGGCCCCCTCCCCATTCACCGCGCCCCCCCCCAATCCAAGCATCAACAGGCCGACTATCCACCGTTTCATCCGAACCTCCGATCCGGTTTGACCCTGCCACACGATCCCCCATTCATCAAACTTATTGTCAGTGTCAGGCACTGACATTGTTGACAATTCGGTTCCATTGGAGACCTCAGATACGCCGTGACAAATGCCCCCCCCCGCCTTATTCTGGGCTCCACTAGGAGTTTGTCATGCGCACAACGGTGGTTCTGGTCGGCATCTGGATCTTCACGCTTTGGGGGCCCGCCTGGACGAAACCGGCTGCATCCGCCCCCCCCGATCTGCCGGCTTTCCCCCGCTGGCAGCCGCCGCCGGCCGCCGACCATCCCCCGGAGATGGGTGAACCCGATCTGCACGGCGAACTCACAAGCCTGTACCGGCAGGGCCTGCGCGACCAGGCGGCCGGCCCCGAATTCCTGCAAGCCATGAAACGGATCCTGGACCGGCACGCGCCCAGCCGCCTGCCGTTCCGCGAAGATTTCACCGGCGGCGCCATGGCCCCCGGCTGGCAAGCCGTCCGCGACGTCTGGGCCCTCCGCGACGGCTATGTCTCCCAGACCGAGTTCCGGCACAACACCCGGTTCATGCTCTATTACGCGCCGGGGCGCCAGTGGCGGAACTATGCGTTCACCGGCGTGGCCTGGGCGGATCCCTACCCCGCGCAGCAAAGCGATCTGCGCCTCTACTTCCGTTGGCAGGATCCCGACAACGCCTATTTTCTCCAATGCTTCCACAACGGCCAGGTCCGACTCGGCATCCGGCAGCACGGTGCCGAACGAATCCTCGCCTCCGCCCTGGCCGATCCGAAGCGCGCCGCCTCCAAGGCCCCCTGGAAAATCCTCGCCTTCCAGGACAGCCTCCTGGTGCTCGACGCCGACCGGGTCGTGCTGGCCGTGTCGGATTCCACCTTCCCGTCCGGCACCATCGCCATCGAGGCCATCAATCTCAAAGGACACTTCACCGGCATCCGGGTCGATCCGCTGTGATCCCGCACGCCGTCATTCTGCTCGGGGGCAAGGGCACCCGCATCGCCGCGCGGTTTCCCGGCCGCCCCAAATGCCTGGTCCCGGTCGGCGGGAAGCCCTTTCTCGAACGGCAGCTCGACTGGCTCAAGGCCAACGGCATCGCCGACGTCCTGCTCGCCGCCGGCCACATGGCCGACGTGATCGAAGCCCATCTGGCCGCCCGCCCCCCCGATGCCCTCCGCATCACCCTCTCCCGCGAACCCGAACCCCTCGGCACCGGCGGCGCCCTGAAATTCGCCGAACCAGAGCTCGCCTCCGACCCCGTCCTCGTCCTCAACGGCGACTCCCTCGCCCCCGCCCTCGATGTTTCCACGCCATGGAAAAACCTGCCCGGATTTTTCCACGCCATGGAAAATTTTTCGGACATTTTTCCACGCTATGGAAAAATTTCGGCGGATTTTTCCACGCTATGGAAAAAAGTTTTCCACGCTGTGGAAAATCCGGACGGTTTTTTCCACGCCGTGGAAAAACGGTTTCCACAGTGCGGCAAACTGTTCGTCGTCCCGATCGAAGAAGCCGGCCGCTACGGCACCGTGGAGTTCGATGCCGAAAGCCGGGTGACGGCTTTTCGCGAAAAAGCCGACCGCGCGGGCGGGTTCGTCAATGCCGGGATCTATCTCCTTCCGCGCGGAATCCTCGCCGACCTTCCCGACGGAAAACCCGTATCCCTGGAGACGGAGATCTTTCCGGCGCTCGCCGCACAACGCCGCCTGGCAGTCCTCCCCTGCCCGCCCCCCTTGCTCGACATGGGCACCCCGGAAGGACTCGCCGCCATGGAAACATTTCTGCTCAACCGGGAATGATCCTTTTTAAATAACACGCCGGCAAGGCGCCAAAGGAGGAACAGACATGAGAAGATATGCGGGTTGGTTCACCTGGATGCTGACGATCGCCGCCGCCACGGCCATGGCCGCCGAATTCTCGAAGCAGAACGTGGGCGCACCGGGCGGCTGGGCCGGCACCCTTGCCGGAACGGACTGGAACGGCACGCTCTATACCGTGGAAGCCGCCGGCAGCCTGTACGCCACCGATCCGGCCAACGGCGCCTGGACCCGGGTGGGCAACCCGGATTTCGCCAACACGGACTTTCTGTTCGCCGTCGGCGGTTCCCTGGTCTCCATTGAAAAAGACGGCAGTCTGTACCTGATCCATCCGCAGGACGGCACCTGGCAGCGCTCCGGCCCCGAAGGCGGCTGGGTCAACACCATCGCCGGCGCGGTGCTGGGCGATACCCTCTATACGGTCGAACGCAGCGGCACGCTCTATGCGTCGGACCCGGCGGCGGGCACCTGGCAACAGGTCGGCGAACCCGATTTCGCCGCCGTGGCGCATCTTTTTGCCGCAGGAAACCGCCTGGTCTCGATTGAGAAAAGCGGCAACCTTTACCTCATCGATCCCGCGGACGGCTCGTGGGAACGCACCGGCGACTTTGCGGCCTGGGAACACACGACCGCCGGAGCGGCCCTGGGCCAGGTGCTCTATACGGCGGAACGGGACGGCTCCCTGGTCGCCACCGATACCGCCAGCGGTACGCGCGTGCCGGTCGGCTCGGGGTTCGACGGCGTTCGCTTTCTGTTCCTGCCCAACAACCTGCTCTGCGGCCTTGACGCCAACGGCCACTTCTTCCACGCGGCCAGCCGCGGAGATGCCCCCGCGGCCCCCGTGCCGGCGGCGGCCCCCGCACCGGCGGCGGCCACGGACCAGCCGGCGCTGTCCACGGAAGAGGATGAAGCCCGGCACGACCCGGGCCGCGCCGGCGCCCTGACTTTCCAGTTCATGGGCCAATGGGTCGGCGATACCGCCCCGCTGGAGCAGGATCCGGAATTTCTCAAGCAGAAGGAAGCCGCCCCGGAAATGGTTGAACAGGTGCTCGCCCTGATGCAGGGCATGAAGATGTCCGTGACCCTGGACGGCGTCACCATGGAGGTCATGGGAGAAAAAGCCGGCCCGTTCGGCTACAGCGTCATCGCCGGCCACGACGACATTCTGGTCATCGAAAACCAGGACGGCCCCAAGGCCGGGGTGCGGTCCCGGCTCACCTTCCTCGATGACCGGCATCTCCAGGTGGAGGAACTTTCGCCCGCAGGCCGGGCCATGTTCTTCAAAAAACCATAGTCCCTGCCCCCGGCCCATGGGGACAAACGGGCGCATCTGCGTTTAGATATTGCCAGAGATGGCCCTCGTAGCGCGGGGCTCCCGTCCCGCGCGGATCCGTGCAACCGCACGCGACAGGAGCCGCGTGCCACGAAGGCAAACGGTTGTCCGGCTGTCATCCCGAGCGGACTGGGACATACACCTAATCGCAGTTGCGCCCCCCCCCAGCAACCTTGCCGTCCTGACGGGGCGCAGGTATTCTCTGTCCCCATGTCCGCTGCCTCCCCATCCGACCTGAAGCCTCTGCGCACCGCCGTCCGCCGGCGTCTCCTGCCGTGGTTCGCGCGAAATGCCCGCGACCTGCCCTGGCGCACCGATCCGCGCGATCCCTACGCCGTCTGGATCTCCGAAATCATGCTCCAGCAGACCCGCGTGGATACCGTCATCCCCTACTTCCGGCGGTTTCTGAAACGGTTCCCAACCCCGGCCGCGCTCGCCGCCGCCCCCCTCCAGGATGTGCTGAAGCAGTGGGAAGGCCTCGGTTACTACACCCGCGCGCGCCAGATCCACAAAATGGCAAACCTCCTCGTCCGCCATCATGACGGAACCCTCCCCTCCGACCCCGCCGCGCTGGCGGCGCTCCCCGGCCTCGGACCCTACACCACCGCGGCCATCGCCTCGTTCGCCTTCGGGCACCCCCTCGCCGTCCTCGACGGCAACATCATCCGCGTCCTTGCGCGGCTGCTGGCCCTGGCGGACGACATCACCCTGCCCGCCACCCGCCGGAGGCTCCAGCAACTGGCCGATGACCTCCTGCCGGCAGACCGGGCCGCCGCCGCCAACGAGGCCTGGATGGAGCTGGGCGCCCTCGTCTGCACCCCGCGCAATCCGGCCTGCGCCGCCTGCCCCCTGCGCCCCCTCTGCCGCGCCCGGACCACGAGCGCTCCCGAAACCTTTCCCAAGAGGAAGAAAAAAATGAAAGTGCCCCACAAGATCGTCGGCGCCGCCGTCATCCTCAATCCGAAAAACCAGATCCTGATCGCCCAGCGCTGTCCCGAAAAAGGCATGCTGGCCGGCCTGTGGGAATTTCCCGGCGGCAAGCGCGCCGACGGCGAAACCATGCCCCAGTGCATCGCCCGCGAACTGCGCGAGGAAATGGGCATCGAGATCGAAGTCGGCCCCCATCTCGTCACCGTCCCTCATGCCTATTCGCATTTCACGATCGATCTGCATGCCCACTTCGCCCGGATCCGCAAGGGCCGCCCCCGCCACATCGAATGCGCCGGCCATGCCTGGGTCACCCCGGGGCAGTTCGACGACTACCCGTTCTCCAAGGCCGACCACGGCATCATCCGCGCCCTCCGCGCCCTGCCCCGCCCGCCCCGGCTGCGCGACTTCTTTGCCTGACCCGCACCCCCGGATCCGCAGAATCCGGCCCGCCGCTCCCTCCACGAGTCTCGGATTCGTTTTATATAGTTATTGCAATAACTATAGTTATTGCAATAACTATATAAACCATCGCGCCGTTTGATTGAAGGGTCGGCGGAGACGTTCCGGAACGCAAGCCGGCCCGGGTCAGGGGCCGGTTCAGCGCGAGGCGATCCAGGGGATGGCGACGAACGTGCCGAGGCTGCTGCCGAGGTTGGCGAACACCACCACGAGCAGGATGCGCACCACCGGATTCAGGAAGAAGCCTTTGAGGGTTTCCATCGCTTCGGGCAGGGCCTCGAAATCGCCCACGGCCGGCGGGCGAACCCACGCCTGCACCAGCCCCGCCACCCATCCGGCCGCAATCGTCGGGTTCAGGCTGGTGATGGGCGCCGCCACGAAGGCCGCCAGAACCGCCAGCGGATGGGCCAGCACCAGCGCCGCGCCCAGGGCGGACAGCACCCCGTTCACCCCGATCCAGATCGCAATGGAATCCACACCCCGCTCCATGCCCCCCCGCCAGAAGCCCCACGCAATCAGCGCCACCACCGCCGCCGGAATCAGCCACGGCCAGATTTTGGACCAGCGCGACGGCGGCGGGAGGGTTTCCAGTTCCGCCAGGGAGACTTCTTCCCGGATCGCCTTCAGCATGCCCGGCACGTGCCCCGCCCCCACCACCGCCACGATCCGCCGGCCCGGCGCCGAGCGCAGCTTCTGCGCCAGATACACGTCGCGCTCGTCAATCAGCCGCTTCTTGATTTCCGGAAAGGCCTTGCCCATTTCCCCCATCATCGCCTCGAGCTGATCCTGCTGCTTCAGCGCCTCGATGTCCTCGCCGCCGATTTCCCCGGACGAAAACAGCGCGCCGGCCATCGTGCCGAACAGCTTGATCCGCTGCCAGAACCCCAGATGCCGCCAGACGCGCTTCAGGGTGATGTCGATCCGGCGGTCGATCAGTTCCAGGCGCGCGCCGGTCTCTTCGGCGCAGGCCGCCCCCGCCATCATTTCCGCGCCGGGTTCCACCTCGAGCTGCTTGCCCAGCCGCCGGTAGAACGACTGCATGGCCAGCTGCGCCAGCAGAAAGGTCGCCTTGCCCTCCTTCACCACCCGGAACAGATTGGTTTCGCGCCAGGCGGATTTCTTCACCATTCCCTGGTAGCGGGGTTCGCACAGCTCGATCGCAATGGTGTCCGGACGGACCGCCGCCACGGTGTCGCGCACATCCTGCACGCTTTTCGCGGAGACGTGGGCGGTGCCCACGATGTGAATGAGTTTGCCCTCCAGTTCCACGGTCGTGGCGCTGGAGGGCAGGGAGAGAGCCGCTTCCTGCATGAAAGCCGGCTATTCGCCGCCCTTCTTGATGTAGATGTCGGTCCGGCGGTTGCGCTGCATGTTCTCTTCCGTGTCGTTCGGAGCCACCGGCCGGTCGAAGCCGTAGCCCACCGACGTCACCTGGTCCGCGGCAATGCCGCTCTGTTCGATGAGGTAGTCCGCCACGGCCTTGGCGCGGCGCTCGCTGAGCTTCTGATTGTAGGTCCGCGACGACCGCGCCCGCTTGTCGGCATGGCCTTCCACCCGCACCGTGGCCTGCGGATCGCGCTTGAGCACCTTGACCACCGGCTCCAGATCCTCGAAGTACTGCGGGCGGATGAAGGACTTGTCGTAGTCGAACTCGATCAGCAGGGTGTATTTCTGCAAATCGTCGGCGGGATCCAGCGGATCCGTGCCGTCTTCGATCACTTCATGGCCGTCGGTCACCCCGCCGGCGTCCGTGTCGGGATTCAGCGGGTCGGTGCTGTGCACCAGGACTTCCGCGCCGTCCGACAACCCGTCGAAATCGCTGTCGGGATTCAGCGGATCGGTCTTGAACTTGAACACTTCATCGCCGTCCGACAGGCCGTCGCCGTCGGTGTCCGGGTTGTACGGATCGGTGCCCAGCGCCGCCTCGTCCTTGTCGAACAGGCCGTCGCCGTCGCTGTCCACGTCGCCCGCGCCCGCGCCGACCAGAAACTCCGGCGCCACGTACTTCTCGGCGCCGAACCGGTAGCTCAGGCCCACCTCGAACAGGCCGACCACTTCGGAATTCTTTCCCTGCACCCCGATGGCCGCATCGGTGCGCAGCGCCCAGGAGTCGTTGAAATGGTAAAACAGGCCGCCGCCCGCCGAGACGCCGAGCTGGGTTTTGCCGTTTTCCATGTCGTCGCCGAAAAAGGTGACGGACGGCCCGGCCTTCAGGAACGGATCGATCCGGCGATTGGCCTGGTTCCGCAGGTGCAGCAGCACATCCAGGCTCAGCCGCACCGCCGTGGTGTCGCCGTCGAGTTCATCCGACGGGTTATCCATCTCCGCCGCACCCAGCGCCGGCATGAAGTACAGACCGCCCTCGACATCCCACCAGGAATTGAGGCTGTAGCCCAGCTTGCCATGAATCCCCAGGCCCGATTCCGCCTCCACGTCGCCTTCGAGCTGAAGCCAGTTCAGGCCCACGGACCCGAACAGCGGGGCGCGCTTGAACAAATCATCATCCGCCGCCCCCGAGACGCCCGCCGCAAACGCCAAGGCCAGCACGGCCGCCAACATGCATTTCACTGTCTTTGTCATGTGCACAACTCCCTATTCCAAGAATGGCGGTACGATACCGGCCCGCCCCCCCCCCGTGCAATCAAAAAGACCCCCGATCTACGGCGCAGGCCGGAAACGGATCTCCCGTACCAGCACCGCGCCGTCGGGGCCGCGGCGGCGCCACAACACGGTTTGGGCGCCCGGCGTCAGGTCCAGCTCGAAGGTCCGGGTGGTCAGTTGTCCCGCCGGGAACGTCCGGGGCGGGCCTTCGCCCGCCTGCACCGTCTGGGCGCCGCCCATGGCGGCCGCCGTCACCTCCGCCCGGACCCGGACCGTTGAGGCCCCCAGGTTCCACACCTCCATCGCCGCCTCGTTCTGCAGCACGCGATAGTCCGCAAAATCCCCCTGCTGCCAGGGTTTATACAGCCCCCATCCGCGGCCGAAGAACCCGATGGCCTCCCGTCCCGCGCCGCGGGCCTTGTCGGCGATGTCCTCGCGCGTGTCGTAAAAAATCTCCGTCTCCACCCGGTTGCGCTCGGTGTAGAACTCCTCCATCGGGGCGAATCCCGTATCCCGCAGCCAGGCGCCAGCCGTATTCGTCACCACGGCCCGGTGCCGGAACCAGGTTTCCGGCCAGGTCCACAACCCCATGCGTTGTTCGTGGTTGCGGGTCAGCCGAATGAATGCCTGCGCGCCGTTGCGCTCAATGACGCTCCGGGTGACGCCCCGCCAGTCGTGACCCACATAATTATCATAGGGTTCGTCCGGCACGGTGAAGGTCACAAAGACATTGGACGGCGCATAGATCCGCATCTCGTTCCACGGCTCGTACCAGCGGTCCACGATCGCCGTGTCGCCGGGCGGCAGATGCTCGTCCAGCCACGCCCGCACCGCCCGGTAGTCGGTGGATTTTCCGCCCAGCCTCGCCACCTGCCACGCCGGCACCGCCAGCACCGCGGCCACCACCCCCGCCGCCGCGGCATCCAGCGCCAGCCCCCGCCGTTCACCCGTCAGGCCAAACGCCCGGTGGAGCGTCAACGCGGCCCAGGCCAGGAAAACCGGCAGATTCGCCGCAAAATACGTCAGCTTGGCCTTGTCGCCCCCGCCCGCGGCAAAGATGTAGGCATAGGTTCCCGCCAGACCGAAAAAGGCCAGCGCGGTCAGAGCGCCATGCAGAGGATCCTCCCGGAACAACCGGCTCCGCCGCCGCCACAGCAGCCAGGCGAATGCCGCGGCGACGGCAGCCAGAAGGGCCAGACCGACTCCATTCGCCCCTCCCGCGAAAAACGGCAGCACGCGCGGTCCCACCCAGTCGAACGCCGAGCCGATGTGGGCCGACGGATCCGCGGCCGCCCGGCTCATTTCATGCAGCGCCCGCAGCACCCAGCGGATCATGCCCGCGCCCAGCGCCGCCGTCACCAGCCCCATCGCGACGGCATGGCGGCGGCGCGCGGCGTCCGCCAGTCCCCGCCAGCCGGCCGCGCCCAGCAAGAGCCACGTCACTGCCGCCACCACCCATACCGACATGTGACTCAGGCACGCCAAGAGGGCCCACGCCGCCCACTCCGCATAGTGCCGGACGTTCAGTTCCTCCCCCGCCTGCAGCCGCACCATGAAATCCGCCCCCCGCAGGGACATGCCGGAAGCAAACGCCATCACCAGGACATAATAATACGCCTCGCGGCTGTGATAGACATGGTACGGCAGCAGCGCCATCCACACCCCCAGCAGCAGCCCCGCGCCTGCGCCCCGTCTCCGCATCATCCACGCCGTGCAGAAGGCCGCCGTCAGCCATCCCAGCAGCGCGAACGGCTGGCGGATCACCGCTTCGCCGGCGGCCTGCCTCGTCAGGCGCGCCCAGACAATCGGCACCGAATCCGCCAGCGGAATCTGGTTGAACCACGGCGGATTCTTCCACAGCTCCGCCAGCGACTGGTCCATCGCCACGTAGTTCAGGAAATTGATTTCATCGCTGCGCACCGCCGCCCGCGACAAGTCATGAAAGCGCACGGCGCCGGCCAGCACCAGCACCAGCGCCAGCCCCGCCCAGATTCTCCATTGTTTCGTCATTGCGGCTGATTCCACCCTTGAATGAGACTTGAGTTAAGGGCATTCCCCGGCCATATTCAAGCCATGAAAACTCTGTGCATCACGGGCGCCAACGGGTTCATCGGCTCCCACGTCGCCCTCCAGGCCGCCGAAAAGGGATATGCGCTCCGCCTGCTGCTGCGCCGCGACCTCCGCCCCGAACTGCGCGATCTCGGCGCGCAGGTGTTCCGCGGCGATGTCCGCAACGAGGCCGAGCTGGCGCCCTTTCTGGACGGCGCCGACGCCCTGCTGCACGTCGCCGGCGTCAACACCCCCTCGTCCGCCCAGCGCGAAAACATTTTCACCAGCAACGTCGAAGGCACGAAGCTCATCCTTCGCGCCGCGAAGAAAGCCGGCGTCCGGCGCATCGTTCACACCGGCAGCACCGCCGCGCTCGGCTGCGCCGGACGCGGCAAACGGAACAACGAAGACACCCCCTTCAACCTCTGGAACGCCTCCACCGACTACGAACGCTCCAAGTATCTCGGAGAAAAAACCGCCCTCGAGCTGTTCGCGCAGGAGGACATTCCCGTCCTGATCGCGCAGCCCGCCGCCGCCGTCGGCCCCGGCGACGCCAAACCCACCTATACCGGCAAGCTGATCCTCGATTACCTCAACCGCGCCCTCCCCGGCTACTTCGACACCCGCCACAATTACGTGGATGTCCGCTCCGTCGCCGCCGGCCATCTCCTCGCCCTGGAAAAAGGCGAACCCGGCCAGCGCTACCTGCTCTGCGGCGACGACAATCTCCTGCTGTCCGAGTATTTCGCCCTGCTGCGCGAACTGACCGGCGTTCCCCCGCCCCGGCTCAAGCTGCCGCTGCTCGCCGTGTTCCCCCTCGCCTACGCCTGCCAGGCCCTCTTCCACCTCACCGGCCGGGATCCCTTCATCCGCGTCTCCACCGCCAAGCGCGCCTGGTGCAATCTCTATTACTCCAACCAGAAAGCCAGGGATCAGCTCGGCTACGCCCCGCGGCCGCTCAAGGATGCCCTGCGCGACGAAATCGAGTGGTTCCTCCGAAACGGCAGGCTCGACCCCGCCAAGGTCAAACTCGTCGGCTGACCCCATGACCGTGAAAATCGCCATGATCGGCGCCGGGTGGGTCTGCGAAGCCCGCCACCTGCCCGCCCTCCGCCGCCTGCGCCACGCCGAGGTGGTCGGCATTGTCGATCCCGACGAATCCCGCGCACGCGCGGTAGCCGCCAAATTCGGCATCCCCCATGTCTCCACGGCGTCTTCCGCCGGAGACATTCCCTGGCTTGCCGAAGCCTCCGCCGTCTGCATCAGCCCCCCGCCCCGCCATCACCACGCCTGGATGGCCGCCTGCCTCGATCTCGGCAAGGATGTCCTGATCGAAAAACCGCTCGCGCTGACCCGGGACGAAGCGCAGGACCTCGACCGCCGCGTGCAAGCCAGGGGCGTCATGGCCTGCGTGATGCACAACACTCTCTTCAGCCGCTCTTCCATCCGCGCCCGCCGCCTGCTGGCCGATGGGGCGATCGGCCCACTCTCCGCCATCCAGATCCGCCTGCTCAACAGTCCCCGCCGCCACCTGCCCGACTGGTATGAGAATCTGCCCTTCGGACTGCTCTACGACGAGCTCTCCCACTTTCTCTATCAAAGCGACAGCCTGGTTTCCGGCCTGCGCGTCCGCAGCGCCGAAGTGTTCCCTTCCCCCAAAGGCAATGCCACCCCCGCCCTCGCCTCCATCCGCCTCGAAGGCGGCGCCGTGCCCGTGGAGTTCTCCCTCAATTTCGAATCCCCCGTCTGCGAGTGGCACGCCACGCTCGTCGGCACAAAAGGGCTGCTCGTCAACGACCTGTTCCGCGACATCCTGGTCCGCCTTCCCGACGACCGCGAACACCGCGCCGCCGATCACTTCCGGACCCTGGCCTTCGCCACCGCGGGCACCTGGGCCGGATTCCTCGGCTCCGGCGTCCGCCATCTGGCCGGCCGCCTCGATTTCGGCGTCGGCGAAGTCATGCGCCGCTTCGTCGCCGCCTGCGAAACCCGCCAGCCTCCCGAACGCATCGCGTGGTCCGACGCCCTCCGCGTCTTCGGCCTGCTTCAGGACAGCATCGATGCGCTCTCTGCGGCCGCACGGCGCTGACTAGTCACAAATCTCCTGCGCCAGCCGGTTCAGCGCAAGACATTGCTCGCGGGTGATCGTTCTTTTGTCGTCATGATGCGGCCATGGGGCCAGCATCAGAAGCCGCCCGGCGGCGCAGGCCTCGAACTGCTTGCCGGCGGGCTTGTAGTATGGCGCGAATCCGTTTTCCAGCAGCACGATCAGCGGAAGATCTGCCTCCAACGCCGCCCGGGCAATCTGTTTTTCGCCGGGACTGATGCAAGGCGACACCAGCACCGCTCCGTGCGCGGCCGCGTAGAGCAGTTCAGCCTGTTTTTCCGCCAACGCTTCCGGCGAAACGGAGCGCGACACCTGGACATGCCGCCGCACCGGGCGCTCCAGCAGAAACCGGTTGCCGATGCCGGCGCACCCATGCGTCAATTGCGCCACCTGCGTGAACAGGTCGGGATGTGCCCGTCGCATGGCCAGCCGCCGCGGATTGTCCAGGATGTAGTTCCGCATCCGTTCTAATTGCCCCCGGCGCAGGAGAATCGTGTCTTGAAAGCCTTTTTGCCAAAGCGTGGTGAGTGCGAAACGGCGCAAAGGATGCGCCGAAACAGGACCGGCCTCGTCCAGTTGCGGCGCATCCCTTGCGCCGCCGAAATCCCGCCGCCACAAAAAGGTGGTGCTCGCCTTGAACCCGCGCACCACCTGCCCCATCGGCCTGGCCAGCCGCTCCTTCACCCGCAGCAGCCCGTGGAAATGGTCGGGCATCACGGCGCAAATGTCGGGTTCCACCCCCGGATAGATTTCCTCCGAACGGAACCAGCTTCGTCGCACCATCTCCCCGAGCGGCGACAACCGGATTTGTTCGCCTTGCAAACGCCCCAAACAACTTCGGCGGGGTTCCGTCGCGAGGGTGATCAGGTAGAAACTCGGTGCGCAGTAATCGTGAACCCAGCAGCGCTGGTGCATCCCCGTATAGCTCACGCCCCCCCCTACTTCTTCTCGACCAGGCCCGCGCGCTTGTTCAGGTAGCGCAGCAGCATCACGAAGCCGGTCCAGTAGCTCGACAGCAGCGCCGGGCGCTTCCACGACTGCCGCAGCAGCCGCCACATCACGTGCGGCTGGAAATAAAACTCCTTCAGCAGCCGGTTCACGCCCGCATTCATTTCCGCCTGCGACAGGTCGGGATATTCCATCACGGCCGTCTGCTCGCCCTGCATGGCGTAATCGGCCCAGTTCTTCATCCGCAGATAGCCCTTTTCCTTGGCCAGCGCGTAGAGCTCCGTGCCCACCTGCGGCATCACCGCCGACGCCTGGATCGTATCCGTGTCCACTTCCTTCACAAACCGACGCGTCCGCTCCATGCTCTCGCGCGTCTCTCCCGGCAGGCCGATCACCCAGCACGAATGCGTGTTGAGGCCCGCCTTGCGCGCCGTCGCCACGAACTCGCGCGTCTGCTCCACCCGGATGCCCTTGCGCACGTTGTCGAGAATCTGCTGGTCGCCGCTTTCCGGCCCGATCAGCAGCATGCGGCAGCCCGCTTCCTTCATCAGCTTCATCATGTCCAGGTCCGCCCAGTCCACGCGCGAATTGCACGACCACGCCATCCGCCGCTTCTGCTCCAGGATCAGCTCGCAGATCCGCCGCAGCCGCGCGCGGTCGGTTGTCAGCGTGTCGTCCTCGAAGAAGATTTCCCGGATCGGATAGCGGTCGAAATCCTCGACCATTTCCCGCACCACGCGCTCCGGCGAGCAGTAGCGGTAGCGCCGTCCGTGCATCACCTGCGGCCACTGGCAGAACGTGCACCGGTTCGGACACCCCCGCCCGCTGATCTGATCCAGATACGGATAGAGATACGTGTTGTTGCGGTATTTCTTCACGTCGAGAAAATGCCACGGGGGAATGGGAATCTCGTCGAGGTTCTCGATCGGCGCCCGCGCCCGCGTTTCCACGATCTCCCCCGCCGCCGTCCGGAAACTGAGCCCATCCACCGTGTCCAGCCCCGCGCCGCCCGCCAGCGCCGCCGCCAGCTCGCGCACCGTGAAGTCGTATTCGCCGCGCGCAATCGAATCCACCGCCCCCGCGGCTTCTTCCAGCGTCTCCCGCGGATATACGCTCACATGCGGCCCCACCATCGCCACGTGCGTCTCCGGGCTCGCCAACTGGCACAGCCGCGCGCACTCGATGTCGTTGTAGATGGATGGCGTCGTCGCGTCCAGCACCAGCAGCCCCGGCTTCCACTCGCCGCACCACCTCGCCACGTCCGCCAGATCCGCCTCTTCCGCGATGAAATCCCGCAGCTGAACCTCGAACCCCGCCTGCAACGCCACCCCCGCCGCATACGCCAGCCAGTCGGGGTATCGCATCGCCCGCGTCCGGTTCACCACCGGCCATCGCTGGCTCC